>Ga0335082_10001443_pt1 | contig 25366 bp, 24 predicted proteins | sample Lox_Sample_41_FD_206718 | JGI IMG/M metagenome (GOLD analysis project Ga0335082, IMG submission 206718) | Soil microbial communities from Loxahatchee National Wildlife Refuge, Florida, United States - Lox_Sample_4.1 | ecosystem: Environmental > Terrestrial > Soil > Wetlands | place: USA... | reverse complement strand
CTCAGGGCGAGGCGACCAGCGGGCGGATCTCCTCCGCCGAGAGCCGGAGGAATCGCCACAGCAGCGCCACCGCCACCGCGCTCAGGCCCGCCGCCAGCCCCCACCAGATTCCGCGGACGCCCCAGCGGGCGGTGAACCCGAGGAGCAGGGCCACCGGCAGCCCGATGACCCAGTGTCCGACCAGGTTGGCCAGGAAGGTGAAGCGGCTGTCGCCCGCCCCCCGGAGAACCCCTGCCCCCACGCCCTGGATGCCGTCCGACACCTGGAACACGGCGGTGACCGCCAGGAGCGGGATGGCCAGCCGGGCCACCTCGGCAGAGTCGGTCATCACCGCCACCAGCGCACCGGGGAAGGCGAGGAAGAGCACGGCCATGCACCCCATGAAGGCCGCGCCCACCCGGAAGGCGAGCAGCCCGGCCCTCCGGGCCAGCGGGGTGTCGCCGGCGCCCACCGCGTAGCCGACGCGCACGCTCCCCGCCGTCCCCACCCCCACGGCGAAGGTGAAGGTGAGCGAGCCGTAGGTGAGGGCGATCTGGTGAGCGGCCAGGCTCGGCGCGCCGAAGAGGCCGGCCAGGAAGCCGGCCAGGGCGAAGACCCCCACCTCGGCGAAGGAGTGTAGGCCGATGGGGATTCCCACCTTCAGGATTCGGCGCACGTCGGCGGGGAGCAGGGTGTGCAAGCGCCGGTGCGGTCCACCCTCCAGCTTCACGCGCGCCACCACCCAGGCCAGGACGAGGAACTCGAAGGCGGTGGCCAGGCTGGTGACCAGCGCCGAGCCGGCCGCTCCCATGGCCGGGACCAGCCGCAGGGGCCCGGTCCAGGCCGGGAGCCCCTGCCCGCCGAAGACGAAGAGCAGGTCTCCGAGGAGGTTGAGGAGGTTGGCGGCCAGGACCACCCCGAGCAGCGAGCGGGCGTGTCCCACCGCCTGGAGGTAGGAACGGGCGGCGAAGAAGAGCAGCAGCGGGGCCAGCCCGGGAACGCGCCAGAGCAGAAACTGGGTGGCGCTCCGGGCCACCTCGGGCGGGATGCCCAGCGGGACGAGGAGCCGGGTGGCGGCGAGGATGGGCAGGGCCAGCACCACCGTGGCGCCGAGGGCGGTGTACACCGCCTGCCAGTACAGGCGCCGCGCCCGCAGAAGGTCGCCGGCGCCGACCGCCTGGGAGATGAGCGGGTCGGCGCCGATGAGCAGCCCAATGCCGAGAAAGCCGATGGCGAAGAAGAGCCCGTTGCCCAGTCCCACCCCGGCGAGCTGCACCGCGCCCGCCCGCCCCACCACGGCCGTGTCCACAGTCCCCATGGCGGCGTGGCCCGCCTGGGCCAGGGCCAGGGGCAGGGCGAGCCGGACGAGCTGGCGAAGCTCGGCTCGGTCGTCCGGGGAGGAGGGGGCTTCTGGCAACATGGCCGGGGGCTTCTCGCACACTCCAGCCGCCGGGCGCGAGCACAGCTGGACCGGGTCGGCTCCCTCGGCGATGCTCGCCGGCCGCGTGGCGCCCCCGAGCCGGCCGGAGACGATGCGTCGAGACACCCTCGGGCTGCTCGTGGCCGCGCTCGCGTTCCTCGCCGCCGCCTGCGGCAACGCGAACTATGCCTGCGTGGGCGCCTGCTCCTCGGGTGTGAGCGGGTTCGACGGCACCATCTCGGCGAGCAGCGCGCAGGACGCAGAGGTCCTATGCACCGCCCGGATGGTGTGCAGTGAGCTGCTTCCGGACGGCGGCGTTCTCCCGGGCACGCGCGGGCCCTGCACGTGCATCCAGGAGTAGGGTGCTGAACAGAACCGGTCCCTCGCCGAGGCCGCGGGTTTGACTCACCGTCTTCCCGGGTGCCAGCGTCCGCCCGTCACGCGCCAGGGAGGTCTCGATGCGTCGGTTCTGGTTGGCGTCGATTCTCGCGGTGGTCGGCCTGTCGCTGGCCGCCGCCTGCAGCAGCAGCAACAACTACGCCTGCGTGGGCCTGTGCACCGCCCCGGACGGCGGCTCCATCGGCCTGGACAAGATCCTCTCCTCGGACAGCCAGACCGACGCGCAGGCGGCCTGCATGCAGCAGATGGGTACCTCGCTGGGCATCACCTGCAACGCTTCCAACTCGACGTGTAGTTGCGCCCAGCAGTAGCGCGGGACCGGCACAGTCGCCGTTCCCGGGCTCGGGACCGCTTGCCCCGGCGGTCGGGGGCGTTGGAGAGTGGTCCCTGCCGCGATGTTCCCCACGCCACGACTCGACTTCTTCTTCGAGCTGGCCAGCCCCTACGCCGCGCTCTGTGCCCTGCGCATCGAGGACGTCGCCGGCCGGGCCGGGGTGAGGGTGCGCTGGCGCCCCTTTCTGCTCGGGCCGATCTTCAAGGCCCAGGGCCTGGCCGAGACGCCGATGCGCGTCTACCCGCTCCGAGGGGCCTACATGATGCACGACGTGCCGCGCCGGGCGCGCCGCTACGGCTTCACCCTCAGCGTCCCTCCGGACTTCCCCCGGAACCCGCTCCTCGCCGCCCGGGTGGCGGTGGTCGCCCTCTCCCAGGGATGGGGCGAGGACTTCAGCCGGGCCCTCTACCGGGCCGAGTTCCAGGAGGGACGGGACATCGGCCAGGCCGGGGAGGTGGCCCGGGTGGTGGCCGCGATGAAGCGGCCGGCGGAGGCGGTCCTCGCCGCCGCCCAGGCGCCGGAGGTCAAGGCCGCTCTCCGGGCCGAGACCGAGGCGGCCTCCGCGGCCGGCATCTTCGGCGCACCGAGCTTCCTCGTCGAGGGGGAGCTCTTCTGGGGAGACGACCGGCTGGAGGACGCGCTGGACTGGGCGAGGGGGCGCCGCGACCGCCGAGCGGAAGCCTCGCCTTGACCCCCGCGGCGACCTCCCCCTAGAAGACCCCGGCCTTCCCTAGCTCTGCTCGAGAGGGGTCCCACATGCGAACGCTCCTGGCAGCCACCACGGCCGCCGTCGCGATGCTCGGCGCCGGCTGCGAAAAGAAGTCGCCTGCTCCGGCCGCCCCGGCGCCGGCGCCCGTCGCCGCTCCCAGCGGCGCCACCATCCTCATCGGCGAGGTCTTCTCCCTCACCGGCGACAAGGCCACCTTCGGCATCAGCAGCCGGAACGGCATCGAGATGGCGGTCAAGGAGGCCAACGCCGCCGGAGGCGTGAAGGGCAAGAAGGTGGAGGTCCGGGTCTACGACGATCAGGGCAAGCCGGAGGAGGCGGCCAACGCCGCCACCCGGCTGGTGAACCAGGACCAGGTGACGCTCATCCTCGGCGAGGTGGCGAGCACCAATTCCATCGCCATGGGCAACGTCGCCCAGCCGGCCAAGGTCCCGATGATCAGCCCCACCTCGACGAATCCCAAGGTCACCGAGATCGGCGACTACATCTTCCGGGTCTGCTTCATCGACCCCTTCCAGGGCTTCGTGATGGCCAAGTTCGCGCGCGACAACCTCAAGCTCCACAAGGTGGCCGTGCTGCGAGACCTCAAGTCGGACTACTCCACCGGGCTCACCGACGTCTTCACCCGCAAGTTCACCGAGATGGGCGGAAAGATCGTCGCCGTGGAGACCTACAACCAGGGGGACAGCGACTTCCGCGGCCAGCTCACCGCCATCAAGCGGGCCAACCCGGACGGGATCTACGTCCCCGGCTACTACAACGAGGTGGGAGTCATCGCCAAGCAAGCCCGCGAGCTCGGGCTCAACGTTCCGCTCATGGGGGGCGATGGCTGGGACAGCGAGAAGCTCTTCGAGCTGGGCGGGAGCGCGGTGGAGGGGCACTACTTCAGCAACCACTACAGCGCCGACGACCCGTCGCCGCGGGTGCAGAAGTGGGTCGCCGACTACAAGGCCGCCTACGGCGGCGTCCCCGATTCGCTGGCCACCGTGGCCTACGACGCGGCCGGGGTGGCCATCGCCGCGATGCGGCGGGCGCCGGACCTCTCCCGGAAGTCGATCCGCGACGCCATCGCCCAGACCAAGGACTACCCGGGGGTGGCCGGCAGCGTCACCCTCGACGAGCGGCGCAATGCGGTCAAGCCGGCAGCGGTCCTCAAGGTGGGGAAGGGCAAGTTCGAGTTCGTGACCACCGTCAATCCCTGATGGGTGAGTTCGTCCAGCACCTGATCAACGGCGTGGCGGCGGGGACGATCTACGCTCTGGTCGCGCTCGGCTACACCATGGTCTACGGGGTGCTGAAGCTGATCAACTTCGCCCACGGCGACGTGATGATGGTGGGGACCTTCTTCGCCTACGCGGTGGCCCGCGGCCTCGGGCGCCCGGCGAACGCCTCCTTCCTCGGCGTGGCGGCCATCTTCCTGGTGGCCATGGTGGGCTGCGCGCTGCTCGGTCTGGTCATCGAGCGCTTCGCCTACCGCCCGCTGCGGGAGAAGCCCCGGCTCACCGCGCTGATCACCGCCATCGGCATCTCCTTCACCCTCTCCTACGGGTTCCAGCTCGATTTCGGGCCGCTTCCCGGAGCCGCCCCCCGTGCCTTCCCGGAGGTCATCCCGCCGCGAGAGTGGCTGGTGCTCGGCGACCGGGCGGTGGTGATCTGGAACTGGCAGGTCATCTCCCTGGGCATCGCCCTCCTGCTCATGGTGGTGCTGCAGACGCTGGTCTACCGGACGCGCTTCGGGCGCGCGATGCGCGCCGTGTCCTTCGACCACCGCACTGCATCGCTGATGGGCATCCCGGTGGACCGGGTCATCGCCCTGACCTTCATGCTCGGCAGCGCGCTGGCCGCCGGCGCGGGCATCCTCTACGCGCTCAAGGACACCGTGGTCCAGCCGCTGATGGGGCTCTACGTGGGGCTGAAGGCCTTCGTGGCCGCGGTCATCGGGGGCATCGGCAACGTGCCCGGCGCGGTGGTGGGAGGGCTTCTCCTCGGGCTGGTGGAGGAGTTCGTGGTCGGTTACTCGGCCAGCAGCTGGCGCGACGCGGTGGCCTTCAGCTTCCTGATCCTGGTGCTCCTGGTCCGGCCCTCGGGTCTGTTCGGCAGCGCCGCGGCGGAAAAGGTCTGACCCCCTCGATGGCGTCCGTCCCCGCTTCGCTGCGCGGTGTGCTCCCGGTGCTCCTGGCCCTGGCGGCGCTCGCCGTTCTCCAGCTCCTGGTCGGCGACCTGCCCTTCTTCGTATACCTCTCCTCGCTGGTAGGGGTGAACGTCATCCTCGCCGTGTCGCTGAACATCGTGAACGGGATGACCGGCCAGTTCTCCATCGGCCATGCCGGATTCATGGCCGTGGGCGCCTACGTGGGGGGCAAGCTGGCGCTGGAGATGAAGGACCTGGCCATCGCCGGGCTTCCTCACGCCGCCTCGGACCAGCTCCAGCTCCTGGCCTCGCTCGGGGTGGGCGGGGCGGCGGCGGCGCTGGCGGGCTTCCTGGTCGGCCTGCCCTCGCTGCGGCTGCGGGGGGACTACCTGGCCATCGTCACCCTGGGATTCGGCGAGATGATCCGGGTCATCGTCTCCAACCTGGAGGTCTTCGGGCGCGCGCTGGGGCTGTCCGGCATCCCGCAGACGAGCAGTTTTCTGGATATCTGGATCTGGGTGTTCGTGGTGGTCCTGGTCGCCCGGCGCATCCAGGAGAGCGCGCACGGCCGGTCGCTCCTCGCCATCCGCGAGGACGAGGTGGCGGCGGAGGCGATGGGGGTGGACACCACCGCCTACAAGGTCCGCGCCTTCGTCATCTCGTCGTTCTTCGCCGGGGTGGCCGGAGCGCTGTTCGCCCACTTCGTGCCGATCATCAACCCCGGCTCGTTCACCTTCGTGAAGAGCATCGAGGTGGTGACCATGGTGGTGGCCGGGGGCCTGGGAAGCATCACCGGCTCCATCGTCGCCGCGGTGGTGCTCACCTTGCTTCCCGAGGCGCTGCGCAGCCTGTTCCTCCAGGTGGGAGGCCTGGAGGGCGGCGCGGCGCTGGCCCAGAAGGTGGACCAGATCCGGATGCCGGTCTACGGGCTGCTCCTCGTCATTCTCATGCTTGCCCGCCCCCAGGGCCTCTTCGGCTCGACCGAGTTCTGGGACACCCTCCCGCGCTGGTGGGGCCGGCTGAGAAAGGCGGCCTCGTGAGCGCCGGGCTCCTCGAGGCCAGCGGGGTGGGGATCCACTTCGGCGGCCTCCGGGCCCTGAGCGGGTTCGACCTCACCATCCGCCAGGGAGATCTCAAGGGCCTCATCGGGCCCAACGGGGCGGGCAAGACCACCGCCTTCAACGTGCTCACCGGCGTCTACCTGCCCACCACCGGCACGGTGCGGGTGATGGGCGAGGTGGTGAACGGGATGAAGCCGCACGAGATCAACCGGCGCGGGCTGGCCCGGACATTCCAGAACATCCGCCTCTTCAAGTCGCTCACCGCCCTGGACAACGTGCGGGTGGCCTGCCTGGCCGACTCCTACGCGGTCTTCTCCCGGGAGCGGGTGGAGGCCAGCCGGCGGCGCTCCTCGGGGCGCTTCGGGCTGCCCGCGGCGATGTCCGCCCTGAACAACTACGTCGACTGGTGGCGGGCGCTCCTCCTCACCCCCGGCTTCCAGGCCCAGGAGCGCGAGCTCACCCGGCGGGCGGACGGATTCCTGGAGGTGATGGGGCTGCTCCACCGGCGGGGGGAGGAGGCGCGCAACCTCCCCTACGGTGAGCAGCGGCGGCTGGAGATCGCCCGGGCGCTGGCCACCGGGCCGCGCGTCCTGCTCCTCGACGAGCCGGCGGCGGGGATGAACACCCGCGAGAAGTCGGACCTCATGGTCCTCATCCGCGAGCTCAAGACGCGCTTCTCCCTGGGCATCCTGGTCATCGAGCACGACATGCGGCTGGTGATGGGCATCTGCGAGGACATCACCGTCCTCGACTACGGCGAGACCATCGCCCGGGGCGACCCGGAGCGGGTGCGTAGCGACCCGAAGGTCATCGAGGCCTACCTCGGCGACAGCTACCTGGCCGCGCACGGAATGAGCGTCCCGGAGGCGGAGGGATGAGCGCCGCGGCGGGCATGCCCTCCGAGCGCGCGCAGCGGGAGCCCATCCTGGAGGTGGAGGACCTGCACGTCAGCTACGGGGCGATCACCGCCCTGCGTGGCATCTCGCTCCGCGTTTGCCGGGGCGAGGTGGTGGCGCTCATCGGCGCCAACGGGGCGGGCAAGACGACCACCCTGCGCGCCGTCTCGGGGATGCTCCGCCCGCGCTCGGGCCGCATCCGGCTGGAGGGGAGCGAGGTGCAGGGCATGCGGTCCCACCTCCTCGTGCCGAAGGGGATGGCGCATGCGCCCGAGGGCCGGGGCATCTTCCTTAACCTCACCGTGGAGGAGAACCTCGACCTCGGCGCCTACCTGAGAAGGGACCGTGCGGCGGTGGCCGAGGACCGGGCCTACGTCTTCGGGCTCTTTCCTCGGCTGAGCGAGCGCCGGAACCAGGTGGGCGGGACGCTCTCCGGCGGCGAGCAGCAGATGCTGGCCATCAGCCGGGCGCTGATGAGCCGGCCGCGGCTGCTTCTCCTCGACGAGCCCTCGCTCGGCCTGGCTCCCCAGGTGGTGGAGACCATCTTCCGCATCCTGCGCGAGGTGAATGGCCGGGGGGTCTCCATCCTGCTCGTGGAGCAGAACGCCCACCTCGCCCTGACCCTCGCCCACCACGGCTACGTGCTGGAGACCGGCGAGGTGGTGATGAACGGCCCGGGGCGGACCCTCCTCGCCAGCCCCGAGGTCCGCCGGGCCTACCTCGGGGAGTAGAAGCGAAGAGGCCCACCCCCGCGGGCGCCGGAGAACTCCGGGCGCAGCAGGGCGTGGGCTCTCCGGGGGCGCCCGGGAGGGGGATGGGCGCCCCGCCAGTCCGGACGTCGCCGTCCGGCGTGGCCGGTGCCTCGTCAGTTGACCTTGATGGTGACCGTCTTCGGCTTGGCCTCGGCGCGCTTGGGCACGAAGACGCGGAGCACGCCGTTCTTGGTCTCGGCGGTCACCTTGTCCGGGTCCACGTTGGCCGGCAGGGTGAAGCTCCGGGCGAACGCGCCGTAGGAGCGCTCGATGCGGTGGTAGTTGTCGCGCTTGTCCTCGCGCTCCATCTTCCGGTCCCCGCGGACGGTGAGCACGCCGTCCTCGAGGCTCACCTGGACGTCCTTCGGGTCCACCTCGGGCACCTCGAACTTGAAGGTCAGCCCCTCGGTGTCCTCGAAGACGTCGACCGCCGGCGACCAGCCGAAGGACTCGGTGCCCCGGCCGGGGACGCTGCGGTCGTCGAACAGCCGGTTCAGATCATTCTGCAGCCGGGAAAGCTCCCGGAAGGGGTCCCAACGGGTCAGTGTTGCCATGTGCGTGTCTCCTCCTGAGTTCGCCCTGCAAGCTAAGGCGGAAGTCCGGGCCGTCAAGGGCTCCGGAAACCCGCGGCCGGCGGCCGCTTTCCCTGCGCCGGAGCGAGTCCGGGCCCCTCGAGCACCGCTTCCCTCAGGCCGGGGGGGCGGCGGCCTGGCCGAGCGGGAACTCCGCCAGCTCGGTGTGCACCGCGCCGGTCGCCAGGAGCCGGCTCTCGAAGAGGACCAGCCGCCGGAGCGGGAAGCTTCCCAGGTCGAGATCCACGAGGGCCGCCCGGCACCGCAGCAGGCTGGCGTCCCCGGTGCGCGACCGGGCCCGGCCCAGGGTGAGGTGGGGGTGAAAGGGCCTCTCTGCGGCTTCCTGGCGGGGCGAAAAAGGGACCAGCGCGCCGCGCACCTCGTCGGCCAGCGCGGCGAGCGCCGGGCGGTCGCCGCCGATCTCGGCGAACAGGACGGTGGGGCGGCGCGGGCGGCCGAAGCAGCCCACGCCCTGGACGGTCAGCGTCAGGGGTCGGTGGCGGCCGGCCATCGGGCGAAGGCGCTCCACCACCGAGGGGAGGCTCGGCGGGCCGACCTCCCCGAGGAAGGCCAGCGTCAGGTGGAGCTGGCCGGCGAGGACCCACCGGATCTGCGGAGCGGCCCGGCGCAGGGGCTCCAGGCGGGCGAGCAGAGACGCCTGGAGCTGCTCGGGCACCGGCCCGGCGAGGAAGAGACGCACGCCGCCCAGTTGAGCATGAGCGGCGCCGGCCGCTCGAGTGGGGAGTGTGCCGGGGTTCGCCCCGGCTCTGTTAGGGTGCTCTCCCCCACGGTGGCCGCCCTCGACGTCTCCGGAATCGCGAAGCGCTACGGGCCGATCCGGGCAGTGGACGGTCTCAGCTTCCAGGTCCATCCCGGTGAGCTGGTCGGGCTCCTCGGGCCGAACGGCGCCGGCAAGAGCACCGCCCTGCGCGCCATCGCCGGCCTGGTCCGCCTCGACCAGGGCGCGGTGTCCATCGGCGGAGTTCCGGTGGCCACCCGCCGCAGTGAGGCCCTGGCGCGGGCCGGGTTCCTCATCGAGGCTCCCGGGCTTCCCGGGGAGCTGACCGCGCTCGGGGCGCTGGCCTGGGTGGCGCTGCTCGGCGACCGCGCCCCGGACGAAGCGCGGCAGCGCGAGGTCCTCCGGCTCCTCGGACTGGAGGGGGCGGCCCGGCGGCGCGTCCGCGAGCTCTCCCTGGGGATGCGGCAGCGGCTGGCCATCGCCGCGGCGCTGCTCGACCGGCCGCCGCTCCTCGTCCTCGACGAGCCGATGAACGGGCTCGACCCGCCCGGGGTTCGCGACGTCAGCGAGCTTCTCCGTGCCCTGGCGCGCGAGGGCACGGCGCTGCTCGTGTCCAGCCACCTGCTCGACGAGGTGGAGCGCACCGCGACCCGCGTCCTGGTCATGGCCGGGGGACGGCTGGTGGCCGAGCAGCCGATGGACGCCGCGCACCAGGGGACGCTGCGCGAGCTCTTCTTCGCCGCGACCGGGGGCGCAGGTTGAGCTGGCTCCGTTCCCTGCGCGCGGAGGCCCTCCGCGTCTCCACCGGCCGCCTCCCCCTCGCGCTCCCGGTCGCCGCCGGACTGGGCGGGGCCTACGCTGCCGGCCTGGGAACGGCCGCGGAGCGCGGCCTGTTCGGCGCCCCGACCGGCTTCTACCTGACCTCCGCCTCCGCCTCCGGCTCGGCCGTCACCTGCGCCGCGGTGGGGGCGCTGCTGGCCGCCAGCGCGGTGGGCGGCGACTTCACCTCCGGGGTGGCCCGCACCGCGCTCAGCCGGCCGGTGGGCCGCGGCACGTGGCTCCTCTCGCGCCTGGTGGCGCTGTGGGCGGCGGTGGCCCTGCTCCACCTCGCCGCGTGCGCCGGGGGGGCGGTCTGGGCCGAGCTGCGCTTCGGGTTCTCGTCCGTCGCCGAGAGCGGCTACGTGCTCGCCTCGCGCCAGCTGCTGCTCGGTCAGCTGGCGGCGGGGATGGCCGTCGCCCTGCTCGGGACCGGGGTGGCGGTGTGCCTCGGCGGCCTGCTCGGCGCCCTGTGGGGCCGCCCGGGACCGGCGGTGGTGTCCACGGTACTGCTCGGGGCGGGGCTCTTGGCCCTCGCCCGCTGGCCCGAGGTGGAGCCGCTCCTCCCCACCTCCGCCCTCACCGGCGCCCTGGACCGCGTGGCGCAGCTCTCCCAGGGCCTGGCCACCCGCCACGCCACCGACGTCGCCCCGCGCGCCCTGCTCGTCTTCGGCGCCTGGGTGGCCGGCGCGCTGGCTGCGGCGCTGCCCTTCATCGGTCGAAAGGACGTCGTCCCGTGAAGCGCGCCCTCGTCCTGCTCCTTCTTCTCGCCCCCCGGCCGTCGCGGGCTGCCGACCCGCAGCGCTTCGACCCGCGGAAGCTGATGGTGCTCGGGGACGTCGTGGTGGTGGCCGCCGCCGACCTGGACGGCGACGGCAAGCTGGACATCGTCGCCGGGTACACCACCGGGGTGATGCCCAACATCAAGCGCTCGCTGGCCGTGTTCTGGAACCGGAACGGAGCCTTCGGCACCGCCCCGGACCTGGCCCTCGGCCTGGATGACGTGGAGGCGTTCGGCTTCGACCTGGCCGACATCGACGGCCAGCCCGGCGACGAGCTGCTCCTCTTCACGCCGAAGGGGGTGCTCGCCCGGAGCTTCCGCGAGCGGACGGCCGGCCAGCCGCTGACGCTGCTCGAGCAGGCCACCGCCTTCGCCCGGCCCGCGCCGGGAATGCTCCCCCGCCTGCGGCTGGTGCAGGACGTGAGCGGTCCGGGGAGCCACGAGCTGCTGGTGCCGGGGCCGAAGAACCTCACCGTTTACCGGAAGCAGGGGACTGCTTACGTCCGGGCGGCGGACCTCTCGCTCGACGTCCAGGCCGGCTGGAGCTCGCTGGACCAGCTGCGGCGGCTGGACCGGGTCCGGAGCCGCTCGGTCCCCAACTTCCGCATCTCCGCCGCTTACCCGTCCATCTACGTGGCCGACGTGGACGGCGACGGCCTGAACGACCTGGTGGCCACGCTCGAGGACCGCATCGCCATCTACCGGCAGTCGCCCGGCCTGAGCTTTCCCTCCGCCCCCTCCTTCACCCGGGACTTCGCCGTCCGCACGCCGGAGGAGCTCAAGGAGGCCGGCACCCAGGCCTCGGTGACGGTCGCCGACGTGGACGGCGACGGCGTGGCGGACCTGGTGGTCCGCAAGCTGGTCGCCCGGGGCCTGGCCTCGGTGACCACCACCACCTACGTCTTCTTCGGGCGGAAGGGGGGCGCCTATCCGGACGCCCCGGACCAGATCCTCAAGGGCGAGGGCGCCACCGGCACCGACGTGGAGCTGTTCGACGTCACCGGCGACGGCCACCCGGATCTGGTGGTGCCCTCGGTGAACATCGGCATCTTCGCCATCGTGAAGATCCTCCTCAACCGGACCCTGAGCATCAACTTCCAGGTCTTTCCCTTCGAGCCGGCCAAGCGCCGCTTCGCCGAGAAGCCGGCCGCCGAGCGTGAGCTGACCTTCAAGCTCAACCTCTCCGGCGCGGCCGACATCCAGGCCATCGACATGTTCGGCGACTACAACGGCGACCGGCGGGTCGACCTGGCCTTCGGGACCGGGGACGACGAGCTGTCCGTGTTCCTGGGAGGGAAGGGGACGCTGTTCTCCGACAGCGCCTCGACCCAGATCCCGGTCCGCGCCGTGGGGCGGCTGGAATCGGTGGATCTCGACGGAAAGGGACGGAGCGACATGCTGCTCTACTACCCGGCCACCAAGGGGCACCGGGGCGAGGTGATGCTCCTCAAGAACGTCGGTCCCTGGTAGCCAGAGCTGCCATGCATGACCTGAACGTCCTGACCACCTTCACCGGGGGGCTGGTGGCCGCACTGGCGATGGGCTTCGTCGTTCAGCGGCTCGGCCTGTCCCCGATCATCGGTTACCTCCTGGCCGGCATCGCGGTGGGTCCCTTCACGCCGGGCTTCGTCGCCGATCGCCACGTCGCCGAGCAGTTCGCCGAGATCGGGGTCATCCTCCTGCTCTTCGGCATCGGGCTGCGGTTCCACCTCCAGGAGCTCTTCGCCGTGTGGCGGACGGCCGTCCCGGGCGCCATCTTCCAGAGCGCCCTCTCCACCGGCGCCCTCGCCCTTCTCCTCCGGGCGCTGGGGTGGAGCTGGAGCTCGGGGGTGGTCCTCGGCCTGGCCGTCTCCGTGGCCAGCACCGTGGTCATGGCCCTGGTGCTGGCCGAGCGCCGGGACCTCCACACGCCCATCGGCCACATCGCCGTCGGCTGGACGGTGGTCGAGGACCTCCTCACCGTGACCATCCTCCTCGTCCTGCCCATGGTGTTCGGGCCCGCGGAGGCCGCGGGCGGGAGCGCGCTGGCCGCGCTCGGCCTCGCCGGCCTGAAGCTGGTCGGCCTGGTCGCCGTGGTGGTCGTTCTCGGGCGGTGGGTGATCCCCTGGGCCCTGGAGCGCATCGAGGCGACGCGCTCGCGCGAGCTGTTCACCCTGGCCGTGCTGGCGCTGGCCCTGGGAATCGCCGTCGGCTCGGCCCGGGTGTTCGGCGTGTCGATGGCGCTGGGCGCCTTCCTGGCCGGCCTGGCGGTGGGGCGCTCGGAGTTCGCCGCCCGGGCGGCGAACGATGCCTTGCCGATGCGAGATGCGTTCGCCGTGCTCTTCTTCGTCTCGGTGGGGATGCTCTGCGACCCGCGCAGCTTCTTGCAAGCGCCGTGGGTCCTGGGTGCGGTCCTGCTGGTGGTGCTGATCGGCAAGCCCCTGGCCGCCATCCTGGTGATGCGCGCGCTGGGGAGGCCGATGAGCACCGCGCTCCCGGTGGGGGCCGCCCTGGCCCAGATCGGCGAGTTCAGCTTCATCCTCGGCGTGGTCGCCCGGGCGCTCGGCGTCCTCGATGACACGGGCTGGAATGCCCTGGTCGGCGCCTCCATCCTCTCCATCGGAGCGAATCCGTACCTCTACCGCCTCGCCCGCGATGTGGCGGGGATGGCGGCGACCGGGACCGGTCTCGCGCCCGGGGCCGGGGAACTCGACCCGCGGCGGTGCGTCCTGGTGGGGTACGGCCCGGTGGGGATGACCCTGCACCACATCCTCCTCGAGCTCGGGGAGCTGGTCACCGTGGTCGAGCTCAACCTGGGCACCGTCCGCCGGCTGCGCGAGGAGGGCCACCAGGCCGTCTACGGGGACGTGCTTCGGCCGGGCACGCTGGAGGAGGCCGGCATCCACCGTTCCGGGAGTCTCATCCTCGCCGCCGAGGTCGAGGACGGCGCGGAGATCGTCCGCCAGGCACGGAGGGTGAATCCTACGTTGCGCATCCTGGCGCGCTGCTCCCATCTCCGCGATGCGTCGGCCCTCCGCCGGGCCGGAGCCAGGGTGGTGGCCGGGGAGGCGGAGGTGGCCGTCGCGCTGGCCGAGGAGGTGATGGCCGAACGAGCGCGGATGGAAGGGCGGGAGATGGCCGCCGGCGACTTCGCGGCCCGCGGGGCCAGCATCCGCCGCCGGCTCTACCAGGCTGCGCTGCCCGACGGGTCTGCCTAGTACGCCTTTCCGAACACCATCCGGCCCGGCGAGGCCTCGCCGCAGACCACGCACTTCCCCGGGCTCTGCGGGAGGTCAAAGGGACGGTTGCGGGTGGTCACCCCGCCGGTCCGCTCCTTGACTTGGGCCTCGCAGGGAGGGCTCTCGCACCAGTGGGCGAGCAGGAACCCGTCGTCGGCGCGCGCCACCATCTCCTCCAGCGAGTTCACCTCGAAGGTGTGGTCGGCCCGGAACTGCTTGGCCCGCGAAAAGAGCGAGGCCTGCATCGCGTCCAGCATCGCCCGGGCGCGGTCCACCACCTGCTCCAGGGGGACGGCGACCTTGGCCCGGTCGTCGCGCCGGACGAGCACCGCCTGGCCCTTGGCCAGGTCCTTCGGCCCGAGCTCGAGCCGGAGGCAGACCCCGGTGAGCTCGTGCTCGTAGTAGCGGAATCCGGGGCTCTTGGTGTCGTCATCGTCCACCAGGACGGCCAGCCCGGCCCGGCGGAGGTCGGCGGCCACGGCCTGTCCGCGCTCCAGCACCGGCGCTCGCTCCTCGCCCTTGCCGATGACCACGATGGCCACGTGGGTGACGGCCAGCCGCGGCGGGACGACCAGGCCGGCGTCGTCGGAGTGGGTGAGAACGAGCCCTCCGACGAGCCGGGTGGAGGCGCCCCACGAGGTCTGCCACACGTGGTGCTGCTGGCCGTCCCGGCCCTGGAAGGCGGTGTTGAACGGCCGGGAGAAGTTCTGGCCGAGGTTGTGGCTGGTGCCGGCCTGGAGCGCCTTCTTGTCCTGCATCATCGCTTCGATGGAGTAGGTGCGCACCGCGCCGGCGAACTTCTCCGACTCCGACTTGCGGCCGGCGAGCACCGGCATGGCCATGTAGTCCTCGGCGAAGGTCCGGTACACCTCGAGCATCTGCCGTGTCTCCGCCTCGGCCTCTGCTTCCGTCTCGTGGCAGGTGTGGCCCTCCTGCCAGAGGAACTCGGTGGTGCGCAGGAAGAGCCGGGTGCGCATCTCCCACCGCACGACGTTCGCCCACTGGTTGATGAGCAGTGGTAGATCCCGATAGCTCTGGATCCACCGGGAGAACATCGAGTTGATGATCGTCTCGCTCGTGGGACGGATGACGTAGGGCTCCTCGAGCTTCTTGCCACCGGCGTGGGTGACCACCGCCAGCTGCGGGGCGAAGCCCTCCACGTGCTCGGCCTCCTTGCGCAGGAAGCTCTCCGGGATGAGGAGAGGGAAGTAGGCGTTGCGGTGTCCGGTCTCCTTGAACATCCGGTCCAGGACGCGCTGCATGTTCTCCCACAGCGCGTAGCCGTTGGGACGGATGACCATGCAACCCTTGACGTCCGAGTAATCGGCGAGCTTGGCCTTGAGGACCAGGTCCACGTACCACTCGGCAAATCCCTTCTCACGCGTCAGCAGCTTCTCGGCCACAGGACCCCCAGGCGAAGCGCGGTGCGTACGCCAGGGAACGGAGCGAAAGCAACCTCGGAGGAAGGATGACCCTCGGGGCCGTGCTCGGGGTGGTGCTCGGCCTCTGTCTCGGGCTGCTCGGTCCACGGGCCGGCCGGTGGCTCCTGGCAGCCGTCTCGGTGCTCCTGGTCACGCTCCTCCTCGCCGCCCGCGCCGGGGCCGCGGGCTGGACCTTCCTCGGCACGGTGCTCGGCTGGGTCCTTCTCCTGGCCGCGGCGGCGGCGCTGGTGGTGCGGCGCCCCCGCGCCGGGCTCCTGCTCGGCCTTCTCCTGGCGCTCCTCCTGGGCGTGGGCCCGCTCCTGGTCGGAACGGGCACCCGCCCGAGCGGCTTCTCCCTCGCCGTGGGCGCCGCCTTCCTCGTCCTGGCGGTGCGGGGCTTCCTCCGCCCGGCCTTCGGGCTCCGGCTGTCCTGCGCGGCCCTCGGCGCCCGGCTCGTTCTCTGGGCAGTCCCCGGCGAGACGGTGCCGTGGCACTGGCCGGTGCTGGCCCTCGCGCTCCTCTGGGCGAGCCGGCTCGCCGCCGCCCGTCCCGTCCTCGGCCGGGGCCCGAGGCGGGAGGCCGCTCGGGCGGCGGGTGCCGCGGCCGGCCTCGGGGCTCTGGCCGCCGCTGCGGCGGCCGTCTTCACCCCGGAGCTCCCTCCGCCGACGCCGGGGAGTCGGCTGGAGCGGCTCGCCCGGCTCGCCCCGCGCGGCGGATACCTGTGGCCCGAGCCCTCCGAGACCCTGGTCTGGGAGGACGCCGCCGGCTTCCGGGGCTGGGACAACCTCGGCCTCCACTACCTCACCGGCACCCTCGACCGCGGGGTGCGCCGCCCGGCCGGTTCTTCGGCGCTGCTCGGCCGCTTCAGTCTCAACCGCGACGTGGCGGGCATGCGCCGGGTCAAGGACCCCTCCGAGCTGGCCCACCTCGCCGCGGCGGCGCGGGCCATCGTGGCCGCCGTCCGCCAGACCGCCCCCGGACGCGCGGCCGGGGTCACCGAGCGCGCCATCGCCGAGTCCGTGCGCAGCCAGGCCCGGGCCGCGGGTTGCAGCGAGGACAGCTTTCCGCCGGTGGTGGCCGCCGGGGCGCGCGCGGCATCGATCCACGCCTCCCCCACCGACGCTCCGCTCCTCGCCGGGCAGATGGTGGTCGTGGACGTGGGCTGCTCGGTGCACCACTACGCATCGGACTTCACGCGGACGTTCCCGGTGGGGGGTCGCTTTTCCCCGGAGCAGCGCCGGTACTACGAGGCGGTCTACGCCGCTCAGCAGGCGGCGCTGGCCGCCTGCCGTCCGGGGGCGCTCCTCGCCGGGAAGACCCCTGACGGCTCTCCCTCGCTGGACGACATCGCCCACCGCGTCCTTCTCGAGCGCCTTGGGGAGCGGGGCTACTCGCACGGGCTGGGGCACGGCGTGGGGCTCTTCGTCCACGACGGCTATGGCCGGGGCCCGCTCGCCGAGGGGATGGTGATCACCCTCGAGCCGGGCCTCTACCTGCCCGGCCGGCTCGGGATCCGCATCGAGGACACCTACCGGGTCACGGCCAGCGGGTGCGAGCCGCTCACCGTCGGGCTCCCGGCGGACCCGGACTCGGTGGAGTCCTTCCTCGCCGGCGCGCCTTAGAGCGGTGGCGGACCCCTGGTGTACGCCTGGCACCCACGAGGGGAGGGGAGCCGGAACGGGGGCCGTGCGAGCAGATGGAGTAACCTTGGGGGCCAGCGACAATGGCGCGTCCTCGCATCCTCGTCGTCGATGACAACGTCGAGCTGCTCTCGCTCCTCACCCATCTCTTCGAGGACGCCGGCTACGACGTGGCCGCCGCCTCCAAGGGAAAGCAGGCGCTGGAGCTGATCCGGGCGCAGCCTCCGGCCCTGGCGCTGGTCGACATCCTCCTCCCGGACATCATGGGGTACGCGGTGGCCGAGACGCTGCGGCGGGAGAATCCGCGGGTCCCGGTGGTGTTCGTCACCGGGGTGTTCAAGGGCGGAAAGCACGCGCTCGAGGGCCGGAACAAGCACGGGGCGGCGGCCTACTTCGAGAAGCCCTTCGAGGCGAAGAAGCTGCTCGAGGCGGTGCGGCAGCTCGTGCCGCCGGGCACCCCGGCGGTGCCGGCCGAGGAGTTCGAGGTCGAGCTGGACATCGACATCGAGGAGGAGGACCCCGAGGACACGATGGAGCTCAGCGGCCGGGTGCAGCTGAGCGGCACCGGCGGCCCGGTGGAGCTGAAAGGGGACGTGCTCCGGGCGTCCCCCATCCGGAAGGGCACGGATCCGGGCGCCCGGCGGCCGTCCGAGCCGGCCCGCATCACCCCACCGGGGCTGAAGCTCCGGCGCGGCGAGCTGCGCGACAATCTCCCCTCGCTCATCTCCGCCTTCTTCATCTCCGGCGAGACGGGCGAGCTCGGCGTCCAGAAGGGCCAGGCGAAGAAGGTGGTGTTCTTCGAGAAGGGCCAGCCGGTGTTCGCCCTCTCCAACCTGCTCGCCGACCGCTTCGGCCAGTTCCTGGTCCGCACCGGCCGCATCCGCGCCGATCAGCTGGCCGACGCCGCCCAGGTCGCCCAGCGCACCGGCCGGCGGACCGGCGACGTGCTCGTGGAGCGCGGCCTGCTCGCCGACGCGGACCGCGTCTACTACCTCGGACAGCAGGTCAAGGCGATCATCTACTCGCTCTTCGCCTGGGAGGAGGGCAGCTACGTGATGAGCTTCGGGGGTCGGGCGCGGCAGGAGTTCGTCCGGCTCGACGTCCATCCGGCCACGCTCATCTCCCGGGGGATGAAGAAGCTCTACAAGCCGGAGCGGGTGCGCCGCCTCTTGGCGCTCGAGGACCGGCTCGTTCCCTCGCGCCAGCCGATCTACCCCCTGGCCGATGCCTCCCTGGACCGCTGGGAGTCGGAGCTCCTGCCCCTGGCCGACGGGAGCCGCACCGTGGCCGAGCTGGTGGCCCACAGCAAGCGACCCGAGGCCTCGGTGCAGCTCTCCCTGGCGGTGATGCTCGCCCTGCAGCTGCTCGAGAAGCGCTGACCTCGGGCGCTCAGGCCGCCTTGGGGATGGCCGCCCTCACCGTGCTGCCGAAGATGAGCCGGCTCACGCCGCTCCAGATCATGCTCACCCCGATGAAGGCGGCGAGGATGACCACCGAGTTGCCCGGCCACTTGACGAGGATGAAGATGGCCAGGGCCAGGGTGACCAGGGCGTCGAAGAGCCACAGCCCCCACCCGGCGGCGGGACGGAGCCGCAGGGCGAGGATGGCGAGGAGGACCGCCTCCACCAGGAGGACGCACCCCAGCAGGAGGGTCAGCGCCGCCAGGCCGGGGAGCGGGTTGTAGAGGATGTACCCGCCGGCGACGACGTAGAGCAGGGCGATGAGCAGGGTCCAGATGAAGCCGGCCGCTCCCTCCCTGACCTTGAAGGCGTAGATCGCCTGCGCCACCCCGCCGAAGATCATCGCCCACCCGGCGAAGATGGTCACCGTGAGTGCGGCGATGAAGGGCGCGCTGAGGGCGAGGATTCCGGCGAGGATGAGCAGCACTCCGGCGACCATCGTCCAGCCGGCACGTGACCTGACTTCCTGGCCCACGGTCTTGGCAGCTTCGGCAGCCATCGGTCCCTCCTTTCCCGGGGTGCCCCGGGGTCGTTCGGGGGGCGATGCAGCCTCATTCGCCCGCCGGATGCAACCAAAGAACGGCCTGACGCCGGAGCCGAGCTACCCCTTCACCGCCCCCACCGTGAAGCCGGCAATGAACCGGTCGACGAACAGGTTGTAGAGGATGGCGATGGGGACGGAGGCGATGAAGCAGGCCCCCATCAACGAGCCCCAGAAGTAGACGTCCCCCCGGACGAGGAAGGTGGGGACGCCGACGCTGAGGGTGAGGTGGGTGCTGGTGGTGATGAACGTCAGCCCGTAGACGAACTCCTGAATCACCAGGGTGAGGGTGAAGATGACCGTGGTCAGCACCCCGGCCACGGACATGGGGAGGATCACCCGGAGGAAGGCCCCGAAGCGGGAGAGGCCGTCGATCATCGCCGCCTCCTCGATGTCCCGGGGGATGACCTTGAAGAATCCCATCAGCAGCCAGGTGCAGAAGGGGACGGTGAAGCTCGGGTAGACCAGCACCAGGCTCCACAGCGAGTCCTTGAGCCCGAGCGTGGACACCACCCGGGAGAGGGGGATGAAGAGGAGCGTGGAGGGGACGAGGTAGGTGAGGAAGATGCCGATCCCGAACCGCTCCCCGGCCGGGCCGGTGAGGCGCGCCAGGCTGTAGCCGGCGGGAAGGGCCAGGACGAGGGTGATGACCACCACCGCCGCGCCGACGAGCAGCGTGTTCCCCACCCAGCGCACGAAGAGCGTCTCGAAGAAGAGGACCCGGAGGTGCTCCAGCGTAGGCGCAGCGTGGTAGAGGAACGGATTGTGCTCCGGGTTGAGCAGATCCTTGGTCTGCTTGAACGCGGTGATCACCATCCAGGCGAAGGGAAACGCGGCGAAGGCGGTGAAGGCCACCACCACCGCGCGGTGGACGACGATGGCTCCCACCTTGCGCAGCGTGCCCGCCATCACACCACCTCCGCCCGCCGGGCGAATCGGAGGATGAGCACCGCGCTGGCGGCCAGCACCGGGAGGAGGAAGAGCGCCACCGCGGCGCCTCCGGAGAGGTCGCCTCCGTCGATGCCCTTGAAGAAGGCCAGGCTGGCCAGGACCTGGGTGGAGTCGTAGGGCCCGCCCCGGGTGAGCACGTAGATGACGATCATGTCGGTGAAGGCGAAGACGAAGCCGAAGAGCAGGGCGACGAGCATGATCGGCAGGAGCAGCGGCAGGGTGATCTGGAACAGGTGCCGGAAGAAGCTGGCCCCGTCCACCTCGGCGGCATCGTGGAGCTCCTGGGGGATGGAGGACAGCCCTCCGAGCTGGATGACCGTGGCCAGCGGGAGGGTCCGCCACACCTGCACGCCGATGATGGAGATCATCGCCAGCTCGGGAACCCCCAACCACACCGGCCAGGACTGGGCCCCGAGAAGGCCGATCGACCGGAGGCTCCAGTTCAGGACGCTGTAGATGGGGTCGAAGATCCACAGCCAGCCGATGGTCCCCAGCGAGATGGGCGCCACCCAGGGAAGGAGGATGAGCAGGCGGACCAGCCACTTTCCGCGGAAGTTCTTCTGCAGCGCGATGGAGAGGATGGAGGCGAGCACCACCACCAGGGCCTGCGAGGCGAAGGCGAAGACCACCGTGTTGCGCAGGGAGCGGAGGAAGGTGGGGTCGCGGAGCGCGCTCCGGAAGTTCTCCAGCCCGACGAAGGAGCTCCCCGCCGAGCTCACCGTGACGTTGGAGAAGCTGTAGGCGATGGCGAGCATGAACGGGCCGCCCACCAGGGCGATGATGTAGAGCACCGCCGGGGTGAGGAGGATCCGGCCCAGCCGGCGCTCGTCGTCGGCCAGCTTCATGGGGCGGCCCGGCGCAGCGGCCGCGGCGGGATGCGCAGGCCGGTGGAGAGGTCGAAGAACTTGAGGTCCCGCTCGCGGATCCTGAACTCCTCCGTCTGACCGGCCCGGACCGGGGCGTGCACCGTGTAGGAGAGGCTGACGATGAGCTTGTCCTGCGGGGCGTAGTCGGGGAGGGTCCCGTAGAGGAGCCGGTCGGCGCCCAGGTTCTCCACCCGGTCGACGTGGAAACGGAGGCTCACCGAGCCCGCGGCGGCGGCGACCTCGGCCGGCGGGAGGAGCTGCTCGGGCCGGAAGCCGACCAGCACCCCGTCGTGCCGGAAGAGGTTCATCGGCGGCGAGCCGAGGAAGCCGGCGACGAAGGTGTCCGCCGGCTCGTCGTACACCTCCTGGGGCGGCCCCAGCTGGCGGATCTTCCCCTTGTTCATCACCGCGATGCGGTCGCCCAGCCCCATCGCCTCCACCTGGTCGTGGGTGACGTAGAGCGTGGTGGTGCCCATCCGGCGCTGGAACTGCTTCAGCTCGTCCCGGGCCAGGTTCCTGAGCTTGGCGTCCAGGTTGGAGAGCGGCTCGTCGAGAAGGAAGACGTCCGGATGGCGGACCATGGCCCGCGCCAGCGCCACCCGCTGCCGCTCGCCGCCGGACAGGGCGCGCGGCTTGCGGTGGAGCAGGCCCTCGATGCCGAACATCCGGGCCGCCTTCTCCACCTCGCCAGGGATGGACGCCCGGGGCGCACCCTGCGCCTTGAGGGGGAAGGCGATGTTCTTCCCCACGGTGAGGTGGGGGTAGAGGGCGTAGCTCTGGAAGACCATGGCGATCTTCCGCGCCCGGGGGGGAAGCCCGTTCACCACCTGGCCCCCGATGACCACGTCGCCCGAGGTCTGCTGCTCCAGGCCGGCGATCATCCGCAGCAGCGTCGTCTTCCCGCAGCCCGAGGGGCCGAGGAGGACGAGGAATTCCCCCTCCTTGACCACCAGGTCGACCCCGTCCACCGCGGTGTGACCGACGAACTCCTTGCGCAGCGCCCTCGTCTCGACGATCGCCATGGGTCCCTTGTCAGACGAACGCGCGGGCGTGTCCTCCCCTCGGGGACGCACCCGCGCGCCGGTTCATCGCGCTGCCCAGGGCTAGACCAGCCCCTTCTCCCGCCACTTGGCGAAGATGGTCTGGCACTTCTCGGTGGCCTCCTTGAGGGCATCCTCGGGGGAGAGCGTGCCGGTGGAGGCCTTGGCGAACATGTTGTTCAGCACCCAGGTACTGTAGATCTCGTCGATGGCGGCGTTGGCGTAGCCCGGGTAGCCGACGTTGGTCGCCCACTCGGTGGAGTCGGCGAGCACGGCGTACTTGTCCTTGGGAACCGCCTTGGCATCGTTGGAGACGAGCTGCTTCAGATTCGGGACGCGCGAGGGGAAACAGGGGAAGTTGTAGAACTCGTTGGCCACGAAGGCGTCGTGGAAGGCCCCGATGTAATCGACGAGGAACTTCTTCGCGCCGTCGATGTTCTCGGCGAACTTCCAGATCACGTAGACGCTCATCACGTGCTCCAGCCCCATGCGCCGCACCGGCCCGGCGGCCGCCTTGGCCAGCAAGATCTTGGGGCTGATCTCCATCTGCTTGTTCTCCGCCTCGCGGGTGATGGAGATGGCGTTGAGGACCACCGAGGCCTTCCCGGCGAGCATGGCTCGATTGTTGGACGAGGCATCCCAGGCCAGGACCTCGGGGGTCATCGTCTCGGTGTAGAGCGCCTTGACGAACTTGATCGCCTCCAGCGTGTTCTTCGAACTGAGGATGACCGACTTGCCCTCCGCGTCCTGCACCGAGCCGCCGAAGGAGTAGAGCACCGCGCGCATGGCCATGGCCGTGTCGATCTCCGCCGACTGGCCGATGCCCACCGGGATACCGGTCTTGTCCTTGATCTTCTTTCCGCCCACCCGGATGTTGTCCCAGCTGTCGGGCTTCATCCCGATGTCGTCCCAGAGGTCCTTGCGGTAGTTGATCGGGTCGGGCGCGTAGCTGTCCGAGAAGCCGTGGTACTTCTTGGTCTTCGGGTTGTAGGTGCTCTTGACGGCCAGCTCGATCGGCTTGCCGTACCCCCGCTTCTCGCACTCCTCGTAGATCGGGCGGTGGTCGATGACGTCCTCCTCGTAGACCGCCTTCGGCCAGAGGAACTGGAAGAGGTCGTGCCCCTTCTTCGCCGCCACCTCGGCAGCGGCGGTGGGATTGAGCGCCGGGATGCCGACGTTGTCGACGATGACCTCGGTGTCGTTCTTCTCCCCCCACTGCTTGACGTAGATGTTGTTGAACCACTTGTCGTAGCCGGGGACGAAGTGGTTCCACTGGAGGATCTTGAGCGTCTTCTTCGCCGCGCGAGCGCGCCGGGGGACGGCGAGGCCGGAGCCGAGCGCGAAGGCGCCCGCGCCGGCGACCTGGATCAGCTTCCGCCTGGAGATTCGACTGGCCATGAGCTCCTCCTTCGACTGGGCAAACGAAATCGACAGCAGAGGCGCCGGCGTCAGAACGAGGTGGAGCGGCACCTCGACGTGCCGCGAATGGACCACCATGGTCCTGAGGTGTCAATGGTCTGGTAGAGCTTGGTGCATGCGGACCTTCAGCCCATCTGTCGGCGCCCTGCTGCTGCTCCTCCCGGCCGGCCCCCGGCCAGCGTCGGCGGCCGAGCCGCCCTCCCCGGCGGCGGTGGAGCGAAATCTGCTTCCGGCCACGGTGGTGGAGGGCGTCAAGCCGTGGAGCCTCCAGGAGAGGATGCGCCGGCACCACGTCCCGGGGGTGAGCATCGCCCTCATCGAGGGGGGGCAGGTGGCCTGGGCCCGGGGCTGGGGGGTGCTGGACACGGAGAAGGGAGGCAAGGTCGGCCCCCGCTCGCTCTTCCAGGCGGGCTCGGTCACCACCATGGTCACCGCCCTGGCCGCGCTCCGGCTGGCCGACCAGGGCAAGCTGGCCCTCGACGCGTCGGTGAACTCGCTCCTCCGGAGCTGGAAGCTCCCCCAGGGCCCGTTCACCCCGGGGGTCACCGTGGAGCGCGTGCTCAACCATACCGCCGGGCTCTCGGTGGTCAGCTTTCCGGGCTACCCGCCGGGCGCGCGCCTCCCCACCCTGCTCCAGACGCTGAACGGACAGCCGCCGGCCAACACGCCGCCGGTGCGCTGCGAGCTCGAGCCCGGCAAGTCCCTTCGCACCTCCGCGGGAGGCTACCAGCTGCTCCAGCAGCTCCTGGTCGACGTCAGCGGCCAGGGCTTCGAGGCGCTGGTCAAGGACCTGGTGCTCGCCCCGCTGGGGATGGAGGACAGCTCGTTTCAGCAGCCCCTCGCCGCCGACCTGGCGGCCCAGGCGGCGAGCGGCCACACCGCCGAGGGCAAGCCGCTGCCCGAGCATGCCCGCGTCTTCCCTGAGCTGGCCGCCGCCGGGCTGTGGACCACGCCGACCGACCTGGCTCGGCTGGCCATCGCCGTGCAGCGCTCCCGGGCCGGTGCCGAGGGGACCTTCCTCTCCCGTGCCATGGCCACGCGGATGCTCACCCCCGTCCTGGACTGGAGCGGCCTCGGCGTCATCGTCGACCAGCGCGGCCCGGGAACGTTCGAGCAGGTCACCGCCGAGCAGCCCGCCGGCACCGGTGGATTCAAGGCCCTGCTCGTGGCCAGCACGGACGGCGGTTACGGGCTGGCGGTGATGACCAACGGGGACGGCGGGGCAACGCTGGCCGACGAGATTCTCCGGGGCGTGGCCCAGCTCGCCGGCTGGAAGGAGTTCACCCCGCCACGGCTGAAGCGCGCCCGCCTGTCCGCCGGGCAGCTCCAGGCGCTGGCCGGCCGCTACCGCGTCGGCTCGGACGAGGTGCTCGCCGTCGAGGCGGTATCCGGCGGGCTCCGCGGCCGCTCGCTCCTCGGCGACGCCTTCGAGCTGTACCCCATCGGGACGGACACCTTCGTCCGGCTCGATCCGCCGGCCCGCTACGTGCTCGACGCCGCCGGAGTCCAGGTGCAGACGCCGTCGGACGAGGGCCGCGGGCCGCGGCTGGGGAAGGGCGAGACCGTCCCCCTGGAGATGCTGCTCGCCGGGAACGTGGAGGGCGCGCTGGCCGGCTACCGGAAGCTGCACCGCATCGAGAAGGGCGACCCGGCCATCGCCGAGATGAGACTGAACGAGCTCGGCTACGAGCTCCTGCCACGTGCTCCGGACAAGGCGCTGTTCATCTTCCGGCTCAACACCGAGCTCTACCCCGGCTCGCCCAATGCCTGGGACAGCCAGGGCGAGGCCCTGCTCGCCGCCGGGAAGCGCGCCGAGGCCCTGGAATGCTACCGCAAGGTGGTCGAGCTGCTGTCCCGGGACAGCACCTTGCCCTCCACCACCCGGGTCCTCATGCGGCTCAACGCCGAGGCCAAGCTGCACGAGCTGGAGGGCCGCTAGGAGACGGCTTTCTCGGCCAGCCCCTCGGCCAGCCGCCGGTGCTCCTCGCTGCCCAGGGAGGCGAGCCGGTCCTCGGCCGGCCGGGCGAAGCGACCGACCAGCGCATCGATGCGCCGGTGGGCCTCGGCGATGCGCGCTCGAGGCACGAGGCCGGACTCCACCGCACGCACCAGGGCCTCCAGGCAGCGGCGCTGCACGTCGGCGTGCTCGCACACCAGGAAGACGTCCACACCGGCCCGCGCCCCCTCCACCGTCGCCTCCTCC
>Ga0335082_10001441_pt1 | contig 25399 bp, 17 predicted proteins | sample Lox_Sample_41_FD_206718 | JGI IMG/M metagenome (GOLD analysis project Ga0335082, IMG submission 206718) | Soil microbial communities from Loxahatchee National Wildlife Refuge, Florida, United States - Lox_Sample_4.1 | ecosystem: Environmental > Terrestrial > Soil > Wetlands | place: USA... | reverse complement strand
CGTTTTCATACTGAGAATTCCCGCTTCTTCAACAGTTTTCAGCCAATTGGCACTTCACAAAATATAAAAAATTGAAGGGAAATGCAAGGTTCTGTTCCGCGAAATCACATCGTTCTGTGCCATTCCAAGTAGAAATCGGCAATTCGATAATCCCGTGAGAGCAGAAAAATGCAGTTAGGAATTGCCGCTAAAATTCCGGACCAGTCGCTTTGCTCGATCCGTAAGCTCGGAATAGCGCTCCTCCTCAATAGCTTTCTTGTCGAGCAGCTCCGTCCCGATGCCGATCGCCACGGCACCGGCAGCCCTCCACTCTCCAGCGTTTTCAATTGTTACTCCTCCGGTCGGCATCAGTTTGATCTGTGGAAACGGACCGGCAATATCCTTGAAGAACTTCGGAGTGAGGTTGCGTGCGGGAAAGACTTTAATAATGTCTGCTCCAGCGGCCCAGGCGGTATAGATTTCCGTGGGAGAGAAGCATCCGGGAATGCAGACAGTTCCATTCTTCTTACACATTTCCAGAACTCCCGGATTAAAAATCGGGCTCACGACAAATTTCGCCCCGGCGCGGATAACCTGGGCTGCCTTTTGCTCATCGAGCACAGTTCCGGCCCCAACCAGAATATCCGAAGTGACCGCGGAGGTCAGTTCGGCAATGACCTCGATCGCGCCCGGAACGGTCATTGTCACCTCCAGGCATTTCACGCCCCCATCGGCAATGGCCTTTGCGACGCGCACGACCTTTCCGCGGTCGGCCATGCGTATCACGGCAACTATCCCTTCCTTCAATAATTTGTCAAGAGTTTCCTGATGATTCATGGCTTTCCACGATTGCGCGGAGCTGCGATGCTCACCGTCAACGGACGCGCACATCGCCGGGCCCAGGACGAAAGATATTCATTCCAGGAAGGAGCATCTGCAAAATCGCCGCTCTTCGTCCACCCTGCACCGGTAAAGTAGGTGAATTTCTTCGCGGAAGTGGTTTGTGCAATCAGCAGATAATGGTCGCTCACTTCGCTGGCACGTACCGTTAACGCCCGGGGGACGACGACTCCGATGCCGAGCGCTCCGTGCGTCGAGTCTTCATCCATCGGACCCCAGAGACTCATCCAATTTCCCGCTGCATCTCCAAAACGTTTTGTATGCGGGCGTTTCACCAATCCGATCGCAACGTCAGCTGGTCTCCTCTGCTTCAGGCCAGTAAATGTGACCTCCACACGAGTAAGATTTGTCCCGGCATCCAGCATATAGGTCTTCACTTCAGTAAAGGGAACGCCGTTTACGCTTGAGCTATCATACGTTACCGTAAACATCGTGCGAACCGGACCGGATGCAATGATCCGGTACGAGGAGAAAAATCTGTTCTGGATATATCCATCACCGCTCCAAAGCGCGCATCCGCCGTCGCCGAGCGAACTTCCGACATTGAACATGTCGGCACCTTCACCGTGATCGACGTGATAAGAGATCCTCTTCGCGCCGGGAAGCGAATCACCGTTGTACCACTTATCGATAATCGGATACCGTACGCGTTTCACCCAGACATCGATGCCATCGAGCACATTCCCGGCAAGTATCGAGCCATAAATACGATGAGCGATGCGGTCATTCTCCCAGGCAATGTCTTTTCTCGGCAGGATATATTTGGCAGAAGCAATAGCCCGCGGTTCCTCTGGAGACGGTTGTGGCATCATCTTGCGGATGGTGAACTGCTTCCTCTGATGTTTCGTAAGGCCGGATTGGAACACAAGCTCATCCCACAAACCGTCGCCGTTCAGATCGATCAACTGGCTCACAATTTCCTTCCCGTGTTCAAGAACAGCCACACTGTCGGCGGTTAGAAGATGCATCCGCATGTTCAAGTCGGCTCTCGAGAGCTCGATGGTCTCCAGAGGCCGGTCGAATGATGCCGGGTTGCTCACGCTCACAACGGCTTCCTGTGCCTGAGTCGTATGAACAAGAAGGACGAGCGAAACCAACATCATAGCTGTCATCATGGAAGGAGATTTCATAACAACGTGGATCTGACCCATCATTGGCAATCCGTATTCACCGCTTTATCCGTGCACTTCCTCCGGACAAGACATGTTTGATCTCGTCCATCGTGACCATGCTTGTATCCCCACGCGTCGTTTGCAGCAGCGCACCGTGAGCGGCGCCAAGTTCCACACACTCCTGAAGATTCATTCCGTTCAACAGCCCATAGATCACGCCGCTGCCGAATCCATCACCACCGCCGACGCGGTCTTCAATTTCAAGATTCTCATATTTTCTCGATTCATAAAAGACGCCGTCGGAAAAAAGTATCGCCGACCAGTTATTGATGAGTCCGCTGACGACTTCGCGGAGTGTGGTACCGACAAGCTTCAGGGATGGAAACTGTTTAACGACCTTCAGAACCATTTTCTTGTATTCTTCCGACTCGAGATGCCGGAGATTTTGAGAGCCCCCATCGAGTTCAATTCCCAGGGATTTCTGGAAATCCTCTTCATTGCCGATGAGAACGTTGATAAAGGGCATGAGATGCCGCGTGGCTTCGATCGCCCTCTTGCTTGACCAGAGCTTACTCCGGAAATTGAGATCGTAGCTCACGATAATGCCCGACTCGTGCGCTGCCCGCACCGCTTCCGTGGCAACCTCAGCGCACGATTCGCTCAGAGCGGTAAATATTCCTCCGGTATGAAACCAGCGGGCGCCGCGTTTCGAGAAGATGCGCTTCCAATCGATATCGCCCGGCTTCATGTGAGATACCGCGGTATGACCCCGGTCGTAGAGAGAGACGCTTGGCCGGACTCCGATTCCGACCTCCGTGAAATTCAGTCCGATACGATCTTCGCGACCTGCTCCGTCGTACGCGACCCAGAGAACTTCACTCAAATCCATACCGCTCCCGCGGGCATGATTTCGGATAAAATGTCCGAGGGGATTATCGACGAGGCGTGAAATCCATGAAGTGCGCAGACCGTAACGGGCAAGGGCGTACGCAACATTATACTCGCCACCGCCCGCGTACGCCTCGAAGTAAGGAGTGAGCTCGATCCGCTGGTGTCCGGGAGGACTGAGGCGGATCATGCACTCTCCGAGCGCAAGGAGATCGAACTCCTTATCCGATGACGAAGGAATCTTCAAAGGCATTGTCATTCCCTTCCATCACTGAAAGCGTCAGGCGATATATGCCGTCGATGCAGTTTCGCCGCCGCGTCCAGTCCAATTTGTGTGATAGAACTTGCCGCGCGGCTGATCGACACGCTCATACTGGTGTGCACCGAAGTAATCGCGCTGCGCCTGGAGAAGGTTTGCCGGTAATCGTGAGTTTCGGTATCCATCGAAGTAGTTCAGTGCCGTCGAAAACGCGGGAATCCAAATCCCATTGGTCACTGCCGCCGCGATCACCCGGCGCCAGGCAGACTGTGCCGCTTCAACTTTCTCCTTGAAGAACGGATCAAGAAGCAGGTTCGGAAGATCCGGCCGTTTATCAAACGCTTCCTTGATTTTGCCCAGGAAAACGGACCGGATGATGCAGCCGCCACGCCAGAGCAAGGCGATTCCTCCGTAATTCAGTTTCCACGAGAATTCCTCGGCGGCAGCGCGCAACAGAGTGAATCCCTGCGCGTACGAGACAATCTTCGACGCGTAAAGTGCCTTCTCCAGATCTGCAAGGAATGCATTCTTGTCGCCGGAAAATGAGATTTTGGGTCCGCACAACACTTTGGACGCGGCAACCCGGTCTTCCTTCATCGCGGAAAGACACCGTGCATAAACGGCTTCGCTGATCAGCGTCAGGGGAATTCCGAGATCGAGAGAACTTACACTCGTCCACTTCCCGGTTCCTTTCTGGCCGGCGGTATCAAGAATCTTGTCCACAAGGGGCTTCCCATCGGTATCCTTGAACGCCAGTATATCGCGCGTGATCTCGATGAGGTAGCTGTTGAGGTCGCCCGTATTCCATTTCTTCAATACATCATGCATTTCGTGTGCGCTCATGCCGAGAAGTTCCTTCATGATCTGGTACGCTTCACAGATCAATTGCATATCGCCGTATTCGATCCCGTTATGCACCATCTTGACGAAATGTCCGGCTCCGTTATCTCCCACCCAGTCGCAGCACGGCGTCCCGTCGGATACTTTTGCCGCAATCGACTGAAATATCGGTTTGACGTGCGGCCACGCAGCGGGTGATCCTCCGGGCATAATGGATGGACCCTTCAATGCACCTTCCTCGCCTCCGGAAACGCCCGTCCCAATAAAGAGCAATCCCTTACTCTCAAGATATTTTGTCCGCCGGATGGTATCTGGAAAATGGGAGTTCCCGCCATCGATAATGACATCCCCTTTTTCAAGGTGAGGAAGTAGAAGTTCAATGAACTCGTCGACCGGGTTTCCCGCCTTCACCATCAACATGATCTTCCGGGGAGTCTTCAACGATGCCACCAGTTCGCCGAGTGCATGTGTACCGATAATCTTCTTGCCTTTTGCGCGTCCGGTGGTAAAGTGATCTACTTTCTCGATCGTGCGATTAAACACTGCAACCGTGAATCCATGGCTTTCCATATTCAGCACGAGATTTTCACCCATCACCGCAAGTCCGACCAGTCCGATATCGGCATTCTGATTCGTGTTACTCATTCATTCTCCTGATTCATTTGTCATAACTGTACCAGTACTCTTTTTACCGTTGTATTCTGGCAGATCCGCCCTTTGCAAATGCTTTTACCTGATCGAGCGTCGCCATCGTTGTGTCGCCCGGGAACGTGGTGAGGAGCGCCCCATGCGCCCAGCCGAGCTTCACCGCTTCCGCGGGGTCTTCACCTGTTATCATACCGTAAAAGAACCCGCTTGCGAATCCATCGCCCCCGCCGACCCGATCATAGATATCGAGCTCGGTTGTCGGTGCACTATAGGTCTTCCCATCCACCCAGGCGACAGCGCACCAGCTGTGATGGTTCGAAGAATGCACCTCGCGCAGGGTCGTCGCCACCGCCTTCACGTGCGGATATTTCCGCACGACATTTTTGATCACGGAAAAGAACGCGCCCGGATCGAGTTTGGATTTCGCCTTGATCTCCGGTCCCGGAATGCCGAGACCCTTTTGCAGGTCTTCCTCGTTTCCAACAAGCACATCGGCCTTTGAGACAATCTTCGCAATCACCTCGACCGCCTTTTTCTCGCCTCCCCAGATGTTCCAGAGCTTCTGACGGAAATTGAGATCGAAGCTCGTAACGGCTCCGGCCTCCTTTGCCGCGGTCATCCCCTCAGCAATAAGTCGGCCCGTGCTTTCCGAGAGTGACGCAAAGATGCCTCCGCTATGGAACCATCGCACACCGTCTGCGAAGATCGCATCCCAATCAAAGTCACCGGGCTTCAGCTGTGCAGCGGCTTCATTCGACCGGTTATAAAAGACCACCGGTGCACGGATCCCCTGGCCGCGGTCGCTGTAGACCGTCGCCATGTTCGGGCCATTCACGCCGTTGTGCACAAAATGCTTGTAGTACGGCTTCACTCCCATCGCGCGCACCCGTTCGGCGATGAGGTCTCCGATGGGATAATCGACCATGGCAGAGACAATGGCAGACTTCAATCCAAAACAATCCGAGAGATTTGCCGCGACGTTATATTCTCCGCCGCTGACATGGATCCTGCATTCCGTGGCCTTTCGGAAAGGAATCACACCGGGGTCAAGCCGGTGAACAAGTGCACCAAGCGATACAAAGTCCAATGCTCCCTTCGCAGGGACTTTCAGTCCTTTACTCATCTCGTCCTCCTTGCAGGCAGCAGGTGCTCCCGTCTGAGTTCGTGCAGCCAATCTTTACAGGTCTTCGATTCATACATATCTCTTCGTTCGTTCTGTGAGAAGATTCAATTCAATTTGTTCATTCCGTCAGGCAAGAGAAGTGTGGAAACCGAGGCCGGAGAGCGTCGGTTCGAGTTCTCTCACATCTCCAGGAATGTGAGCCCTGAAGTTGGAAAATTCGCGCCGGATACGGTACGATTTCCTGAGCTTCCTGAAAAATGCCCCGCGATCAGCCTCGGGGATATCCGTTACCTGGCGCAACGCGTGATCATCTTCGTCGATGTCGAAACATTGTTTGATGATCTCATACAACTTTTGCTCTGTCGGGATATGTGACGACGGCACGGGTATTTCACAAATGCCGTCATTCGGGATCTGCAGTTTCAGCTCCGAAGAAATCGACAGATGATGGCAAAGCTCCCGGTGAATGATCCGCACGGCATTCAGCTTCCCGTCCAGCGAGTAACCCGCGATATGGGGAGTCGCAAGAGATACGAGTGAAAGCAATTCGAGATCGATCTCCGGTTCATTTTCCCAAACGTCAATCACGGATGCCTCGATACGGCCGGCGTTCAGTGCGTTTTTCAGTGCCGGGGTGTCCACAACAGCCCCGCGTGAAGTGTTCACGAAAACGCATCCTGATTTCAGTTTGCCCAAGCGATCACGATCGAACAAATGAAATGTCGGATCAGATCCCGTTCGGGTGAGAGGCACGTGGACGGTGAGAACATCACACTTCATGAGCGCATCCAGCGGGAGATACTTCGGATCCCCGGTGCTTCGCGCAAGAGGTGGATCGTTCAGCAGCACTTCCATTCCAAGAAGTCCGCATGCCCGGGCCACTTTGCTCCCCACGTTTCCCACTCCCACGACTCCTATCGACTTACCTTTCAGTCCGAAATCGAGACGCAGGAGTGCGGCAATCAGATACTCTTTGACGGAATTAGCGTTCGACCCGGGAGCACTCGCAAATGCGATCCCGCGGGATTTCAGATAGTCCGTATCAATATGATCGGTGCCGATCGTTACGGTGCCGACAAATTGGACCCGGCTACCGTCGAGGAGCCAGCGGTCGACTTTTGTTTCAGACCGGACGATGAGGACATCCGCCTCGCGCACCACCTCGGGACTGAATGTTCCAGTCTCCACGAGCCGGAGATCTCCCAGAGGGCCGAACGCCTTTGCCGCCATCGGAATGTTCTTGTCTACGACGAGTTTCATCGAACCGGTTTATCGTTGTGATTGAAACATTTCTTTTGACGCCCACAATCCGAGTGCGGGATTGGAGATGAAATAGATTTCCTCACCATCGGGCATTCGATGATAACCATCATGCATTCTTTTTGGATCGTACCGCGCCGTCATTCCTGCAAGATCACCATATTCAAAATATACTCCTTCGATATCGGACCGGGAAATGTGCCCCGGACAATAGGTGATGCGAAACCTCCCTTCCGACGAACCGTGGATGAGATGAGCCGCAGTGCCGAGATTCTGCCGAAGGTCCGCATGCATTTTCACAAGTTCCAGCACGCCGGGAGTTCCGATATATCCGTACTTGCGGATAAGAGCATCGATATTCTTATCCTCGCCGAATTGGGCAAGCCCGGGTGCGAGAACGACAAGTTCTCCCCCATCTGCGATCGCCATCCTCGTCCGGTAAATGCTCTTATTTCCGAGCCACGTACTCTTGAATTCCGTTGCGTCGAGATAGACCACCACCTTCTTCAGCGGCTTCTCCACAAGCTCGACGTTCACACGCAGAGAAAGCTCCGCTGCCCGGCGGAAGCATTCTTCATCATCACCCACAAACAGGCCCCGGACAACCAATGAACCATTCGGTTCCGTCGCAACAACTGTCAGGACGTAGAGAACCGGCAGATGAGAACCGAAACAGCGTGCGCCGTAATTCAGCACTTCACGAACGGGCGTATCGATTCTGCCCATCATTCTTTCCATGCCGTAGGCGGCTCCGAGAAAATGCGTCTTGTTGATGGCTTCCGGCCCGCCGGTTCCAATAAACACATTCTTGTTGTAGCCCGCAACACCGATGACTTCGTGGGGAACAACCTGTCCGATCGAAATGATGAGGTCATGCTTCCCTCCGGCGATCAGCTTATCGACCTGAACCGGGATGGAATAGTCCACCGTACCTCCCGAGACCTTTCTCACTATATCAGAAGGAACCTCACCCAGTGTGACCGATCCATTTTTCCAGTCGTGAACGCGGAACAGATTTCCCGGGATTTTTCCGAACATCATCCTTTTTTCAGAATCCGAAACGGGAAAGTGCGTTCCGGTTGCGGGAAGAACGTCGGTCAGGCGGTCGCCGAAATATTCCCACACATATTCTGTGAGTATTCCCGCCTGTGAATGGAACCGGGTAAAGTCGGGAGGAATAGCCAGAACCCGCGCTCTCTTGCCGACGCGATCAAGGGCCTCGAAGAGGCCTGCTCGCAGATCTGCCGGTGATAGTCGTTCCGTCGGGGAACCCTTCTGGAAGCAGAGCATGGAATCAGACACCCGAATACGCCGAGAATCCGCCGTCGATCGGGAGAACAATTCCCGTCACAAATCTCGATGCCGGAGAGAGAAGCCAGAGAACTGCACCGAGAAGGTCTTTTGGTTCTCCGAATCGCCCCATTGGCGTATGGTCAAGGATCTTCTTCCCTCTTGGGGTTAAAGCGCCTGTCTCCTTTTCCGTGAGGAGGAACCGATTCTGCTCGGTGAGAAAGAATCCCGGGGAAATTGCATTCACGCGAATATCGGGAGAATATTCCTGTGCCATATGGACGGCCAGCCACTGTGTAAAGTTGCTCACCGCTGCCTTCGCGGCGGAATACGCGGGAATGCGCGTGAGCGGACGGAAGGCATTCATGGAGGAGATATTCAGAATCACGCCTGCCTTTTGAGAGGCCATGATTTTTCCGAAGACCTGGCTCGGAAGAACTGTTCCAAGTAAGTTCAGGTCTGCGACATATCTCAATCCCTCCTCGCTCAACTGGAAGAACGACTGTTCGGGATTGGTGGTCGCCTTCGGACTATTCCCTCCGGCCCCGTTGATAAGACAGTCGATGCGCCCGGCGGACTTCAGTATCTCCTCCGCCGCCCGCTCGAGGGATGATTTCTGTAGGACATCGGCCTGCAGCGAGAGACATTTTCCCTTTGTATTCCCCAATCCGGCGAGAAGTGTTTTGGCACGGGAGATATCCCTGCTGAGAATGGCAACATTCGCACCGCAACCGGAAAGAGCAGCAACGATCTCCTTGCCGAGCACACCGGTCGCGCCGGTCATCACGACTGTCCGGCCGGTCATATCATACTCTTTCTTCACGTCTTCAATATTCATGATTCATCTTCAAGAATTCTCGATTGTCGATTTCTTACCGCTTTACACGTGAACAATTTCCATTTTCGGCGCAAGAAGATGGAACAGCAGGAGTGCTGCCAGGTACATGCAGCCGCAGAGCACAAACACGATGAAATAGCCGATTTCAATATTTCCCGCATTCTTGGTGGATGAAAGGAGGATGCCGGTCAGCCACTGGAAAAGGATTCCGCCGACTGCTCCGGCCATGGCGCCGATGCCCGTGACGGAGGCGACCGCCTTCTTGGGAAACATGTCAGATGCGGTCGTGAAAATATTTGCCGACCACGCCTGATGAGAGGCCGCAGCGAGACCGATAAGAAAAACTGCGGGCCAGAGAGAAACAAACTTCACGACAATCACCGGCATGACGGCAAGGGCGAAGGTAAGCATCGCGGTTTTCCGTGCCCTGTTGACCGGCCATCCGTTCTTGATCAGGCGGGAAGAGAACCAGCCGCCTCCGACGCTTCCAATCGTCGTCATCGAATAGATGAGGATGAGGGGAAGCGCGAAATTGGCGAGATCCTTGATGTCCACCTGGTACTTATCCTTCAGATACGATGGGAGCCAGAAGAGGTAGAACCACCAGACGCAATCCGTCAGGAATTTTCCTAAGAAGATCGCCCACGTCTGGCGATAGCCAAGGAGCCGGCCCCAGGCCACTTTCTCCGCCGACACCGTTTGCTCATCGGCATCGCTGTGAATGTACGCGTACTCCTCTTTTGTGAGACGCTTCTTGTCCGCAGGCCGCTGATAGATGAAAAGCCAGAATGCGAGCCAGATGAAGTCGCACAACCCGGTGATGAGGAATCCCACCTGCCAGAAGGGGTGAGCAGGATCCGCTGCAAAGTAATAGATCGCCCAGGGTATAATCACCGGCGCCAGCACGGCCCCGATATTTGCCCCCGAATTGAAAACGCCGGTTGCAAGTGCACGTTCCTTCTTCGGGAACCACTCCGCGACGGTCTTAATCGCCGCCGGGAAATTTCCCGACTCACCCAGACCGAGGCCAACACGTGCGACTCCGAACCCGAACGAGCTCCGTGCAAGTGTATGGCCGAGAGATGACAATCCCCAGATGATGATCGACGCGGCATAGCCGATCTTCGTGCCGACTTTGTCGATGAACCAACCGAAGAGCAGCGTACCGCATGCATACGCGACGGTAAATGCCATCACGATGTAACTGTATTCCTCTTCGATGTTTTCCGGGTGAGACCAGTGGAGCTCGCTTTGCAGGACGGGCTTGAGTATGGCAATAACCTGACGGTCCATGTAATTGATCGTGGTTGCAAAGAAGAGGAGAGCACAGATCACCCAGCGGTACGATCCCCCGGGTGAGGGATGTTCATGAAGCGGGGTGGAGGCACGCTGTTCCATAGGACCATTCAGATGTCAGCATTTATCATGACGCCCGCATCACATCGGCACCGACGCGGCAGGTGACTTCTTCGACTGGGGCATGTGCGCGGTTGCAAATTGTCCCAGGAAGAGCGGCCGGATGTGCCGGTCATAGATGTTCGTGGTAACGTTTCGTTCAATTTCCGTCCTGCATTCCCTCAGGAGCTTGCTGTATCGTTCTCCCATCTCGGCTGCGACTTTATAGCCCACATGGACAAGCTGCCGGAAGTGGAGATTATAGCTTTTGCATGCCTGATTATGCTGCAGTGTCTGCACATATTCCATTCCAGACCATCCATTCACCGTTTTCGGATCGGGAAGTTTGGATTTATCAATCGAAATAACGGAAAGATAGGGCTGGCACAATTCATCGTACCGGCTGAATGCCGCGGCATAAATCTCCTTGGCAAGTTTCAGACCCTCTCCACCAGCAGCAGCAAGACCGATAAGCTCCTCCAGCCATGTCGTCCCCGCAGTCTTGAGGTGGAGACCGGCGTGATGTTTCTTCACCGCTGCATGGATGATCGGATAGAGCGAAAATTTATCGCTCCCGGAATGAACACTGAGCTTGAGATTTTTCGGAAGGTTGAAGGTCTTCACCGCATAGGAGATCACTGCCAGATCGTCTTCGAACTCCCGTGCGAATTTCGCGCAATCCCCGACATAATCAATCCCCTTGAGAAATGCTCCGGTGAACTTGGGAGCAATGGTTTGAATCGGTATTCCCTCTCGCCCGATCGCCGCCAGAATGAAGAAGAGCTCCGCGGGAGTCTGGGGAGAATTTGCTTCATCGACCGATACTTCGGTCACAAAGGCATCCTTCCCTTTTTTCGAGGCGATGGCCCGGTAGACTTTCCCCGCCTCTTCCACCGCAAAGAGATATTTCTGAGCTACGGCCAGGAGCAACTCATCGGTGACGCGGAGCGCGGACGGCATGTCCGGCATCCGGAGCTCTCCCTTGAACCTGGACATCTCCTTCACAAACGCCGTTATCGAGGCAGGACTCGTTGGTTTGCCGATGAAGTCTGCAACATCGATGGTAAAGAAATTGCTCGAAGGAAGAAAACGGTCGACAGTTTTCATTCCGATATGATCTGCATCGACATAATAATGATCGCTCCAACGGCAGGTGCGAACGGCCTCATCGGCCTCGTGCCTGGTATCGTCCGGGGAAGTTCCGATAATCGTATGCTCGCGGTTGGATTTGTTCCAGACCGGAACGATGTCGACCGTTTGTGATTTTGCCTGCTGCAGCGCGCGCAACTGCGCGACCCCTTCTGCACCAAACCGATCTCCTATACCGAGTGAGTATTTTTCCAGTTCCATGTTCGTATCCTCATATTAGTAAAAATACAACAATACTCTCGCGACGCCATCATGTCAGGTCAGAAGAGCTCCTGCATCGTCACTCCATCCATATCTGAAAATTCCTGGTTCTCACCGCCCATCGCCCAGACAAAATAGTAGTTTCGTGTTGCCGCACCGGAATGAATGGACCAGCTGGGTGAAATAACCCCTTCCCTGTTCCGGAGAATCAGGGCTCTCGTCTCTTCCGGCTTCCCCATCAAATGGAGAACAATCGAATCCGGATCAAGGCCGCAATAAAGATAGATTTCCATTCTCCGCTGGTGTGTATGCGACGGCATGGTATTCCAGACGCTTCCCGCCTCCAGTTCCGTCAGACCCATGACGAGCTGGCAGCTTTTCGCTCCGGCCGGATGAATATACCTGTGGATCGTGCGCTTGTTGGCATTTTCCATCGAACCCAGAGCAGCACACTCCGATTTCGCATACGGCACAGCTGTTGTGGGGTTCGCCGCATGAGCCGGGAACGAAACAAAATAGAATGCAGCCGGATCCGCACTTTTCGTCGCAGCGAACGCAATTCTTCTTGTACCACGGCCGACATAGAGCATATCCTTCTGCGCCAGGGGGAATTCCCTCCCATCGGCAATGATTTTCCCCGGGCCGCCGATATTCACAATACCGATTTCCCTTCGCTCCGTGAAAAAATCGGCCGCCATCTCTTTCCGTGAGGCCTCGAGTGTCATCGGCTGAGCAAGCGGAACCGCACCACCGACAATCGCGCGATCGGAGTCGCAATACGTCATATTGACTTCGCCGGGAACGAAGAGGTGATCCAGCATGAACGCCTTCCGGAGCTCCGCAGTGTTCATCCGATCGTAAGAATCTCTACCCGGCAGATACCGTACTTCCATCGTTTTTCCTTAAGCCAAAGAAGTTAATCCGTTTCATCGTGCAAGCCAGCCGCCATCCACCGCGAGGACGTGACCGTTCACATAGTCCGATGCATGCGACGCAAGAAATACGACTGCGCCCTGGAGATCTTCAGGCACTCCCCAGCGTCCCGCGGGAATGCGCTCCCGAATCGATTTTGAGCGTACGGGATCCGATCGCAGCGCCTCGGTGTTCGTCGTTTCCATATATCCCGGTGCAATCGCATTTACCATGATACCGTGCGGCGCCCATTCATTCGACATCGCCTTTGTCAGCTGTGCGACCGCCCCTTTGCTTGCAGCATATGCAGCAACGAGTACCCCGCCCTGAAATGAAAGCAGCGATGCCACGTTAATGATCTTTCCGTACTTCTTCTTCATCATCTCTTTCGCTACACGCTGCGAGAGGAAGAAAACCGATTTTGCATTCACCATCAGCGTTTCATCCCAGTCCTTTTCGGAATAGTCGATTGCCGGCGTTCTCCGGATGATACCGGCGTTGTTGACCAGGATATCGATCTTCCCGAACTGCTTCATTCCTTCGCGCGCGATCTGTTCGACGGAGTCCATCTTCTGGAGATCCGCCGCAATAGCAACCGCTTTTCGTCCCATCGACCGAACGTCCTTTGCAACATCGTTCCGCGATGTGTGATCGACGAGAAGAATATCGGCTCCGGCGGCGGCGAGTGCCATCGTCATTGCCTTGCCAAGACCCGTGCTTGCGCCGGTAACGATCGCCTTAGAACCGCTCAGATCGAAGAGCTTATCGGGAGAGACCATCTCAGCCGGCCTTTCGCGTCTTGGCGGTATTCATCGCCTGAAGCTCCCCAAGCTGAGGGAAATTAAAATACCGTTTCGCATTGAAGTAGCAAATGTTTCTCACCATTTCTCCGACCAAAGAAATATCATCAGGAAGAATTCCGGACCGCATTTCATTTCCCAGAATGTTGCAGAGCAGCCGGCGGAAGTATTCATGCCTCGGATACGAGAGAAAACTCCTGGAGTCGGTTAACATCCCGACAAACTGGCTCAGGAGTCCCATATTCGAGAGCGCATCCATTTGTTTCTTCATCCCGTCGGTCTGATCGAGAAACCACCATGCGGCGCCGTACTGTACTTTGCCTGCGACGGAACCGTCCTGGAAATTTCCGATCATCGATGCAAAGAGCTCGTTGTCACGAGGGTTGAGATTGTAAAGTATGGTCTTCGCCAGCCGGTTCTCCTTATCGAGCCGGTCGAGGAACTTTGCCAGCGGGCGCGCCATTTCAAAATCGCCGATCGAGTCGTACCCCGTATCCGGCCCGAGCGTTTTCAACATGCGTGTGTTCGTGTTGCGGAGTGCACCGAGATGAAACTGCTGAACCCATTGTTTCTCCGCGTCGAGGAGTGCGAACTCGAAGAGCAGCGCGGATTTCATTTTCAGAATGCCGTTACGGTCGAGCCGGTTCCCCCGCAGAAGCTGATCGAACAGCGCCGTGATCTCCGGCTCGGTATACTCCTCGGCATATACGGTTTCCAATCCATGATCCGAGAGACGGCATCCGTTCTCATGGAAATAATCATGCCGGTTTCTGATCGCCGCCAGATATTCCGGGTAGCGGGAAATCGGCATGCCGGACACTTTTGCCAACAACTTCACATACTCGAGGAACGCAACGGGATTCTCCACCGCCATCGCCTTGTCGGGACGGAAAGCCGGGACCATGACCGTTTTCGCATTGAGGTTTGTTCGCATTTGTTGGTGATACTCCAGGGAATCTGCCGGATCATCCGTGGTACAGACCACTTCCACATTCATCTGGTGCAAAATTCCCTGAGTCGAAAAATCGGGAGTGGCAAGCTTCCTGTTGCATTCATCCCATATACTGCGGGCGGTCGTCGGATCGAGCAACCGGTCATCGATGCCGAACGGGCGTTTCAGTTCGAGATGCGTCCAATGATAGAGCGGATTCCGAAGAGTCTTCGGAACCGTTTCGGCCCACTTTGCAAATTTCTCCCAATCCGATCCCTTCCCCGTAATATAATTCTCATCCACGCCGCAGGTTCGCATTGCGCGCCACTTGTAATGGTCGCCGTACAACCAGATCTGCGTCAGATTCTCGAACTGCCGGTTCTCTGCAATATCCTTCGGTGACAAGTGACAATGATAGTCGATGATCGGCAGAGCCGCTGCGTAATCGAAATACAACGATCTCGCCCGATCACTCTCGAGAAGAAAATCGTCGTGGAGAAATGGTTTTTTCATACTCTCAACTCCATTCGTGTCCGCCCGGCGGTTGTGTTGACAGGGCGGTGCATCATTATTGTGTTCGAAACGTCCAGGTCTCTCCGCGTACTGTGCCCGCGGGAGTTACTTCATCCACACGCCAGCTGTACGACATCCCCGGCTTGAGGTCATCCAGGCGAACCGAAGGCGTGGTTTGGTGCCCGCGGAGCTTTACGTCGCCTTCGGGACCGAAATAGACGACATGTTCTGTTGCATCCCGCCCCGGAAGCCAGGAAAGATTTACTTGATCACGTTCCCGAATTGCAGCATTGTCATCCGGCTGCGGAAGAAATGCGAACGGCAGAACCGAGGGCATCGATTTTTCTGGATCCCACATCTTGTCGAATGCCCAGCCAGCCGTGATTTCTGCCGAAGATGGAGATCCTTCAGCGGTCTGGAGGTTATCCCTGAACCAGGAAAAGTCTCCGCTTTCACGGTGACAATTGTAGAAATAGTGCCGGTCGCCCCATATCCATTCTTTCGGACTCGAAGGGGGGCGATAGAACGGCCGGTCTGCCATATTTTTTGAGAACCGGCAATTCAGGAGGAAAATCTGCCCGTCGTGATGGTTGCGTCCGAGCGGAAATCCCGGTACACCGTCGAAATACGAATCAGCAATCACAAATTTCTGCCGCTTGTCACCACTCCCGTCATGCCAGATGCTTGCGCTTGGACGATTGTGTCCGTAAAAGGTTGAATTGCGAATATAGCACCATCCACGGGGACAAACAAAATCAACCCACCCCTCGAAGATGCAATCGGCATGATAGTACATTCCGTTATCCCGATTCCAGAGACTGAGTGCATCTCCGCCGTCGGATGCCACTTTGCAGTGCAGAAGCATGATGTGCGTTCCAGCCCCCCGGATGGCGAACTGATGTTTGTTGAAAACATCATTCTTCCATCCATAATTATTGTAGACCGTCAGATTTGCGAGTGTGATATCGGTTGTCCCGGTATCGATATTGACCACACCCGCTCCCCAATCGCTGCTGTTGTGATCCTTCGTCCAGTTTTCGCGCAATTCGGCGAATTCAATTCTTGTACTGTCGCGATCCTCACCGACGAGCGTGAGATAGCTTTTTTTAATGAAAATCTTTTCGGGATACAAACCGTTTCTGATCAGAATGATCACGGGTGATGATTGATCCGGTTGGGATGCATCGATCGCGCTCTGGATGGAAGTGAAATCCGCATCACCCTTCAACGAAACGGTAATCCGTTTCGATGCGGAAAATCCGCTCAGCACGTACGCGGTTGCGAGCACCATGATCAATATCGTGACACGGAAGTTCATTTCATGAGTATCATTTTCTTCATCTCAGTGTGAGATCCGGCCGTCAAACGGCAGAAATAAACGCCGCTTTCATATCCCTGGGCATTCCATACACGGTTGTAGATGCCGGCGTTCATCTGTTCATCGACCAGAACTTCCAGCTTTCGTCCCAGAACATCATAGACCGCAAGGGTCACGTGTGATGAAGTGGGAATCTGAAATTCGATCTGTGTCGATGGATTGAACGGGTTTGGATAATTCTGCGCGAGAGCGACCGATTTCGGAATCGCCGGAGCCTGGACGTGATCCGAACCAACGGGCGGAACCGGAGGGATCTCGCCATCGAATCCGGAAATCCGAATGTTCCTGCCGCTTTGTTGATTTCCTCCGGCACCGGAAAGAACGAGTGATCCGCCCTGACCGACCTTCACCCAATACCCTTTTCCCGGAACGAGCGTGTCGGATATTTTATATCCTCCGTTGTAACCGAAGAACTTGCTGGTCACAAGTCCCGGAGGGATACTCGTAATGGATTGTATGGAAATCGTATCGCTGACCGTACCGATGAGATTCCATCCCGCAACGACTGCGAGTGTTTCCGCTATGATCTCCGGACCAGTGACATTCACAGTATCCGCGGCACCGAATTTGAGCCAGTAGCCGATCCCGGGTTGCAGCGTATCCTCGATGAAATATGAATAGTTGTACCGGAATGCCACGCTGATCGCCTGCGGGAAGAGGGCGGCCTTGCGACCGTCGGGCACGTGCGCCGGCAGAGAAACCAGGTTCCAGCCCGATGCAAACGGTAATGCATAGAGAGTCTGTGCGAACGTTGCACCGATGGAGAGATTGCGCGTCATGAGGACGTTGAGCGGATTTGTTGAACCGCCCGCATCCCCGGTCCAGTTCACGAAGTGATAGCCCGGAACAGGGGTGGCGGTAAGCTGCACCGTCGTGCCGCTGTCGTACAATGCCTGTACGGGAGCTACGCCAACTAAGCCGCTGTCGGGCGGGATGATCGAGAGAGAGTATTTGTTAATCGAAAAAGCTACGAACAGTGAATGGTTCGACTGAACCGCATGGAACGTGTAGCTGGACGGCTTGCCGATATAGACGCTGTCGACAAAAACGCTGTCGACGTGGTAGCCCTGGTTCGGTTGGAAGAGAATGGTCGTGTCCACGCCATAGATCACGGAAAGGGATCCGCCGGGAACAACTGTCCCGTTCGGTCCGGAAGATACGGAAATCGTGTACGAATTGATCTGGAACGTTGCAGAAATCGTGTGCCCTGTGGTTACCCCATAAAAGGTATAGCCGGATAGTGCACCAACCGGATTGCCATCGACGATAACATTCAGGATATGATATCCCGTCGATGGCGTGACGGTAAAGAGGGCGCTGTCACCGGAATGAGCGGTGACATATCCGCTGGGCGAAATGGTCCCGCCCGTACCGGCCGACGAAATGATTGTGTAGATCCATGAACCCGAAGCCGTTTCGAATGCGCCGAGGTCCGGAGCGGACCCCATAAAGGGGAGCCCGACATTCTGTCCCGCATCGATCATCTGGCTTCCCAGAGCGAGCCGCAGGAATCCGTTTGTCGGAATGCTCCAGTCGGGATTGCGGGGCGCTGTGGCGAGCGACGTATCCAGCGTGACAAAATCCGCACCCGTCACCGTAAAGAGCTGCCAGCTGTTCGAGGAAAGGAGTGCACTTGCTTCGAGTGAGACCGATCCGGAATACTGCACATTATTGATGAGTGTATCCTGCCCGGTTGTCGGAACCTCGGGAAATGAAAAATTCTTGGATTGATTTCTGTAGGCGGTGCAGTTATAAAGTGCACAGCCCGCGGTGTTGTGGTTTTGATCGAACCCTTTTGATTTGTTATCGAACGCAACGCAGCGCGTGAGAATATGCGAGGCAGGGATATAATTTCCCCCCACCTTGAAGCCGTTGCCGTTTCCCCCGAAGGCCAGATCACCCCAAAGATTATATCCGTTGTGAAACGACCAGCAGCTGTCGAACAGCACGCGGTATTGTCCTTCAAAAAGATCATATCCGTCGTCGGAATTGTTCCAGGCGCGGCAACCGTGGAATTCGTTTCCCGGACCGATATCGAGTTTTGCATCGAACCCGTCGGCATTGCCGCCATGCGTGAGTGAATCATAGTTCAGAAACGAATCACTGTTGATCGTGATGTTGTACGAACCGCCCCCGCTGATCTGCAGTCCGGTATCCTTGTTTCCATAGATGACACAATCTTCCACGATGTTGTGTGCACCGGTGATGTAGATGCCATTGTCTCCGGCATAGCGTACCACGAGACCCTTCAGATACCAATAGTCCTGCGAGAGATAGAATCCGCGGGAGGACGAAGAATACGTTTCGGGAGAAAAATCGACGATCGGATGTTCTCCGGGATACGCCCAGAGGTTGATGAAAGAACCGGCTGATCCGCTCCGGTTCGGCCGGAGAGTGCCGGCATTGTAGTAGATGCCGTCCCGCAGATAGATGGTGCCGCCGGCCGTTACGACGCTCATGGCTTTGCCAATGGTGGCGTACGGACTCCCGATGCTCCCGTCGTTGGTGTCGTTTCCGGACGGCGAAACATAGATTTGTCCTGTCATCCTGCCGCAAAGAAGGCAAACGAAGAAAAGAAGAACAACGCCTCTCACGATTCCCGTCGACACCCGCGTGTTTCGATTGTGCATCACATCCTCACTGTTGTCATTCATTCACCACTACTGCGTGTTCTTTTGCCCCGCCGCTGATATCGATCCCCTTCTTCGCAAGCTGAAGATTGATGCTGGTCAGCCGGATGGCCTCTGATTTTTCACCCACAACACTCAGGAAGAGGTCGGCTCCCTTCGGATAGCCGATTTTCATAAGATCCATATTCCGGGATTGCGAGAGTGCTACAACGGTTCCTTCCGACGGCGTAATCACACAGGAAGTCAAACCGATGCCGTCGGCTTCAGAGCAAAGGACGCCATAGCGGGAGATGATGGAGACATTCTCCAGCCGGACAGATTTCACGGGCATCTCCGGAAGGCCGTTGATTCGCATTGCCCGGTTCGCTCCGATGCAGACCACATTCTTGATTGATATATTCCTCACCTGCGGGGTTCGTTCAGTCACCGGCTCGGCCTGCGCACCTCCCAGGCCTTTTGCCGCTTCGACATCGGGACTGTCACCTCCGTAGTACATATCGAACAGGATTGCTTCGTTTGCGATATCCCGCATCTGTATTCCATCAACGAAAATATTCTCGACCAGTCCGCCTTTTCCGCGCAGGGATTTGAACCGGAGCCCCACGTCGGTGCCGCTGAAGATGCAGTTCTTCACGAGGATGTCCGCCGCTCCGCCGAAGGTCTCGCTTCCAACAACAAACCCACCGTGCGCGTGGTAGACGATGCAGTCCGCGATTACAATATGTCCGCAGGATGGGCCGGGCGACTGGCTTTCCGAGATACTCCCCGGTTTGATGCAAATCCCGTCATCACCGCAATCGACGGTGATCCCGTACACCAGGACATTTCTGCAGGAGCTGAGGTCAAGGCCGTCACCGTTTTGGGCATACCATTCGGATCGGATACTCACGTTCCGGATGATCAAGTCTTCGCACTGAACGGGATGGAGATGAAATTTCGGCGAGTTCTCAAACGTCGGGCCGTCGAGAAGGATCCCGCGGCATTTTTCGAAACGGAGAAGATCGGGACGAAGGAACTCGCGCGCTTTTGCCACTGCCTCTGCACCGACATCAGATTTTGATCCCTTCAGTCCGGCGATAGACGATTCACCATCCAACGCTTCTTTCGACGGCCACCAGGTTTTGCCATCGGGCGCAACGACGCCGCCGGAAGCGACGAGATCCTTCCACTGATGGGAAGTGAGCTTTTCCTTCTTCACCGGCCGCCAAGCTTCCCCGCCGCCATCGATGATTCCATCTCCGGTAATTGCGATATTCCTCAGCTTCGATCCGGAAATCGGCGCAAGGACCTGGTAATTTTTCGACTTCCCTTCCAACCCGGCAACAATCGGAAAATCTTCGAACTTCCGGCTGAACTGGATAAGTGCAAGCCGTTCAAGATGGAGATTGACATTGCTCGCCATGCGGATCGGTCCCGTGAGCCACGTCCCCGGCGGTACGATGACGGACCCTCCCCCGGCTTTTGCGCATTCAGCGATCGCCTTTTCAAATGCGCCGGTATTCAATGTTTGTCCATCTGGGACACCCCCGAAGTCGGCAATGCTGAACTTGCGATCGGGAAACGCCGGCTCCGCAATCGGGCCCATCTCAAAGGGGAGATTCCTGAGATACTCTTTCGATCCGGTAACTTCCGGGGCCTGGAACGCCAGAGCGCATCCCGCAATGATGATGAAAAGGATCAGTGTCGAACAAATACGTCTCATCGGATATCTTTCATTGTAAGTTCGTTGCTCATTCCTCACCGGCGCTCCCCCGGCGCATCCGGCCGGGGGAGCAGATGAGGTGCCTACTTCATCATAACGATTTTTTGAACCGCGTTGAATTTGTCACTGAGAAGACGAATGAAATAGATACCGCTCGTCGCCGGGACGTTTGATTCGGTCATGCCGTTCCATTCGAAAGTGTGATAGCCGGCAGACACCTGATCGTTAAGCAGTGTCCGGACCTTCTGACCAAGAAGATCATAGACCGCAATTTCCACATGCGCAGCAGCGGGGACTCCAACCTCGAATTTCGTCGACGGGTTGAATGGATTCGGATAATTCTTCCCGAGCGAGAATGCCGACGGGATTTCCCTGTCCCCGATCGAGAGCGTCAGCGCTGAAGCGCCCTGCGGAAGGATCATCTTGCCCGTTCCGGAGAGGGTTTTCCCGTTTCCGGAAACTGCTGTAAGCATCACACGCTGACTGCCGGAATGGATACTCCAGCTCATCGTGACCGGAGAATTCTTTGCGGTAACAAGAATCGGAATCTCCGTGTGAGATGCATTCGACGGGTACGTTTCAACGAATCTTCCCGATCCAAAACGTGCGTCAAACGAAACTTCCGGTGCAAGCGGCGGCATTTCATAGAACGAAGCATCCACCGTTCCGTCCGCAGCGAAATAGAGCGTCTGCTTGTTCCCGGACCTATCCGTCAGGGTAAGTGAATTCATTCCCTTCACGGCTTCCATCGGTGAAGATGATTGTTTTGGAACGCTGGTCGGACCGGAGTGAAGTATGAGCTGACCGTTTCCACCCGTACCGGCAGTTTTCACCCAATATCCTTTTCCGGGAACGATGGTATCGACGATAACATACGACGCACCATTATAACCGAAGTAATTCGATTTCACAATCGAAGCGGGATTCTGAATGATCGAAGCACGTCCGACTTTCTGGCTTACAGAACCGATCATCGACCAGCCGTCGGCCACCTTGACCGTATCATTCAGGCGGGCGATACCCACCACGCCGACCGTATCGGCCGCTGCAAACTTCAGCCAGTATCCGACGGCATTGAGTATCGTATCCTTCCGGACATACGATCCGGTATATGTAAATGCCTGAGAAGTAGCGCCCGGGAAGAGCGTGGATTTCCTCGGATCGACTACCGTCAGAGGAAGAGAGATCAGATTCCACGACCCGGTCACGATGTAGTTCAGCCCGCTCGCTCCCATCTGGTTTGCGATGTCGGAGACGGTCCAGCGTGAGAAACTCCCGACGCCGGCGGCTGTGAGCTGTTTCAGAGGTACGTTGTTGCTGGAGCCCTGAATGGTCCAGGAAGTTCCTCCATCCGTCGATTTCCAGAGCTGAAGAGTTGAGGCATTCTCTCCATTGAGCTCCGTCGAATCGTATGCAAAGGTCAGCGTTGCGTTCAGATTTGTATTGGTGGTCGGAACGATATCAAAATACCTGGCAATCGATACGGAGACGGCGCCGTGCTGCTCACTTCCCGGTCCCGTTCCTCGTGTCACGGTTGTGGATCCGAGCGCGGTTCCGGACGAAGTGATGCTTGCGCCGATTCCGCCGAATGTGACGGTGCTGCTTGCATTGACGGTGCGTGTTGCCACGACGGTCCCATACACCGTGTTGCCGGTGGGCTCGACAAGTTGTCCCGTCGCTCCGAGCGTTACTGAATTAACATCGGTGAGAAGATGACCGGAGGTAATGGAAAGCGTCCCATCGATGGTCACCGGTGCAGTGAGCGTAACACCGTTTGGATTGGTGACCGTAAGATTATTGACATTTGCAGGAAGCCCGTCTCCGGTCGTCTGGGCAACCGCACCATTATACTGGTAATTTGCCGACGAGCTGTAGACGCGCGCACCGGTCACCTGGATATTACCGTGCGAACTATCGGGGAGAGCTGCAATGCCGTCCTTGCTGCCGATAATAAGCGTCGCTCCCGGATTGAGGTAGAACGACGGGCTGCCGGTCGCGGAGTTTCCGACGAACCGGGAGGAGTCCTTCATTTCCAGAATTCCGTTGACGACAATATTTCCGGTGATATGATTTCCGAGTGTCGTATCGGCACCAGAGCGCCAGACATATTTTCCCATATTGAAGATGACATGGGATGTCGCGGCAATCGTATCCGATATCGGCTCAACGGTGAATGAGAAGTTAGAATCGAGTGTCACATTCTGGATGCCCGTTCCGAGGAAGTTCACGGCAATCGGGCCATAGTGATTGAGCGTTGCGTAAGCGCTATCGCCCAATGTGAAATCCTTATAGAGATTGACGATGCCGGTGCCGTATCCGCGTGTACTGCTCGTGCCGCCCGAAAATCTTCCGTTGTGGAAGTTCAGATTCCCATGAATGTTGAAGACCCCGAGACCGCGTGCACTGGCACTCGAGAACGGACTGAATCTTGCCGGTGTTCCTGACACCGCTCCGCTCCCGTGTACGATGACATCACCGTTCACGTTCCACGTCGCACCGATGGTGCTGTCACTTCCATAATCTACACACACCCACTGCCCCTGGTAGAGGTAGACATTTCCCATCACGGTATTTGTCCTGTACCCCGGCATGGTTCGTGTGATTGCCCTGAATGTATTGGTCGGGCCCGCCATATTTACGGTCAAATTCCCATGAATCGTGACATCGAGGCGGGTGGAAATTCCCCTGGCCACAGAAACAACGAGATTTCCGTAGTCGGTCATGGTTGAATCGCCTACGTCGTTATTGCCCCGGTGAACGATCGTACTCGCATTATCGATCGATCGCGTCTGTCCGGGAAATCTCGAAGAAACACTATACATGTAATAGTAGGTCGCATTTGCCTGAAGCGTGAGCATATTGGAGATGATCGAGGTCGATCCGGTATCGAGTTCCGCCATCTTCGCTCCGGAGAGGACGGTGAGACTCCTGCACGAATCAACCTTATACCCCCCGATGAATACGGAATCGGGAGATTGCAGGACGACGCTATCGAGAACGCCCGGAACAACTCCACCCTGCCAGGTGGCCGAGCTGTCCCATGCCCCGCCTCCCGTCCCATTGCTGCGGATCGTCGATTGTGCCGGTGACAGGCCCGTGCCCACGACGATGAGCAACAAGGTGATTGTGACTGTGAGAAATGTTTTCATGGTAACCCTCATGGATGATTGAATGCTGTACCGATCTTTCGTATGGTTTCTCAAATTCTGTTTGAAGGATCCGGCCGTCCCGCCGACCGCGGGACGGCCTTCATCCTTAATTCGACTTACTTGATCAACATCATTTTCTGTACGGTCTGGAAGGTATTGTTGCTTACCGTTCCGTCGTCATCGATACCCTGGGCAATGATCTGGTAGAAGTAGACGCCGCTCGCCAGGTTGCGTGCATTGAACCTCACCGTCTGCGTTCCATCGTTGAACTGCTCATGGCTCAACAGTGTCGCCACCTCCTGTCCCAGCAGGTTGTACACCTTCAAAGTCACGAACGCCTGCTGCGGCAGATCGAACTGTATCGTCGTCGTCGGGTTGAACGGATTCGGATAGTTCTGATACAGTTTATACGCCATCGGGATCTCCGGCATCGCCGTCAGTATCGGCTCTACCCGCATCGGGATCACTCCGTCGGTCTTTCTCAGGTATCCTACCGCATACAACGGCCTCACTCCCTTGAATCTCAACGAATCGGCAAAGTGGGCCGTATCAATCGTCCCTTCAAATGCCGCATTCACCTTCGCTACCGTCGAATCGAGTGCCAGGAAGATCGCCGAGCTCACAAAATGATGTACCGCCACATGATACGTCCTTTTCGTCTTCACGTAACTCGAATCTACCTGCCATCCCATCATCAGCGAGTCGCCGATCACCGACAGATCACTCACCATCATCCCGCTGAACGGATTCGATGTCCCGTCGTTATACGTCAGCTCTCCTAACCCTGCCGGCAGTATCCCAAGCTGGCTCGCCTTGATGTTCACCTTCAGCACCACCAGATCGCCCAACAGGACGTCGTCGAACTTTGACGGCGGGAGTGTCTTATTTCCCTTCAACACCGGTTTCAGAGTGGTCTTGAGGATATCGAACCCGTGCGGTGGTGCCGCCTGCATACCGTTCTTATCGCTCAACGTCTTGAGCACATCACCGTACTTCGTCGTCAGGAGCCATCCATAATTCTTCACGCTGTCGGTTCTGACCTTTCCGATCAGGAACCCTGTGGTGCTGAACGTACTCTGTGCGAATGAGTTCATCAACGCATTCACACGGTTCGGCATCGGCAGGCAGGCGAAGTTATAGAGATATGTGCTTACCGTCGCGCTCGGTGTTGTCTTCCGGGGTGCCAGATTCCAAACGTATGTCGCTGAAATCGGCCTTGCCAGCATTCCGCTGCCAGTCACGGTAATCACCGCACCGCTATCCACACTGCCCAGCACTACGACCTTTCCCGGACTGGTCCAGGTATAGATTGCGCTCCCTCCCTGATAGATCGTCCCGGTGGCGAGTTGAGAGAGTTTGATTGTCACACCCGCACTCGCCGGAGCGGTGAGCTGAAAGCCGAAGCTCGAAGAAACGCCTCTTAGCGCTACCGGCTTGCCGAGTTTACCCTTATTATCGTGATCCTTGGCTACACTATCGAGCGTGAAGCTCCGGAAGCTTGC
>Ga0335082_10001439_pt1 | contig 25412 bp, 20 predicted proteins | sample Lox_Sample_41_FD_206718 | JGI IMG/M metagenome (GOLD analysis project Ga0335082, IMG submission 206718) | Soil microbial communities from Loxahatchee National Wildlife Refuge, Florida, United States - Lox_Sample_4.1 | ecosystem: Environmental > Terrestrial > Soil > Wetlands | place: USA... | reverse complement strand
CCCGGATCTGGCGACTCTCGCCGATCTCGCAGTGATCAGCTGAGCGCTGCTACATGGGGATCGGCGGGCTGACGATCTTCTTGCGAATCGCGGCTGTGACAAGCTGCGCTTTGTTGTGGATGTCGAGCTTGCGCATCAGGTTGAACTTGTGTGCCTCGACCGTCTTGATGCTGACGCCGAGGCGGTCGGCGGCTTGACGGACGCTGTGGCCTTCGGCCAGCAATTTCATGACTTCGCGTTCGCGTGGAGTCAGAGTGGTCTTGGCGGCTCCGCGGGCTGCGCGGCCGCCATCGTCAGAAAGTCTTCCTCGCAGGCGCGGGCTGAGCTGACGAACTCCGTTATGAATTTCCCGCAGGGCTTGAAGCAGGTTCGGCGCAGGCGTGTCTTTCAGCAGGTACCCGCTCGCCCCGGAACGCAGCGCCTGCAAGAGATATTCCTGATCCTCGTGCATGGTCAGGTAGACAACGCGAGTTCCGGAACAATGTTCCTCAATCAGGCGCGCCGCCTCGAACGAGGACATCCCCGGCATGGAGATGTCGAGCAGAATCAGGTCGGGTTGGTGCTGCAGGACCTGCTTCAGCGCCTCGCTGGCATCTGCCGCTTCGCCGACTACCACAAAATCGGGGGCATCTTCCAGCAAGCGGCGCACACCCTGGCGGAGGAGGGTGTGATCGTCGGCGATCACGCAGCGAATTTTCTTCCCGCCATCGAAGCGCAGTGAATCAGGTTTTGTCGGAAACACGGACAATACTCCTCGCGCACTTCAGACGAAGCAGTCGCGAGAGTGAGAAGCAAGCTTGGAGGCCACTCCCACTCGAGTTGAAAGTTCATTGTACGCGCAGTTGCGGACCGGCTCCACAAAATCGCCTCGAAATCCGAGATTCTTCTCCTTTCATTTACAATGCGATGTTCACAATGCTGCGTTACTTCACGTCCGGCGAATCACACGGCGAGGCCCTCGTCGCATTTCTGTCGGGGGTTCCGGCGGGATTAGCAGTCGACCAGGAGTTTGTCGACCGGGAGTTGTGGCGGCGTCAACAGGGCTACGGCCGCGGCGGCCGGATGAAGATCGAACGTGACGCGGCGCACTTTCTCTCAGGCGTACGCCACGGCAAGACGATTGGATCACCGATCGCCGTCATGCTTCAGAATCGCGACTGGCAGAATTGGAAGGAAGCACTGCCGGTCGAAACGGGCGATCCTGAAAAGCATAAGCGCGTGGCGTCTCCGCGTCCAGGGCATGCGGACCTGGCGGGAGCATTGAAATACGATTTCCGCGAGGCGCGCTACGTCTTGGAGCGTGCTTCGGCGCGGGAATCAGCGGCCCGGGTGGCGATTGGCGCGCTTGCGAAATTGTTTCTGCGCGAACTGGGTATGGAAGTGCTGAGCCATGTGATTGTCGTCGGTTCAGCGGCGCTGAACGAAGAGGTCGCATGGGAGCGAATTCAGGAGTCTTGCCGCAAAGAGGAAGTTCTTTTGAACTGCACCGACGCCGAGGTCGAGCAGCGGATGAAAGAAGAAGTGGACAAAGTTCTGCGAACGGGCGACTCGGTGGGTGGAGTGTTTGAAGTGGTGGCGCACAATGTTCCGCCGGGACTTGGCACACATGTGCAGTGGGACGAGCGGCTCGATGCCCTCCTCGCCGCGGCTGTGATGTCGTTGCAGGCAGTGAAGGCCGTGGAAATCGGAAGCGGTGTTCAGTCCGCGCATTCATTGGGTTCTACTGTGCACGACGAGATCGGGTATCAGAAGACATCAGGATTTTCCGGATTTACGCGCCCGCACAACAATGCCGGCGGGATCGAGGGCGGTACGTCCAACGGGGAAGAGGTTCGCGTGCGGGGATATCTGAAGCCGATTTCGACGCTGCGGCGCCCGCTGCAGTCTGTGGATTTCGCAACCCGCGAACCTGTGAAAGCCGCTTACGAACGTTCGGATGTCTGTGTAGTTCCGGCGGCAGGAGTGGCGGCCGAGGCGATGGTCGCGTTGACGCTCGCTCGCTGCGCCCTCGACAAGTTTGGCGGAGATTCCATGCGCGAGACCAAACGCAATTTTGAAGGCTATCTCGAACAACTGAAGAAATACTGAACGCAAAAGATGATCTACCCCATCGTGAAATATGGCGACCCGGTGCTAGAGAAGCCGGCAGCGACCGTCACTCAATTTGACGACGAATTGAAGAAACTGGTCGAAGACATGTTCGAGTCGATGTACGCGGCGCACGGCGTAGGTCTGGCGGCTCCGCAGATTGGGATCTCGAAACGGGTCGCGGTTGTGGATGTGACGTTCAAGGAAGATCCCAAGGCCAAGCTCGTCCTGGTCAATCCGGAGATCATCCACAAGGAAGGACGGCAACGCGGTACGGAAGGCTGCCTCAGCATCCCGGAGTTTCGCGAAGAGGTGACGCGAGCCAAGACGGTGACGATCCGCGCGCAGGATCTGACTGGCATGTTCCTCGAGCATACGGGCGACGATTTGCTCGCGCGCGCGTTTCAGCACGAGACCGATCACCTGCACGGCAGGCTGTACATCTCGCACCTGAGCGCGCTAAAGAGGGACCTGATCAAGCGGCGGATTCGAAAGCTCGTGAAGGCGGGAGAATGGTAGAGAGCTTCGAGTGCGGGCCGCGAGCTACGAGTAAACCTCTGAACTGAAATGAGACTGGTTTTCTGTGGCACGCCTCAATTCGCAGTCCCGACCTTGGAGGGGCTCGTCGAGGCAGGTCATTCGACAATGCTCGTGGTGACACAGCCGGACCGTCCCCAAGGACGTGGGATGGAAGTGGCGCTGTCTCCCGTAAAGGAAGCGGCAGTGCGTTTGAATATTCCCGTCACCCAGCCGGAACAGATCAAGAACAATGAGGAATTCCGCGGGCAACTGGCCGCGTCGCGTCCCGATGCAATTGTCGTTGTCGGCTATGGGCGCATCATCCCGCAGTGGATGATTGACCTTCCGCCGCACGGCAATCTGAATCTGCACGCATCGCTGCTGCCGAAGTACCGGGGCGCCGCGCCAATTCAGTGGGCCATTGCCTCAGGAGAGCGCGCGACAGGGGTGACGACGATGCGCATCGACGCCGGCTTGGACACCGGTGACATCCTGCTGCAACGGGAAGTTCCCATTCCACCGGACGATACCGCAGAGACACTCGCTCCGAGGCTGGCCTTGATCGGCGCCGATCTGATGGCGGAGACGCTGCAGGGGCTTGAGGCAGGGCGGATTCGGAGCACGCCGCAAGATCACACTAAGGCGACGCTGGCACCGATCCTGAAAAAGGAGGACGGGCGCATTGACTTCCGTCGGACGGCGGACGAGATCTACAACCGGTTGCGTGGATTTCAACCCTGGCCGGGCGCGTTCACTTCATTTCGGGGACGCAAACTTCGAGTTTGCCGGGCCACACCAGCGGAAAGCACAGCCGGCAAGACGCCCGGTGAGATATCGATCAGAGAGGGGCGATTGTTCGCCGCATGCGGGCATAGCACCACGCTGGAACTGATCGAGGTACAAGTCGAAGGTAAACGGCGCATGACGGCGGCTGACTTCATCAACGGCTACCACCCCGCGGCCGGCGAGAAGCTGGGACAATAGCCGCACAATGCCTGCCACTGCCGCGCGCGCTGCTGCCTTTGCAATACTGCTTCGAGTGGAACAGGAGGACGCGTACGCGTCGGAACTCCTGCACTCTGCACGCGCCGCAAAGCTTTCTCCTGCCGATCATTCGCTGGCCACTGAACTTGTGATGGGAGTCCAGCGCTGGCGCTCCATGCTGGATCGGAAACTGGCAAGCGTATCGTCGCAAAGACTCGACGAGCTCGACGCCGAGGTGCTGACAGCACTGCGCCTCGGTGTCTATCAGCTTGATTTCTTATCGCGTATTCCGCCGAGGGCGGCAATCTACGAAAGCGTCGAACTGACGAAGGCGGCGCGCAAGCGCTCAGCGGCGGCATTTGTGAATGCCGTACTGCGGAAGATCGACACGAAAAGCGCTCCCGCCGCTGAAATCGACAGGGCAACTGATGCAAAAAACCTGTCGGAGAGTGCGGCACATCCGGAATGGCTCGTTACGAGGTGGATCGAACGCTACGGCCTTGAAGTTGCGCGGAAGATTTGCGTCTACGATCAGGCAATTCCTGAAACGTCGATTTACGTTGATGACACAGTAGAGGAGGAACTTCGCCAGGCCGGGATCAGGCTTGAGGCGGGCCAAATCCTGGCGCAGGCGCGACGGCTGCGTTCCGGAGACGTACAGAAGGCACGATCCGCTCGGGAAGGGCGAATTGCGATCCAGGACGAGGCATCACAGTTGGTGGCGTTGCTCGTGGGCCACGGGCAGACAATACTCGACTGCTGTGCCGCGCCGGGAAGCAAGACCGCGCTGATCGCGCGGCGGAATCCGCGGAGCAGAGTGATGGCCGTCGAGCTGTATCCTCACCGCTCCCGACTCATGCAGAAACTGGCGTGGCAGAGGAACATCCAGATTGTGGCCGCGGACGCGCGTCAATTGCCGTTTGCGATCGAATTTGAGCGGATTCTGGCCGATGTGCCGTGCTCGGGGACGGGCACGCTGGCGAGGAATCCTGAAATCAAGTGGCGTCTGACGCTTCCCGACCTGTCCGATCTCCAATCCCGCCAGATTGCAATCCTCAATTCGGCGTTGAACCGCCTTGTTTCCGGTGGCCGGCTCGTCTACTCCACTTGTTCCCTCGAGCGCGAAGAAAATGAGGCAGTCGTAGAAGCAGTCCTGCAAGGGACAACCGATTTCACTCTTGTGGATGTCCGCAGCGAACTCGAGGAACTCCAGCGGACTGGTGAACTCGCATGGCCCGATTTCGATTCACTGGTCGCAGGACCTTACCTGCGTACGATTCCTGGCGTGCACCCTGGGGATGGTTTCTTTGCCGCCATCATGGAGTGGAAAGGCTAGCCCGCACCTATCGCACTTCGAAATCTACGGCGCTCCCTGCGGTAATTTTTCGTCCGGGCGCCACGCTCTGTGAAACGATCATGCTGGCAGCACCAGGCTGGGCGGTGGTCTCTGCTGGAGCCGGCGAGGGCTGGCCCTCTGGCGGTGCGGGAGGGGCGACGGTGACTTTGCCCACCTTCAAGCCTGCCTCCTGGAGAGCGAGAGTCACTCTGCCCAGGGGTTGCCCGATAAAACTCGGCATGACGTAGGCCTCGGTTTCGGCGCCGTCGCTGACCAGCAGGTTGATTTTCGGCAACGACACGCGGCTGGCGTTGGCTGGTGGACTCTGGGAAACGACCTGTCCGGCCGGCGCCTCGGAGAGATTCAATTGCGCGACCGAACCGATTTCGAGTCCGCGTCGGCGAACGGTGAGTTCGGCCACACGCTGGCTCTCATTCGTTACGTCGGGGATGGGGACGCGTTGCGGTCCCAGGCTCTGGGCCACGCGGATGGCCCAGCCGCGGCGGACTTTCACGCCGGGCACGGGAACCTGCGTCATGATCCTGCCCTCAGCAATATCGGAACTGTAGAACTGGCGTTCGACGACAACCTGCAAGCCGGAATCCGTGAGCGCGCGCTCCGCTTCTGGGAGGCTCATTCCGACCAGCTTGGGGATGGCAACCTCACGTCCATGAATGGCGAATTGCATGGCTGTCACGGCTGAGATGAGCGCCACGGTCAGCAGGACCAGGGCAAGAAGCAGCATGCGGAAGAACTGACGCATTGCTGCGATTATAGCCGTTAAGAATCAAGGGGAGTTGACATCGTCAGGCGCTGGGCTGACACTCTCTTCCTCCCACTCGTTCCGGCAGGCATGACACGACCAAGCTTTGGTGTGGACGGGGATGGGGATTCCCAAATATGCCGACCCGTATGACACCAGCTTGTTGAGTTCGCGATAGCTTACGTCCAGCGATTGACAACGGGGACAGCGAGGCTGGTCGTATTCGCCGATGCCTTCAATCTCCAACCTTTCGGGAATCGGCTGGCTAAGGATTTCGGTGGCTGCCTGTTCGTCTTCAGGTCGAACCTTGAGCTTGATGCCCCCAAGGAGGTTTGACCAGAACCAGTCCAGGCGGACCATGTTGTCGTCGACGAGATAGGCCTCGATTCCAGCGGAATTCAGCGAGGCTTTGGCGAGCAGGGCTTCAGGGAGATCTCGAAATTGACGCAACGTCACCGCGTCGTTCAGTTCGTAAACATCGAGCCCGGGATCTGGAGCGAGCTTGACGTCCAAGCCCCGCCTGGATATCTCAGCTTCCAGAGCTTCACGGGCGACCTCGCTCAATTCATAGCCGGCAGCCGCAGCCTTCTCCAGTTCGCCGTCGCTCATGGCTGCGTAGACGCCAGTGAGGCGTTCGCGCTCCTGCTCAGGCGTACCCATCGCTGAGATGATACTGCCGAATGGCAATTACTGCATATGACTTCCGCCGGCGGCTGGACTGCCGCCCTTCTGCTGGGCCACCCATTCGTGGACGCGGCTTGTAAGTATGTCCATGGGAAGCGCTCCCGCGCCGAGTAACTCGTCATGAAAGCCGCGCAGATCAAACTTAGGGCCGAGTTGGTCCTTGGCGTACTGGCGCAGTTTCAGGATTTCAAGTTGTCCGATCTTGTAGCCGAGAGCCTGCGCCGGCCATGCCATGTAGCGATCGGTCTCGCTCTGCACGGTGGGTTCGTCGATGGCGGAGTGGTCGTGAAAGAAATCGACGACCTGCTGGCGAGTCCAGTGCTTGTAATGGAAACCCGTGTCAACGACTAAACGGATCGCGCGCAGCATGTCGGCTTCGAGGTGCCCGTAATAGCTGTAAGGATCCTGGTAAAAGCCTGCTTCCTTGCCGAGGCGTTCCGAGTACAAAGCCCAGCCCTCCGTGTATGCCGTGAAGTATTCATTCTGGCGGAAGGGCGGAAGTTCCGGGAGCTCCTGGGCGATCGAAATCTGCATGTGGTGGCCGGGGACCCCTTCGTGATAGGCCGTAGTCTCGACGTCGGTGAGACTGCGCTTCGCGAAGTCTCCCGTATTGACCATGACATGGGCGGGACGCGATCCGTCTGCTGCGCCGAGCACGTAGTGCGTGGCCGCTTCCTTTTCGCGGAATTCCTCGATCGGCATGACTTCGAGCTTCGCTTTGGGGAGGCGGCCGAATAGCTGGGGCAGACGAGCGTCCATCTGGTCGATGTACTTGCGATAAAGGTCGAGGATCTCTTTACGCGAATGGGCATGAAGCTTGGGGTCATCTTTGATAGCTGCGCGGAAGGTTTTCAAGTCGGAGTAGCCCAGCTGTTTCGCCACTTCGAGCATGCGGCCCTCGATTTCTTTCACCTGCGCGAGGCCGATCTGGTGGATCTGTTCCGGCGTGAGACCGGTGGTCGTCACTTCCTTCACGCGAAATGCGTAACGTTCGGCGCCATCGGGCAGAGCCCAGACACCGGGTTCGGTGCGGCCTTTGGGTGCATACTCGTCGCGGACGAACTTGGTGAACTTCAGATACATCGGGAGGATCGAATCGCGAATAGCTGCTAGTCCCTGCTCGCGCAGGCGCTTGCGGTCGACCTCGGGGACGGCGTCTGGGAACTTGTCGAATGGGCGTGCGAAGGGTGATTGCTCGATAGGAGTTGTGGCGATCTTGTTGGATTGCTCGACGACCTGGTCGAGAAGAATGCGGGGCGGCATCAACCCGTCCGCCATGCCCTTGCGCATCTGCTCGATATTCTGGTCGAAGAGGGTGGGGAGCTTCTTCAGCCGCACGATGTAGTCTTCGTAGTCCTTGGTGCTGGTGAACGCAAGAATACTGACAAGTTGCGGAGCCTCGATGTGAATGCCGTTGAACTGGTTGACCGGCATTTCCCACGGCTTGAAGCGGGCGCCAGCGAGATTCATCTTCAAGTCGCGGATCATGAGCTGCTGATTGAGCGCCTCCTGCTCCGGGAAGCCGGTTGTGTCGATGGCTTCGAAACGGGCGAGAAAGCGGCGAGATTGCTCAAGATCTTCGTCGATCGCCTTCTGGGAGAAGTCGTCGATCAGATCGTTGTATCGCTTGTCGCCCAAAATCGAGGCAAAAAGTGGGCTGCGGCGCAGGGTGTACTCCCACTGCTCGTGGAGAAGATCGTTAAGCGCTTTGCGCCGAGTGTCGAGATTGGCAGGCGGATTTGCGGCAATCGCCATCATGGGTAACAGCATAACAACCGACAGCAGGTAAACCAGAAATCGCATGGAGACTCCAAAGGGCAGTGGATTCTTGCGTGAACGAAACAGCTCCCACAGCACTGTTCTGTTAGACGAATACGTTAATCGATGGTTATCTGTTCCGGCAAATCTCCATGAAGATGCCCGCCCTCGCCTGCCGGAGCCATCGTGAGTACCGTTGGCGCTGAAAGAGACGCGCGTCGGGGACCGGACAGAGAGCGGCCCAAGGCATGCCATCCTCGATCTCGTACGGGCCATTGGCCCCGGCGGCCAAATTTTCAGCGAATTCCTACGGGGACACCTCAAGCAGCACGTGGTTCTTGAAGTCAGCTTTGATCCTTGCTACGCCGTTCGGTCCCGCCGTCGTTGTACCCAGATCTTTGCCTTCGGCGTAATCGCTCACGTGATAGCTGCCAGGTTTCAGGCCTCGCAATTCGAGTTCCCCTTTCCATGGGGCGGACGCGGGAGCGAAGAATGCGTAATACATCTTGCCGTCCTTGGCGATCGCGTAGCCTTCCGGCGTGTCGTAACCGTATACGTAGAGATCTTTGAACTCGCCTTTGGAGAGCATCTTCTCGTTGTAGAGGCCGATCCACTTCTTCCAGTGTTCCTCTTTGGCCGGAGTGAGGTTGACGGCCTTGAACTTCGGCCCGGGATCGGGCCAGACGAACTTCGTACCCACAACGCCGCCCGTGCCGACGGTCGAGGCGAAATCGTCGCCATGCTCGACCCAACTGCTGCCGGCACGATCCATCACGGAAAGTTCAACATGGTCGCCATAAACGGCGGAGTCGGGGCCTAGGAGCGCCTTGTACATCTTGATCCGGCGGCGGACCTGGACTGCTCCCACCGGGTCGGCAGTCACCGCCTGATCCATAAACGGGAGCCACGCTAGCGAGGGCGGCGTGCCGCAGGGACAGATCTGGGTCACGCTTTGTGGTTTGAGAGCCCGCGAGGTCTGGAAAATTTCCTTGTAGACATCAGCCATCGCGTTCGTGGAATCCTGCGGCGACTTGTGATGATGCGCCGGGTTATAGCAGGCGGGCATGCTGTAAATGTTGTCGAGCTTGTGCCCGTCGAAGCCCCAATCACGGATGAACTTCTCGGTCAGCTGCTTGTGATACGCACGGACTTCAGGGACGGCGGGGCACATCGCGGCCAGGTTCCGGGTGATGCGGGCGTGCTTGCCGTTCTTGTCGAGAATGAGCCAGTCAGGATGTTCTTTCACGATCTTGGAGACGATGTACTTGTGTGACTCCCAACGCCCCTCGCCATCTTCCACGCCGAGGGGTAGCCACCAGATCTGCACGAGCATGCCTTGCTTGTGGAAGTCATCATTCATCTTCTTGATGGAGTCGCCGGGAAAGGTTTCGCTGCGTGGGTTCCACTCGCCGTAGGTGTCGAACCAGCGGTCGTCGAGCGTGGCCCATTTGATCCCCATCTCCTTCAGCTTTGGGACCGTGCCGAGCATCTGCGCAGGCGTGACGTTAAATTCGTATCCCCACCCGCACCAGCTGACGTTGTAAGCTTCGGCGGAAGGCTTGGGAATTTCCCAGCCTTCCTTCTGCAAAACGCTCGACCAGATGCGGAGGGGTTCGTAGAAGTCACCCGCGTAGACGGAGATAAAGCTGCGCGGAGTCGAGAGAGTCTCACCCGGCTTGAGGGTCACGTTCGCTGGGAATTCAACCGTGGTGCTGACGCGGCCGTCAGAGTCCACTCGGACGGGAATCGAAGAAGGAATCGGTAATGTCTCGACGTGGCCGATCGCCTCCCCGACCTCATGAGTCCAGAAGGCAACAACGGGAATGCCGCCGCCGTAGCCCCCCTTCACCATGTCTCCCATCACATTCGGCTGGGAGAACCCTTTCGTCAGTTTAACGACGTCGTCTTTGCCCCAGTCATAGCTGGAGCCGTGGAAGGACCACATGTCCCAAGGTTGGGCCTTCGCGTCCGCGAGTCCCGCGCTGAAGCGATGGCGCTGATCCACACTCTTATCGAGTGAGACGTCGGTCGTGCCCGTGTTCTTGTATTCGACCGTACTCAGCAGGACGTTGGGGAACTCATCGTAGATCTCGAAGGCGAGAACACGCTGTAGGTTGGTACCGGATGGGCCGAGGGGACGCGCGGGAATCTCAACCCGCTTGCCGGCCCCCATTTTCCCGACCGCTTCGAGGACGTGGGCCTGTTCGAAATCAAGCGTGAAGTGAATCTCCTTACCGGACAACACGAGATAGTCGCTGTCTCCGGCGGCGCCCACCCGAGGTTCATCGAGCGAGAGCTTCTTCCCATTTTTCAACAGGAAGGCCTGGACGTAGCCGTCGGGCCGCACCTGGAATTCTGTCGTACTCGTGGTGAACACGACGGGACCGCCGGTGCTCACTTCCACCTTGATCGTGGAGGGCTTGGTCGCACCTGGTTTCGGCTTCTCTTCCTGGGAACGTTGCAGGCGAGAGCAAGCTAGCAGCAGAACGATCGAAGCGATCAGGACGATTCGGAGCTTCTTGAGAATCACGAGGGCCTCACTTCCCGGCGGAGACGCCGGAGTTCAAACGATGGTAAACGAAAGTAAAGATAACAGTTCGGAATATACACCGGGATCCCGATCGGACTCCAGAGGAAAGTCAACAGCCGGAATCAGCCGACCTGCCATACCGTGTCGAGGACAGTGCCGTCCACCCATTTCACAATGGCGCAGGGGCGGTCGCCAAGCCGAGGTTTGGCCGGCTTGCCGCCGCAAATCTTTTCGACTTCGGCCTTGATGTCCTGAATGGGCCGGACAGGAAGCCCCGAGCCGTTCACAGCGTCAAGCAGGTCTTGCCGCCGCGGGTTAATGGAAATGCCGCGCTCGGTGACGATGACGTCAATCATCTCGCCGGGACCGGTCAGCGTGGTGACTTCGTCAACAATCACCGGGATGCGGTCGCGGAACGAAGGCACAGCGAGAATAGAACAGCCGGCGAAGAGGCAATTCTGCCATCCGCCGATGCCGTGCAGCAGGCGGCCGTCGGAATGCGTGACGACGTTGGCGTTGAAGTTGACGTCGACTTCGGTGGCTCCGAGGACGACGGCATCGACCAGTGACGCGAAATTCCCCTTGCCGTGATAGTTGTACGAGGTGAACGGCGAAGTGGCGATGTGGCGCGCGTCGGTGGCAATGGAGCGTACGCCATCGAGATCGAAGGTTTGGCCGTCGAGAATGTAGTCGGTGAGGCCTTCCTGCAGGAGTTCGACTAAAAATTTCGTCGATCCGCCCCGGACGAAACGGGCCTTCACGCCGTCTTCCTTCATCATCTGCTTCAGGAATTGGACAAAGGCGAGCGCGATGCCGCCAGAGCCAGCCTGAAACGAAAAGCCGTTCTTCATAATGCCGGCCGCACGAAGGAATTTGGCTACAAATTCGGCAATGCGCAGACGATCGGGCGAGCGGGTGATCTGCGTTGTGCCGGAGACGATCTTGGACGGGTCGCCGATCGAGTCGATTTCGACAACATAGTCCACATGATTGCCCTGGATCTGCCACGGTACGCAGGGGAACGGGACAAGGTTGTCGGTTACGACAATCACGTTGTCTGCGTAGATCGAATCGGCGAGAGCGAAGCCGAGCGAGCCGCAGGCGGACTTGCCGTGGGAGCCGTCGGCGTTGCCGAAGAAATCGGCGGTCGGCGCTGCGATGACCGCGATGTCGATATGAACTTCGCCGTCCTGAATCGCCTGGTAGCGGCCGCCATGCGAGCGGAGCACGCCCATGCCGCGCATTTTGCCCTGCGTACAGTAGTCGCCGAGCGGACCGTTCATGGAGCCTTCGATGTGATGAATGACACCTTTCTCCATCAGCTCGATCGCGCTCTTCTGCGAGGGGAATGACGCACTCGGAAACCACATCAGGTCTTTGACGCCGATTTTGGCAGCGGCTTCGAGGGCCATGAGAGCGACTTTGTCGCCATCGCGCAGATGATGGTGCGACGAAATCACCATGCCGTCGCGCAGTCCGCATTTGCGGAGCGCAGTTTCGAGATCGGGAAGGCGTTTGTCGCCGGAGTCGGGGTAGTCCTTGTTGGAGCGGATGAAGGTCGTGGCTTTGCGGCCGCGGGGCTGATATTTGCCCACGCCAAGAAAAGGAATCTGGGGACGGCCATTGACCATGGTAGGAACGGAGCGTCCGGCGGCATTGTGCGCGAGTTCGGCTCGTTCGCTCACGAAATGACTCCCATGGCTTTGGCGCGTTCCACCAGTTTCAGAGCCCGTTGTACGACCGGCGGATCGATCATCTTAGAACCCAGGCTGACCACAGCCAGTCCTTTCTTTTGCGCGTCGTCGAACGCGGCGACAATCTTCTGCGCTTTTTCAATTTCGACCGCAGTTGGAGCAAAGGCCTGATGCACGACGCGAATCTGGCCGGGATGGACGCATCCCATGCCTTCGAAGCCCATGGCACGCGAAGCTTCACCCCAGCGGCGGAGGCCGTCAAGATCGGAGACATCGCCGTACACGGAGTCGATGGCTTGGACTCCGGCAGCGTGAGCTGCGTTCACGACGCGAGCACGAGCATGCTGCGATTCGCGGCCTTCGGGCGTCTTCACCACGCCGAGGTCGGCAGTGTAGTCCTCGAGGCCGATGGTAAGCGCTGCAACATTCTCGCTGGCGGCAGCAATCGCAAAGGCATTTTCGATGCCGAGCGCGGACTCCAGAATAGGCATGATCCAGATGGGACGAATGATACCGTGGCGCAGCTTGAGTTCGCCGATCATGCGGTCGACTTCCATGACGTGATCAGGGTTCTCAACCTTCGGCATCAGGATCAGGTCCGGGCTTTCGCTAATGACATCGGCAAGGTCCTCGAGTCCGAGAGGAAGCTGATTGATGCGAACCATACGTTCGCAGGAACCGAAGTCGACGGTGCGCAGGGTGTTGCGGACGAGGATGCGGGCAGCGTCTTTCTCGTCGCGGTGGACCGAGTCTTCGAGGTCGAGAATGACCGCGTCGGGCTCGTGCAGGGCGGCGTTGATGTAGTACTTGGGCTCGGAGCCGGGAAGGTAGAGCCGCGAGCGGCGCAGGCGGTCTTTGGCCGAAGGCGGGGGCAGAGGATGCGGCGCGGGTAGTGAGCGTTTTCCGAGAGCCAGTCCGGCGCGGCGGACGGCAGCCTCGATGCGGGCGCCGATGACAAACGGCAGAGCGCCTTCGTCGTGGATTGAGACGCGGGCGTGCTTGATGCCAAGTTCGTCGAAGACACCGCGGGCCTGCTCCAGGATCGCGTTTCCGTAATAGGGCGCAACCCGCGACTCGAGCGTGATTTCAACTCCTCCTCCGTCGCGCACATCGAAGGCGACGTGGACGTCGGAACGGACTTCTTTGCCCCAGTGTCCGGCTTCGGTGGAGCGCGGCGGAGTTTCGAGGGTCATAGTTATTTATTCATTGAAGCATTTAGTCATTGAATCATTGAAAAAACAGACGCACGCGCATTGCTAAATTACCCAATTACAAAATGTCTCAATGCCTCAATGATTCAATGTCTCAATGCCTACAGTTTTTCCAGAATTGCGTCCGTCATATGCACGGTCGAGGCGGCGCCCTGGCTGATCGCTTTGGGCCCGCCTGTCAGACGCATCATATCGTATGTCCGCACTTTGCCCTCGCGCACAACGTCGGCGATGGCTTTGCGGATACGGTTTGCCTTGTCGAGATCACCGACGTGGTCGAGCATCATGGCGGCCGACAGAATCATCGCGATCGGATTCACGATCGGCGGATTCAACTCGGCATACTTGGGCGCCGATCCATGCGTCGGTTCAAAGACGGCGACTTCATCGCCGATGTTGCCGGAAGCGGCAAAGCCGAGGCCGCCGACGAGGCCGGCAAAAGCGTCAGAGAGAATGTCGCCGAACAGGTTCGAGGCGACGATCACGTTGTATTCCTCGGGATTCTTGTTCAGCCACATCAGCTGCGCGTCGATGTTCGTCGACCACAGCGCGATGCCGGGATAGTTCTTCGCCACTTCCTTGCAGACTTCTTCCATCATGCCGGAAGTTTCGCGGACGACGTTGGGCTTCTCGCAAATGGTCACGCCTTTGAAGCCGCGCTTCTTCGCATACTCGAAGGCGGCCGTACAAATGCGTTTGGCGGCATTGCGCGTGATGATGCGGCAACTGACGGCGAGTTCAGGACCTGGGACATTGGCAAAAGCTTTGAATCGGGGATGACTGTTGAGTGCGGCCCGTACATTCTCAGGTGGGTTGGTCCACTCTACGCCTGCATACATGCCTTCGGTGCCCTGACGGAAAATGGTCGAGTCGATCTGCGGCTCGTCAAAACCGCCGCCGGCCTTCTTGCGAATGTAGTTCAGCGGATTGCCAGTGAAGCCGATGCAGGGACGCATGCAGATATCGAGATTGAACTTCTGCCGCATAGTCACGATCGGCGAGTAGTAGACATAGCCCTTGCCCTGCAGTTCGGGCTTGAGTTCGGCCTGTGCGGCTTTGTTGGGCTTCGAGGTGATGGCGCCGAAGAGACCCAGCTTGTGTGTGGTCAGCAGTTCCATGGTGCGGTCGGGTAGCGCGTTGCCGTTGTTGCACCAGCAGTCCCAGCCGATATCGGCGTGAATGTATTCGGCGTCGAAGCCGACGGCTTTCAGAACGCGCAATGATTCCGGTAGAACCTGGTTTCCAATGCCGTCGCCCGGCATGGTGATGACGGTGTGTTTAGGCATGAATAGCAGTCCTCAATCCTCGGTTTTGATAGGCAACGGTAAGTAGACTTTCGAGTTCCGGGAGCTTTCCTCTGATCACTTCGAGATGGTCGGGAAGAAGCATCTCCGACTTGAATTTTGCGGGAATCATACGGCAGGGCTTGAGCTTGTGGCCGCGCTTGTAAATCAGTTCTTCAATGCATCTGCCGTCGCCATCTTGAATGCTCACAAGCGAGAAATCAGTGTTGGGGAACTTCGCAGAGGGATAGTATTCCTGTCCGACAATGAATACGATCCGATCGTCTTTCAGTTGAAACGCATAGCACGCGCCCTCGTCCTCTTCTTCTTCAAATTCAATCATCTCGGTCGACCGGACAGTCACCTCATGGGCTTCGTTACGCTTTAATGTTGCCTCCAGACGATCGATTTCCTTCATCAGGTCGCGCCTTGAGCTGACCACTGCCCAAACAACCAGACCTGCGCAAATCGCGAACCAAGCGGCGAGAGGGATAAATGGGGGGACGCTCCTGGAGGCGATGGAGGCGATCATTGAAAAAATAGCAAATATCCCCAGGCCAACTAGTGCCGCATCTCGGGCTCCCGTCCTTAGTCTTTCGCGTCGCCGTTTTATCAACCGGCGCACCGCTCGTTTCTCAGGCTCCAAGAGCGCTCGAACAACGCCATTGAGTTTTCCGCTCTCCATAATCAGACGCTCTAGCCTAAGCGCCTCGCCACCAAATTCTCCACTCCCCCGGCGATCACCAGCGATTGCGGCACGCTTCCGAGCGCGGGGAAGCTGAATTTCTCGCCGCGCCACGTGATTGTGCTGGTGGTGAAGTCGATATCGATTTCGTCACCGGGAATGATCGTCTTTTCTTTCGCGCTAACTTCGTTCTTGAACTGCTCACGCACGCGCGTCACGAATCCCGGCACTTCAATGCACAGGAAGCCGTTGTTGAAGGCGTTGCGCAGATAGGTCTGCGAGAAGCTGGCGGCGATCACCAGCGGAATGCCTTTAGCCTTAAGGCAGGTGACGGCCTGCTCGCGGCTCGATCCGGTGCCGAAGTTGAACTGGCCGACGATGACATCGCCGGCATTGGTGCGTGCGGCGAATTGCGGATCGTAATTTTCCATGACGACTTTGGCCATCATCTCCGGCGTCATGTCGTCGCGGTAGGTGTAGTCCTTGCCGTAGATGGCGTCGGTGTTGACGTTGTCCTGCGGCATGAAGACCAGGCGGCCCTTCACGCGCTGCGGGAAGCCGGGAAGGATTTCGACCTTCTCGGCTGCGCCGGCGGGCGCGGCAAGCTCAGTGAAGTTGCGCTGCGGCTCGCGGGCGGCGAACTCATGTGGACCGCTGATGTAGCCCGCAACGGCCGATGCGGCGACCACTTCCGGGCTGGCGAGATAGCATTTGGCGTCGCGCGATCCCATGCGACCTTTGAAGTTGCGATTCGTGGCGGAGATGCCGACCTCGCCCGCTTCGAGCAGTCCGACACCTAACCCGATGCAGGGGCCGCAACCCGGCGGCAGCGGCTGTGCGCCGGCATCGAGCAGTGTTTGCCAGGTGCCGCGTTTTTCCGATTCGCCTTGCACCCACTGGCTGGCCGCGGCGAGATAGAACTTCACTCCCTGCGCGACTTTCTTGCCTTTGAGAACTTTCGCTGCCGCTTCCAGATCTTCGGTGCGGGAGTTCACGCACGAAATCAGGTATGCCTTTTGAATCGCGACCTTGTTCTTTTCCATCGCGGCGAGTGACTGCATTACCTGCACGCTATCCGGGCCCGCGACGTGGGGCGTGACCTGAGACAGGTCGAGCACAATACGAGCGGCGTAGGCGGCGTCAGGATCGGGCGCGGGCGGATTCTTCTCCCACCCGGCGATGTCGCTCTCGGTGAAGCGCTCGATTCCCATGGTCTTCAGTCGCTCGTGCACGCCGCGCAGATAGAGCGTAGTCACCGCGTCCACGGGAAACCAGCCCACCAGCGGCCCCCACTCGGTGGTCATGTTGGAGATGGAGAAGCGCTCGTCCATGGTGAGCGACGCGACGCCCGGTCCGGTGAATTCGACGGCGGCATTCAGGCACTCATCGTGGTTGTAGAGGCCGCAGAGCGTAATGATGACGTCTTTGCCGGTGACGCCTTCCGGCAGTTTGCCTTCGAGCACCACCTGGATCGAACGCGGTATCTGCCACCAGAATTCGCCGGTGGCCCAGACCGCGGCAGCATCCGTGCGGACGATCGGCGTCCCGATCGCGCCGAGCGCGCCATACATATTGGAGTGCGAGTCGGAGGCAACGACGAATGATCCAGGCACGACGTAACCGCGCTCTACCATGATCTGGTGGCCGATGCCAGATCCGGCGGGATAGAAATCGACGCCGTGTTCTTTGGCAAAAGCCTCGATGGCGCGGTACTTCTTGAGGTTCGATTCGTCGTGATTCTGAATGTCGTGGTCGAGCGCGTAGGTCAGCTGGTTCGGGTCTTTCACTTTCTTCGCGCCGATGCCCTTGAACTTGCTCATGACCGCCGAAGTGTTGTCGTGCGTCATGCAGCGGTGCGGGCGGATGGAAAGAAAGTCTCCGGCGCGAAGCGGGCGGTTCGGCCCTTCGGCCATGTGTTTCTGCGCGATTTTTTCAGTAATGGTCTGACCCATAAGAATGCTCCAAACTATGACTTCACAAAATGCCGGGCTACCTCGGACGCGTATTCGCGGCCCACATGCTCGCGATTGTCCGCGAGCCACTTGCTTAAACTTGTCTGCCCTGCCGACGGCCCTTCCGGTGCGAGCAGGTTATCCATCAGACCGCGGTACTCCTGCCATGTCAGGATGACGTCGCCCATCCACCAGCCGGTAACCGTCGTCGAAAGATACGCCACCGCGGCCGGCAGGTGCACGGTGCGGGCGGGGCGGCCGATTCGTTCGGCGATCAGTCTCACCAACTCTTCGAACGTGTACGTTTCGGGGCCGACCGCATCGACGATAGCGTTTCCCTCACTTTCGCTCGAATCCGCAATGAGCCGCGCCATGTCTTCAACAAAGATGGGCCGGATCTTGTAGCGGCCGTCGCCCGGAATTCCGAAAACCGGAAACCTGCGGACAAACCAGGCGATGTTGTTGATGAGGATGTCTTCGGGCCCGAAGATCACGGTCGGGCGCAGGATCGTATATGACAGGCCGGACTCAGCAATGTCTTTTTCAAGCTCTGCCGCGATAGTAGTCGAGCGGCGAGTCGAGCGACGGCTTGGCGATGCTGACGTGGACGATGCGTTTCACGCCGGCTTGCTTGGCGGCGCTGATCAACGTTCGCGTGTTCCGCACGGCAACATCGAACGTCGTGTTCCCATGCGGAAAGCGCACCCAGTAGGTATTGACCAGCGTTGATGCGCCGCTCAGGGACTGAGCGAGTTGATCCGGGCGATCGAACGAATATGGGAAAACGGTGACGGGGTTCCCGAACGTATCGGAGCGGCCGGGATGATTCGTCAGAGTCCGGACTGTCCAGCCACGATCGAGCAGAATGCGGGTCGCGTACTTCCCGGTGTAGCTGAAGGCACCGGTGATCACAATCGTCCTGGACGAAGTCGTCATTTCTTCAGTTCGAATCCCAGGTACATCATCTGCCCAACATGATGGTGCAGGTGGGTTGCGCACTGCAGCACCATTTCGAAGCGGTCTTTCGCATCGGCGCCCGTGGCTGAGTACGTTTTCGACCAATCGTCTACAGACTGCTTGCCGATCGTCTGGATAACCATCGCGACCGCCTCGTCGAACTTCTGCATTACTTCCTGTTTCGAGGGGCGGGCCGCTTCAGAAAATTCGCGTGGCCGGTCGCGGACGTAGCCCGTCTCGGCGATCTGCGCTCCGATGTAATAGTTCAAGTTGCCGGTCAGGTGCAGGATCAGGTGTCCGAAGCTGTTACCGAACGCGAAGGGCTTCGTCCAGAACTGGTCTTCAGAGAGCGGAGCGGCGAGGTCGCGGACACCCGCCGCCAGTCTGGTGTAGCGGGTGGTCAGGGCGGCGGAGATTGTTTGCGTAACGTCGGCCACTGGTTTCTCTTTCTTTACTGTCTTTGCGATCTTTGCGAATCCTTCGCGACCTTTGCGGTGGAAAGCTTTTAACCGCAAAGTTCGCAAAGCAGGGCCGCGAAGACCGCAAAGTAAAAACCGGCCCGCTATTTCTTCTTGCCTTTTGCCTTCTTGGGCTTTGGCTTCGCGCTCGTTTTCTTCTTCACATCGGCTTTCATCAACGCCATCAGCTTTGAGACCGATCCGATTTTCTCCAGGTTCCAGATGGCGTCGATCAGCTTCTTCTGCGCCTTCTCCGACAGCACGCCTTCCGCGAGGGCCGAGAATTTCTCTTCAATCTCGGCATCGGTCAGCGGATTACGCGGATCGCCCTTCGGATAGTCCAGCTGTTTGGTGAAGACACTGCCATCTTTAATCGTGATGTTTACGATCACACGCTGCAACGCGGGGAAGACCTTCTCGATCTCGGGATCGGCGACCACTTCCACCTTCTTCAGCTGCGCGCGGATGGTCGGATCCATGATCTTGTTCATTTCGAACTGCGCCGGCGTGACCTGCCGCTCGGCCAATGCGGCGGCAATCACGTAAGGCAGCGAGTGGTCGGCCGTTTCCTTGGTGTGCGGATCGTACTTGCTCGGGTCGGAGAGGATGTCCGCGGCGCGCGCCAGCGAGCGGATCTGAATCCTCTCGACATTGTCGGGGCGCAGGTCGTTTTCCTTCACCAGGTCGAGCACGGCGGAAATCGGCGCATGCGTCAGCGCTTCCGTCGGAAAGAACTTCATGCCGCATTGCGTGATGCGCCACGATTCACCGAGGCCGTCAGTGAGGATATTGAGCTTCCACTCCGGGCCAAGGCAATGCACCAGCCCTTCTTTGCCGTCGAGCACATGCTCGGGCCCGGTGTAGCCCTTTTCCGCGAGCAGTGCGGCGAACACGCCGGCCTGGGTGGCCATCGGGTCGACCGTGTTCTTGATCATCGTCAGCTTTCCCGACACCGCCGAGCCCAGCGTGCAATGGTGCGAGGCCGAAATCCCGATGGCGTGTTGAATCTGTTCCCAGGGCAGGCGCAGCGCGCGTCCGGCAACGATGGGCGAGGCGAATGCAGTGAGGGTCGCGTGATGCCATCCGCGCTCGCGGATGCCAGGGAACGCCGCTTCGCAAAGGCGCATTTCAAATTCGTGCCCGAGGACGAAGCCGACGATCAGTTCCTTGCCGTCGGTCTTCGCGCGCTCGCAGCAGGCCATCGCCGCGGGAAAGATGTCGGACGGGTGCGACGGGTCCTGCTTCCAGTAGATGTCGTTGTAGTCCATGCAGCGGATCATCAGCGCGTTGGCCAGCGAGGCGGAGACGGCGTCGATCTTCTCGCCCGTGCCGATGACGGTGGCGGGGCCGCGTCCGGCGACTTCTCTTAGCACGCCGAGAGCGATGATGACGTCATGCTGCTTGTAGCCGCCGAGCGCACAACCAACGGAATCGAGCAAATAGCGTTTGGCCTGGTAGGTAGCGTCCTGCGAGAGCTGTTTGTATTCGAGACCGGCGGCCCAGCGGGCCATTTTGGCGGTGATGGTTTCTTTGCTGGATTGTGGCGCGGACAAGGGCGGCTCCTTAATGAATACCGATATGTGTCTTCCCTACGGACTCGATCCAATTTCGTTCTTTCCTGTGACCTGTTCCTCTTCTCGTCACCTGACCTTCACGTTCTTCGGGTTCTTGAACGGCAGGAACGCCATGAAGTCGGCGTGATGCACGATGAAAGCTTCGGTGGTGCGCTTCACCAGGTCGCCTTCGGCGGCGTGGGCGGCAATGATGTGGCAAACGTCATCCGGCACGCCGCACTCGATCGCCAAAGCCACACCGGTGAATGGGTGGCGCAGCGCCTCGCCGCGCTCGCTCTGCTTGCTCTTGCCATCGGGCCCGATCTCATATTCCAGGAGCTTGCCCACGTCGGCGAGGATTGCGCCGGCGATGACCACGTCGTGATTGACGGGCAATGCCCTGCCCATGAAGCTGTCCATGGCCTTGGCGGCGTCCCGCGCGATGTGCACGACGCAGCGCTTGTGCTCCATGAAAGTTATCGGGCAGTTCGGCACCAACAGCGTGAACGGGATCTGATTCAGGTCGTCGGGTGTCAGCGGGCTGCGCTCGAGAGCCTTGATCCAGGTCTGCATTACCTGTTCACGAAGCTTCGTGTTGCTGATCCATTGAATTTCCGGCCACAGACGTTCGACGGCCTCCCGCATGAGGGCCTCCATGACAAACCCAATAGATTATCGGAGGGGATACGAAAGCGTCGAGGGGAAGGCGCACAGGGAAATGTGACCGGGAATCGGATTCCAAATCGCCGGCATTTTGACGGACGATGTCACTTGCTGACGGCACCCTGTCCAGCAGGCTGCGTCTTCTCAATCGGAAGCAGTTCCACCGAGCAACCCGAACTGGTGCAGTTCAGCTGACCCTGACGAATGATCTTCACCGAAGAAACATCAGGGAACTTTACGGGAAAATCCTTTTCACGCAAGTGTGCGGCGGCGGAGCCCAGCGATTCGTCACCCTGCACAAATTCGGCACGATCCGGACGAGGCGAGGCGTCGAAGACAAGGTTGAAGCGTGCCGAGGCGGTTTTAGAAGAAATCGGCCCGAGTTGAACGGTACGGTTGCGGACAAGATCGGCGACCGCCTTTGCCAGATCCTCCTGGACGGAGTCGCCGCTCAGTTTAGCGAGGCGGTCGCGTGAGTCGGCTGTCACACTTCCCCCTGCCGCGACCGCGAGCGCAAACATCTGACGCGCCTTGTCGCGCTGACCCTGCTTCTCCAGAGCCTGGCCGAGGCGATTGGCAACCGTTCCGGACTGACTCAGCAGCCATGCAGAATTGAGAAACTGCATCGCTTCGAGATTCTCGCCACGCAAAAATTTCGCCCATCCGATCCGGGCCCAGGCGAGCGCCACCAGGCGCATCGCGGAGAATGCCGAAGGGCCGAGGCGATCGTACTCGCCGGAGTCGAACTGGTCGCCGAGGTCGTACAAGACCTGGCGAGCTTCGTTCTCGGTCTGGGTAGGATCGGCGTCTGCGGTGAGCGCCGCAGCGAACATGTCCTGGCCGGAGTCGGTTCCACTCGCTCCGGTCAGGCTCTGCATCAGCTCTGCTGCTTTGGCATTCTCGCCGAGCCGTTTGTATACCTGTGCGAGCGACATTTTGGTTTCGGGATCGTCCGGCGGGATGGATGATGCGGTCTCGAGTTCGGTACGGGCGTCCGCGTCGCGGCCGAGTTGCGCAAGCAACATGCCGAGATTCTTGTGCGTCACTTTGTCAAAGGGGGTAATCTCGAGTTGCTTGCGGTAGGCGGCGATCGCTTCATCGGTCTGCCCCGCCTGTTGCAGTTCCTGGCCCAATTCGCCGTTGGCGCTCTTGTGATTCGGATCGAGTTCAATCTGCTTGCGAAACGCGCGGATCGCGTCCGTGTGATTGTTCTCACCGGCATACGCGAGGCCCAGGTCGTACCAGCCTTCCTCCAGCTTCGCGTCCTGCTCCACAGCGCGTCTCAGCAGGTCCACTGCGCTGCGGTAGTCCTTGCTCTGCAAGGCCTTCAATCCGGCTTTATGAAATTCGGAAGCATTGCCAGCGAGCGTCGTGGCGCTCACTTCGGTGCGCGGAGTGGCCGGGGCCAGGATACTCGCGGTCAGGACCTGCCCCTCGTCGCTGCGTGTGACGTTGCGAAATGATTCATAGTCGGCGCGGCGCGCGGCCGGCAACTCGTTCAACTTGACGATCAGCTTCCGTTCGCCTTCGAGCAAGCCCTTCGACTGCATGTAAGAAGAGGAGTACTCGCCATAGTCCCGCGCCATCTTTACGGCGGATGGAGCGCGCACGGCGAAATTGGCCGGGAACTGCAAGCGGATGCGGTAGTCTACTTCGCCCGTCGGACCGATCTGGAAGGGTTCTTTGCTCTTCGTGGAAGTCGTCACCGCGGGAACACCGAGCGGGGGAATCGGCCGGAAATTCGTGTTGGCGGAAGGCACCTGGAAGTAGTTGTCCTGCCGCAGATGGTATTTCAGGTGAAAGGGTTTGGACGGATCTTCAATTGGATCGAGGTGAACATCATCGACGTCTCCTGGCAGCCCCCAACTGGCCGAGACCACTCCGACGAAATCCTTCCAGCGCGCTTCCGGTACCTGACGGAAGCCGGCGCGCATCGGGTAGTCCCGGTCACCCTGCGCTGTGAATTCCACGGTGGCATCGAAGGCGCCGAATTCCGAGAATTTGCCCTCGACAAGAAAGCGCGCGAAATCCTTCACCGGCGAATCCGCAGGAGTACGCACAAGGCCGCCGTCCGGGCCTTCGGATGCGAGCACGGCCTGTTTATTGCGCAGTGGATAAAGGAGCATTCCGTATGGCGCAATTTCGGTCGTCGTGTCGAGCCACGTGATTCCTGCGCCGATGCGGGCCGCCGTGATGACATGATCGAACTGCGCCGGAGAAGGAACGTCAGCATCGAGCTTGCGGTCGTGGTGAATCAGAACGGGAGAACTCTGGATCCCTTCTGCCTTGAGCAGAGATGCCAGGAGAGTGTGTTTATCCTTACAGTCGCCGTATCCGTTCTGGAAAACATCGGACGCCGCATGCGGCTGGTACCGGCCGATGCCGAATGACAGGCTTACATAACGGATGTTGCGTGCCACGTAATCGTAGAGACGGCGGGCCTTCTCTTCCGGAGTGGTCGCACCCTTCGTGATCTCCGCAGCTTTCTTCCGCATATTCTCGTCGACGACCACTCGCTCGCTTTGAAGCAGGGCATACCAGTGCGCGACTTGCTTCCAATCTGTGAACGTGCTGAGTTGAACGTCGGGGCCGGGATCATCATCCTCGTCACGATCCTGATCCTTGTCCCGGCCGGGGCGGATGTCTTTGACAACCCAGGTGTATGTTCGGCGGTCCCCTGATTCCTTGGTTTCTGGTTTCCGGTTAGGAGCCTTGAACTCGACCTCGCGCGTCTTGGGGATATCGATTTCCAGACGATCTTCGTTCAGGACCACACTCTTGGGAAATGTGTGCTCGTACCAAAAGTTCCCGGCGGCAAGCGGAGTCACGATGCGAGTGACAGTGCGGTACTCGATCGTGTCTCCGGGCTGGAGCGAGGCGACCGAGATATGCCGCTGGCGGTAGTCGCTGTACATCGGGGCCTCTTTGAGAATGTCCGGCGCGAAATCCTGGGCGGTGGAATCTGGCGTTGTCACGACCTCGCCGTTGGGCTTGCGCACGCGGACGTAATCGACAGTGAGCTGCTCGGTCGCCGCCGAATAGCCAAAGACAAGCTGGCCGAACTGCTCCACGCCAGCACGGCTCTGGATGCGGATTACCGCTTCTGTCTCCTCGGTTCCGGTGCCGTCATTCTCAAATCGGGCGCGGTTCAGGATCTTCTCGAAAATCACGGCCTCGGTGGAGTCGTCTGCCTTGGGGGCGGACGGGACCTGAGCCGCTCCTGGAAGGGAGAAAAGTCCGTAAAAAGCGAGAAGGAGAAGAGGTACGGCGGGGCGTGACATATGGAATTCTTGTACGCTGCAAGCAGCGTAAAATCAATGCAGGAAGTGAGATGTGGCGGGCATGCTTCGAAATGTGAGCCTGATAGCAGTGTTCTGCAGCGCTTTCGCACTCGCGCAAACAGTGCAGCCGCTCGCTGTCATCGAAGATACCATTTCAGCGGTCGATGCTGGGATTGACGTCCACATCGTTCTGCATGCGCAGGGTGGAATTCCGCCATACCACTGGAAAGTCGCCTCGGGCGATCTTCCGGGGGGATTGGAACTGACTCCGGACGGTGTGTTGAAGGGGCGGCCGGCCAAGTCCGGGATATTCCCTTTTACCGTAACAGTTGAAGATTCTGGACATCCAGCACATAGCATCAACAAAGACCTCACTGCGAGCGTCACGGCGAGTCTGGTGCTGGACTGGCTGCAGATGCCGTTAGTACGCGGGAACCGGATCGACGGCATCGTACAGGTTTCGAACGGGTCCAAGGACGATTTCGACCTGACTTTTATCGTGGTAGGTGTCAACGACATTGGCCGGGCCACGGCCCTGGGCTACCAGCGGTTCAAGCTGAAGGCAGGGATGACTAACTTGCAGATACCATTCGGAACGACTTTGCCGCGAGGCGCCTACATCGTCCACGCCGACGCTGTCGCCGAGATTCCGCCGAAGAATGCCATTCTGCGAAGGCAACTCGAGACCCCTGCGCCTCTGCCTGTCACGCAGGGTCCCTGAAGGAGGGAACCGGACGGGGAAACACCCATCGGGCGCTGGCAGAACAGTTCCTAGCCTGTGGCCCTTGGGGAAAACCGCTTCGGAGCCGTGCTCCGGCTTTCCAGACGAAATGGGGTGTTTGTCAACGCTGAACTTCGAAGCGCTGTCCCGTCCCCACATGACGGGTACAAATTAAGAGTCCCGAGGTGATGTTGAACTCATTCCTCTCGGCCAGTAGCTCGCGTTTAGACCCTCGCTGACCTTTTCAGAAAGTGCCTTTGCAGGCTTCCTCTCCGTCGATCGCGCTCGGGCT
>Ga0335082_10001438_pt1 | contig 25416 bp, 19 predicted proteins | sample Lox_Sample_41_FD_206718 | JGI IMG/M metagenome (GOLD analysis project Ga0335082, IMG submission 206718) | Soil microbial communities from Loxahatchee National Wildlife Refuge, Florida, United States - Lox_Sample_4.1 | ecosystem: Environmental > Terrestrial > Soil > Wetlands | place: USA... | reverse complement strand
TCCTGGGACTTTAACTACGTCTGAACATCGCAGTTATGCCCGAGAAGGCGGCCTTTTTCCACTTCTATTTAACCTTTTGTTCTTATCCCTCGTGAGATTTCCGGGTTAAGCCTTAAACAGTGGGTGTAAGAGCGGCACTTACACCGAGGCGGCGTCGGATTGCGTGGGAAATTTTTGAGCGGCCGCGAGGGCGGCGAGGATGGTGTTGACGTGGATTTGGATGGTGTCTTCCAGTCGGCGGGCATAGCCGCCGGCTTGTGTGGTGACAACCGGGATATCGCGTTTGCGAGCCTCTTCGAAGACGCCAGCGTCACGCTGTTTTAGACCCGCCATGCTGAGATTCAGCCCACCGAGTTGGTCTTCACAGTAGGGGTCGGCGCCTCCTACATAAAAAAGCATTTCCGGCTGAAATTCTTCGATGGATTTCTTCACCGCGGGCAGAAGCGCGGCGAGATATTCGTCGTCGTCCACGCCGTCTTCGAGATTGATGTCGAGGGAGGAGTGTGGTTTGTAGACAGGATAATTGTTGAGTTGGTGGATGGAGAGCGTGAAGACGGAGTGATCGTTGGTGAAGATAGCGGCAGTGCCGTTGCCGTGATGGACGTCGGTATCGACGACCATGGCGCGGGAGATTTCCCTGCGGGCCTGGAGCGCGCGGATGGCGACGGCGACATCGTGGATGGCGCAGAAGCCTTCGCCGTGGCCGGGATAGGCATGATGAAAGCCGCCGCCGATGTTGCAGCCGAAGCCGTCCTCGAGCGCGGATTCAGCGGCGACGATGGTGCCGCCGGCGGCGAGCCAGAAAGCGTGGACGAGTTCCGGCGAGTACGGGACCTCGAGTTTCATTTGCTCGGAGTGGGAGAGGGTACCGGTTTTGAGTTTTTGGACCCAGTCGCGAGTGTGGACGCGGAGGATGTCTTGGTCAGTGGAGGGCTCGGGGCGAAGGAAGTCGTCAACGTCGGCGATGCCATCGTTGAGGAGTTTGTCGTGGACGAGGCGGAATTTCTGCGAGGGGAAGACGTGGGCGCCTAAGTGGAGGTCGTAGCGTTCGTGGTAAATAAGTTTGAAGGGGAGCATGGGGCCAATGCCGAACTAAACGTATCACATATTGGCGAGCGGATTGTTTCGCGCATCGGAAAAGAAAGACTTAACCACAGAGGTCACAGAGGAGTCGCAGAGGAAACGGAGAGTTTCAAGCAGACCGCAGTGAGCAAGGCCGCTAGTATTCGCGTTCCAGAATGAAGTCGGGGAGGGTGGTAAGAGCGCGGGCGTATTCGGAGTAGCCAGAGCCGTTGAGGCAGGCTTTGGCGCGGACGGCGTAATCGAGGGCGAGGTTGCGGGTGCGGTCGAGAGCGCCGGAGTCGCGGACGAGGGCAACGAGGGTTTCGGGTTGAACCGAGTGAAATTCTTTTTCTTCGAGGACACGGGCGACGAGTTCGCGGGCCTCGCGATGGCCATTTTCCATGGCGTAGATGAGAGGAAGGGTGACTTTGCCTTCTTTGAGGTCGCTGAGGACGGGCTTGCCGAGCTGTTCGCTGGAGGCCGTGAAGTCGAGAAGATCGTCCACCAATTGGAAAGCCAAGCCAGAGTAGCGGCCGTAGTCGGCGAGGGCGTTTTCGTGCTCTTCGTCGAGGCCGCCCAAAACGCCGCCGAGGCGGGCGCAGCCGCTGAAGAGGCAGGCGGTTTTGTAGGTGGAAAGCTTCAAGGCATCCTCTTCGGAAACGTCGATGCGGCCGATTTTTTCGAGCTGCAGGAGTTCGCCCTCGACCATTTTTTGCGTGAGGTCGATCAGAATGTCGAGAACATGGAAATTGCGTTCCTGGAGCGCGATCTGGAAGGACTGCATGTAGAGCCAGTCGCCGGCGAGGACGCTGCGATGATTGCCCCAGCGGGAATTGGCGGAGGGACGGCCACGGCGCGTGTCGGCGGAATCGATCACGTCGTCATGAATCAGCGTGGCGCTGTGGAGGAGCTCGACGACGGCGGCAAGCTTGATGGCGCTCTCGCGGTTGGCTTCTCTGCCAGCGGCATAGCCGTGAGCAAGCAGGAGCAGCGCCGGGCGAAGGCGCTTCCCTCCCCCGCCGAGAAGATAGCTGGTGATTTCGGAGACGGGTTGGTAGGCCGCAGCGCTCTGGCGAGAAAGTTCCTGTTCGACCCGGACGAGGTCTTCGCGCACCAATTCAAAAATTTCTTTTACGGTCAGTAAAGCGATGTCCGTTCTCCGATCCCGCCCCCTGTCAGCGGGAATCAACGGCCGAGGACGTGTCCGGCCGGGGCAACCGGAAGAACCGCCGGAAATTCCCGGAAGTCGTCGCGGCTGTTTCCTGTAGGTCCAAGTTTCTCACATTCGCGAGAGTCTTTGCTACCTCCAGAACATAAGCGGGCTCATTTCGTTTGCCGCGAAACGGCTGCGGCGCGAGGTACGGAGAGTCCGTCTCGATCAAAATGTTCGAAAGAGGCAAAGCTTTTGCAACGTCGCGAATTTCTTGGGCCTTCGGGTACGTCAAGTTGCCGGTGAACGATACCATAAAACCGAGATCGATGCCGTGACGCGCGTGCTCGAGGGTGCTGGTGAAGCAGTGGAGGATGCCGCCGAGGCCGGTGGGCTTCCAGTCTTCTTCGAGGATGCGGAGGCAGTGGTCCCAGGCGTCACGGCAATGGATGATGATGGGAAGTTTGGCGGCGGCGGCGAGTTTCATTTGCTGGCGGAAGACGCGTTCCTGGACATCGCGCGGGGAGTGGTCGTAGTAGTAGTCGAGGCCGATTTCGCCGAAAGCGATGACTTTGGGATGCCGGGCGAGTATCGCCAGAGTGTCGAGGTGCGTGGGGGTGACTTCCTTGGCTTCGTGGGGATGGACGCCGACGGTGGTGTAGATCCAGTCGTGGGCTTCGGCGTAAGGGAGGGCGGCATTGAGCTTTTCCGGACCGGGGCCAACACCAATGGCGAGGATGATGGAGACGCCGGCGGCCTGGGCGCGGGCAAGCATGGCGTCACGGTCGGCGTCGAATTGGGGGAAGTCGATGTGAGCGTGAGAGTCGATCAGTTCCATAAGGCGAATTTAGACAATGGAAAATAGAAGACTGGCTGCGACGTCATAGGCGACCCCAGCGGCTCTTGCGATCTTTGGGGAACCAATCCCACATCTCCTGCGGCGTTTCTTCCTGCACGAACCCGGAAACGCCCCGGGCTTCCGCACACCGGCGGAACGCATCGCAAATCGGAAATGCCGGGGCACAAGAGGTCACACCTACTAATTCGCTCTTGACCGATCTCACCGAAACCTGGATGGAGACGCCGTTGCCATTGGCGTCCCAAATCACATATTCGTCATTCGCGATGTCGATTGCTTCCAGGTGGCCCAGGATGTCGTTTTCCTGCTCGATCCGGCAGATCGAGCTGTCGTCTTTTCCGAAGGCGAAAAGTGGGTAGCGGACGCTCACTTTAAGCGCGCGCCGACCTCGACGTCTTCGAGGAAGGCGGTGAGGACGGGGCGGCCCTCGGGACCAACGGAGGCGGCGACGATCATGCCGTTGGACTCGACGCCGCGGAGTTTGCGCGGGGCAAGATTGACGACGACAGCGACCTTACGGCCGATGAGCGACTCGGGATCGTAGTACTGCGCAATGCCGGCACAGATCTGGCGGATTTCGGTGCCGATGTCCACGGTGAGCTTTAGGAGTTTGTCAGCACCGACGATGCGCTCGGCGGTCTTGATCTGGCCGACGCGCATTTCGACTTTGGCGAAATCCTCGATGCCGATTTTTTCGGAGACCGCGGGAGCAGCGGCGGCCGCAGCACCGGACGGAGCTGCAGGCGTGGCGGCAGCAGGCGGCGCGGCGAGTGCTGGATTGAGTTCTTCATTTGCCATGGCTTCGATCCTCTCGATTGCTTCAGTTTTTTCTACACGCGGGAACAATGTCTGTGCCTTGCCGAGCGCTGTGCCGGGGACGAGCTGGCCCCAGCGCAGGCCATCGAGTTCAAAGGCGCCTGGCGATCCGGCCTGGCCGAGCAGCGACCAGATTTTCGATGTGCTGTCAGGTAAGACCGGATAGGCAAGCGCGGCGACGATGCGCAAGAGTTCCGCGACGGTCCACAGAATGGTGGCCTTACGCGTTTGGTCGGCTTCGGAGGCGCCGAGGGCCCAGGGCTGCTCGCTGGTGAGATATTTGTCGGCAGTGGCAATGACGGCCCAGATGGTTTCGAGCATACGAGCGAAGCTGAGCTTGTCGTAATTTTCGAGGACTTCGCCGATGGCGTTTTGAGATTCCTTGGCGAGCACATCGTCCTGCGGCAGGACTTTATCGGGCTTAGGAATTTTGCCCCCGAAATTCTTTTCAACAAGCGCGGCGGTGCGACTGGCGAGATTGCCAAGGCCGTTCGCGAGGTCGCTGTTGTAGCGGGTTACCAGCGCATCGTAGCTGAAGTTGCCGTCCTGGCCGAAGACCACTTCGCGCAGGAGGAAGTAGCGCAGCGCGTCCATGCCAAGCATGTTGACGATCGGGCGCGGGAGGACGACGTTGCCCTTGGACTTGCTCATTTTGCTGGCGTCCATCAGGAACCAGCCGTGCGCCCAGACCTGCTTGGGAACGGGCAGCATGGCGGCCATGAGGAACGCGGGCCAATAGACGGTGTGGAAGCGGATGATGTCCTTGCCCACAAGGTGCAAGTCCGCGGGCCACATGCCGCGCTTTTCCCATTCGGGGCCGCCGACGGCGCTGAGGTAGGCCGTGAGGGCGTCGAACCAGACGTAGAAGACGTGCGGCTCTTCGCCGGGAACGGGAATGCCCCAGCGGATGGTGGTGCGGGTGATGCTGAGGTCCTTCAAGCCGCCTTCGACGAAGCTGATGATTTCGTTCTTGCGCGTTTCCGGCTGAATGAAATCGGGATTCTTTTTGTAGAAATCGAGCAGGGGCTTTTCGAAGGCCGAGAGCTTGAAGAAATAGTTTTCCTCGGTGACGGTTTCGAGCGGACGGTCGCAGTCGGGACAGAGGTTGCCGGGCTTGGGCTCGGTGACGAAGGCATTGTCGTAGACGCAATAGAGGCCGGTGTAGTGACCTTTGTAAACGTAGCCATTTTCTCTGCACAGCTTGAAAAGCCACTGCACGGTGCGGACGTGCTGGAGATCCGTGGTGCGAACGAATTCATCGCCGGGGATGCCCAGTTCGTCCCACAGCGCGCGCCACGCATCGGCCATTTTGGCGACAAATTCGGATTCGGGGACGCCGGCTTTCTTGGCGGCGCGTTCGACATTGACGCCGTGCTCATCGGTGCCGGTGGTCATCACCACCTCGTAGCCGCGCATGCGCTTATAGCGGCGGATGACGTCGGCCACGATGGTGGTGTAGGTGTGGCCGATGTGGGGCAGCCCGTTGGTGTAGTAGATGGGGGTTGTAAGGTAGAACTTTTCTTTTTCGGGCATTCGGGGTTGTCTCGATCGCTTTGCGATGCATCGTCAAAAGTTCAAGAGTTTAAGTTCAAAGGTTCAAAAATTCAATTTGCTTGCTAATCGGCTACGGCCTGCCAGGCGCGGATGGCTTCGTCCATGACGCGCTGTAGAGGCACATTCTGTGCTTCTGCCAGTTTACGGCAATCTTCGAATTCTGGCGAAGCCTGGCGAACGTGTCCGTTGAGCCGGGACACTTTGATGCGCACGTCGCCGAAATGGGTGTGAACGATCTCCCAGTGGCGGGCAAGGATGCGGCGCTCTGCAGAGTAGCTGCGGACGCCCAAGGTGGTGGTTTCGGCGAAGAACATGTCCTGGAATTTGGATTCTTCTTCAGGCTTGCAGAGGACGGTGACGAGCATACCGGGGCGGTTCTTTTTCATCTGGACGGGGGTGGAGAAGACATCCAGCGCGCCTGCAGCGAGGGCCTTTTCGAGGAAATAGCCGTAGATTTGCGGATTCATGTCGTCAAGATTGGCTTCCAGGACGCGGATGGTTTCTGAGGTGACGGCGGCATGCTGCGTGGCGGCTTCGCCGATCATGAGGCGGAGGACGTTGGGCTGGCCTTCGAGATCGGCCGTACCGGCACCATAGCCGATGGAGGTGACGGTCATGGGAGGCTGCGGGCCGAAGTGGGTGCAGAGCGTGGCGACGATGGCGGCGCCCGTGGGAGTGACGAATTCCTTTTGGATGCCGGTGGAATACGTTGGCTTGCCAAGGAGCAGGCGCGCGGTGGCAGGCGCGGGAACAGGCAGGACGCCATGGGCCATTTTTGCCGTGCCTCCGCCGATGTTGAGTGGCGAACAGGCGAAGGACTCGATGCCCAGGGCGGAGAAACCAATGCAGGCGCCGACGATGTCCACGATGGCGTCAATAGCGCCGACTTCGTGGAAATGGATTTTTTCGAGCGGGACGTCGTGTACGGCGGCTTCGGCTTCGCCGAGTTTGCGGAAGATGGCGGAGGCTTGCTGCTTGACGTTTGCCGCGAGCCGCGACGTTTCGATGATTTCGAGGATAGCGGTGAGGGAACGGTGGGTCTGGGCGTTTGCGATCGGCACTTTCACGTACGTGGCGGCCATGCCATTTTTCCAGACTTTTTCGGCGGAGAGGTCCCAGCCGGGAACATCAAGGGCCTGGAGCTCGCGGCGAAGATGATCGAGGGGAAGGCCGGCGTCGAGCAGGGCGCCGAGGGTCATGTCGCCGGAGATGCCCGAGAAGCAGTCGAAGTAGGCGAGTTTCATGGAGGTCGTAACCGAATTTCATGGTAGCGAAGAAGAAGCAACGAGGTAAAGAAGTAACGAAGTAGAGAAAGAGAGGAAGGGGGATCGGCAAGCCTGCCCGGTGCAAGAGATAGGCAATCGAAGTGAGAGCGGCCGCAACGACGCCGGCTCTCCATGTGGAGACACCAAGAGAAGACGCCGACCGGAGATCGGCGTTCCCAGCAAGGCCGCTTGCCTGCTAGAAGCAGGCGCTACCAAGGGCGAAGAAGGCGGCGTAAAGCCGCCCCTACAAGGAGCGGGCAGCGGCTGCGGCGGAGGACCAGGCCCATTGGAAGTTGAAGCCGCCGAGGTGGCCGGTGACGTCCACGACTTCGCCGATGAAGAACAGGCCGGGGACTTTGCGGGATTCCATAGTTTTGCTGGAGAGCTCGGCGGTGTCTACGCCCCCGGAGGTGACTTCCGCTTTGTCGTAGCCTTCGGTGCCTGCCGGATAAATCTGCCAAGAGTGCAATCCCCTTTCGAAAACATCGAGTGAGGCGTTGGTGAACGATTTGGGCGGATGTTGCTGGAGCCAGCGCTCGGCGAGGCGTTTTGGGAGAAACGAGTGGAAGGCTTTTTCGGCGACGGCGGGGTTGCGCGTGCCTGCTTCGCGAATAGGTTGCGTGGCGTCCCGGCCGGGAGCGAGATCGATTTCGATAGGCTCGCCCTCGCGCCAGTAGCTGGAGGCTTGCAGAATGGCCGGGCCGCTGAGGCCACGATGCGTGAACAGCATTTTTTCACGGAAAGACTCATGGTCCGCCGTGGCGATGACTTCAGTGGAGACACCAGCGAGATCGGAATAGCGCTTGCGGTCATTCGCGTGGAACAGCAGCGGAACGAGCGCAGGGCGGGGCGGGATTATGTTAAGGCCAAATTGTTCCGCCAAGTCGTAGCCGAAACGGGTGGCGCCCATTTTGGGGATGGAGAGGCCGCCGGTGGCGACGATCAGCGCTGCGGCGGGGTATTCGGAGGAGCTGGTGCGGACGACGAAGGAAGTGTCACGCCGGACCTCGCGGATTTCGGCGTTGACAGTGATCTTCACGCCGGCGGAACGGCATTCGGCCTCGAGCATGGCGACGATTTGTGCGGCTGAACCGTCGCAGAAGAGCTGGCCGAGCGTTTTTTCGTGATAGGCAATTTTGTGTTTTTCGACAAGAGCGATGAAGTTGGCGGGAGTGTAGCGGGCCAAGGCGGATTTGGCGAAGTGTGGATTCTGCGAGAGGAAATTCTTCGGCTGGCAATGAAGGTTGGTGAAGTTGCAGCGGCCTCCGCCGGAAATAAGGATTTTTTTGCCGATTTTTTCGGAGCGTTCGAAGAGCAGGACACGGCGGCCGCGTTTGGCGGCTTCAGCGGCGCAGAGGAGGCCGGCGGCGCCGGCGCCGAGGATGAGGACGTCATAGGCGGTCAAGAGGTCACCGATTCAGACAATTGGGCCGATCTAGAGACCGGAATTATTCAACCCGCGGAAAGCTCTACACAAGCGGGGTGGGAGTGTGTATACTCCTTGAACCAATACTCTACTGCAAGGCGCGTGCGAAGAGCGCCGCAAGGATGGAACGATGTTCATCGCACGAATGGTCGCTGTCCTCTAAAGCCAGTCCGCTGACGCGGCGGATTCGCCTTTTCCCAATTCCCTACTAACTTTTTTCCGCACTGGCGTATTGCCTTTGGCCGCGCCAGCGCAGACCGCGCAGGCATTTATGTCCTTGCAGGAGTCACAAACGAGTGTAGCTGCGGCGTCGCCGCCGGGCCAGACGCCCATCTGGGATTCGATCCGGGAGGCGCTGCGCGGGTCGCATCAGGACTTCACGACGGGCAGCTTGAACCGCGCCATTTTACTGCTGGCCATTCCAATGGTGCTGGAAATGGTGCTGGAGTCGCTGTTTGCCGTGGTGGATGTGTTTTGGGTGGGGCGACTGGGCGCCGATGCTGTGGCTACAGTGGGTTTGACGGAGTCTCTATTAAGCCTGGTGTTTGCCGTGGGGCTGGGCTTGAGCCTTTCGACCACGGCCATGGTCGCGCGCCGGATTGGGGAGAAAGATCCGGAGGACGCGGCGGTGGCCGGAGCGCAGGCGATTTTTCTCGGGCTCGGAGTTTCTCTGGCAATCGGCATTCCCTGCCTGATCTATGCGCCGGAATTGCTGCACTTGATGGGCGCTTCGGCGGCGATCGTGTCGACCGGGAGCGGATATGCACGAATTGCGCTGGGCGGGAGCGGCGTGGTGCTGTTGTTGTTTCTCAACAACGCGATTTTCCGGGGCGCGGGCGACGCGGCGATCGCGATGCGGCTGCTGTGGGTCTCCAACATCATCAATTTGATTCTCGACCCGTGTTTTATTTTCGGGATCGGGCCGTTTCCGAAGCTGGGCGTGACGGGCGCGGCGCTAGCGACGTTCACCGGGCGGAGCATCGGCGTGATCTACCAGTTTTACAGGCTGATGCGGGGAACGGAGCGGATTCGGATTCTGCGATCGCAGATTCGCGTGCAATGGGGCGTGCTGATCCGGCTGGCGCGGGTTTCGCTGACGGGGATTTTGCAGTTCGCGATTGCGCATACGAGCTGGATCGGATTGGTGCGCATCATCAGCGTGTTCGGGTCGGCGGCGCTGGCTGGATACACGATCGCCATCCGGATAGTGATTTTCGTCATCATGCCGTCGTGGGGATTGAGCAACGCGGCGGCGACGCTGGTGGGACAGAATCTGGGGGCGCGGCAGCCGGAGCGGGCGCAGATTTCCGTATGGCGGACGGGTTTTTACAACATGCTTTTTTTGGGCGTGGTTGGTATCTTCTTTTTGATTTTTGCCACTCCGGTGGTGCGTTTGTTTACGAACGATCCGGAAGTGGTGCCGCTGGCGGCGACGTGCCTGCGGATTTTGAGTTACGGGAATATCGGGTACGCGTATGGAATGGTGATGCTGCAGGCGTTCAACGGGGCGGGAGATACGGTAACGCCGACCGTGGTGAATTTCTTCGGGTTCTGGCTGCTGGAAATTCCACTGGCGTACGTTTTGGCGTTGCGGATGGGATGGAGAGAGAACGGGGCGTACGTCTCGATCGTGGTAGCCGAGTGTGCGATTGCGCTGGCCGGGGTGCTGCTATTCCGGCGGGGGAAATGGAAAGGGCAGCAGATTTAGAAGAAGGGTAGCGCCCCCATCCGCTGCGAAGAATGGTTCACAGGTGCATGACTAGAAGGTAGACTTTCGGAATGGCGTACGCAGTGATGACACCGAAGCTTCCGTTGCCTCCGGGGCCAAAGGGGATTTTCCTGCTGGGTAGTGCGCGGGAGTTCGCGCGGGACTGGCCCGGGCATATGGAACGCTGCGCGCGCGAGTATGGGGACATCTGTGCTTACCGTTTTCTGCACGTTCCGATTTGTCAGATCGTTCATCCCGACCACATCGATCAGGTGTTGGTACGCAACCCGGGCAATTTTCACAAATCGCGCGATTACGGAGCCCTTAAGTTCATTCTCGGGAATGGGCTGCTGACCAATGAGGGCGCTTCCTGGCAGAAACAGCGGCAACTGATACAGCCCGCATTTCGCCATGAAAACATCCTGACCTACGGCGAAATCATGGCGGATTCCACGGCGAGGCATTTGGGGCGATGGGAGGGCGGCGAGACACGCGATCTGCATCATGAGATGGCGGAATTGACGCTAGACATCGTTAGCAAGTCGCTGTTTGGCACGAATGCGGCACATTTGGCACACGAAGTCGGCGAGGAGATCTCCGCGGTGATGGAGCGGTTCCAGGCGATGGCGGCGCTCTCGTTCATGCTGCCAGACAATTTCCCGATTCCCAAGACGCCGCGGCTGATGCGGTCCAAGAGAAAACTGGACGGAGTGGTGCTCTCGATAATCCGCGACCGGCGGAAGAGCAAGACTACCGGGGATGATTTGTTGCAACGGTTGTTGGATGCCCAGGATGAAGCCGGGCGACGGATGAGCGACGAGCAGTTGAAGGACGAGGTGATGACGCTGTTCCTCGCCGGGCATGAGACGACGGCGAACGCGCTCACCTGGACCTGGTACTTGTTGGCGCAGAATCCGCAGGTGGAGCAGGCTCTGGGGGCGGAAGTGGATTCCGTGCTGGCGGGGCGCGCGCCAACGCTGTCTGACTTGCCGAAGCTGCCCTATGTGGAAATGGTGGTGAAGGAATCGATGCGACTCTATCCGCCGGCATGGGGCTTTGGGCGGCTAGCGCTGGAGGACTTTGAACTGGGCGGCTATCGTATCCTTGCGGGGACAAACATTTTCATAACTCAGTGGCTGACACACCGCGATGCGCGGTTCTTTCCGGATCCGTTGCGGTTTGACCCGGAGCGGTGGCGCGAGGATCCAGTCCGCAAAGGCAAGATTCCGCGTTTTGCCTACTTTCCGTTTGGCGGCGGGCCGCGTGTATGCATTGGCGCGGGATTCGCAATGCTGGAGGCGGCGCTGCTGCTGGCGACGATCGCGCAACGCTATCGCTTCTCGCTGGCGCCGGGCGCCAAGGTCGTGCCGCTCTTTTCTGTGACGCTGCGGCCGAAATACGGATTGCCGATGATTTTGCGCAGCCGGTAGCCGCTCAGTTTTACTTTTCCATACGTATCTGGCGTTGCTACCCGTTCCGCTTTACAACTCCGGCGGTGTCTAGCCGGCTGCTCCAGGCACTTGTCCAACACCTTTGGGAGCCGTTCCTTCCATGATGAAAACCAAGTTCGTGCGTCTTTTGGTTTGCCTTATCGCTTTTGCGGGGATTGCGTTGGGGGGAGAGAAACCGTGGATCGAGGTAAAGAGCCCACACTTTCGGGTGCTGACCGACGGAGGGCCCGGGGAAGCCCGACTGGTCGCGCGCGAGTTCGAAGATTTTCGGGCGCTGATGACTGTGCGCTATCCGGGTTTCAAGCTGGAGTCCGGAGCTCCCCTCACAATTTTCGCGGCGAAAGACGAGGAGACCGCGAAATCCTTGAATCCTGGTATCTGGAAGATGAAGGGCGAGAAGCCCGCCGGCCTCTACCGGCGAAGCTGGGAAAAACAGTTTGCCATGGTGCGGCTCGACGGGTGGGGTCGCGGCGCGCAGCCCGGCGTGTTCTATGAATATGCGGCGCTGGTGCTGAGCCTGAATTCGAGATGGACTCCGATATGGCTGAACGTGGGCTTTAACGAGTTTTATTCGTACACCACATTTGCGGAGGACAAGGCTTACATCGGCGCTCCTTCGATGCGGCTGAAACTCCTCAAAAGCATGCATATCGCGCCTATTCCGGTAGAAACACTGATTGAGGTGAATGGCCGGTCGTCGTACATGCACGACTCGGAAGACATCCAGCGGTTTTATGCGGAATCCTGGCTGCTGTTCCATTACCTGATGATGAGCCCGGAGATGGGTGGAGGGGCCAAACTGCAGCAGTTTTTCGACATGCTGCAGAGCGGCGCCAAGCAAAAGGAAGCGTTCCAGCAGGTGTTCGGGAGCTTCAAGGCGATGGATGCGGCGCTGCAGAAATACCTGGACCGCAATAATTTGCCCGCGGCGCAAGTGAATAATCCAGTGCGCTACAACGACAAGGATTTTTCGGTGCGGACAATGACAATGGCGGAAACGCAGGCGGAACTGGGGGGATATCATCTGTGGCTGCGCGATTGGGACAACGCGCGGGATTATGTGAAAGACGCGCTAAGCAACGATTCCAACCTTGGCTTGGCACACGAAGAGCAGGGATTCCTTTATTTGCACGACGGAAAAGATGCGGCGGCCGTGCCGGAATTCGCGGCGGCCGTGGAGAAGGACAAAACGCTGTTTCTTTCGCAGTTTTTCAAGACGATGATGTCGCCGCAGGCAACTTCCGACGTGAGGGCGGATCAATCGGTTTTCCGGCAAGGGCTGACCGACACCTTGAATCTGAACATGCAGTTTGCGCCGGCGTTTCTGCAGCTTTCCTGGCTAGCTTTGCGGCAGAACGATTTGAAGACAGCGCTGAATTATGCGACGCGCGCGGAGGGGCTGGAACCCTCTCGCATGGGATATCATACTTATTCGGGCGAGTTGCTGTTGCGGATGGGCCGCTACCAAGAGGCCGCGGACCATGCGCGGTTCGTGGCGGATCGGTCGACCGCCGCGGATCACAACGAAGCGTTCGAATTGTGGAGCAGCATTCCGGAAGCGAATCGTCCGGCTGGTGATCCCATCCTTGAAGACCGGCCGAAGGAGTCACAGCGGGCAGAGGGCCCGCTGAAGGCGGCCACGTGCGGGGACAAGGCACAATGGTCGCTGACGATTGCGGAAGGAGATCAGTCCGATGTGTTCCGCCAGGCAGAGAAATTCCGCTGGGGATTTTCCGATACTTTCTGGTATGGGCAAAACCACATCAGCATCTGCCACGGGCTGGAAGGAAAGCGGACGATTGTCTTCTACAAGGCCAATCACCAGGGAAATTTAGTTGGAGAGGCAATGGAAGTCGAAGTACGAAATGACTTGCCGCTGGCGCCAAAAGCACCGGCAGATTAGTTATCGATTTCACCGCCACAGCTAGAAACCGGGCGGGTTCTCCCTAACAACGTTGAAGGCGCGTTCGAGGGCGAGGCCAGCTGCGCCGAGGGTGCCTTCGTCGAAGAGGCGGCCGATGAGCGTGACGCCGTGGGGAACGCGGCGCGGCGGATTGAATTTGGGCAGCGGGCGGCTGGGATCGGGGGCCCAATCGGAGCGGGCTTCGGAAACTTCCACAAAGCCGGCGCGCAGGGTGAGCGAGGGATGGCCGGTGTTGTTGGTGATGACGAGCATTTCATCGCGCAGGGACGGAACCAGCAACAAATCCACTTGGGACATGACGCGCTGCATTTCTTCGGCGACGCGGCGGCGCAGGCGATCGGTTTGCACAAAATCTACAGCGGAGAGGAAACGCGACTGGCGGAAGAGGTTCGGCCAGGCGTCGTAAGTTTGCACCTTGAGTTGGTCGGCTTCGCCGCTGAGGGTGAGTTCCTCGAACGAGGCGGCGCTTTCCGCGAACAGCATGACGTTGAGACAGTCGTAGGGCCAGTCGGGAATAGAGACTTCGACGGGAACCATGCCGAGTTGCTTGATGGTTTCGAGGGCGGCGCGGTCGACGTCGGTCGCGGGAGGTTCCTTCATCCATTTGGGGAAATAGCCGACGCGCAGACCTTTGACAGAGGCGTTGGCGTGGAAATCGAGTTTACTGGGAACGCTTTGCAAGTCGCGGGGATCGGGACCGGAGATGGCGTTCAGGACGAGGAGGCCGTCTTCGACGCCGCGGGTCATGGGGCCGAGTTTGTCGAGCGACCAGCAAAGAGTCATGGCGCCCGTGCGCGGAACGCGGCCATAGGTGGGGCGCAGGCCAGTGACACCGCAGCGCATGCTGGGCGAAACGATGCTGCCTCCGGTTTCACTGCCGATGGAAAAGCCAACAAGGCCGGCCGCGGTGGCAGCGCCGGGGCCAGCGCTGGAGCCGGATGCGCCTTCTTCGAGCAGCCAGGGATTCACGGTTTGCCCGCCGAACCAGATGTCGTTGAGAGCGAGAGCGCCGAGACTGAGCTTGGCGATGAGGACTGCGCCTGCGGCGTGGAGGCGCTTCACGACGGCAGCGTCTTCTTTGGGGACGCGCTTGCGGAAGGGTTCGGCGCCGTAGGTGGTGGGGATTCCGGCGGTGTCGAGAAGATCCTTGCCGCCCCAGGGAATGCCGTGGAGCGGGCCGCGATACTTCCCTGCGGCGATTTCGGCGTCGGCCTGCTTGGCTTGCTGGAGAGCGAGATCTTTGGTGAGGGTGATGACGCAGCGGAGCTTCGGATTGTATTTTTCGATGCGATCGAGATAAATCTGCGTGAGGCGCGTGGAAGTGATCTGTTTGGTTTCGATCCAGTAGGAGAGATGTGTGACGGGGGAGAAGGCGATGGCGTCGTCGCTTTTGGGGAGCGGCGGAGCGGTGGTCGTGCGGACGAAGCGATTTTCTTTCGGGCCGACCTGCATGCCGGGGAGCGCGGGATTCCAGGTGGAGTAAGGAACGACGGACGCGGGGAGTTCGACCTTGCGGGGGCCGGTGCGGCGTTCGTACATGAAGGAGATGTTGCCGCGCCAACTGGAGGCGGCCTGTTCGAGCTGGGGCTTGGTCAGTTCGACCTGCATCAGCTTTTCGGCTTCGACGAAGGTTTCAGGGGTGACTTGTGGACCCATGCCCTGGCCGGTGCCGAATGCGGGAGGAGCGCCGGGGGGTAATTGTGAGGGAGTCTGCTGCTGCGCCGGATCCTGCGTTCCGGCAGGCAACGCGCCCGCCGCACCTGCGGCTACGCCTGCCAATCCAATCGTTGCTTCCGTCAAGAACTCCCGCCGCGTTTTCGCCATGTCGCCTCCGGGGCGACATTCTACAGCACGAACGCCGAAAGAGTATGGGCAGATTGCAACGGGAGCTTGACCATCATCTTGTAACGACCAGGTCAAGCAGCTTCTCCCGAGCCGCTGCGACTTGCATTCTTGATTCGTTCATTTTCGCTAAGGAAGGAATTAGTTCGCGATAGATTGGGTTCAGCGATTCCACGGATTTTTGCAGAGCGGGCAACTGTGCGGTCGTTTTCGAGGTACTTTCCCGCATGGTTTGTTCGGCGGCGAACATAGTTTTGGCGAAGGCAGCGGCATCCGATGCCGATAAGGCTGCGAGGTCTGACGGTGGGGGCGCGCCCGTGAGATGTTCATAGTATTCGGCGGGGTTTCCAGCCGCTTTGATGTTCTTCACGAAGATCTCGATGGCGCTTTGTTCCAGGGCGAGGGCCTGACTCCAGTCGAAGGCGGTTTCGGGAAGGGCGCGGAGCACTTGGGCGACTTGCACTTTCTGCGGGGCAGACAGAGTTCCCTTTTCGGCGGCCTGCGTGAGTGCGTTGAGATTGGAGAGTAGAGTGGTTTTGGCGACGAGGGCGAAAATGACCGTGCCGCCTTTGGCGAGGTGCTGGGAAAAGCGGATTCCGTCAAGCCAAGTGTACACGGCGGATTGCGGGTCGCCTTTTGCGGCGAGGCGCATGCCGTAGAGCGTGTTGAGGCGCGCGAGAACGCGGGCCCGCGGAACATAGGCGATGGAGGCAGCGGGACCACGGCTGTATTCGAGGCCCCAGTCGCAGTCGGGGAGTTTTGTGGCGCGCTGCAGGATTTGGATGGCGGTTTCGTTTTTGTCGAGGATGGGGCCGAGCTTCCCTTCGTCCCATGGAGCTTCGCCGGCGGCGGTTTTTTCCAGAAGCTCCGCCGTTTCTTTGTCGGCGGGCGGGTCCTGCATTTCCGCAAAAGCCATCCAGTAGCGGAGCGCGGCGTTGCGGGTTTCCGGCGGGAGATTCGGCGCAGGAGCCGCGTGAACCGAGAGCGTGGGCAAATAAAGCAAGAGAACAATCGCTCCGAGTGTTTTCGCCATGGTGGGAAGCTCCTTCAATTCCTATTCTTTTGCCAGTGGGGCCAGGGTGCTGTCTTTTCGTTGAAAACCGGGAAGAAGCACGCGGGATTCCTCATCGAGAACGGTATCGAGCTTTTGTGGATCGTTCTCCGCAACACGAGTCAAAACAAAAAGCGGCATTTTCGGGATCACCAGAGTAGTTTCAGGTGCCCAGGGTGATGTGTTTTCGGCAGCCGGAGATCCCCTTGGGCCACCTCCTCGCGTGGCAAGCCACAGCGAAGCGCCTCCGGCCAAAATGACGACCGCAGCAGCGGCAAGCCTTCGTTGCCCTTTGCCATCCGATGCAGGCAGCGTTAAGGGTTGAGGCTTGCGCGGCTCAAATTCATGGAGCAGGGCTTCGAGTTGCTCGTCGTTCCTATTCATGGTCGCGGCTTCCCTCCTTCCCAATCCTCGGTATCGAATGCTTTCCGGAGCTTGTCTAACGCGTAGCGATAGCGGGAAGCCGCGGTGTTCAACGAAGTGGTGGTCGCGTCGGCAATCTCCTGCAAGGTCAGGCCTCCCCAGATGTGCAGAATGACCACTTCGCGCTGCTCTTCCGGCAAGCCAGCCAAGACGCCTTGCAGCGTGAGTTCAAGTTCCTTGTTCCCTTCCCGGTGGACCAACCAAGAGGCGCCAGCGTCCAGTGGAGCCGCTTTTGCCGCGTCGCGGCGAATGTTGAGGCACGCGTTACGCACCGCGCAGAACAGATAGCCTGGCGTCAGTTGGGGCACGCCCGCCGCACCGCTGAGAAGCTTGAGGAAAATTTGCTGCACGACATCCTGAGCGGAGGCGAAATCGAGCCCAAACGAGCGGGCATAGAGCGCCAGAGCGCCAGCGTGACGCTCGTAGAGCGATCGGACCTCCCGTTCGCTGGGCCGGCTGGGTTCCAAGGCGTCCTTTGCACCGCGTGCAACTCTAGAGTGATAACACGGGAGCGGGGCAGATTTGTCTAGCGGCCTGTAGAGGCTTGCCGTCAAGATGGGCGCAATGAATAGGCCCGCTCGAACGGCAGCCACTCGGAAAAGAAGGCGGCGTAAAGCCGCCCCTACGAGAGAGAAGTTCGGCCCAGGCTAGCCGCTGGTATACTGAAATTTTCATGGTGAGAGTGAATTTTACGTGGATGGATTGAGGGAACGTGTATCTGACACTTTTGCAGCGGTTGAGGGAAGCACTGGCGGCGCATATACGGGAGAAGTATGGCGTGGAGTTGAACGTGGTGCTGGAACGGCCGCCGAAACTGGAGATGGGAGAGGCGGCGTCGCCGGTGTGTTTTGAGCTGGCGAAGCGGTTGAAGAAGGCGCCGCGGCAGATTGCGCAGGAAATTGCCACGTCACTGGCGAAGATGGATGGCATTGCGCGCGTGGATGTGGCGGGCGGGGGTTATCTCAACGCATTTCTTGACCGGGCGGAGTTTTTTGGGGCTTCGGCGACGGAAGCAAGTGGCGAGTGGCGAGTGGCAAGTGGCGAGCAAGAAAAGAAGGAAAAGAAAGCAAAAAGAGTCATCGTCGAGCATACGAGCATTAATCCGAACAAGGCGGCGCACATCGGGCACCTGCGGAATGCGGTGCTGGGAGATACGATGGTGCGGCTGCTGCGGCACACGCAACACGACGTGGCGGTGCAAAACTACATTGACAATACCGGCGTGCAAGTGGCGGACGTGGTAATCGCGTTCCAGCAGATGGAGAAGAAGTCGATGGCCGAAGTGAAGGCGCTGGCGGCGCAGGCCAATTTCGATTATTTGTGCTGGGATTTGTATGCGAAGGCGACGCAGTTTTTTGAAGAGGATAAGGCGCGGGCCGGGAAGCTGCGCGGGGAGACACTGAAGGCGATTGAAGAGGGGCAGGGGGAGACCGCGGAGATGGGGGCGGTGATTGCCGATGCGATCGTAGGCTTCCATCTGCGGACGATGGCGCGGCTGGATATTTTTTATGAGCTGCTGGCGCGCGAGAGCGAGATTCTGCACCTGCACTTCTGGGATGCGGCGTTTGAGAAGCTGAAGGCCAGCGGGGCGATCCGGCTGGAGGCGAGCGGGAAGAACGCGGGTTGCTGGGTGATGCCGTGGAGGCAGGAGGTAAATGAGGTAAAGGAAATCAAGGAGGTAAAGGAGAAGAAGGCTGCGACGCAACCTGCGGAGGAGGCCACATCGGCGGAAGGCGGCAGAACGCAAGAGGATTTGGACAAGATTATTGTGCGGTCGAACGGAACTGTCACTTACGTTGGGAAGGATATTGCGTACCAGCTTTGGAAATTTGGATTGCTGGGGAAGGATTTTCATTACCGGCGGTGGCCGGATGCGCCCGGGAATGAACCGCTGTGGGCGACGACGGCTGGGCCCAATGAGGCGGGCGCGCCGCATTTTGGCGGGGCGGAAGCGGTTTACAACGTGATTGACACGCGGCAGGCGTATTTGCAGGACGTGGTGGCGGAGGGCTTGCGGGCGCTAGGACATGTGAAAGAGTCGGAGAATTCGATTCACTTTGATTATGAGATCGTGGCGTTGACGCCGCGCTGCGCCGCGGAGATGGGATACGAGCTTTCGCCAGAGGATGCGAAGCGGCCGTACGTGGAGGTGAGCGGGCGGAAGGGCTTTGGCGTGAAGGCTGACGATTTGATCGCGCGGATGCTGAAGGCTGCGGAGGCGCGGGTACTGCAGAAGCATCCGACGATGGCAGGCGCGGAGTTGCAGCACACGGTAAATGCGCTGGCGGTCGGCGCGCTGCGCTATTTTCTGTTGAAGGTGACGCGGAATACGATTATCGCGTTTGATTTTGAGGATGCGCTCAGCGCGGAAGGCGAGACCGGGCCTTACTGCCAGTATGCGATTGTGCGAATTCGCGGGATTCGGCGGAAGGGGCAGGACCGTGGAGTGGAAGAGGCGAGCGGGGTCGAATTGAAACCAGGCGCGGATTTGCTGACATCGGAGGATCGAGCGGCGATTGCGCAGATTTTGGCGGCGCCCGAGAACGAGGATATTTGGTCGCTGCTGCTGCATGCGGGGTCAATGGACTACGCGGTGGATGCGGCGATTGGGGCGCAGGAGCCGGCGTTTGTGACGAAGTATGCGTTTCAACTGGCGCAGGCGTTCAATAATTTTTACCACAAGCACCATATTTTGTCGGAGGCGGATGCGCGGAAGCGGGCGTTTTTGCTGGGGTTGACGGAGTTGGTGGAGAAACAGTTGGTGCAGGCGCTGGGGTTGTTGGGGATTCAGGCGACGGAGAAGATGTAAGCTGCCTCCATGTCAACAGCGGACATTGTGGCTTTGCACGCGAGGTTGCGTGGCGTGGGCATTGATTTCGACCGAGGCCTAACGGATTCAGAATTCGAGGTGACTGAAAAGACTTTTGGCATTGCCTTCCCGCCCGACCTCCGGGCATTTCTTTCCCATGGATTGCCGGTTTCCTTGTGTTTCCCGAATTGGCGAACTGGATTTATCAAACAGGAAGAAAAGAACAGATCCATTCAAGATTTGCTGGATTGGCCGTTCGAGGGAATGTGCTTCGACATCGGGCACAATCGTTTTTGGATGGCCGATTGGGGGCAGAAACCAAGGGATTTGCAAGAAGCATTTCGAATCGCCCGCAGAAAAGTGGACGACGCGCCCAAACTCGTGCCGGTCTACTCTCATCGATTTCTTTCTTGCGAGCCTTTCGAGGCGGGAAATCCGGTGCTGTCGGTCTGGCAGACGGACATCATCTACTATGGTTTAGATCTGGTCTCTTATTTCGAGCATGAGTTTCATCTGGATGGAGAACTCCAGGCGAACGAAGAGAAACAACCGCGTCGGATTCGATTTTGGAGCGACATTATCGACGGTGCAAGTGCGATCGGATGAGAGAGACCGCAGTGCTGTCCGGCTGGAAGTCGGCGATGCGAAGAAGGCGGCGTAAAGCCGCCCCTACAACGGAGGGGGTGCTTGCCTTTACAGCGGAGGCGGGGCAAGCCCCGCCCCTACGAAGCAAACCCAAGAGCCGGCAAGATGCCGGCGCTACGAAATTACGGCGTACAAAATTATGGCGCTACAAAATTACAGTGACGTGATGAGGTGGACCAGGGTGCGGAGGGAGACGCCGGTGGGGCCTTTGGCGAGCCAGGGCTTGGCGTCGTCGTTCCAGGCGGTGCCGGCGATGTCGAGGTGGATCCAGGGGGTGTCGCCGGCGAATTCGCGGATGAACCACGCGCCGGTGATGGAGCCGCCGCCCTTGCCGCTGCCGATATTCTGAATGTCGGCGAAGCTGCCCTTGATAAATTCGCGGTACTCGTCGTCCATGGGGAGCTCCCACATTTTTTCGCCGGCGGCTTTGGCGCTGGCGAGGAGCTTGTCGGTCCAGGCGCGGTCGGAGCCAAAGACGCCGACGTTGACGTTCGCGAGTGCGACGACGATGGCGCCGGTGAGGGTGGCGGCATCGACGAGATGCGTGGCGCCGAGCTGCTTGGCGTAGTGGACGCCGTCGGCGAGGATGAGGCGGCCTTCGGCATCGGTGTTGAGCACTTCGATGGTTTTACCGGACATGGCAGTTTGAATGTCGCCAGGCTTTTGCGCCTTGCCGCCAGGCATGTTTTCGGTGGCGGGGACGACGCAGATCACTTTAATTTGTGGCTTCAGGGCGGCGATGGCGCGCATGATGCCGATCATGGTGGCGCCACCGGCCATGTCGTACTTCATTTTCTCCATGCCCTCGGCGGGCTTGATGGAGATGCCGCCGGTATCGAAGGTGACGGCTTTGCCGACGAGACCGACGACCGGAGCGCCGGGTTTGTGATTCGCGGGCGTGTAGGTGATGACGATCATGCGCGGGGGCTCGACGCTGCCCTGCGCGACGCTGAGCAGCGCGCCCATTTTCAGGTCGGCAATTTTCTTTTCGTCGAGAATTTCGACGGCGAGGCCCGCTTCCTTAGCCATGGCTTCAGCCTTTTCGGCAAGGATGCGCGGCGTCAGCTTGTTGGAAGGCTCGTTCACGAGGTCGCGCGTAAAGTTTTGGGAGTCTCCAATAATTCGGCCGCGCGCAATGCCCTTTTCGCCAGCAGCCTTTTCGGCGTCACTAAAGCCGGCGATTGTGAAAGTTTCGATAAATTTGTCGTTTTTCTTGTCGGTCTTGTACTTGTCGGTCTCGAAATCGGAGACAATGGCAGCTTCAGTGACGGCCTGAGCGGCGTCTTCGGTCGCGTCGTTTTCGCGCACGAGGAAGACAACCTTGTGGGCGGCGCGCGACTTCAAATAGCGCAGCGCAGCCCCCGCGACTTTCCGCAGCGTTACGGTGTTGAATTGCTCGCGCTTCCCTGCCCCGACGACGAGCAATCGAGCGGCCTTCACGCCTTGGGGTGCGTGAACCAACGTAGTTTCGAGGGACTTGCCGGCAATCTCGCCGCTTTTGGCCAGGCGCGCGAGCAGGCCGCCGGTGAGCTTATCGAGTTCGGCGGCGCGCCCCTGAATGGGATCGCTTTCGTCGAAGAAGTAGGTGACGAGGGCATCGGCTTCGATTGCGGCAAACGGCGTGGTGCTAAGTGTGATTTGCATGGTGGTGTTATCGCCTCCGGTTGCGATAGAGAGCTTGTTCCGCTTCCCTGCGAGCTTCCTTGGTGCGTTCGTCCTGGCGGCGGTCCCAGGATTTTTTGCCCTGGGCCAAAGCGATTTCGACTTTGGCGATGCCGTCGCGGAAATAGATGCGCAGAGGAATGACGGTTAAACCCTTGGATTCGGTACGTCCTGAAAGCTTATGAATTTCGCGCTTGTGAAGAAGAAGCTTGCGCTCGCCGAGCGGCTCGTGGTTCCAGGGGCCGCCGGGCATGTATTGGGCGATGTGGGCGTTGACAAGAAAAGGGCCGCTGGGTTTGAAATCCACGTAGGCGTCGCGGATGTTGGCCTTGCCTTCACGAAGCGCTTTCACTTCGGTGCCATGAAGAACGATGCCGGCTTCGAGCTTTTCGAGGATGTGGTAGTTGTACGAAGCCGCGCGGTTCTGCGCGACGATTTGTTCGCGCGGCTTGGGGGCCTGTTTACCTTTCGGCTTCTCGGCGTTTTTCGTCGGCTTGGTCACAATCTTTCATTTTACCTGATGACACGTCTAACACGGATGTCCGGAAGAGCTGCCCTGCCAGGCGCGGTCATTCCCAGCTGCGGGTCGTCGGGGATTGGCTTGGGGAGAAATGGAGCGGAACTGGCACATGGGACAGTTTGAGGAGCAGGACACCCGGGAGCGCCCAGCTTGCCGGGCTGACAATCCCGATGCTAGACTCCATGAGCAAGTAAAGACACGGGTTGCCCCCGACCGAGGTAGCGGAGCGTTCATGCGCCGATGGTGTCAATTGATGGCTTTGATTGCGGTCGGGGTGTTCGCCGCGGGATGCCCCAAGGGGAAGCAGGAATACAAGCAGGCGCGCGAAGCGGTCGACATGCACGATTACGACGCTGCCGTGGAGTTCTACCTCAAGGCGCTGAAGTCCGACCCCCACAACGTCAATTACAGAATCGGGCTCGACCAGGCCCGCTTCGAGGCCGGGCAAAACCACGTCCGGCAAGGACTTAAGCTCCGGGACAAGGGCGACCTGCAAGGGGCCGTTTCCGAATTTCAGCGCGCCCAAGTCCTGGATCCTTCCAGCACGGCTGCGGACCAGGAGCTAAAGAAGACACTCGACATGATCGCGGACCAAGCCCGCGCCGCGCAGCAGGGCGAACAGCCACTGATGGAAAATGGGGAGCCGGTCTTGGCCACGGCCCCGCCGGAACTGAAGCCTCTGTCCCGGGCGCCCATCAATCTGCGGATGTCCAACGACGTGAAGGTGGTGTTCGACACGATCGGGAAGCTGGCCGGGCTGACGGTGATTTACGACCCGGACCTGCAGGCGCGGCGTATTCCGGTGGATTTGAATAACGTGACCTTGGAGCAGGCGCTGGATATCGTGTCGCTGGAAGCGAAAGCTTTCTGGAAGCCGGTGACGGAAAACATCATCATGATCATTCCGGACAACACCCAGAAGCGGCGTGATTATGAAGAGCAGGTGGTACGCACCTTTTATCTGAGCAATGTATCGATTCCGCAGGATCTGACGGAAATCACGACCGGCCTGCGGCAACTGCTGGACCTGAAGCGCATCCAACAGGTGAACGCGCAAAACGCCATCATCATCCGCGATTCGCCGGATAAAATCGCGCTCGCCGAAAAAATCATTCGCGATATCGACAAGTCAAAGCCCGAGGTTCTGGTGCAGATGGAAATCCTGGAGGCGCGCACGGATAATCTGCGCAACCTGGGCATCCAACCGGGGCAGAGCGCGTCCATCGCCATCAATCCGAACTCTTCGACGAGTTCGTCGAGCAGTTCGACGACGACTACGAACACTACTCCGGGAACGGTGACACTGTCACAATTGACGCACCTCAACCAGAACGATGTGGTGCTGACGCTGCCCGGCGCCACGGCCAATTTCCTGCTCACGGATAGTTCCACGAAAATCCTGGAAAACCCGGAGATCCGGGCCATCGACGGGCAGCCGGCAAAGCTGAAAGTCGGCGATCGCGTGCCGGTGGCCACTGGGAGCTTTCAAGCCGGCGTCGGTGTAGGGTCGACAGCAGGCGCAGGCTTTGTGAACCCGCTGGTGAACACGCAATTCCAATACATTGATGTCGGCGTGAACCTGGACATCACCCCGCATGTGCACCCGAACCGGGACATCAGCTTGAAGATTTCCGCGGAAGTTTCCGCGGTAACCGGTCAGGCGTCCATTGGCGGAATCCAGCAGCCCATCATCAGCCAGCGCAAGGTGGAACATGAAATCCGCCTGAAAGAGGGCGAGGTCAGCATCCTGGGTGGATTGTTCCAGCGGCTCGACACCAAATCGATCAATGGATGGCCGGGGCTGGCGAGCGTGCCGATCATGCGTTATTTGTTTTCGACGGAAAACGTGGAGCACCAGGAAGACGAAGTTCTGATCGTGCTCATCCCGCGCATTGTGCGCATGCCGAGCTGGACTCGCGAAAATCTGCGCGCGCTCTATTCCGGGACCGAATCTTATCCCGGCGTGAAACGGGAAATGGACGTGAAGTCGCCGGCATCAAATCCAAATCCGAGCGTGACTCCGGCAGCCGCGCCGCAAGCGGCTCCTGCCGCCCCAACGGCTGCGCCCGCGGCGCAACCCGCACCGACGGCTCCGACGGCGGCTCCTGCTCCGGCCCCACAGGCACAAGTGGGCGGACCGCACATCCGCTTTGAGCCGGCGACGCTGAATTTGTCGCCCGGGCAGACGGCGACGATCGGCGTGGTGGTGGAGAACGTCACGGATCTTTTCTCGGTGCCCATGCTGCTGCAGTACAATCCCGCGATTATCAGCGTGGAAGAAGTGCGCCATGGCGGATTCCTGACCGGGGGATCGCAAGAAATCGCGCTGGTGCAGCGCGTGGATAAAGAGCACGGACAGGCGATTATTTCCGCCACGCGGCAGCCCAACACGCCCGGCGTGAATGGCACCGGAACGCTGCTTGGGGTGGTGGTGAAAGCTCTGGCCCCCGGAACGACAAACCTTTCCATTGTGCAGATCAATGCCAAAGACTCCCAGCAAAGGCCCATCCCGCTGGTCACGAGCGAAGCAACACTGCGTGTTCAATAGGACGTCCAATTAAGGAAGGCTTGGAGGGAGCCATTTCGATGCGCCGCAAGATCCGAAACACAGCCGAATCGGGAATGACTCTGCTGGAGCTGATTATTGCGTGCACGATTCTGCTGATTCTCTCCTCGATGGCGCTGCCGATTGCGCGGTTCACGGTGATCCGCGAACGAGAGAAAGAGCTGCGTTACGATTTGCGGGAAATGCGCAACGCGATCGACAAATACAAGGACCTGGCCGACCAGCAGAAAATTCGCGTCGAGGTCGGCAGCGAAGGCTATCCGCCAGACCTGGACACGCTGGTGAAAGGCGTGGCATTGGGCGGAACCGGGGCGGGCGGCAAAAACATCCGTTTTCTGCGGCGGGTTCCCGTGGACCCGATGACGGGAAGAGCCGAATGGGGACTGCGTTCGGTGCAGGACGATCCGGATTCGACGAGCTGGGGCGGAAACAACGTGTTCGACGTGTATTCCAAATCAATCGGCACGGCCCTGGATGGCACGAAGTATTCGGACTGGTAGCGGAGTGGAGCCTGAAGGTGAAGGTATGAGAAGTATTTCGAAATCGCAGCGGTGGGGGCAGGGCTTTACGCTGATCGAGTTGATGATCGTGATTATGATCATCTCCATCCTGATCGGCATGGCGGCCATCATGTATGACCGGACGGTAAAGGGTGCACGCGAAGCAGTCTTGAAGCAGGACCT
>Ga0335082_10001437_pt1 | contig 25428 bp, 19 predicted proteins | sample Lox_Sample_41_FD_206718 | JGI IMG/M metagenome (GOLD analysis project Ga0335082, IMG submission 206718) | Soil microbial communities from Loxahatchee National Wildlife Refuge, Florida, United States - Lox_Sample_4.1 | ecosystem: Environmental > Terrestrial > Soil > Wetlands | place: USA... | reverse complement strand
CGGGAAGTGCGACGCGCACGAGCCGTACGGTCGGCACGGACTTGCTGTATGTCGCCTTGCCGATCCGGGGCGGCGCAGTGCGCATGGCATATCCGCTGGCTTCCCTTCAGCAGGCCAGCAGCCATATCCGCACCACCCTGCTGGAAGGCTCGGCCGTCGCCGCCCTGGTGGCCATGCTTCTGGCCTTCATCGCGACGCAGTCTATCGGCCACCGGCTCATGCGCATCACGGATTTCGCCGAGCGGGTAGCTGCCGGCGATCTGTCGGCCCGCATCGAGGAAGAATCGGGTGACGAGATCGCCCATGTCGCCTCGGCCCTGGACAAGACTGCTCGCAAACTGGAGCACGGTTTCCGGGCGCTGGACAACAGCCGGCAGACGCTGGAGACGCTGCTCAACTCCATGCAGGAGGCGGTGCTGGCGGTGGCGCAGGATGGTCGCGTGCTTTGGGCCAACCAGCGCATGGAGCGCCTGTGGCCAAGTGGCATACGCCTGGGCGCGCCGCTGGTGCAATCGCTGCGCGACCCGGAGATCCTGAACGCCGTGGAGAGCGCGCTCGAGCGCCGCGACGTGGCGGTGGCGCGCGCGGCCAAGATTTTTTCCGGCCGCATCTTCGATGTCACCGCTGCTCCCATGCCGGGAGGCGGCGCCGTCGCGGTGTTGCACGATCAGACCGAGATCGAGCGCGTGGAGAAGACCCGCCGCGATTTCATCGCCAACGTTTCGCACGAGCTGCGCACGCCTCTGACCTCCATTCAGGGATACTCCGAGACCCTGCTCGACCGCGACAATGTGCCGGAACACGTGCGCGAGTTCATCGAGATCATCCGCAAGAACGCCACCCGCATGGCGCGCCTCACGGAAGACCTGCTGGTGCTGGCCCGCGTCGAGTCCGGCGAGCAGAACTTCAACTTTCAGCTCACTACGGCGCAGGAATTACTGGACGATGCGGTGCAAACCTTCCACGACCTCGCGGCCAGCCGGGGGGTCGAGATCTCGGTCATGAACATGGCCGAATCTCCGGTTTCGGTGGACCGGGACGCGATTCACCAGGTGTTGTCGAACCTGATCGACAACGCCCTGAAGTATGGCGATACGGGCAGGAAAATCCTGGTGGGCGCGGGCGAGACCGACGAGGGCGTGCAATTCTACGTGCGCGATTTTGGCGCAGGAATCTCCAGCGAGCACCTGCCACGATTGTTCGAGCGGTTTTACCGCGTGGATAAAGCGCGCTCCCGCGAGTCGGGCGGGACCGGCCTCGGTCTGGCCATTGTCAAGCACGTGGTACGTGCGCACGGCGGCATCATCAAGGCCGAGAGTGAGTTGAACCATGGCTCGGTGTTTTATTTCACCTTGCCTCGCCAGCCGGTGTCGGTCGAAGTCTAGCCCGGTGTGACTAGCTTGGTTCGCGCCGTACGCCTGGGGCGAATTTCAAGTGAAGTTCACGCCTCTTTCACGGAAAATTAATAAGCTGCAAATAAGATGGAAGGTACTTGTCCGTCCATGCGCTTAGTGTACCGGCTCCGGATCGGCGAATCCGGCCGCACGCGTCCTGGTGTCTTTGGCGGCTTCTTGAGACAACTATGAGCACCGCTGATCTGGCGCCTCCCAGCCCCGACACGCTCTGTGCGCAGCTCCATGAGCAGACGCTGCAGGCCTGCCGCGTGGCCCGCGCCGCCGCCGGCATTGTGGCCGAGGGCATTGCAACCGGAGTGGGGTCTGTGCTGGAGGGTGTGCGCGAGCGCGAGAAGGAACTTGATACTCTCGACCGCGTCATTGACCAGGGCGTGACCTCCATCATCACCCGGGTGAACGAGGAGCAGGCCCGTGATCTGCTGGCCTGCCTGAAGTTCATTATTGACCTGGAACGCGTCGGCGATCTTCTGCTCAACTGCAGCAACCGTGCCGCCGCCGTCGGCAACCGCATCGACCTGCAGGACATTCGCGATCTCACCGTGATGGCCTCACGATTGGAGAAGATGCTGGGCGACGTCCACGACGCCTTCAGCCAGCGCGACCTCGACCGCGCTCTGGCCGTGCTGCGCTCCGACGCCGAACTCGATCGCCTGCGCAATCTCGTTTTCATGCGGCACCTGGAAAATCACGAAGGGGCGCCGCACCAGGAAAGCTTCCAGGTGCTGTTTATGACGCAAGCGCTGGAACGCGCCGGAGACCACGCCAAGAACCTTGCCGAGGAAGTTTGTCACCTGGTGAGCGGGCACAGTGTGCGCCACGTGCTGCGCACCTACGACAAGCCGGTCGAGCAGATGTTCATCGAAGACATGAAGCGGCGGCATCCGCGCCTCTAATCGTTGGTATTCACCACGGAGACACTGAGGACACGGGGGGAAAAGAAATCAACTCTGTGCTCTCCGTGCCTCCGTGGTGAATTGATGTTTGTTGTGTGCCCGCCCCAACGTGACATGGTGATTGTCTCGCGATAGTCTCAGTTCATGGCCAAACCTGTCCCCATCGGCACGCGAGCGGAAGTCGAGAGGCGTGTCGAATTCAAGAACACTTTGACTGCATGGCGCGAGGAACTGCCTACCGTGCTTTCCACTCCCAATATGATTGGCTGGATGGAGGCCGCGGGCTTCGAGGCGCTGCTCCCCTTCTGTGAGAGCGACGAGGTCAGCGTCGGCACGGCCATCAACATTATTCATCGCGCGGCGACCGGCGTCGGCGCGATGGTGAAGTGCGAGGCCGTGGTGGAAGACTTCGATGGCCGCTTCTACACGTTTCGTGTCACCGCCAGTGACGGAACGAATATGCTGGGGCACGGCACCATCAAGCGCGCCATCGTCAGCAAGAGCAAGTTCGAGGAGAAGCAGCGGGCAAAACAGGCGCAAAACACTTGATTCACCAGGTCATGAGGAGGCGCTTAAGATGTCTGCTTTGAAAGGGCACACCTTTAGGTGTACCGTTGCGTCTCGCTATTGTCATCACGAGCGGACGAACGGGGCCCCAACGAGCGCACATTTGCGCTTGTTGGGGTGAAGTTCGGGCGCGAGGGATCTGCCTTTCTGAGTTCTCAGCAGCTTGGTCAGCCCGCGGTGAACACCGTCTCACAGCCGTCAAGAAAGCAGATCCCTCACCGACTTAAGTCGGCTCGTGATGACAAAACATAAGGTGTCGCGACGGCGCCGCCAAAGCTGCGCTCCTTCCGAACATATCCACACCCGCTTTCCCTGCTCTCTTCTGCCTGCCGGGCCACATCACCACTGCCAGGGATGGTCCGTGTTTTGTTACCCTGAATGAGTTCACCAGCAGATGGGCTCTTTCCGCGGAGGCGGGCGTGCTGATTCGGCCGTTGCCGTTGCTGAACTTCTTTGTTGTGGTAGTGATGTTCTCCATTGGGCTGCGCGTCAACCATGGAGAACTGCTCGACACCTTGCGCAATCGCGCTTTGATGTGGCGAACGCTGGTGGCCAACTGCGTCGTCATTCCAGCGCTCGGCTTGCTGCTGGTACGTCTTTTTCCCCTGACGCCCGATGTGAGCGTCGGAATCCTGCTGCTTGCCGCCATTCCCGGCACACCCATCGCTCTACAGTTCACCCGCATGGCTAAAACGCGGCTGGCCTTCGCAGCAGCGATGACCTTCGTGCTCTCGCTGGTGAGCATCGCCATGACACCGCTGGCCGTCGAGGTGATGCCGCAAACCGCGCAGCGCAGCCAGCGGCCGATCCTGGACCTGGTTGTCAGCATTTTCCTCTACATCGCGTTGCCTCTCCTGGCTGGATTGTGGATGTCGAAGCAGGCGCCCAGGATCGCTCCTCGGCTGGTGCTTCCGCTGGGCATTCTGGCGACGGTGGTATTTGTGTTCCTGATGTGGGAGACGCGCCTGGCACGCCGTGAAGCCTTCAATGCAATCCGCGGCCGTGGAACCATCCTGGCCATGTTTCTGCTGCTGGTGGTATCGATGCTGATTGGCTGGCTGATTGGCGGCCCTGATCCCGAGTCGCGCCGCGTGCTGGCAACCACCACCAGCATGCGCAGCGTGATCGTGGTGCTGTATGTGGCGCGTTTTTGCTTTCCCGGGACTGACGTCTATATGGTCCCGATCGTCTACATTTCGCTGATGGTTCCCGCCAACATGCTGTTCCATCTCGGCTTTGCCGTACGGCAGAAAATGCGGCAAAAGCTGCAACCGGGATAAGGCTTAACTGTAATTCCATCCAGGCCGGTGCCCGTCATCCCGGCTGCCGCACAGCCCTGCGACGTTTGGCAGTTCCGTAGCTTCCGATGCAACGTAATTTATAACTTGACACAAACTGCTTCACATTCATGTCCAGCGAACCGTTTCGTCTCCATCCTTTCCATATAGCTTGACAAGACTTCCGGCCTGCCATAACTCACGTGCGCCAGCAGGAGTTATACTCGCGCAGCAGGAGTGAGCGTGGGTTCTTCCAGCGAGGTGTCGGAAAAGGTCTCGCCCGCGCGCTCCGCGCGCGGCGGCTTGGCCGGGCCGCAGTTCAAGACGGTAGCGCTCGGCCTCGTGCTCATGGCGGCAACGTTCGCGCTCTACTGGCCAGTCCACAACTATGCCTTCATCGATATTGATGATGAGCGTTATGTGACGGCCAATCCGCACATTCAGGGGATCCTAGGCTGGTCTACGGTGAAGTGGGCGTTCCTTCATGCCTATGCCTACAACTGGCATCCCCTGACCTGGTTGTCGCACGCGCTGGATATCCAGTTGTTTGAAATGCAGGCCGGCTACCACCACGAGGTGAATGTCATCCTGCACGCGCTGGACGCGGCGGTGCTGTTCTGGGTGCTGAAGCGGGCTACGGGATTCACCGGCCGCAGCTTCATGGTGGCCGCGCTGTTTGCGGTGCATCCCATCAACGTCGAGTCGGTGGCCTGGGTTGCCGAGCGCAAGACCATGCTCAGCACGCTGTTCTTCTTTCTCACGCTGGGAGTTTACCGATGGTACGCGCGCGACCCGAGGCTGCGCCGCATGGTTGCCGTGGCGTTCCTGTACGGCCTGGGCCTGCTGTCCAAACCGCAGGTGATCACCCTGCCCTTTGTGCTGCTGCTGTGGGACTACTGGCCGCTGGGACGAATGCTGGCGAACCAGCCGAACTCATCGCCGGGAACGGACGTCTTTTCGGCCAGAAGCCTCGCCGCACTGGTGAAGGAAAAGATTCCGCTGTTTTTCATCTGCATAGTTGACGCCATCCTTACTATGGTGGCCCAGCACGCCGGGACCGGATCGGCAGGAGTATATACGTTTTTTATTCGCCTAGAAAATGCCGCGGTTTCGTATGCAAAGTATGTCGGTAAAGCGCTATGGCCCAGCAACTTAGCTCTGATGTATCTGCATCCAGGATACACCATCCGGTGGTGGCAATTTGTTCCGGCGCTGCTGCTCCTGATTGCCATCAGCGCTTGGGTCTACTTGGAGCGAAGGCATCGGTACCTTGTCGTGGGATGGTTGTGGTTCATCGGTACCCTGGTTCCCATGATCGGGATCGTGCAGACGGATGTGCAGGCTTTGGCGGACCGTTACGCCTATGTGTCGTTCGTCGGCTTGTTTCTGATGGTCTGCTGGGGCTTGGCCGAATGGGCGGGAACGCGGCACGTTCCACGGGCTGTATTGCCTGTCTCTAGTGCAGTGGTTCTGCTGGTCTTGTCAGGTGTAACTCATCGCCAGATGGGATACTGGAGTGACCGGATCACCTTGTGGACGCACACGCTGGAGGTGACACATCGCAACTGGGTGGCTGACTCGCGACTCGGCACGGCCCTGCGGCTGCAGGGACAGCCCGACGAGGCGTTGATGCATTTGTACCGGGCCGCAGAGGACCGGCCACGGGAAATCGGTGTCAACTTCGGTATTGCCGTCATCGAGCAGCAGCGAGGTAATCTGCAGCAGGCCGCGCAATATTATGAGAAGGTGCTCGCAGTCTCGCAGGACGAGAAGGCAAATGCTGTCGTACTAAACAACCTGGGCCAGGTGTACAGCGAAATGGGTGATACCGAGCGCGCTCGTGAATGCTTTGCGGTGGCCGCTCGGCCTGCAGCGGGCTTCGATTGGCAGGCGGACTGGTGGAACCACCTCGGCCCCATGATACGCCAGTACTTCGACAGTTGGAAATCTCGCTCGAATCGGCCTTCACAGTAATGATCATAAGAGCAAAAGTGGGATGACTATGGCCATATTTCAATCTAGTCATATTATTGGTGGGACAATAAGCAAGTATTATCCCGAGGGAATACTAGTAAATGGGAGATACTTGCCAAATGGGCACACGCGGTTATCTGGCAGCAAAGCAATACCCGACCCCCGATTCGATACCGTTCGGCGGACGCCTCATCCAAATTGCCAGATCAGCCATGATCGGTGTTCCACGTGGAACAATCATGCATAAGTTATTTATATCCAATATCTTATACTAGAGACACCCCCTTACAAGCTCATTTTCCCTCCAGCCCCATTTCGGACCCAGATAAAGCGGAGTGCTTCTCAGGAAATGTTCCACGTGGAACATTCTGCATTAAGTCGCAATGTTCTAGTCATTTACATCCATGTATCCATTCCTCGCTCGTGTCGCCGGCCGTCGCGAACTTCAAGACCAGCCGAATGTGATGCACGCTGACTGCGACGTCACACGCCTCGGTGGCAGCCGTCACAGACCCTTGGGTCACGCGTAACTACACTCTCCGCGACGAGAGAGGAACCCTTGCCGTCTTCCGGAGTGCAACTCGAGGCGCTTACAGAGACAAGGCCGACCTTGGCCGTCGGAGATCGCTCTCCCAAGCCCCGCTGGCGGAGCTGGGCGTTGTCTCTAGTTCTCGTCGCTACCACGTTCGCCGTTTACTACCCTGTGCATAGTTATCCCTTCATCAACTTCGATGACAACCGGTATGTCACCGAGAACCCCCACATCCAGCAGGTACTGGATTGGTCAATGGTGAAGTGGGCACTCCTCCATCCCTACCTTTACAACTGGCATCCCCTGACCTGGATTTCGCACGCCCTGGACATCCAGATGTTTGGGCTCGACGCCGGGCGCCACCACGAGGTCAATGTCCTGTTGCACGCGCTGAGCACCCTGCTCGTGTTTTGGGTTTTGGCGCGCGCGACTGGCGCCGTCGGCTGCAGCTTCGTGGTAGCTGCCCTGTTCGCAGTGCATCCTATCAACGTCGAGTCGGTGGCCTGGATCGCCGAGCGGAAGACGGTGCTCAGCACGCCGTTCTTTCTGCTCGCCTTGGGCGCCTACCGATGGTATGCCCGGGATCCCAGGCTGCGGCGTATGATGGTCGTCGCCATCCTCTACGGGCTGGGACTGATGGCCAAGCCGCAAGTCATCACTCTGCCGCTTGTCCTCTTGCTCTGGGACTACTGGCCGTTGCGCCGGATGTTTGCCGATGCTCGCGAGCCAGGGCTGGAGCTCTTTCCAGCAAGAAGCTTCTCCACCCTGGTGAAGGAGAAGATTCCGCTGTTCTTCATCGGCGCAGTGGATGCCGTGCTCACCATGATCGCGCAGCACGCCGGCTCCGGGCCTACAGGACCTTACACACTACCCATTCGCCTGGGAAACGCTGCCGTGTCCTACGTCCGCTACATCGGTACGTTTTTTTGGCCAACGAACCTTGCAATTCTGTACCTTCATCCGCTGCGCTCTCTACGTTGGGGACAAGTGCTCCTGGCTGTGCTTTGCCTGTTGGCAATCAGCGGACTGGTCGCCGCCGGCCGGCGCCATCGTTACCTGGTTGTCGGTTGGCTCTGGTTCCTCGTAACCTTGCTGCCGATGATCGGCCTGGTTCACTTCTACCTCCACGCCATGGCTGACCGTTACGCATATATCGCCTGCATTGGGATCCTTCTGATGGTCTGCTGGGGCGCTACGGAACTGGCGGAACGGGTCAAACTTCCACGGGCCATGTTGTCGGCTGCCAGCGTTGCGGCATTGCTGGCGCTCTCCCTGGTAACCCACCGGCAAGTCACCTATTGGAAGGACAGTATCACGCTGTGGACACACACCCTGCAGGTCACTCAGCCCAACTGGGTGGCCGAGCAATATCTGGGTTCGGCGCTGCTCATTCAGGGGCAGCGAGCCGAAGCGCTTGGCCATTATTACCGCGCGGCCGCCGAAATGACGCAGCGTGAGTCAGGTGTGTACCTCGGCATCGCCACCGCCGAGCAGCAAGGCGGGAACCCGCAGGTCGCGATCGAATACTACAAGAAGGCACTGGCTGTAGTGGACGTTCCCGACCTCAGAAGGCGAATCCTCTGGAACATGGGCCTCGCCTACCGCGACATGGGGGACGCCGCCAGCGCCCAGGATTACTTCTACCAATCGGTACATCAGCCTCCCCTGGCCATGGACTGGCAGGGCGATTGGTGGCTGCACATCGGTCCCATGCTGCGAGATCGGGTGCGCCAGTGGCGATCCGGTCAGCCCAACGCTCCGAGCCAGTAACGCCGGCAGGTACCGCAGTTACCCACAGATCGAGCGTCTGCCTAGTGCGTGACAAATCAGCGCGTTCCGCAGCAGCACTCGAGTCTTGCACAGTTTTTCCTCGGAAACTTGGGTCCCCGCCTGCCGCCGCCGTTGCCCCGAGGCGCCGCGCAGTCTAAGCTTACCTGCAGGGACTGGCACGAGTTGCAGGAGGAAGTACTTCTGTCAGGAAGCCGCCCGTGGCCGGGCAACCCAATTTGTCAAGTTATATAAAGCGGCGAAGATGTCGAGTTTATAGTGGAGCACTAGATCAAACCGGTGTTTCTGACACAAAATGGCTCTGCCCGGCGCATGTCAAGTTACAAAACTGGATGGTTTCTGTACTTCCACTTTCGCAAAGCGGCAGTCCTGAAACCGGTGGCGCCGCATTTTAACCGTTCGGGCTGGATTTTCCGATCCGTGATCGCCGGGCTAAAGAGGTCGCTGAAAAAAGTTCGAAACCGCAGATGCCTCGCGGGCTGAAGCCTGTTCGGGATGACAGAAATAAAGGGCTTGGGCGCGGTCCTGAAGACCCGCTCTACCCGAACCGTGCGTCCAAGCGACTCTTTCAGGGACCTGTAGAGCCCGGCGCTTCCACCTCTGGCGCTGACCTGGTTTTCGACAGAGCTTGTCGGAGGGCGTCGCCTTGCCAGGTCTTGCGGATACAATTCGGAAATCCCTCTAGTTGATGTCAGCTACTACCATGCCTCGCGTCATCGCAGTCACGAACCAGAAGGGCGGAGTCGGCAAAACGACGACCGCCATCAACCTGGCAGCGTCGTTCGCCTCCCGCGGCGCGCCCACCCTGCTGGTCGATTGCGACCCGCAGTCTAATGCCTCCAGCGGGCTGGGCTTCGCGCGCGACCCCGAGCGGCCCAGCACCTACCAGGTCATCCTGGGCGCGGTCCACGTCGAAGCCGCGCTGCAACCGACCGAGGTCGCCAACCTCAGCATCATCCCGTCGCACAAGAACCTGATCGGCGCCAACATCGAACTCGTCCCGCTGGAGGGGCGCGAATACCGCCTGAAGCGCGCTCTCGGGCCCATCCTGTCGCGCTTTCAGTTCACGGTGTTCGACTGCCCGCCGGCGCTCGACCTGCTCACCCTCAACGCACTCGTCGCCGCAGACACGGTGCTCATTCCCATGCAGGCCGAGTATTTCGCGCTGGAAGGAGTAACCGAGCTGCTGGACACGATCGAGCGCATCCGTGTGGACCTGAATCCCAAGCTGGCGATTGAGGGCGTGGTGTTGGCCATGCTGGACGAGCGCACCAACCTAGCGCAATCGGTGGCCGCTGAGTTGCGCAATTTCTTTGGGGATGTGATGTGCCAGACGACGATCCCGCGCAACATCCGGCTGGCCGAGGCGCCCAGCCATGGCAAGCCGGCGCTGCTCTACGATCCCCACGCGCGCGGGACCGAGGCGTATCTGAAGCTGGCGGAAGAGATCATGGCGAGAGTGGAGAAGCAACTAGCAAGTAGCGGCCAGCAAGTGGCCGTTAGCAGTTAGCGATTGATATTTGAGGTAGTCATACAATGTAGGATACCATACATTGTAGGATACTCATCAAAGGGGACTGCAATATTGTGCTGTCATCCCGAGCGAGGAGGCCGTACCGCCATGCGGGACGGTCCGACTACGCGCCCGCCCGGCGCTCTGCTCGGGATGACAGATTGATTTTTTGGTGCTCGTTTGCGATTGAGACATTGCGGCGGCTAAAGGCGGAGCGTTACTTAGAGGGCATGGTGTAGTAGCCGGTGCGATGGCGGACCTGCAAATCAGCGGGATTGGGATAGTCCTTGGTGGCGGGGTCAACCTTGATGTCGATGCGGCGATAGTCTGAGTCGGCGACGCGCGCGCTCGGGTAGTAGGCGATCAGGTACTGGGTGCGCAGCTCCTCGCTGATCTTGCGAAAGGCTGTGTCGAGCTGCTCCAGTCCGCTGGCGTAGAAGTATTTTCCACCCGTATCGCGGGAGAGCTGGATGAGTGCGTGCTCGCCGCCGATATCGCGGCCGGCGCTGTTTTCAATGGGCACGATGATGATGCTGTAGAGGATGACCTCAGCCTGCTGCGCTTCGCGCACCGCCTCCTGGTAGCTGGTCTTGCTGACGGTATCGCCGCCATCGGTAATCACCACCATGACCTTGCGGCCACGCCGGTCAAGCAGCGCGTCCGAACCCAGATACAGCGTGTCGTACAGCGCAGTGGCGGCTCCCGGGCGAATGCGGTTGATGGCGCGGTCGATTACCCGCAAGTCGGCGGTGAAGGGCGTGAGCTGGTCCACAATTTCGCTGAACTCGAAGATCGCGACCCCGTCGATCGGGCGCAGGATATCGTGCGCGAAGCGGCGCGCCGATTCCAGCTCGAGCTTCTGGTTGCTGCGCGTGCTGAGACTGGTGTCGATGGCGATGACGATGGACAGCGGCAGCTCCGATTCGCGATGGAACACCGCGATCTTCTGCGGCTTGCCATCTTCGAATACCTGGAAGTCCTCCTGCTTCAATGAGGAAACAGGAGAGCCGCCGCTGTCGGTGACACTGGTGAACACATTCACCAGCTTGACGTTGACCCGGATGGTGGCGCCGGGCTGCTCGTCTGGCTGGGTTTCGGCTGTCTGCTTCTCCGGAGGGCGAGGGACGGTGCTCGACTGAGGCGGCCGCAACGAGTCGGGCGGGCGCGGGACCGTGCTCTGCCAGGTCTGCGCCGGCAGCACAGTTCCACTGACTGCGAACACCAGTGCCAGGGCGCAAAGTCTCAGCAATGCGCGGATGAAGTTTCTGCGAATGAAAGGCATCCTCAATCTGAAACCCTGCCTCGGCTACTTTGACGCGCCACCGCCGGCGAGTGGAACGTCCGGGGGGAAGGGCTCGCCGTCAGCCCAAACTGCGCCATCTGCAAAGTACTCTTTTTTCCAGATGGGTACGGTCTGCTTCAAGCTATCAATCAACCAGCGGCAGGCATCAAAGGCGGCGACACGATGCGGCGCGGCAACCGCAATATAGACGCTGGTTTCGCCAATCTGTAACCTTCCCAGGCGATGCAGCAGGCGCACATCGCGGATGGCGTAGTTGGATAGCGCCCGCTGCGCTAGCTGCTCCATCTGGCGTAATGCCATTGCCTCGTAGGAGGTGTAGTCAAGATAGAGAGTACGCCGGCCGCGCGAATGATTGCGCACAATGCCGTCGAAGATCGCTACAGCGCCATCTTCCGGGTGCTTGAGCGAGGCGAGTATCGGCGGCGTCCTGATGGGCTCGCTCACCAGGCGCACGTGCTCGGAGGCCATTGGTAACGGATCTTCGGCCGTCGAATCCTCGTTCGCCAAACCACCACTGACCGGGGGAATCAGCGCCACTTCATCTTTGTCGTGCAGCTCGGCGGTTACCGCCGTGTATTCCTGGTTCAAGGCAAGGGCGACCGAGTTACGAAGGCCGCTGAGTTTCGGAAAGCGCCGTTCCAGCTCAGTGTAGAGATCGCTCATTCGCGACCCTTCGGCAAGCGAGACGAGTTCCCGGTCGCGGCCGGCAATGTCACGCAGCATGCCAAGGTAGAGGACGCGGACCTGCATGATGCAAGGATAACCTACGCGCTATCCCCGCCGACTACCAGAGCCCTGCCCCAGGTCCAAGTGTCTGCACTCGGGCCTGATCGCTGGGCTCGTTCCGGCTACGATGACCTGCGCACCCTATTAACTTGCGGGACGCCACGGCCAGGTTCGCGTCTAAGAGACAGACCCGGAGCCGGAGGCACGCGGGTTCCTCTCGGCTTAGGGGCGGAAAGGAATCGTCGTGAGCAGCAGCCTGGTCAATTCGTTGGCAGTGATGGCTTTTGTCGCAATTCCCAGCCGGGTGACTTGGTCCTATCTCGCCTTTGGAGTGGTCTTTGCAATCGGTCTGGTCACGATTTTTCTCCGTGGCGAGTGGCAAAAGGCGCGCGGATTCGACAAGCTGATTCTGTTCGGTCCCGTTTTCTACGCGGCGCCAATCGCGGCCTTCGGCACCGAACATTTCACGGTGACGGAGGCTGTTGCGTCGATCATGCCGGCGTGGATTCCATGGCATCAGCTTTGGGTGTATTTCGTAGGCGCTTGCCTTATCGCAGGTGCGCTGAGCCTGGTAACAGGAATTCAGGCGCGTCTCGCCGCGAGTCTGCTCGCCTTGACGTTCTTCCTTTTCGTAGTGCTGATGCACGGACCGGGTTGGGCGCAAGACCCGCGAAATCGATTTGCGCTGGCGGTCGCACTGCGGGAAATATCCTTCAGCGGCGGTGCTCTGGCGCTGGCAGCCAGCCTCACCGGGCCGTGGCGCGAGCGCAGCAGACGCATCCCTGCGACGATTGCGCGATACTTCGTTGCAATCCCCGTGCTGTTTTTCAGCTTCGAGCAATTCCTAAACGGCAATTACGTTCCCGGCATTCCGCTGGACCGGCTGACTCCCACCTACGTTTATGGACACGCCATTTGGACGTACCTGGCGGCTGTGGTTTACGCAGTGGCGGGTATCTTGTTGCTGGTTGGCAGGAGAACTCGCGCTGCGGCGACGTGGCTGGGCCTGACCGTGCTCTTCGTGGAGCTGGTGGTCTACGTGCCGATTGGAGTCGTGGAACGCGCCAGCCTCAGCAATGGCCTTAATTACGTAGCCGACACACTGATGTTTTGCGGCGCCGTTCTTCTGCTCGCCGGCGCCATGCCGCGTGCGGACGAACTGTGACGTGCACCCTGGTTGGGCAGGCCACTTGCCATTCGCCGGCCATTATCACCACGGAAGTCACGATTCGCGCTTATGGCTTTACGGCGTAATCTCCCACACCGCTCCCAGGTCGTAGGGGCCGCAGAATTCTGCGACGCCATAAATGTTGCCGGCGCTATCGAGCACGGGCGCGCCCTGCGGAACACAAGCGTCCGCGCCGAAGTCGTGCAGGTCGGTGTAGCTCCAGGTGCCGTCGCCGTTCGGTGCGAGGTTGAATGCAAAACCGTAATTATTGTTGCCGCCCCAGTTGGTGATGCCGTAAAGATTGCCGGCCGCGTCCATAGTGAGCGGATACGGGCCGTAGTAATCCGCGGTCTGGCTGGGAAAGCTATAGAGCACGGAGAAGCTCCAGCCGCCGTTCGATGGAGACAGCTCCCACACGGTTCCGCCGGTGGTCGGCCCGAAGCCTATGGTCAGCCCGTAAAGATTGCCTTCCTTGTCCATGATTGGAGGCCCGGGCCAGCCTCCATCGGTTCCCTGGTGAAAGACGTGAAGGGTGGTTTCGGTCCAGCCTGACCCCGACGGTGTGAGCTCGAAAACGGTGCCGCAGCCGTAATTGAACCCGCAGTCCTGATTACCCCCGCCACGCAACGCGGTCCCATAGATGTTGCCGTCGTGGCCGAAGATGATGCCTGAGGGATGGGAACCGTCGGCGCCGTTGGTGAAGCTGTAGAGAATGTTTTCCGTCCAGAGACTTCCGGAACGTATCAGTTCGTAGACCGTACCGTAATTGAAGAGCCCACCCCAGGCCGCGGCGCCGTAGATATCCCCCTCGGTATCGAAGAGCAGCGGAGCCAGGCGCGAGGGATTGTTACTGTCTGTACCGCTGGTGAACTGGTACACCAGCTTGTAAGACCAGGGAGCAGCCACCGAAACCGGCGCCCTGGGGGCCGGAGCAAGGCTGTAGATGTTGCCAAAATTGCCAAACCCGCCCAGGTAGGTCATGCCGTACAGAACGCCGCTGGGCCCGATGGCCGGGATGCCAGCGTAAGGGGTAATGGTTTGCTGTTTACTCCCAAACAGGAAGAGGGACTGCACGATCCAGCCCGAGCCCGCTTTCTTCACCTTGTAAACCACCCCGCATCCGGGAGGCACGCCCCCGCCGCCGGGCTCCCGATTGGAGCAATCCTCGGTGTCGCCTCCATACGGCGTAGTACCGTAAAGGCTTCCTGCGCCGTCCATGACCAAACCAGACTGAGGCTGCGATCCGTCATCTCCGTTGGTGAAGTTGTGCAGAACCTTGAAGGTTTGAGCCTGCGTCGATGGCGCTGTCGTGATGGCCAGTGCGAGCGCAACCATGAAGGTCCATAGGGAACAGGCGATTGAGTTACCGGCGTGTTTTTGGCAATGCATCGCCATCCTTCTCTCTTCGCCCCAAGTTCCTCATCCGATGCTCTCCTCCAGCGGCACGTTGGCCGTCACAAGATGCTGCTTGGCTTTCTCTTGCAGCGCCTCGGTCAGGGGAACGCTCTTGCCGGTCTCGAGGCTGGCCTGGACCGCAACAGAATCGCAGGTGGCAACCATGTCGCCCGTCTCGTCGTTGTACATCTGATGCAGGAAGCGGAAGTACTTTTCGCCCACGGTAAGGAAGCCGCTTCTGATCTCCACCAGTTCGCCCCCGCGCAGCTCCTCCAGGAACTGGTAGTTCTGGCGGACGATGGCCACGCGCAGGTTCTTGTGTTTCATCGAGGCGGGTGTGACGCCGATGGCGTGCAGCAGAAACCACGTCGCCTGGTCGAAGCGCGAGACGTACATGCGCGAATTCATGTGGCTGGCGAAGTCGTACTCGGAAGCCAGCACTGCGCCCTTGAAGGTGTGCACCCAGTCAGCCATCATCCCGCCTTTCGCTGTTTCGCCATTCGCCTTTCGCCGTTCGCTCTGCCAGAGGCTTTGCGCTTAGAATCGTTGCCCAGCCCAGCCACCCGCAAATGATCTCACGATGCCTCGTCTCCTACCAAAGCGATGGCTGCTGCTCCTGAAATGCCGGTTGCTCCCGTTGCGGTTAACCCTTGCTTTTGTATACATAGATGTTCCATGTCGAAAGCGGGGCTGCGAGGCCCTGCCTTGTGTCGCCGAGCGGGTTGAGGGTGCTACGGTTCACCGCAAGGAGGCGGTAATTCTGTGCCAGGTAGTTGCGCAGCCAGTCGAAGATATACATGTTGGCGCCATCCTGCGGCAGCCATGAGAGTGGCGCATCGACATAGATAAGCAGTTCAGGATGGGCTCTTTCGATCTCGGCGATCATCTCGCTCTGCATCACGGCAGCATACTTTTGCGGCTCCATTAGTTCATAGGTGTAGATGTAGCCGGTGGCAGAAGGCCGGTCGGAGTAGAAGAAAATCTCCGGCTCGGAGCCCACGATAGCGAGCGGCGTTCCGGGCGCCGTCTGGTTTCGCACCAGGCGGGCGATGTCCAGCGCCTCCGGAAAGGGATTGGCACCGTAAAGGCTCCGGCAGACCTCCAGCGGAGTCATCTGGAAGAAAATCCCGCGCTGCCCGTAAAGCGTGAAAACGAATGCAGCCAGAAAGAGAAGCATGGGAATGGCGCTCAGGGCGGGTGACGGCCGCCAAGCCGAAAGCTTGTCGGTGGCGCAGCTCACAGCCAGTCCGATCAGAAGTGATACCACCGGCAGCATGAGGATGAAGTAATGCTCACGAAAATAGAGACCGGGACACACGGCCAGTGCGGAGAACAGAAGAAACAGGGCGCAGAAGGCGCCGCGCGACCGAGCGCAAGCACACCACAGGAAGGCCGTCAGACCCACGCCTGCAATGATCCAGATGAGGAATACAGGTCCCACAACGTGGGGAAGAATAAATTTGAGCAGCGCGAAACCCTCGCCGACCGTCACCCTGGATGCGTACTGGCTGCTGTAGGAGAACGTCCAGAACCAGAAGTTACGGAAGACTCCCGCCTTGAGCATCAGCAGGCAGGTAACGGCGAAGGGAAGAACGCCTCCCAGCGACAAGGCGCCCAGGCTGGGAGCCAGGCCCCGCCATCGGTCGGGTGAGCGCAACCTGGACTGTAGGAGATACGCCCCACCAAAGAGAAGGAAGAAAATTCCGGGCTGCTTCATGACGAACGCCAGCCCGAGCAGAAGGCCGCCGCAGAAGAATTGCCATGTTTTCCTGGACTCGATGGCATGGAGCAGCAATAGAATCCCGGCGATTGCGAGCAACACCACAAAGTGGCTGGCGTGCCCGGCAAGGCCTAGGCCCAACGGATTCGCGGAAAGAAGTGCATAGCTAGCTCCGGCCACAGCCCCAGCGAGGAATCCGAACAATCGCGACGCAAGCAGGAAGACCAGCAGCGACGTAGCTGCGTTGACCAGGATGAGACCGGCGTGCACCGCGCTCGGCGTTTGGCCAAAGACGGCCAGGATCACGGAGTAAGCGGCTGCCGTGCCCGGCAGCTTCATGCTGTAGGCAAGCTGGTATGGCGGAATGCCTCGCAGCATCAACAGGCCGGCATAAGCGTACTCGCCCTCGTCGCGCTCCAGGGGTACGGACCGCAGGCGATAGCGGACGAGGCCAAACAATAGAATGACCAGCAGAACCAGCAGGTAACAGAGGTAGCGCATCAGCCGGTGTTTGGCGGGGCCAGCCACGGCATCGAACGATGGATTCACGCAGTCAAGTCCACAGCAGAGAGCTTCGCGACGTCAACTGCTACAAGGTCATTTCCAGGAAATCGGCGTCAGTTTGGCCTGACCCAGGCGGTCGCGCCGGCGATCCAACGCCCGCAGCGATAAGACGTAAATGATGATCTGGATGACGACCGCGCCGCCGGTGTCCAGCACCACGTCCTGCCATCGCCCCGTGCGCGAAGGTATGAACGACTGGTGAATCTCGTCCAGCGCCGCAGTAATCACGGTTACACCGAGGCCGAGCAAGACCCACTCCATTCGCCAGAAATCGTGCAGATAGGTTCCCCAGCGTCGCAGAAGCTGTGGCGTGACAAGGTCGCGATTAGCGTTGCGCAGTGCCATGAAAACCAGGGCGCCCAGGATTCCGTATCCGGCGAAGTGTCCTGTCTTACGCAGAACCTCGTTAATGTGCTCCACCCAATAAGCACTAATGTGCGGAAATAGAAACGACAGCACGGCATAGAGCAATCCTGAGGTGTTGGCCGAGGAGGCCACGTCGGTGGACTCCAGGCGGATGATCCCCAGCCAAACCACCGCCGGCCACCAATTTTTCGCAACGACCCTCAACGAGGGTTTCAGCAGACGGGTGCGCGTCACGAGCGGCTCGGGAACTGACTGAGAGGGGCGGACACGCACAGAGGGGTTACTCGACACGGTAATTGGGCGCCTCGCGCGTGATCATCACGTCGTGCACATGGCTTTCGCGCAGGCCGGCGCCGCTGATGCGCACGAAGCGCGCCTTCTGCTGCAGCTCGGAAATTGTGGAGCAGCCGACATAGCCCATGCCGCTCTTGACGCCGCCCACCAACTGGTACACCACCATCGCCACGGTGCCGCGATACGGCACGCGTCCTTCGATGCCTTCGGGAACCAATTTGCCGAGGCGGTTGCTTTCGCTTCCATCCTCTGAAATGACCGGGACCGAGGAATCGGAATCCTCGCCACTATCTTGGAAGTAGCGCTCGCTGGAGCCCTGCGACATGGCGGCGATAGAGCCCATGCCGCGGTAGGCCTTGAACGAGCGGCCCTGATAGAGGATGGTCTCGCCGGGACTCTCTTCTGTGCCTGCGAGCAGCGAACCGATCATCACGCAACTGGCTCCGGCGGCGATCGCTTTGGTGACGTCGCCAGAATACTTGATGCCGCCATCGGCGATGATGGGAATGTCGCTGTCGCGTACCGCACGAGCGGCCTCGGCAATCGCCGTGATCTGCGGCACGCCTGCTCCGGTCACAACGCGCGTCGTACAGATCGAGCCTGGTCCGATGCCGACCTTGATTCCATCGGCTCCAGCTTTCGACAGCTCGCAGGCACCATCGAAGGTGCCGACGTTGCCGGCGATAAGATCCACCTCCGGCAGCTTCGACTTGATCTCCTTTACGGCTTCCAGAACCCGCGTGGAATGTCCGTGCGCGCTGTCCACTGCCAGAAGGTCAACTTTGGCCTTCACCATTTCCTGCGCACGCTCCAGGAAATCACCGGTGGCGCCGACGGCCGCAGCCACGCGGAGCCGGCCATGCGCATCCTTCGCAGCGTTGGGATACTTCAGGCGCTTTTGGATGTCCTTGACCGTGATCAGCCCCTTCAAATTGTAGTGATCATCCACCACCAGCAGCTTCTCGATGCGGTGCTGGTGAAGAATGGCTTCGGCGTCGCTCAACGTGGTGCCCACAGGAACGGTGATGAGGTTTTCCTTGGTCATCACCTCGCTGATGGGGATGTCGGTTCGGGTTTCGAAGCGAAGATCGCGGTTGGTGAGGATGCCAACCAGCTTCTTGTTCTTAGTGATCGGTACGCCGGAGATGCGGTAGCGGCGCATGACCTCCAGTGCATCGGCGATCTTATCCTCCGGCGACATGGTGATGGGATCGACGATCATGCCGCTCTCCGAGCGCTTCACCTTGTCCACTTCGCCAGCCTGCTGCTCGATGGTGAGGTTGCGGTGGATGATGCCCATGCCGCCCTGCTGCGCCATAGCGATCGCCATATGCGATTCAGTAACCGTGTCCATAGCCGCACTGATGAGCGGGATGCGCAGCTCGATGTTGCGGGTCAGGCGTGTTGCGGTGTCGGCCGCAGCCGGTATGACATCCGACTTGGCCGGCAACAGCAACACGTCATCGAAGGTGAGCGCCTCAGGTACAGGAAAATGGATCATGGCATTTGGTTCCGCGGAGGGATGAAAGTTTCATTGTAGAGTTGCGGGGGAGGTTAGGCAAACCTGAGCATCTGAACCAATCTCCTAGACCGGTGGAGCGGCACGTATGCTCTCGGCTGTGTCAGCCGGGGGATATGGTTCCGTCCATCCGACTCCGCTACGCCGAATCCGCATGCACAATGCGGACTAATCGGAGTTTCCTTGCTAAGTATCTTGTTTTCAGTGCGTTATAAGAGGTTGAGGCAACTCTTCAGTGGCAATAGGCATCGTAATTGACAAAGAATTGACACGATAGGCACACCGCATAGACAACGCCTACCCAGGCTGAGTCAGAATACGTGAAGAAGACAGTCAACAATTTTATGAAGTTGACGATTAATTATAGGGGACAGTAGAATGCACCCGGGCGAAAGCGGTGTAGGTAAGGAACGCATTGAAGGAGAACTCCTAGAGATGGGAGCAAGTGCCCCCGCACCCAAGACCCAATCCGCAATGGATCCACAGGTTCTTGAGTATGCGATGGTTTTGGTGCATGCCGTAGATACCTTCGGGTCACGAGCTAACGCCAATGCTTGGTTAAACAAGCCAAATCGCATCTTCCACAACCGCAGTCCTCTACAGATCCTGACCGAAGATCCTGCCGCGGTTGAGGAAGAGCTAGTCCGGATCGACCACGGCATGTTCATTTGATCGCATACCGCCTGACGCGAAGCAAATACGCCAACGACCTCGCCGGTACCGGCAGCCTCTATGCTGCCGGAAGATGCAATCACAAAGGCACTCCGGTTATCTACGCAGCCCAGCAGGCATCGCTGGAGCTGGCAGAAGTGCTCGCACACCTGCCGCTCGAGAATTTCCCGTTGGATTACGTGCTGTGACAATCGAGATTCCTGATACGGTTCCAACCACACATGCGACTCCGGAAGAGGCGCTCGCTGCCTCGACGAACCCTCCGGTTCCCGTGTTTCTTGTCCCGTCCATTGTCGTTCCACAAGAGCTGAACGTGGTGATGTACCCGCAAGCGCCGGGTTTTAAAGCACGGGTGACAAAAATCGAATCGTTCCAAATTGATGAAAGACTGCTACGCGTCCGGCGAGGCTGAGAATCTCCCCTTTCATTAACTCCGGCGAATGCTTCATTACGGCGTGATCTCCCAGACGGTACCGAAGCCCCCGGCGCCTGCTGATGCAGTGCCGTACAGGTTGCCGTTGGCGTCCATGACCAGGTCACCGAAAGGCTTCGCCCCATCGCTCAGGCCGTTGAAGTCGTGGAGGGAGGTGTAGGTCCAGACGCCGCCGGAGAGTGTCAGCTTGAACACGGAACCTGCGGAATTCGCCCCGCCGCAAACCGTGGTGCCGTAAAGAGCGCCCGATTTGTCCATGAGAAGGTTGCCATAGGGCCCGCCATTGTATGGGTTACAGTCGTGTCCGCTGAGCTTGTAGAGAACGTTGAATGTCCAGCCGCCGCCCGAGGGCGACAGCTCGAAAACCGTTCCTCCGCCGCCAGGGCCGCCTGTGCTGGTTGCGCCGTACAGGTTGCCCGACTGATCGACGATGAGACCTGCTGTCGGCTGACTTCCTGCGGCTCCACTGGTCGTGAAATTGACGAGAATATTCTCGGTCCAGCCTGATCCTGAGGGCACTAACTGATAGACCGTACCGCTGTCGGCGCTGGATGCGCCGCCACTTTCCGTGGTGCCGTAAAGATTTCCGTCGCTGTCGAAGACCACGTTGTGGAGGGGGAACTTTCCGTCTCCGCTGGCGGCGAAAGTGTGCAGAACGCTCTGCGTCCAGCTATTACCCGATTTTGCGAGCTGGTAAACCGTTCCGTAATGGACGCCGCCCAGGTAGGTCGTGCCGTAGATGTTTCCCGCCTGATCGAAGATTAGGTTGCTGCCCGCTTCCGGGGAGGCTCCGTCGCTGCCTCCGGTGAAACTGTAAAGCACGGTCTCCAGCCACGGGCAGAGGATGCTCTTGCAGGATGTCGCGGGTGGTTTCAGGTTGAAAACGGTCCCGAAGTTGTCGTCGCCGCCTTGCGCGGTGGCGCCGTAGAGCGTGCCGTTCGGGCCGAAAACCACTCCGTAAAAGGGAAAGTGTCCATCATTGCCTGCAGTGAACCCGTATAGCGGACTGAAGACCCAGGCCGAGTTCTTATGCGTCAGCTTGAAGACCGCACCATAACTGTGACCACCTCCGCCTTGGGTGGTGCCATAGAGATTTCCCTGTCTATCGAGGGTCAATCCGGCCTGGGGAATTCCGCCGTCCTGTCCGCCGGTGAAGGTGTGGAGTACGGTGAAAGTCTGTGCCTCAGTCGCGATGGCTGTCAGCACGAAGACAATCACGAGGGTAAGACCTGCTGAGTGAAAAACCGAACGAAAAATCCGAGTGCAAGCTTCTGCTGCGCCCGCCATTGACTCCTCCTCAATAAGCTGGACTCGCATCCACGCCCTCGAGTTCAGCTATACGGAACCTCGTTCTGACTCTGGCGTTGCTCGCACAAAACTGGAATTGACGCGGAATCGCCAGAGTTAGATTGGAGCGGAAAACGGAGCTCTTACAATGGACTGCTTTACTTAGAGCGAGGGCCGACGTTCCCCTAGGGGTCGGACGAGTAGGCATTGGAATCTTACACCGGTTTCGGAATCTTCGGCGAGCTGGAAACTGATCCGCTTAGCCATCCAGGGCACCGTTGAATTCCCACCGTGTCGGGCGTATACTCAAGCTAGTTACTGTTGTGTTTTGAGGGTTGTAGTAACCCCTCCCGGCGTGGCGGCGTGGCCGCTCCGCATTTGGCGAAGCACATCGGTGGGCGCGAGCCCACTTTTTATTTCCACCCTTTAATCCGCTGGCGTTGGCGACTCCAGGCGGCTACGAAAGCCTGAAGGGCGGTTTGTGCTTAGGGGCCGAGGGCCTCCGGTGTCCTTACGGACATGGGAAGTGTCAGCGCGGTACAGGGGTCCTTCGCTCGGGCCCGCCGCGGCGGGCCGAGTTCAGGATGACACAGCAGTGGCAGGGACGCCATGGCAGCAGGTTTGGAGAAAGTTCGGGAGATTGCAGAGCGTGTGACGCGCTCCAGCGGCCTGGAAGTGGTGGATGTGGAGTTGCAAGGCGGCGGCAAGGCCCGAATACTGCGGATTTACATCGACAAGCCAGGCGGAGTGACGCACGAGGATTGTGCGAGCTTCAGCCGGGAGGTCGGCACCATATTCGACGTGGAAGATGCGGTGCCGGGCGGGTCGTACATGCTGGAAGTGTCGTCGCCAGGTTTGGACCGCAAGCTGTCGAAGCCGGAAGACTACCAGCGTTTCACGGGTAGCCTGGTCAAGCTGATGACCCGTGATCCGGTGAATGGCAACCGGCACTTTGAAGGGCGGCTAAAGGCGTTTCGCGAAGGACGCCTCAGTCTGGAGCTAACGGGCCGGAAGAAGGGGAAGAAGTATCCGGTGGTCGAGCATGGGACCGAGGTCGAGATCGATCTGGCCAATGTAGAGAAGGCGAACCTCGTTCCCGAGTTTTAGTGGACATTCCAGAAGGACCGGGCAGGTAAGGTGGCGGACATTTATGGCGAGTGAACTGTACAACGTAATCGACGCTCTGAGCCGGGAAAAAGGCATCGATCCCCAGATCGTCGTGAGCGCGGTTGAGGATGCCATCGTTGTGGCCACCCGGAAATACTACAAAACACAGGAGAACCTGCGCGCCGAACTCGATAAGGAGAGCGGGCAGATTCGCGCCTATGCAGTGCGCACCATTGTGGAGGACTCGGAGCAAATCGAGGATCCTAATGCGCAAATCTCGCTGGACGAAGCGAAGCGTATCGATCCGGCGGCCGAGGTCGGCGGCGAGCTGCGTACTTACAAGCCTACCGATGTCCTAGGCCGAATTGCGGCCCAACTCGCGAAACAGGTCATTTTCCAGAAGGTTCGCGAGGCGGAGCGCGACACAGTTTACAACGAATACATTGGCCGCGTTGGGGAAATCATCAATGCCACGGTCAAGCGCCAGGAGGGCCAGGACGTCATTGTTGACCTCGGCAAGGCCGAAGCCAAGATGCCCCGCAAGGAGCAGTCTCGGCTGGAATCCTTCGCCCCGGGGGAGCGGGCCCGAGTGGCGATCGTGCGCGTCGAAAAAGCGTCGAAGGGACCGCAAGTGATGGTGTCGCGCGCGGTGCCGGAGCTGGTTTCGCACCTGTTCCAGACTGAAGTGCCGGAGATTTACGACAACACCGTGGTCATCCGCGCAATTGCCCGCGAGGCCGGCGAACGCACCAAAATAGCGGTCATGTCGAAGGACAAGGACGTAGATCCGGTGGGCGCGTGTGTGGGCATGAAGGGTATGCGCGTGCAGTCCATCATTCGCGAGTTGCGCGGCGAAAAGATTGACATTATTGAGTACCACGAAGACCCGGTGGTCTTCGCCGAAAAGGCTTTGCAGCCCGCCAAGGTCAGCCGGGTTACGGTGCTCGAGGGCGAAGAGAAGCACCTGGAAGTCATCGTGGATGACAGTCAGTTGTCGCTGGCCATCGGCAAGAAGGGGCAGAACGTTCGTCTTGCGGCCAAGTTGCTGGGCTGGAAGATCGACATCAAGAGCGAAGAAGAGAAGCGCCAGGAAGTGGAAGAGCGGATGACCGCGGTCATGAACCAGCCGGCCACGCCGCTGGAGAACATTCCCGATCTCGAGCCGGGCATCGTTGAGAAGCTGGTGGCGGCCGGCGTTACGACCGTTGAAGCCGTGGCGGACATGACGCCTGAGCAGCTCGAAGAGGTGCCGGGGATCGGGCCCAAGACAGTGGAAAAAATCAGTATCGCGGTCAATCATTACTTTTCCAGTCTGGAAGCGAGCGAGGCCGCAGCCGGCGAATCCGTCGCCGGAGACGAGACGACTGCGGGCGAGGTTGCGAGCGAGGACTCCGGCGGCGTCGAGGGCGAGGCCCCGGACGAAGCTGTCCTGGCAGAGACCGCGGAGGCAGAGGAGGCCACTCTGGCCGAGGAGTTGCCGGGAAGCGAAAAGAATCCGCTTTCAGAAGACGCCGCACTTGAGGGCGGTGGCGACGATAGCGCCAGTGGTCCGGATTCAGCCGGACAGTCGGGCGACGTGGAAGGTCTATCCGATGAAGCCGAAGCCTCGTCGGACAGCGTCGAGGATCTGGTCGAATCCGGGCAATACTACGAAGCGGAAGTGGTTGAAGGCGTGGAAGATGCGCCCGACGCCGACGTGGCGGAGGTGACCACGCACGAGCGTCCGGCGACGGAAGGCGAAAGTATTCCCGAGGAAGAGTTGCCAGGGGAGCAGAGATAGAAAATGCAGGCTGGCGGCGGCCGGCAAGTCTTTACCGTGAGGGTGCTATGAGGTCGTAATCGGACGGGACAATACGGAGGAACCAGGGCGGCATGCAGAAGATTCGAATCAATGATCTGGCGCGAGAACTCGAGGTCAAGAGCAAGGCAATCCTCGACGCTCTGCCGAAGGTCGGTGTAACAGAGAAGAAGACGCACTCCAGCTCGATTGAAGTGGACGAGGCGGAGCGCGTAAAGAAGTTTTTCGCCGAGCATGCTGAGCCCAGCGGCAGTCAACCCTCGCGTGCAGCGTCCGCGACCGAAGAGTTCAAGCCCAAGATCGACCTGTCGCACATCTCCAAGCCGGGCGACGTGCGTAAAGCGGTGGAGCAGAGGGCGGTGAGTGCCGCCACTGCGCGCCCCTCGCCACTCGCGACCCAGGCTACGCCAGCCATACCGCGGCAGGCCGCAGCACCGCCTTCAGCCGTCCCGGCAAGGCCAGCTCCTCCTATTGCAAAGCCCGCCCCTGCGGCAGCAAGCACGACTGCGGTAGCTCCCGTGGAAGCGCCCAAGCCGGTGCCGCGCTTCATCACACCGCAAACCGTTGTGCGTCCACCAGCCCCAGTGATAGCTCCTCCCAAGGCAGCGCCGCCGGCACATGAGCAAGCAGCGGCCGCCGAAGTGGCCAGGGCTTCTGAGCCGACTATTGAGGATCAAGTAGCGGTCTTGGAAGAAGCCGAAGCTGCTCTGACCGAAGTTGAGACTCCTAGAACGCAAGCGCCGGTTGAGGAAGTGGCCTCCGCCCCGACTGCCGCGCCAACTCGTCCGGCTGCTCCACCGCCTCCTCCACCGCCGCCGGCTGCGAAACCAGCACCTCCGGCGCGCCCAGGTCAATCCACGGCGCCGCCGCGGCGCCTGATTGTCCCGCAGACGGGGCCCCGTCCGGTGTATCAGGCACCTGTCACGGCTCGGCCGGCGGCCGAGGGGACTCTGCGTGGCGCCATGCCGGAGCGTGGCAAGCCGATTTTCCAGCGCCCGCGTCCGGGAATCCCGCCGCAAGGCTTGACTCGCACCCCTGTGCGTCCGGGCGAACGCCGTGGGCCACACCCTACGCGTTCTGGCGCGCCCGGCGCCCGTCCCGGTTTTGGGGCGGGCGC
>Ga0335082_10001433_pt1 | contig 25438 bp, 13 predicted proteins | sample Lox_Sample_41_FD_206718 | JGI IMG/M metagenome (GOLD analysis project Ga0335082, IMG submission 206718) | Soil microbial communities from Loxahatchee National Wildlife Refuge, Florida, United States - Lox_Sample_4.1 | ecosystem: Environmental > Terrestrial > Soil > Wetlands | place: USA... | reverse complement strand
GCCAGAGTCCCCTTCCCAGGCAGAGAGTGTACCAGCGCAGATAGCGCGGCAGCCATTGCGCCAGCTTGAAGTTCGAGCGGCCCTCGGTGCGGTCGCGCCACACGGTCGGAATCTCGGTGATGCGGTAACCGGCCAGGAACGCCTTGACCGTGATCTCGAGCGCGAGCTCGAAGCCGCGGTCGCTCTCGAGGGTCAGCCGCTCGAGCATCGCCCGCCGGTACATCTTGAACGCGCTGGTCGGGTCGCGCGTCGGCAGCCCGGCGAGCACGTGGAGCGACACGCCGGCGAGGCGCGACAGGGCGCCCTTCAGACGGGGGCCGCCGCGCTGCTCGCCGCCCGGCATGTAGCGCGAGGCCGCGACCACGTCGGCGCCGCGCGTCAGCGCGTCGAGCATGCGGCCGATGTCGTCCGGGTCGTCCGACGCGTCCGCCATGGTCACGCACACCGCCTCGCCCTGCGCCGCGGCGAAGCCGGCGCGCATGGCCAGCGCGGGCCCGCGCCCGAGCTGGTTGTGCACCGCGTGCAGCCCGGGATGGCGAGCCGCCACGTCGCGCACCACCGGCAGCGTCGGATCGTCCGGCTCGTCGTGGACGATCAGGATCTCGCTGCCCTCGGGGGCCCGCTGTGCCACCGTCTCGAGGGTCGGACGCGCCGCCTCGCCTTCTCGATAGACGGGGATGATGATGCTCAGCCGCACCCTGCCGAGCAGATCAAAAGGCGGCGCCCAAAGCGAGCGGCCAGCGCGGGCGGTGCCGACCCCGGCCGGGACCGGGGGCAGCGCCCACGCCAGCGCCGATCACGGATCGCCGACCGCAAACACGATACGCCCGGTCCCGAGCAGGTTCCAGACGTCGCACACCACCGCATTCGGTGCGACCCGCGCCCGCAGCCCCTCGACGGTGAGCGAGGCGAACGCATCGTGGTTCATGGCGATGAACACCAGGTCGGCGCCGGCGAGCGCCTCGTCGAACGGCGTCGAGGGAATGAGCGGGTCGTGCAGGCGCACGTCGGCGCCTTCGGTGAGCAGGATCTTGCGCAGCTTGTAGGCGAGCGAATTGCGCGGGTCGTCGATGTTCTTCTTGAACGCCAGGCCGAGGATGGCGGCCGTCGCGCCGTCGATCGGCCGGCGCGCGCGCACCTGCTCGACCAGGTAGGCCGGCGTGGTCTCGTGGATCTTCCAGGCGCTGGCGATGAGCTCGTTGTACGGGATCTTTCCGGTGAGGAAGAAGCCGTCTTTGTAGAGACAGGGCCCGCCGGTGAGGCCCGGCGACTTCAAGCCGCCGCGCTTGTAGCCCGTATTGACCGCTTGCAGGATGGGGTAGATGTCGCGCCCGTGCTGCGAGGCGATCATCATGAACTCGTTGGCCACGGCGAAGTCGATGTACCGATACATGTTGCAGAACAGCTTGGCGAGCTCGGCGCTGCGCGCGTCGGTGACCTGCACGCTCGCGGTCACCAGGCTGAAGAAGCGCGCCGCGCGCGCGCTGCTCTCGGGGTCGATGCCGCCGACGATCTGGGGCACCTCGGGCAGCTCGACGAACGACTTCCCCTCCGCGATGCGCTCCGGACAGAACGCCAGGAAGAGGTCGACGCCGACGCGCAGCGACGTCGAGCGCTCCAGCAGCCGGCCGCAGTGCTCGGTCGCCGCCGGGGCGACGGTGCTGCGCAGCACGAGCAGATGGCCCGCGCGCAGGTGCGGCGCGACGCGGCGCAGCAGCGCCTCGATCGGGAGGAAGACCGGGTTGTTGAACTCGTCGACCGGCGTCCCGAGCGTGATGACGATGGTGTCCACGCCGCGCAGCACGCTGAGGTCGTCACCCGGCAGGAAGCGGGTGCCGAGTTGCGCGGTGAGCGCCTCCTGCCCACCCTCCTCGCGGAACGGCATCCGCCCGGCGCGCAGCGCGGCCAACCACTCGGCGTTGTTGTCGATGCCGTGGACGAGGCACCCGCGTTCGGCGAGAAAGAGCGCGAACGGCAACCCGACGCGCCCGAGCCCGATGACCGCGACTGAGTCCGGCATGGGTCAGGCCGCGGGCGCGCCGACGACCTCGCGCAGCGCCGCGTCGAAGCCGATCTGCGGCTCCCAGCCGAGCACGCGCTTCGCCTTGCTGCCGTCGGGTACCCGGCGGCGGACATCGCCGGGGAAGCCCGGAACGAAGATCGTCTTGAAGGGTTTGTCCGGTACGCACAACGCGAAGATGCGCTGGGCGAGCTCGAGCATCGTGACCTCGGCGCTGGCCCCGAGGTTGAAATCCTCGTCGACCGCGCGCTCGCTCTCCAGCGCCATCACGACGCCCCGCGCGATGTCGCGCACGTGTGTGAAGCAGCGCGTCTGGCGCCCGTCCCCGAGCAGCTCGACCGGGTACTGGCCGGCGCGGATCTTCTTCACCAAGTCGGGGATGACGTGCGCGTCGCCCACCTCGTCGCCCGCCGCCTCCTCCGGACCGATGGCGTTGAACGGGCGGATGATGGTGTAGCGCAGCCCGTGCTGGTCGCGGAAGGCGCGGCAGTACCATTCGCCGACCAGCTTGCTGAACCCGTACGCGGTCAACGGCGGCGGCAGGACGCGCAGGTCGTCCTCGCGGCTGGGGAAGCGGTCGGCCGACTCGAACACCATCGACGACGACATGAACAGCATGCGCTCGAGCCGGTGCGTGACGGCGGCCTCGAAGGTCGACGAATAGATGCGGTTGTTCTCGCTCAGAATGCTGGCTGGAAGCTTGTGGAAGTACCCGATGCCGCCGATCAGCGCCGCCAGATTGACGCACGCGCGCGCCCCGGCGAAGGTCTCGCGCGCCGCCGCCGGGTCGGTGAGATCGGCCTGCACGAACTCGCAGTCGGGCGGGGGCACGCTCGACGGCTTGCTCAGGTTGTCGACGACCCGCACCCGATGGCCCTTGGCCGTCAGTTGCCGCACCACCTCCCGGCCGATGAACCCGCAGCCGCCCGTCACGACGATCATCGCGCGCCCGAACCGACCACAGTCGTTTGGGGAAGGCAAGCGGCGCCACGGCTGTCGGTCATTTCCCGGCGAGCCGAACGCACGGCCACCGGCGCGTCGTCTTGCCAAACGGCGTGAGCCGGCTGTAGTCAGCCCTCTCCGTGCGCGGAGATCCCCGGTGAGATGGCCCGACCGCATGCTCGAGCTCGGGTTGGTGAGCGCGGTCTTCGTGTTCGCCGCCCTCTGGCCGCGCGATCTCTATTTGTTCGATGAGGGCGTCTTCCTCTACGAGGCGACGCGGCTCCTGCACGGCGCGGTCTTCTACCGCGACTTCTTCGAGATCAGCGCTCCGCTGTCGTTCTACGTCATGGCCGGGGCCTTCGCACTGTTCGGGGTCCGCCTCGTCGTCGCCCGCGCCCTCATGGCCGGGGTGCACGCCGCGATCGCCGTGCTGGTCTATGGCACGGCGCGCAGCCTCGGCGTGCGGCGCGGCCTGGCCTTCGTCGCCGGCCTCACCCATCTGGCGCTGGCCTACGTCGCCCTACCGCTCGCCAGCCCGCACTGGTTCGGGACCGCCCTCATCGCCCTGCTGGTGCGGGTGGCGCTGAGCCCGGGCGGCCGTCAGCGCACCGGCTGGCTCGGGCTGATCGTCGGGCTGCTGCTCGCCACGCAGCACCAGCGCGGTACCGCGCTCGCCGCCGGCGTCGTCGCAATGATCGCGCTCGACTCGGCCCTGGCCGGCTGGGCAGGCGCCCCGGCGCCGCGGCTCTGGCCCGCGCTGGCCCGCTTCGCCGCCGGCGTCGCCGCCGTGGTCGTGCCGGTCTACGGCGCGTTGCTCGCCACCAGCGGACCAGGCCCGATGTACGACGGCCTCGTACGCCTCCCCCTCAACGGATACCGCGCCTACCACCGCGACAAGACCTGGGGGTGGCATCAGCGCTTCCCCTACGGCGACATCCCGGCGCGGGTGACCGACTGGCTGCCGTGGTTCTTCCCGCTGACGCTGTTGAGCGGCCTGCGGGCCGTGCTGCGCGGTGTCGACCCCCAGGGCACGCGCGATCGCATCGCCCTCGCGGTGTTGGGCGGCTTCGCGGTGCTGTCCATCGCGTACAATCCGGACACCATCCACCTGGCGTTCGTCGCGCCGGTGGCACTCATCGCCGCGGCCGAGCGTCTCGAGGCGGCGCTGCGCACCGGAGAGCGGTATCGGCGCACCCGCCGCGCGAGCCCGCTGGTGATCGGCGCACTGACGGCCTCCCTGTCGGTGCTGCTCGGCCTCGAGCTGCAGGTCCGCTGGGCGGCCTATCCCGTTCGCGCCGACACCCCGATCGGTCCGGTCGACTTCATCGGACCGAGCGAACCGCAACTGCTCGAGGCGCTTCGCCAGCACCTGCACGACGAGCCGACCCCCGAGGTATTCGGCTATCCGTTCTACGCGTCCCTTTACCTGCTGGTCGGCGCGCCGAACGCAACGCGCTTCCAGGTGCTGAAGCCGGGCTACAGCGCGCCGGAGCACATCGCGGAAGCGCTGCGGACGCTGGAGACGCGGCGCACGCCGTACGTCGTGGCGCTGCCGTTCTGGGTGGACTGGAACAACGACGAGGTCATCCGCTACCTGGACGCACACTACGAGCGCGTGCTGATCCCGGGGCTCAGCCCGATGGGCGGCTTCGCGCTCTTCCACCGCCGGCCCTGAGCCCCCGCACCTTGCCGCCGCACGGTGCGCACCGGTATAGCGAGGGCCGAGTGCGCCGCAACGGGTGACGGGTGTCGCTGCACCGCTCTGCTGACCGCTGGCTCGCTCTGGCCCTCTTCGCCGGCGTGGTGGCCTTCGTCGTCTCGCTGCCCAACAACCTGGGCGAGTCCGACGAATCGCTGATCCTCTACGAGGCGACGCGGATCCTGCGCGGCGAAGTCCTCTATCGCGACGTGTTCGAGATCATCACGCCGGGCTCCCTCTGGGTGTTCGCGGCGCTCTTCCACGTGTTCGGCACCACCCTCACCGTCGCGCGCGCCGCGATGGCGGTCGTGCACGCGCTCATCGTGCTGCTCGTCTATGCCACCTGCCGCGGGCTGGGCGTGCGTCGCGGACTGGCGGCGGCAGCCGGACTGACCCACCTCGCCATCGGCCAGCCGGTGTGGCCATACGGCAGCCCCCACTGGATGGGCACGCTGCTGCAGGTGGTGCTGGTCTGGCTCGCCGCGGCGCGGCCGCTGCGCGGGCGGCTGGCCACCGCGGTCGCCCTGGGGTTGGCGGTCGGAACGTTGATCATGGTGCAGCAGCACAAGGGCGCGGTGATGGCGCTGGGGGTGGGGCTGCTGCTCGCCGCCGACGCAGTGGCCGACCGCCGGTTAGGCGGCGCGGGGGACTGGCGCGCGCTGCTCACCAGCGAGCTCGCCTGCGCGGCGACCGCGCTGGTGGTGGTCGTCGTCCCGATGGGCGTGGTCGTGGCACGCGCCGGCGTCGATGCGGTCGTGCTCGCGCTCGTGCACTACCCGCTGCACAACTACCCTGCGGTGGTCGGTGCGCCGTGGGGTGAAGTGAACTTCCTGAACGCGCCGCTGGCGCCCTATACGCTCCCGGGCTTGCTCAGATGGCTGCCGGGTGTGCTGCTGCTGACCGCGGCGCGGGTCGTGTGGGCCTGGCGGCGCCGCGACAGCGGCTTGCGCGGCTCGGTCGCCGTGCTGGTGCTCGGCGGGGCGTCAATCGTTTCGATCATTTACTCCCCCGACTTCATCCACCTCGCCTTCATCGCGCCAGTGATGCTCATCGCCGCAGCGCTGGCGCTCGACGACTGCTTCGTCGCCCTGGCGCAGCGGCGCTGGGAGCCGGCCGCGTCGTTCGCGATCAGCGTCCTCCTGTTGAGCGCTCTGGCGACCCAGCTCACGCGCAACTGGCAGCGGGTGTGGACGGAATACCCGACGCCCTACCTGACGCCGTTCGGGCGCGTCGATCTGCGCGACGCCGAGATGGTACGCCAGTTCGACGTCGTCCGCCGGCTGGCCGCGGCCAGTCCGACGCGCGAGGCATTGGCGTATCCGGGCCTGCCGATGGTCTACTTGGTCACCGGCACCGACAACCCAACGCCGTTTCAACTCCTGGGGCCTGCCTACAACGGCCTCCCGACCGTGCAAGCAGCGATCGATACGCTCGAGCGCCGGCGCGTGCCCTTGGTCCTGATCGTGGAGCCGTTCGTGCAGCCGGACGATCCGATGGTCCGCTACGTCCGCGAGCACTATGACCGGGTCGGCGACAGCAGCGTGTACCGGCGGCGCGAGGCTCCGTGAAGGCCCGGGTCGCGTCTACTCGGAGTCAGCGATCCGGCTGGGCTCGTCCGGGTCCGGACCGCCCATGCGGTACTGGGCGAACAGCTCGGGGGTGATCTGCAGCCTGGAGACGCTGTGGCGGTGCTTGCCGGTGCGGCCGAGCGGGATGTGATCGACGTACTCGACGTTGACGTTCATGTCGGCGCCGAGTTGCTGGCGGAAGCGGTCGAGAATCGGCTGCAGCGCCGCCGCGGAGAAGCGTGGGCCGCGGACGACCTTGAACTCGATCGCGCCGAGACGCTCCTGGACGACCTGGAACTGCCGCACGATGTGGCCGTAGTCTTTGAGGAAGTGGGCGAAGTACGTACCGGGGAGGAAACAGCCGTTGGTACCGATGATGATCGCCTGCGTGCGGCCCTGGATCTCGCCGATGAGTGGGAGCCCGCGGCCGCACGAGCACACCGGATCGGTGGCGGTGGCGAGGTCGCCGAGCGCGTAACGGATCATCGGCACGCACAGGTTGGTGAGGTCGGTGACGAGCACCTCGCCGGTCTCGCCGGGTTGCGCCGGCCGGCCGTCGCGCACGATTTCCACGATGTACGATTCGGCGTTGACGTGATGGCCGCGGTGCGCGTCGCACTCGAAGGCAATGCCGCTGAACTCGCGCGCGCCGTACTTGTCGAACACTCGGCTGCCGAACGCGGCTTCGATCACCGCCCGGCTCTCACGCGACAGGGTCTGAGCCGAGGACACGATCCCCTTCGGACGGATGCCGTCCACCGGCTGAGCGCGGAGGAAGTTGGCGATGAGATTGAACGCCTCGGCGTACCCGTCGATCAGCACCGGCCGCGTCTCGCGCAAGAACGCGAGGTAGCGGTCGATGCTGGCTTCGTTCATCTCGAAGGCGGGGAAGAAGGTCCGCCGCGAGAGCCAGGCGTCGAGCCGTTCCTTGATCACCTGAAACGTGCCCATGCCGATGGTCTGGTGCCAGAGCCGCACCTGGCGGTCGCCGAAGCGGTAGCCCGTCCACTCCAGGTTGCGCAGCGTCGTCGCCCAGCGCATCTCGAGCTGGGTCTTGTCCGCGTAGAGGACGAGCGGCTCGCCGGTCGACCCGCTGGTGGTGATGGGAAGCATGCGCCAGGTGTCGCGTTGCTCGGAGAGCAGATCGAAGTGCAGGTTGCGCCGCAGATCGTCCTTGCTGAGCACCGGGAGCTTCTGCAGGTCCTCGAGGGTCCGGATGTCGTCCGGCTTCAGCCCGAGGCGGTCGAGGAGGTCGCGGTAGTACGCGACGTGCCGGTAGGCGTGTGTCACCAGGCGCCGCAGCCGCAACTCCTGCAGCTCGCGGACCTCCGCCGGCGCGAGCCACTGCGTGCGCCGCAGCTGCTGATAGTAGCGGTAGGCCGGAAACGAGATCGTCCAGTGGTGCAGCGGCATGGTGCCGGCAAAGAGCCGGAAGTAGAGGCGGCGCAGCAGGCTGGTCGACTCGGGCGGGACGCGCACGGGATGGCGGGCGAGAAAGGCGGCGAGGACGTCGGTGTCGGGCGAGACCAGGCGGAACTCGATCACCCCCTTGGCGAGATCGCTCAGAGTGCGTCCGATGACCCGCCAGGGAAAACTCGAGATGAACGACTGCCCGAGCTTGCGGTTCTCGAAGAGCGTCTCGATCTGGCGGATCCGGTAGCCCTTGTGGTGGGCCGACACCATGATGAGGGTCTGGAAGTAGGCGTACGAAAAGCGCCGGCGCAGGATGTCGGCGAAGATCTCGCGGTCGCAGACGAAGAAGCCCGACTTGACGTCGCGCATCGACAGGCCGAAGAGCGCACGCAGTAGGATGTCGAGCGTGCGGCTCATGACGTAGCGGAAGTCGCGCACCCGGCCGATCTGGCTGCGCCAGCCTTGGACGATGTCGGCCTTGGAGTACTGCAGCTCGCGGTAGAGCCGGTAGACGTCCTCGGGCAGGTATTGCAGGTCGCCGTCCATCACGCCGACGTAGCGGCCGCGCGCCGCCTCTAGGCCGCTCTGCCAGGCCGCGCTCATGCCGCGGTTCTGCGGGTGGTGGACGGCGCGCACGAAGGGGTGCTGCGCCGCCAGCTGATCGATCAGCGCCGGGGTGTGGTCGGTGCTGCCGTCGTCGACGAACACGACCTCTCCCGCGATGCCGCGCGTCTCGAACACGCGCTGCATGCGCTCCGCGAGCTCGACGACGTTTTCGGCCTCGTTGCGACAGGGGACGATGATGCTCAGTTCCATCGCTCCCCTGGCACCGAGTCGGACGCGCGCTCGACGGCAGTCGCCCGCCGCCCCTGATGCTCGCTCGGCATCGCTCCCCTCACGAAACTCTACCTTCACCACGCCGGTGTGCGAAAGCCAAGCGGGATCGGCGGGGGTGGCGGCCCGGCAACCAACGCCGACGCCCTCGGCCCCGGCGGTGCGCCGCGGTCACGGGCCGCGCGCGCCCCGCGCGGAGCGGAAAAACCCCGCGCCGCAACAGGTCTTGCGCCGGGGGGGGTCTCCCTCTACGAGTACCCGCTAGCCATGGCGCGCGCTCGTCTTGCCCCACGCTCGGTGGCCGCCGCCGCCCCTCCCGTGCATCGCCGGCAGGGCGCCGGCGGAGCGCCGCGCCGCGTCTCCAGCCGAGCGAGCGCCGCGGGGAGACGCTGACGGTGCGACCGGTGCTCTCCGTCGTCCTGCCGGTCTTCAACGAGCGCGAGAACCTCGAGCCGCTGGCGGCGCGCCTGTGGCCGGTTCTCGAGCAGAGCGGGGAGCCATTCGAGGTGGTGTTCGTCGACGACGGCAGCCGCGACGGATCCAGCGAGCTGCTCGACGCGCTGCACGGCCGCGACGCCCGCATGAAGGTCGTGCACCTGTCGCGCAACTTCGGTCATCAGGCGGCGCTGCAAGCCGGGCTCGACCACGCCGCCGGCGACGCCGTGGTGCTCATGGACGCGGACCTGCAGGATCCGCCCGAGCTGCTGATCCAGTTCGTCGCCGCGTGGCGCGGTGGGCACGACGTCGTCTACGCCGTGCGGCGCACACGGCGCGAGGGCGCGCTGAAGCGCTTCGCGTATGCGCTGTTCTACCGCACCGTCAAGGTGATGGCCGAGATCGACGTTCCGCTCGACGCCGGCGACTTCTGCCTGCTCGACCGCCGCGTGGTCGACACCTTGGTGGCGCTGCCGGAGCACAACCGCTTCCTGCGCGGCCTGCGCAGCTGGGTGGGGTTCCGCCAGACCGGGATCGAGTACGCGCGCGACGCGCGCTACGCCGGCGCGCCCAAGTACACGCTGCGCAAGCTCATCCGCCTGGCGGTGTCGGGCTATGTCGGCTTCTCCTCGATGCCGCTCCGCGTCGCCGCCGGGATCGGGCTGCTGGCGGCGCTGCTGGGCTTCACCCTGGCCGCGTGGGTGACCTACACCAAGCTGGTGCAGATCCCCAGCCCGCGCGGCTGGGCGTCGCTGATGGCGGTGCTGCTGATCGTCGCCGGCGTGCAGCTCCTCGTGCTCGGGGTGCTGGGCGAATATCTCGGCCGCGTCTACGACGAGGTGCGTCGGCGCCCGCTCTACATCGCCAGCGCGCGCCTCGGCTTCGAGGCGCGCCGCGACGCCCTCGCACCGCGGCGCGCTGCGGCGCACGACGACCTCGGCCTGCGGCCATGACCCCGGAGTACGCCGCCCGCTACGGCAGCATCGAGCGCTGGCACTGGTGGTTCCGCGGCCGCCAGCGCATCATCGCCGACATCCTCGAGCGCAGCCCGGCGCCGGCGGCGCGCACCGTGTGCGCGGTGGGCTGCGGGCCCGCCGAGGGGCTGCAATGGCTGCGCCCCTTCGCCGGGGCGGGCGGGCAGGTGATCGGGCTCGATGCCGACCCGGTGCACGCGCGCGCGACCCCAGCCGGCATCGCCTATGTGATCGGCCGCGTCGAAGCCGCGCCGCTGGCGGCGGGCGTTTCCGACCTGGTGATCGCCATGGACGTCCTCGAGCACGTCCCCGACGACGCCGCGGCGCTGCGCGAGATCAGCCGGGTGCTCAAACCCGGCGGCCTGCTGCTGGTCACGGTGCCGGCCCTGCCCAGCCTCTGGGGCGCCCAGGATGCGGTCAACCAGCACCTGCGCCGCTACACCCGCGGCACGCTCGGCGCGGCCTTCGCGCGGGCCGGGCTGCCGCCGCCGCGCATGACGTACTTCAACACGCTGCTGTTTCCGGCCATCGCCGCCGTGCGCTGGACGCGCCGCGCGCTCGGGCTCGCCGACCGCTTGCGCACCGACTTCGACGACAATCGGCCCGGCCTGGTGAACGACTTCCTGGAAGGGTTGTTCGCCTCCGAGCGCCATCTCATCCGCCGCGCGGCGCTGCCGATCGGCGTCAGCCTGCTCGCCACGCTGCGCGCGGGGTGACGGCCGTCGGGGTCAGCCCGAACCGGAGCCGTCGCCGGCCACGTCGAGCACGCGCAGCGTCCCGAACGTCGCCACCGGCCGGTAGTGCTGGTCGACGAACTGGGCGAGGACGGGCAACCCGCTCCGCAGGCGGCTGGCGCCGGCCGTATAGTCGACGATCAACGGGCGGGCGGCCCGCAGGCGCGCCACCAACGCCTCCTGGTCGACCACCGCGCGGGCGTCGCTCTCGGTGATCAGATTGTTGGCGATCATGTACAGCCACCACTCGTCCATGTCGACCGGCGAGCGGCGCCCGGTGAGGAAGTACAGCATCATGCCGTTCGTCATCGCGAACACGGGACGGTCGCGCAGCGCCGGACCGGTCAAGTGCGCGACCACGGCCGCCGCATCCGCCGGCGTCGGGGCCTCGATGCCGTGCGCGCGCTCGAGGGCCGACGCCGCGGGCCGTACGGCTCGATTGGCCATCAGGAGCCGCACGAACGGCCACGCCGTTCCGGCCGCCAGCGCGCCGACGAGGAACAGCAACAGCAGGCGCGGCACCCAGCGGCTCGACGCGCCCCGCGGCGGCGGTCGGCACCAGCGGTCGAGGCCGCAGGCCAGCACGGGCAGGAACGCCGGGAGGGTTTGCGCGAAATGCACGAGGTCGGCGGCGGGGCTGAGCTGCAGCAGGCTGGCCGTCCCGAAGAACGTCACGGCGGCGGTGGCCGTGCGGTGCGGCGCCGCTGGAACGGCCGGCGGCGCGAACACCTGCGCCAGGCCGGCCCACACGGCGGCGACCGGCATCCAGACGAGGACGCTCGCGGCCCAGGTCGCGCCCGGGCGCACGGTGGTCCAGATCACGTAGGCCAACGCGGCGGCGCTCAACGCCAGCGACAGCCAATATCCCGCCCCGGCCCGGGCAACGAGATCGGGATCGCTGGCGCGCCGCGCCGCCACCAGGCCGAGCCCGACCAGCAGCACGGCACCGATCGCGCTCGGATCCGGACGCGGTGCCGGAAAGGGCGTGAACCAATTGAAGCGCTGCAGCAGCCCGCTCATGTCGAAGAGCAGATCTCGCAACCCGCCGAGCCACCAGTACAGCGCCCCGTAGGCGAGGAGGGGCACGGCCATCGCGACCACGCCGGCGACGACGCCCCGGACGCTCCGGCGCTGGTCGGCCGGCGACGGCGGCGCGCGCCGCTCCCGATTGGCCAGCAGCCCGATGCTGACGATCGACGGGGTCAAGATCACCAGCCACGTCCACAGGTCGACGTTGTGCACCACGTAGCCAACGCACAGGGCCAGCGACCCGATCAGCACGGCGACGCGCAGGAGGCGGGCCGACCGCTCGCCGACGCCGCTGGCGTGGACGCCGCGCGCCGCGATCAGCGTCCACGCCATGGCCATGAAGGCGAACACGGCCGGCGGATGCTTGAACGTCATCGCGGCACCGAAGCAGCCGCCGGCGGTCGCGCAGGCCAGCGGCGCGCGTTTGAGCGCCGTGAAGCCGAGCAGCCCGGCCAAGGTGAAGACGAACACGTACACCTGCGGATAGGGCGAGTTGACCGCCGCAAACGGCGCGCCCCACACGGCGAGCAGCAGCACGTAGACCAGCAGCGCCGCCGCCCGCCCGGCCACCCGCCGCGCCAGCAGATAGACGAGCAGTGCGACCGTCGCCTTCACCGCGACGAACCACAGCCGGACGACGAGCAGCTCGGGGCCGAACACCCGCAGCAGCGCGCCGTTGAGGAAGAACGCCGACGGTCCGTACATGCTGCGGAAATCGCGGTGCGGGACGGCGCCGCCAGCGGTGCGCCAGCTGTGGTACATGAGGAAGCCCTCGTCGACCCAATCGAGGGTGAGATTGAAGCCGAGGAGCAGGTAGAGAACGGCAGCGACCCACAGCAGGATCGCGGTGCCCAGCCGCGGCCCCTCCGTCGCCGCCGTGTCGACCGGGTGATCTGGTTGCGCGGGTCCGCTCACGTGCCGATCGCCGGATGCCTCGACGGCTGTGTATACCAGCGCGCCGACGGCCCCGATACCCGCCGCCCGCGCCGGCGCGACGGCGATGCAGTAGCGGATCGCCGAGCGCTTCGGGTATAAAGCCGCCGCGGCGTCGCACGGCGCGCGCGCCCATGGACCAGGACCTCTATCGCCAGTTCTACGACATCGAGGAGCACTACTGGTGGTCGGTCGGCACGCGGCGGTTGTTCTTTGATCTGCTGGCCCCGCTGACCACCGCCGGCCTCGACCGCGTACTCGACGTCGGCTGCGGAACTGGCATCACCCTGCACGAGTTCCCCCGCCGCAGCCGGCTGCTGTGCGGCGCCGATCGGTCCGAGCTCGCGTTGGCGTTCTCGCGCCGCCGCGGGCTCGAGTGCTTGGTGCGGTCCGACGTGACCGCGCTGCCGTTTGCGAGCGAATCGGTCGACCTCGTCCTCGCGCTCGACGTCATCGAGCACGTCGACGCCGACGAGGCCGCGCTGCGCGAGATGGTGCGCGTGTGCCGACCCCGTGGGCACGTCTTGGTGCACGTGCCGGCCTTCCCGCTGCTGTGGAGCGACAAGGACGATCTCAACCACCACCGCCGCCGCTATCGGCGCGCCGACCTCCGCGCCCTGGTGGAGCGCTGCGGTCTGCGCATCGGCGCGTTGGCGTACTTCAACTGCGCGGTGTTTCCGGCCGCGCTCGCCGTCGCGCTCGTCCGCCGGCTGTGGCGGCGCGCTCCGTCCGCCGCGCCGGCCGCCGCCGTCGAGCGCCTGTACCGGCTCCCGCCGCTGCTCAACCGCGCGCTCACCGCACTCTTGGGCGCCGAGCGCCGCGCCGTGCCGCACCTCCCGGTGGGCATGTCGCTGGTCTGCCTGGCGCAGAAACCCCCATCATGAGCGACCGCGTGCCGCCGCGCGGGCGGCGGGCGAGTCGGCGGTGGGCCGCTTCCTGATGCCGGCGAAGCGTTCTGCGTACGGCGTCACGCTCGCAGCCGCGGCGCTCTATCTCGTCGTCGCGGCGCTGTTCGTTCGGCTGAAGATCCTCGCCCCGGGCGTCGATCCGGACGCGATCTCGTCCGCCGATCTGCGCACCTTGTACTACCCCCTCATGCAGTACGGGTTCGGGCTCCTGCGCCATGGCACCCTCCCGCTGTGGAACCCCTACCAGTCGTGCGGGGTGCCGTTTCTGGCCGACCCGTCGATCGGCTTCCTCTATCCGCTCTACTTGCCGTTTCTGTTCCTGCCGACGGCGCTCGCACTCGACCTCGACCTCGCGCTGCACCTCGCCATCGCCGGCTTCGGCATGTGTCTGCTCGCGCGCCACCTCGGCTTGACGCGCGGACCCGCCATCGTCGCCGGCCTCGTCTACGCGTATCAGGGCAGCGTCATGACGCGGGTGGCCTATCCCAGCTTCCTCGTCTCCATCGCCGCCATGCCGCTGATCTTTCTGCTCGTCGACCGCGCGCTGCTGGCGCCCTCGCGGCGCCGCTGCGCGGCGCTCGCCGCGCTTCTCGGGGCCGCGTTCCTCGGCGGGTACGTTCAGCTGATCTACTTCACCGCGTTGGCGCTGCTGCCGTTCGTGGCCACGCGCATGATCGTGCTCGGGCGCGAGCGCGGCGTCGCGGCCGTCGCGGCTGGCGCCGGCACGCTGGCGGGGGCGCTGGCCCTGGGCGTTGGCGTGGCGCTGGTCCGCATCGTCCCGGCCATCGACTTCCTGCGCCAGAGCTGGCGGCCTCCCGGCGGCTTGTCGATCGAGATGGCCAGCGTCATGTCGGTCGATCCGCTCAGCTTTCTGCGCGGGTCGCTCAGCCCCGCGGCGCAGCTGGCGCCCGCCGCGCCGTGGATGCTCTACGCGCTGCGCGAAAGCTGCGTGGGACCGCTGCCGCTCGCGCTCGCCCTCCTCGGCCTGGCCCTGTGGCGCCAGCGCGCCGTGGCGCTCTCGATCGCCGCGGCCGGCGCCGCAGCAGTATGGTACGCGTTTGGAACCGACGGCGTCCTCTATCCAGCGCTGTTTGCGCTGCCCGGCGGGGGGCTCTTTCGGGGCCCCGATCGGGCGCTGATCGTGTATGGGTTCGCCGCTGCGTTGTTGAGCGGTGCCGGGCTGCACGAGCTCCTGGCGCGGCTGGCCCCAGCGTCCGACTCCGCCACGCCGTACCGCGCGGCCGGCGCGCTGGCGCTGCTGGCGGCCGCCCTCGGGCTGTTCGTCGGCGGCGCCCACCTCGCCGCGCCGGCCGGGGCAGCGCTGGCACTCGGCGAGGGCGGGTTGGTGCTCGCCGCCGTCGCCGCCGCCGCGTGGTCGCGCCGCACCGCAGCGGTGGTGGCGGTGAGCGCGGTCGCCGCAGCGGTGATCCTGGCCGACTTGACCTCGGGTAACCTGCGCAACGGCGCCATGCCGTCGCGGTTGAACGCCGACGCACGCCGCGCGGGCCTGTTCGACGCGGTCCGCCAACGGCAGGGGTACGACCGCACGTACATCTGGGCGACCTTCGCCGCGGCGGACCCGCTGTTCTTCTTCTCCGACGTCGCCAAGGCCGGCCTGAACCACGGACTCTGGCTGTGCACCGACTACGCGGTGTCGTGGCAGCGCCCGGAGCGGTTCATGGACGCGCTCGGCCCGGCTCCCTGGTTTCCGATCGGGTATCGGCTCTTCACGGTCACGGCCGACAACCGCGCCCTGCTCCAGCTCGCGTCGACGCGCTTCTACCTCGTCCCTGATGGCGCATCCCCGGCCATCAGCCCCGACGTACGCGATACCTGGCAGCTGCTACTCCAACGCGACGGCGTCGCGCTCTACGAAGATCCCGACGCGCAGCCGCGCGCCTTCCTCGTCGACCGGGTCGAAGTGGCCGCCGATGGCGAGGCCGCGCTGCAACGGCTGCGCACGCTCGACCTGCGCCGCGCCGCGGTCCTCGAACTGGACGGATTGCCGCCACCGTCGTTCGCTGGCGACGGCAACGCCGGCCGGGCAGCGATCGTTCACTATGCGCCGGAGTCCGTGATCGTGGAGACGACCGCCGACCAGGCGGCGTTCCTGGTGCTGACCGATCAGTACGACGCCGGCTGGCATGCCTCGATCGATGGCGCGCCGGCCCCGGTGTATCGGACCGACTATCTGTTCCGCGGCGTGCCGGTGCCGGCCGGGACGCACCGGGTCGAGCTCACCTATGCGCCGGCGGCGTTCCGCCGCGGCGTCATCGGCAGCCTGGCGGCGCTGGCGCTGGTGGCCCTCCTGGCGCTCGGCGGCGGCGGGCATCGCGCGGCGCGCCGAAAGCCGCTCGACGAGGAGGCGTTTGACAGCGCGGGACCCTCCCACTACAGGCGGCCGGCGACTGACCCGCCGGCTCCGCGCATCGCGGCGACCGATCCCGGTGCCCGTCATGACGATCCAGTCGCTCGAGATGCCGTTGCCTCTTCGGACGTCGGCGTGTCCGGTCGAGGTCCCGGCGTGAGCGCGACGTCTGCTGGCCAAGGTCGCGCCCCGGTTCGCATGGTCGCGTCGTCCACGCCCCGCGCGCCGCACGAGACCATCTATCTGCTCGCGGCCGTGCTGATGGCGGGGACCGCCTACGCGACCATCGTCGCCAACTACTTTCACGCCGACGACTTCTACTACCTCTATCTACTCAACGATCACCGCCCGATCGAGTTCCTCTTCACACCCCACGGCGGGCACGTGCTGTTCGTGCGCAACCTGGTCTTCATGCTGTTCCACGCGCTCTTCGGCACCGATCCGCGCGGGTATTTCGTCGTCGTGCTGCTCACCCACCTGATCAACGTCGGGCTGCTGTACGAGCTCATCCGCCGCTTCACGGCCAGCCCGCGCTTGGCCGGCTTCGGTGCGGCGCTGTGGGGCATTTGCCCGACGCACGAAGGCTCGCTCGGCTGGTATTCGGTGTACGGGCAGGTTTTGGTGGCCACGCTGCTGCTGATGGTGCTGCTGAGGCTGGCGCGCGCCGCGGACGAGCCAGCGGGCAGCGGGCGCTGGTGGCCGGTGGCCTGTGTGATCGCGCTCCTCCTGGCAGCAACGTCGTTCGGCATCGGCATCGGCCTCGCCCTGGCGTTTCCATTCGCTGCGTGGCTGCTGCTACCCGGCGCCGAGCATCGCCGGACGCGCCGCGTGTTCTGGATGCTGCCGTTCGGCGTACTGGGCGTGTACCTCGCGTCGCAGGCGCTCTACTTCATGCTGACGACGCAGGTCGATCAGCTGTCCGTCGGGCTGGCGCAGGCCGCCGTCAGCGCGTGGGCGGTCATCCCGCCCATGGTCATCCACCTGCTCATCTTCAGCCTGGTCAGCCTGCTGGTCGGCCCGTTCGTCCCGGTGCTGCCATACCCGGCCCGGTGGGTGTATGCCGTCGCCGCCGTGTTCGGCCTCGCCGTCGTCGCGCTCACCTGGCGCGGCCCGGACGGCGCGCGCCGCCGGCTGTGGGCCTGCGGCATACTCGCCCTCGGCGGGTACACGATCATCGGCATCGGGCGCGCGCCGCTGCTCGCCTACGTGATGCTGCCGCCGGGCCTGGCCGCGGCGTGGCCCCGCTATCACTACGTCGGCAGCGCGCTCCTCGCGGTGATCGCCTGCATCCTGCTCGGCGCGCTGCCGCGCCTCACCCTGCGGCCGCGCTGGGCCGACGCGCTGCTCGCCGCGTGGGCGGCGGTCATGCTCATCGGGTGGGCGTTCAACGGTCATGCCATCGATCACCACCCGGCCGATCGCGCCGAGGTCGAGGCGGTGCTCGACCGCATCGAATTCTGGATCAAGCAGTGGCCGCCGGGCAGCTCGGCGTACATCGGCAGCATGCCGTTTCGGGCTGTCGACTTCGCCGGCGCGAACCCCGGCGTGTTCCCGGGTTGGGCGGCGGTGTTCGTCGCCTACTTTCCAAACGACATCGTGGAAGGCCGGCGCGTCTGCTTCGTCGAGGAATCGCCGCCGGTGCTCGAGCAGGTGCGGGCCCGCAAGGGCTCGCGCACCGCCGACATGTTGATCGGCAAATTCGAGCCGCGCAGCGGGCCGACGACCTTGCAATGCGTGCCCCAGCCGTGACGCCGCGTCATGCCCTCCGCTCCTTCGACCTCCATGCCACGCCGCGGCGAAGTCGTCGCCGTCGCCGGGTGCCTGACGCTGCTCGCGATCGTGGTCACCCTCCGCGTGTGGCTGGGCTGGTCGACGCTGCAGCCACAGCGCTGGTTCGATTTCGATCCACTGTATCGGACCGCGGATGTGCCCTTCCCACCGACAGTCGGAGATTTCACCTCGATCGTGGTCGATGTTCCGCGCGATCTGACGGTCGCCCGCCAGCTGCACGAGGGACGGCTGGCGCACTGGAACCCGCTCTCGGCCTGCGGCGCGCCGCTTTGGGCTGAGCAAGGGGGACCGTTCTTTCCCCTCAAGCTGCCCTTCTATCTCGTCCCGTCGCTGTGGAGCTACGATCTGTTCCTGGTCTCGCGCCTCGTCGTCGCGGGGCTCGGCGCGTACGGGCTCGCCCGTTGCCGCGGACTTCCGCCGCTCGCCTCTCTGGTGGCCGGCGCGACCTTCGAGTTGTCGGGCAGTATGTACGAGGTCACGCCGTACGGCGCCACGTCGGCACTCTGCATGCTGCCCTGGGTCGTTCTCGGCGCGGCGATGGTCGCACGGCGTCCCGGCGGGCCCGCGGCCGTTGCCGCGGGAGTCAGCCTCGGCGTCGCCGGCACCGGCGGACATCCGGGTTTGATCTTGCTCGTCTATGGCGCCTATGCGGCCGCGTTGCTGGGTCATCTGCTCACCCACCGCCGTTCCGGCGCAGCAGCCGCCGCAACCGCTGCCTGGGGCACGCTCGCCGCGCTGATCGGGCTCGCTCTCGCCGCCCCCTCATTGCTCCCCTTGGCGGAGTTGAGCGTCGCCGGCAGCTCGTACAAGCTCACTCCAGCGGGTGATTCGGCGTGGGACCTGGCGCTGGCGATCTCCCGACACGGCCTGCCGTTCGCGCTGTTCGCCCCGAGCGTCCTCGCGTTCGCCAGCCGCGGCCTGGCGACGAATCACAGCGCCGACGGGGCGCTGGGAATTTGCGCCTTGGTCCTCGCGGTCGGCGGTCTGTTGCAGCGCGGCATCGATGCCGCGCTGGTGGCCGTGGCACTGCTCGGCGTCGTGCTGACGACCGCGCCACCCGGCCTCTACTGGATCACGCATCTCCCCGGTCTGCACCTGATCCTGCCGTACTACGCGGGCGCGCTTCTCGTCCTCCCGCTGACCCAGGCGATCGGGAGCGCGGTCGCCGCGCTGGGCAGCGAGCGCGGGCTTCGCGCGTCGTTGGTCGCCTGGGTCGTGGTCCTCGCCGGCTTCGCTTCGCTGGCGCTGGTCGGCAAGCCAGAGCTCCCCGGGACGTTCATCTCCAAGCCATTCGGCCCGGTGCTGCGAGAGGTGCTCGAAACCCCGGGCGGTCTGTTGCGTCTCGTCATCCCACCGGCGGTCACCGGCGCCGCGCTGGCTGCGTGCTGGATGCTGCGGCGGACGTCAGCAGCGCGCTGGTACCCGAGCGTCTTCGCAGCGCTGGCGATCGGCGAGCAGATCGCGGTCTGGGCGGCGTTCCCTTCGTACGAGCGCTCGGCGGTGCTGTCCTCCGGCCCCTCCGCCGCGGTCGAGTTTCTCCAATCCGGTCTCGCCGACGGCGGCGCCCGCTTCAGCGCGACGCCTTATGTGGTCGGCAATGGACTGACGCCGATGCTCTATGGGCTGCGCGACGCCCGCGGCGTGTCTGCCCTTCCGGTCGAACGCTATCAGGCGTACGTGCGCGCAGCCGGTGACGACTCAGGTCAGCTCACCCTGGAGACTCTGCCCTCGGCACACTCGGCGCTCCTCGATCTGGCCGCGGTCCGCTACGTTGCGGCGTCGCACGTGGCGTGGTTCCCGCAGTGGGTGACCCCGCCGCCGAGGGACGACCCGCACATGCGGCTCGTGTACAGCGACCAAAGGCAGTTGGCGATCTATGAAAACCGCGCCGCGCTGCCGCGGGCGCGCATTGTCCACCGCGCGATCCCGGTGGCCGACGAGGACGAAGCACGCGATGCGCTGGGCTGGATCGCCGGCCAGCACACCCACGCCAGCGAGCTCGGCCTGGGAACCGCGGTGATCCTGGAGCCGGATGCGCACGGGACGGTCGCGCCACGGCTCGGCGACGAGGGCGTCGGAGACGAATGGGTTCGCATCGTCGACGAGAGCGACCCGGATCGCCTGGTGCTCGACGCGCAACTCGACGCGCCCGGCCTGGTCACCGTCGCGGACACCTATTTCCCGGGCTGGACCGCCACGGTCGACGGCGCGGCAAGCCCCATCTACCCCGCCAACCTCGCCTTCCGCGCCGTGTACGTCCCGCAGGGCCGCCACGCCGTCGTCTTCCGTTACCGTCCGCGTTCGTTCGCGTACGGCTGCGGCCTGGCGCTGGTGGCGGCAGGAGCGTGCGCAGCGCTGATCGGGGCGGCGCGGCACGGGCGCGCCGCGCCGGCGCCGCGTTGACCGGGCACCTACAACCCCAGCACGCGCACCAGCAGCGTCTCGAACAGGCGCTGCGGCAGGGCGCGCTTCAGCGGCACGACGATGCGCTGCGAGAGCATGCCGACGCTGTAGCGCAGGCGCGGCGCGGGGGTGTCGAGCACGCGCGCGACGAGCTGGGCGACCGGCTCGGGCGTCGGCGCCGCCGCTTCGTCCTTGTCCTGCTGCACCTTCACCTTCGCGAAGGCCGCGCGGTACGCGCTGTCGCCCTGCGACGCGGCGGTCTGGCGGCGCGCCAAGGGGAGCTGGGTGCGGAAGTCTCCGGGCTCGATCAGGACGACCTTCACCCCAAAGCGGCGCGCCTCCAGACGCAGGCTCTCGCTCAATCCCTCCAGGGCGAACTTGCTGGCGCTGTAGAGGCCGCTGAACGGCAGCCCGAGGACGCCGGCGAGCGAGCTGATGTTGACGATGTAGCCGCTGCCCTGCGCGCGCATGATCGGCAGCACGGCGCGGCAGACGCGCAGCGCGCCGAAGAAGTTGGTCTCGAGCTGCGCGCGCGCTTCGGCGATCGAGGTGTCTTCGACCGACCCCATCCACGCGGCGCCGGCGTTGTTGACCACGGCGTCGATGCGCCCGGCGCGCGCATGCACGGCGTGGACGCCGTCCTCGACCGAGCGGTCGTCGTCGACGTCCATGGCGATCATCTCGACGCCCGCGGGGCCCTCCCCGCTCGGCGGCACCCGGCGCTGCGCGCCGAACACCCGGTCGCCGCGCGCGGCGAGATGCTCGGCGCAGGCGCGGCCGATCCCCGAGGATGCGCCGGTGACCAGCACGGTCTTGGGGGCGGCATCAGACATGGGCGTCTCCCTGTGCGCCGCACCCTACGACAGCTCGTGCATCGTGTCACCCGCCGGCGATCGCTTGCGCGGCGCGCGCCCCACGCGCCGCGAGGACGCAGAGCAGCGCGACGCCGTAGGCCGCGACGCCGGTGAGCAGCGCGGCGGTGAGACCGAAGCGGCTGCTGATGAAGATCGCCAGCACCGACGCGACCACCGAGAGCGCCCCGTTCAGGCCCCAGGCCCACGGCACCAGGCCTTCGCCGAAGCGGCGCAGGATGGCGATGCCGAGCGGATACGCCATGCCGAGCACGAGGCCGATCGGGGCCAGCAGCAGCACCGCAGTGGCGATCTTGGCCGTGATCGGCAGGCGCATCAGCGCGTCGAGCACGGGGGGCAACACGGCGATGTAGACCACGGCCATGACCGCGATGCCGATCAGTACGCGCGGCAGCGTTGCCTCCGCGCGGGCGGCGAACCGCGCGCTGGCCAGACTGCCCAGGCCGGAGAACAGCAGCAGGGCGAACAGCACGACCGCGAGCGCGTAGACCGGATAGCCGAGAAACAGAATGAGGCGCTGCATGAGCGGAATTTCGATCATCATGAACCCGTAACCGAGGCAGGCGAAGTAGAGCAGCAGCGGCGCGGCGACCCGCGGAGGCACCGTGCGCAGGCCAGCGCGGCCGAGCAGCAGCAAGGGTCCGAAGAAGCAGAGCGCGGCCAGGCCGCTGACCACGAGGATCAACAGGTAGAGGAGCGAGATGGCCTCGCTCCACTGCCGCATGACCTGCATGGGGTCGTCGGAGAGGCTGGGAAGGACCGCCAGCCGGCCGGGCAGGAAGTCGAAGAAGAAGGGCCGGTCGTCGCTGGTGGCGTCGATGCGGAACTCGTACGACGCGATGAACCCGTGCGGGTCCGGGGTGGTGGCCAGCGCCGCGATGTCGGCCGAGCCGGGCATCGCCATCCCCGGCCGGTAGAGCACGCGCATGTTGTTGGCGCGGGCGAGCTCGTCGACCCGTTCCAGCTCGGCGTCGGTAAACGGCGTGCGCTTGGCGAGCACCGTGGCGTTGACCGCCTGCGCGAGCACGACGAGGTGGCGCGACACGTCGGTCACACCGCTGCGCGCCCACGCCTCGCGCACCAGCGCGACGACGCGCAGGGCCTCGAGGGGATCGCGCGCCGCGTAGTAGCGCGTGACGCTGAGGAGCCCGTCGTCCTTCAGATGCGCGAAGTAGGCTTCGAATGCCTGCCGAGTGTAGAGGAAGTTCTCGCTGAAGACGAAACCGCCGGCGGCGTTCAGCGAGAAGGTATCGATGAGGCTGAGCTGGATGATGTCGAAGCGCCGGTCGATCGAGGCCAGTCGGCTGCGCGCCTCGTCGATGATCACCTCGGCGCCGAGACGCGAGTAGGGACGCCCGGAGTAGTCCCCGTAGACGTCGTCCACGATGTGGCGCATGAGCGGGTTGAGCTCGATGCCGAGCACCGACCGCTGCCCGAACGCACGGGCGGCGAGGATGTCACGCCCGCCCCCGGTGCCGATGATCAGCACCGCCGCGTCGGGGCGCAAGTGATGCGCGGCATAGAGCACGCTCTCTCGCAGGAAGGCGACCGAGGCGGGGTCGCCGTCGTAATGGATCATCGGGGTCCAAGCCGTCCCATCGATGTCGAGCATCATCGTCGCCGGGTACGGCCCCTTGGCGTAGGCGTCGGCGGGATGCTTGAGCGACAGGGTCTGGGCCGCGTTGCCGCCGAAGCCGAAGGCGCTGACGCGGGCGAATGCATTCCACGCCTCGTAATCGCTGTATTCTGTCGGCCAGATCTTGACGTGCTGCATGCGGAACAGACCGCCGGGGAGGCCGACGATCGCCAGCCCCGCCACGATCACGCAGGCGGCGGCAGGGGCGAGCTTGGACGCCGCACCGGGCACGGCGAACGAGAGCGCCAGGCCAGCGGTGCAGGCGAGCGCGGCGACCAGCACCGGCACCGCCGGAGCCGGCATCACCTCCATCGCGCCGACGACCGCCAGGCACCCGAGGCTGGCGCCGATCAAGTCGGCGGCGTAGATGCGGCCGATCGCCGCCGAGAAGTGGGTCATCGCCAGCGCGATCGCCGTGCCGCCGAGGAGGAACGGCACCGCCAGAACCGCGTACGCGCCGGCGAGGCTGAGAAACCCCTCCAGGGACAACTGCTGAACCACCTCCGTGCGCAGGAAGACGGCGACGCAGACGGCGGACGCGAGGCCGAAGCGCCACGCGTACGCTGCCAACTGGCGGTCGACCCGCTCGGCCCGGAAGTGGCGCGGGCAGAGGTAGACCAGCAGCCCGCTGAGGCCGAGCCCGAACATCGCCAGCGAGATGGCGACGAAGGCGTAGTGGCTGAGCAGCGCGACGGACAGGACCCGGGCCACTGCGATCTCGAGCATCAGCAGGCACAGGCTGAACACGAAGACGGCGCCGTAGTGGCGGCGGGTGGGCTGCACTGGCAAGCGGGAATCCGTGGGTTGGGAACGCGGGGCTGTGGGTGGTTGTATGAGACGCGACCGCATTCAGCAACGCTCAGCGTGGGGCGCTCGCCAGCGGCCGGTGGAATCGGGCGTCGAGCCAGTCGGTGTCGATGCCGCCCGCCCCCGGCTCGGCCGCGACGATGAGTCGGAGCGACTCGGCGCCGGCGACGTCGACCGCGATCGGCCGTGGCGGGTCGCCGCGCACGGCCTGGTGCTCGAAACGCACGGCGCCGTCGACCTCGACGCGGAAGACGACCGGGGTGTTGTCCGCCGATCGATCGTCGACGGCGACCGAGCCGCTGAACGCCGTCGCGCCCGGCGGCACCGCGTAGGTGACGGACGCGGGAGCCCGCACGCCGAGACCGTGCTCGTACACCGTGCCATTCACGCTCAGCGGGGCGCCGGCGGCGCTGCGATCGAGGCGCATCCAGGCGGTCAGCGCGCAGTCCAACACCGGCGCGTCGCCGAGCGGTATGACCGCCGCAGGAGTCCCGGGCCCCGATGGAGCTGGCACCGAATCGACGCGCTCGAGGACCTGTACGGCGTCGGCGACGGTGTGCTCTCGATAGTTGGCGTGCAGCCAGGCGCAGAAGTCCGGCAGGGCGTCGAGGAACCAGACGTCGTTGAAGTAGCGGCGGTAGCCGAGCTGGACGATGACGCGCGGCGGGGTCTCGCGCAGCTCGCGCTTCAGTCGCTCGCCGGCCTCGCCCCGCCACGGCCAAACGAACCATCCTTGGAACGCGTCGCTCGCCGCCGGCCGGCGCTGGGCGAGCACGTAGAACTCCGGGGCGGCTCCCTGCACGTAAATGAGGTCGTCGGGGGTCGAGTGGGCCCGCAGGTAGTCGATCAGCGGGTCGAGGGTTCGCGCCTCTCGGTGCAGATCGAGGTAGACGTCGGCCGCGCTGTAGTCCCGGAGGATCGCCCGGGCACCGAAGAGGTCGCGTCCTGCGAGGCCGACGGCGACGGCCAGTCCGATCGCTGCGGCGGCCGACCCAATGCGCCCGACCAGACGCGCGGCGCGTCCGTCGCGCCACACCTCGACCGGGAGCAGGCCGATCAGCCCGCACTGAAACGGCAGCGCCTGTAACACGTAGTGTGGCTTGGCCTGGCCCGGCACGAGCGAGGCGAGCAACGTGGCCCAGCACAGCGCAGCGAGCAGCATCCACGGCCCGGCCCAGCGCGCGCGGTCCCGGCGCACGGCCCCGAGCACGCCGTAGGCGACGCCGAGTCCGCCGAGTATCGGCATCGGCAGAGCCGTCACCAACACGTTGGCGCGCTCCCACCAGGTGAGCCCTATGAGGATCGAGGAGTACCGTTGCAGCTGCACGACGTTGGCGAACCACCACTCCCCGAATTGACCGCGCACGGCGTAGTACAGGGGCGGCGCGGCCACGACCGCAGTGGTGCCGACGGCGACGGCGCCAGCCAGGGCGGCGGCGCGGCCGAACGTCACCCGCCCCTGCGCGGCGGCGAGCGCCGCCACCGGCGCGGCTGTGGCCACCAGCACCGGTGCGTTCTGCTTGTAGAGCGCCGCCACCCCCAACAGCATGCCGGCGAGCAGGGCTAGCGAGGAGCGAGCGCGCTGCAGCGCGGCGAGAAACGCGCAGGCGAACCCCACCAACCAGGGGGCCATGAAATGGTCGTAGCTGCTGAACGCGAGCAACGGCTCGACGCCGCCGAAGCTGTCGGTCGAGAGCAGGTAGAGCAGCCCCGCAACCAGCCCGGCGATCACGCTGTCGGCGAAGGTCGTCGCAGCGAGCAGCAGGAGGAGCGCGGTCACCCCCAGCGCGATGGTAGTGAACGCGTGCACGACCGTGATCGCGTGCGCGCCGCTCAGCGTCACCGCGGCCAGATAGGTGAGCGGGCCGAGCGGGGGCTTCTGATCGGGCGTGTGCGTGTAGACGGTCGCCCCGGGCAGCTGCAACCGCTGCCCGTAGGTCACGCCGATCGCTTCGTCGATGAAGAGGATGTGGTCGTTCCAGGTGGGCGCGCGCACCCAGAGCGTCGCGGCGACCAGCAGGCCCGCCGCGACCAGAGGCCTCCAGCGACGCCGGCGCGCCGGCAGACTCACC
>Ga0335082_10001430_pt1 | contig 25467 bp, 19 predicted proteins | sample Lox_Sample_41_FD_206718 | JGI IMG/M metagenome (GOLD analysis project Ga0335082, IMG submission 206718) | Soil microbial communities from Loxahatchee National Wildlife Refuge, Florida, United States - Lox_Sample_4.1 | ecosystem: Environmental > Terrestrial > Soil > Wetlands | place: USA... | reverse complement strand
TACTACGCTGTGGCTGCCGGATTGATGCGCATTACGCAGGCGATCCTGCGTGACCAGAGCACCGTGCTTTCCGTTTCCAGTTTGATCCGCGACTATCACAGCCTTGAGGACGTGTGTTTCAGCCTGCCCACTGTCGTTGACCGCCGAGGGGTTGAGAAAATCCTCCGCCTGGAGCTTGATTCCGCTGAGATGAGTAAGCTGCGCGAGTCGGCCAATATTCTCAAGAAGACCATTGCAACGCTAGCCCTGGCCTGAGGGCTTCCCAACCCTGTGGTTTGCAATTTTGACTCATTTAGCTATACTTCCTGCGCACTTGACTGTCGGTCAACTTCGGCAACAAGGCTACCCAGCCTTCTCTCCGGCGCGACGCAGACAAGCGGATGCAAGAAAGGCAAGCACGTGAAGAACATTTTCGTTGGTAACCTGGATTTCAACACAGGGGAAGATGACCTCCGCAGAGTTTTCGAACCCTATGGCCAAGTCGATCGCGTCAGCATCATGACCGACCGGGCGACCGGCCGCTCGCGTGGCTTCGGTTTTGTGGAAATGACCAACACCGAGGAAGGCGATAAAGCGATCACCGGGTTGAATGGTACGCAGGTTGGCGGGCGCACCATCAACGTTAGTGAGGCCCGGCCCAAAGCCGAGCGCAGTGGCGGGGGCCGGGACAGGGGCGGTCGGGGCGGCGGCCGAGAGCGCTGGTAACGTCTGCTTGCTTCCTTTGGCGCGATTGTGGGGCAAAGGCCCCGGCATGTAAACTGGAGGGGTCGGAGCGCGCCCGTAGCTCAATTGGATAGAGCGCCGGCCTCCGGAGCCGTAGGTTAGGGGTTCGAGTCCCTTCGGGCGCGCCAGTTCAGACCGATCGCATGTCCGCTTGAGGTCCTTCGCTGCGCTCAGGATTTCGGCTGCAGGCTCCCGCTTCGCTCACGCCTGCTATTCGCCTCAAGTTCGAGTCCCTTCGGGCGCGACCAGTTCAGACCGATCGCATGTCCGCTTGAGGTCCTTCGTTGCGCTCAGGATTTCGGCTGCAGGCTTCCGCTTCGCTTGACAGGAATTCGATGTGGGATCGGGAACGCACACAAAGGGCGCAGATCCGTGAAGAACCTGCGCCCTGGATTTCGCCCCGACGTGCAGCTAACGGCCGTAGTACTTGGCGTTGCGCTCGGTGAAGTGCTTCCACTTCTCCGGGAGGTCATCCAAGGCAAAGATGGCTGACACCGGGCAGACCGGCACGCACGCGCCACAGTCGATGCATTCGACCGGATCGATATAAAGCATTTCTTCCTCTGCGAATGCCGGCTCATCCTTCTTGGGATGAATGCAGTCCACGGGGCACGCGTCTACGCAAGCGGTGTCCTTGGTGTTGATGCACGGCTCTGCAATCACATATGCCATAAAGTCAGTGTCTCCCTGTGCTAGGCGGAACTAAACGGAACTGGATATTCTAACAAGAACAGGACAAACGGTATAGCTGTACCGAGCCGGCCACTTGAAAGGATCGGTTACGGCCCCGCCACGGACTTTATGCGCCGTCAGCCCCTGGAGCCTACCAGTTCCCTTCGTGCGCTGGGCTCGTATTCCACAATGTATCCCGCGACCGCGCTAGCCGCCACCGTGAGCGGGCTGGCAAGATACATCTGCCCCGGCCCGCTGCGCCCGGGAAAGTTTCGGTTCTGGGCGCTGATGACAACTTGCTCAGCCGTCGTCGTCACCCCTGGCCCAGCATTGATGCAGGCCCCACAACTGGGCTCGAGGACCACTGCCCCTGCTTTTTGAAAGATGTCGAGATATCCTCGCCGTACGCAATAGTCACGGGTTTCCTGCGATCCAAACTGGATATAGAACTTGACCGAGTCGGCCACCCGCTTGCCATGCTTTAAAGCATCAGCCAGCACGGCGGCGTACATGTCCATGTCTTCGTTCTTCCCGGCGGTGCAGGTGCCGCCGTAAGCCAGGTCCACCGGGATGGGCGTGTTGAGGTCGCGGATGTACTTGCCATTTCCGGGATCCCCGGGCGTGGCAACCATTGGGAAGATTTCGGCTGTATCCAACTCAATCACGTGCGCGTACTGCGCGGCGGGATCACTGTAGAGGCCCTCGATCAGGATTTCAGCATCTTGCCGCTTCATGCCGCGCCGCTCCACCAGGAAGTCTACGGCCTTGCTGTCGGGAGCTACGATACCCGTGAAACCGCCGATTTCGGCGGCCATGTTGGTCATGGTGGCGCGCTCATCCACACTCAGTTCTTCGATGGCCTCGCCGGCATACTCGATGACCTTGGCCAGAGCTTTGCCACTGCGTACATACTCCAGGCTGAGAATCTTGAGGATGAAGTCTTTGGCCGTGACGTTGGAGTGTCGCTTGCCACGGACGACGACCTTCACCGACTCTGGCACCCGCACGCGAACGTCTTTCGTGATCCAGCTATTGAATACATCGGTTGTGCCAATGCCAAAAGCCACACATCCGATCGCACCCACATGAGGCGTATGCGAGTCGGAGCCCATATTCAACTGGCCAGGCAAGGCATAGCTCTCCAGCACGATGGAGTGGCAGATGCCTTCTGAACCCTTGCGATCCTTCAGCTCGCCGTGCAGCTTGATTCCCTGCCTGGCCGCAAAGTCCTGCTGTTTCAGCTTTAGTTGTGTGGCCAGATCGAGCAGACCGAGCTTCTTCTTTTCTTCGGAGATGACCTCATCGAGAAAGGTCAGGTGATCGCGAAAGAAAAGAATGGTGGCGGGATCGTTCACCTTGGCATCTTTGCCGACATAGTGCTCAAAGAAGATGGCGGCCATGGGCGTGACGTACTCGTGGCTGAAACGCAGGTCAGCACGGGCGAAGCCGGTGTCCCCGGGCTTGACCTGGTTCACGCCCACGTCTCCGGTCTCCGCGATCATGTGGCGGGCAAAGATCTTCTCCGCCAGCGTCATGGGGCGCCTTTCCGTCTGGATCGGCGGCAGAAAGACCTTCTTCTGCATGCGGGCCACGTTAAAGGGAAACAGACCGCCGTATTCGATAACCTGCCGTGTGATCTCGTCTTCCCCAGTGGTGAATTCACTGAGTGCGATCTCTTGACCCGCGCGAATCCTATCGATGAGCGAGAAGTTGGTCGAGGTGAGCACACCCAGGTTCTGGCAGTTCTGCTTGTAAATCCTCTCAATGTTCTCAGCGATCACCAGGCGGATGCCGGCACGCATCTCGGCGTACGGAGACTGCTCGCGGCTTGAGCCCTTGCCGCGCCGCTTGCCGCTGACCGAGCAGACGAAGCCACCCTTCTTGACGTCGGCGCGTCCAACGGGCAAGACGCCCCCGCACTTCAGCCCCAGGTAGGGAATTTCGCCCAGGGTTTCGTCGAAGTAGAAGCAGTAGTGGGCTGGGGTGATTTCGTCAGTTGAAATGTCATCCCGCAGTTTGGGGTTGTTGGCAGGGTTCGCCGTGTCCCAGGGTAGGTCTGCGCCCACCAGTTGGCGCTTGATGAGCTCCGGATCTTCCGTAAGGAAAAGGATGCGCCCGGTAAGGCGCACTTTATCAGGACGTTTCTCGATTTTTCGCTGCTTCAGGGAATCAATCATGACAGTCTTGGTAGCTCCGTGCCCCACTCTGAGATTATTGCTTTATTGTAGCGCGTGCCGCGTGCGGACCCGGCACCGTCCATAAAATGTGCAAAAACTTGCCATATTCCGCCATCGATTGCCTGCAAGGACTAGGGTTCCGGGCGAGAGTTTGGTGTTGGACGTGCACTCATGGAGACGGGGAGAGCTGCCTGCAAAAGCCGCTCCAGGCAGGCGATTTGGCTCCTCCAGACATTTGGAGTCAATGCTATGAAAACAATGCTGATTGTATGGTGTCTTGGATTTGCCTCGTTGGCTTTTGGTCAATCCGCAGGCACACCGGCTGTAAGTTCCACAGTTTATTTTGCTGAGCATGCACAGCGTGCCGCACCGCAGCACCTCGCCCGGGAGCAGAACCTGGTCGAGAGCTTCGATTCCGTGTATATCGAGCACGGGGAAATGCCGCTGGCTGACGTGCCTCTGCCCCCGGTGCATGAAGTGCCTCTGGGTGATATTGCTCGCGCGCTGAAGAAGGAGCACGCGACAGTTAAGAAAGCAGTAGTCGTCCTGGAAAACTAGCCCGGCTGGCGATCCGGCCTCCCCTGCTCCAACCCATCAGCTCAAACCATATTCACTTTCCGGGTTCCGCCTTTTTTCGGCGTTCCACTGGTTCTCGCATCTTGCTATCGTTTGCCTAGAACAGGCTGTGGAGCCGTATGTCGGCGCTGAAACTTCTACTTGTGGACGATGACCCCGCGAGCCTGGAGCTCATGGCCACCGTCTTTGTCTCGCTGAAGGCAGACGTTCGCCCGGTCAACGACAGCCGCCAGGCAGCTGCGCTGGTGAATCACGAGCGTTTTGACGGAATCTTCCTGGACATCGGGATGCCCCAACTGGACGGGCTTGAGCTCGCACAGATCATCCGCCAATCCTCCTGGAACAAATCGACTCCTATCGTGATCGTCACTGGCAGGGACCAGCCCGACACGCTGTTCCAGTCCTTCTCCGCCGGGGCCACGTTTTTCATGCAGAAACCCATGGATCGCCAGAAATTGACCACACTCCTGCGCACGGTCCAAGGGCCCTTATTTGAGAACCGGCGGCGGTATATGCGGGTTCCCATCCAGACTGAAGTGAGATGTATCTTCGGCACGCGTACGGTAGATGGGATCACCTGGAATCTGAGCCAGGGCGGCATGCAGGTGGAAGTCTCCGGCCTGGAACCGGGCCATTCCGTCGATCTCGCGTTCAAGCTTCCCGCCACCGTAACGCTCATTGACCTTACCGGCACGGTTGTCTGGTCGAAAGATGAGAGACAGGGGATTCACTTCACCAAGGTGAGCATCGAAGCCCAGGAGCGAATCCGGGAATTCATCACTAGATCGGAGCTTTCCCCCAGGTAGACCAGCGCCCGGACCCGGCGTCTCGTACGACTCGCGTTACCCCATGGATCCTGAGCTGCAGCAATCCCGGAGATGATAAAAGCATGCGTCTGGGCTACCATGGAGGACTGGTATCTGCTCCCAAGCAGACCGCACTGGGGCAGCGCGTACTGGCGCCCGGAGCGAGGTGAACCATGGCAACCCGAGTGAATACGTTGGAACGCTCAGCTGTAGCTGAGTTGTCAGAGCCGCGGATTCTGCAGAACTATGTGGGTGGCGACTGGGTCCCGGCGAAAGCAGCCGGCCTGCTCGACGTCACGAACCCGGCAAACGGTGAAGTACTGGCCCGTGTGCCGCTCTCCGGCAAGGCGGACGTCGAAGCCGCAGTCGCGGCCGCCAACGCCGCACTGCCCGACTGGCGCGCACGGGCGGTCGGTGAGCGGGCACAGTTCATCTATGCCCTGCGCGAGAAGTTTCTCCAACGCATCGATGAGCTCGCGGCGTCCATCACCCGCGAAGGAGGCAAGGTCCTCTCCGATGCGCGCGCCGAGGTTACGCGTGCCATCGAGGTGCTGGAGGTTGCCTGCTCCACTCCGATGACCATGCAGGGCCGCGTGCTGGAAGGTGTTTCCCGCGGAATTAACACTGAAACGATTCGCCAGCCTTTGGGCGTGTGCGCGGCCATCACCCCGTTCAATTTCCCGGCAATGGTGCCGATGTGGTTCCTGCCTTTCGCGATTGCCTGCGGCAATACCTTTATCCTCAAACCGTCAGAGCAGGTTCCACTGACCTCCGAACTCATGTGTCAGACCCTTGGGGAAATCGGCTTGCCTACCGGCGTCGTGAACCTGGTGCACGGGGCGCACGATGCGGTGAACGGCATCCTCGATAGCCCCGGGATCAGCGCGGTATCGTTCGTGGGTTCGGTCCACACGGCAAAGTACATTTATCGCCGCGCCGCGGAGAACGGCAAACGCGTGCAGGCCTTGGGCGGCGCCAAGAATTTCATGGTGGTGATGCCGGACGCGATCGTCGACAAGACCGTCTCCAACGTGCTGGGCAGCGCCTTTGGCAACGCCGGCCAGCGCTGCATGGCGGGCTCGGTGGTGGTCACGGTTGGCGCGGCCAAGCAGGCGATTATGGAACGTCTAAAAGCAGAAGCCCAGAAGTTGATGGCTGGAGATGGCACGGATCCGAAGTCAGCCTTGGGACCTGTCATCTCCAAACCGGCCTGCGAGCGCATTCACGAATGCATAGAAAGCGGAGTGAAGGAAGGCGCCGAATTGCTGTTGGACGGCCGCCGCCCCAAGGCTGTTCCCTCGGGCGGCCACTTCGTCGGTCCCACGATTCTGAACAATGTGAAGCCCGGAATGCGCGTCGCAAGCGAGGAGATCTTCGGGCCGGTGCTTTCGGTCATGCATGTAGATACCCTGGACGAAGCCATCGAGCTCATCAACCGCGACCCGCGCGGCAATGGCACTTCCATCTTCACGGAGAATGGTGCTGCTGTGCGCGAATACACCCGGCGCATCGAGGTAGGCATGGTCGGCGTCAACATCGGAGTGGCCGCATCGCCCGCCTACTTCCCCTTCTCCGGCTGGAAAGACTCTTTCTTTGGGGACTTGCACGTTCACGGCTGGGATGCGGTCGAGTTCTTCACCCGCAAGAAGACGGTGACGTCGCGGTTTTTCTCGGCCGGCGAGACCGGGAAATATTTCGTCGAACAAGGCGACAAGCATTAGCGCCGGCGACGTTACGTGGGTTGAAGCGAAGAGCACCTTTTTGAGGAATATTCCATGACTACGATGACTGATACAGCGCAGACTTCCATGACTGGCACCGACATTGTTGCACTCGCCAGGAAGCACACTCTCTACGAGTGGTCCGCACAGGCGAATGTTGACCCCATCCCGGTAGCCCGCGCCAAGGGAATCCATTTCTGGACACCCGAAGGCAAGCGCTTCATCGACATGAACAGCCAGTTGATGAGCGTCAACATCGGTCATGGCGATCCGCGTGTCATTGAAGCGATCTCGCAGCAGGCTGCCACTCTCGCCTACGCAAACCCGTTCATGGCAACGGAGGTGCGCGCCCGCCTGGGAGCCAAGCTGGCAGAGATTAGCCCCGGCGACATTGACACCTTCTTTTTCACCAACGGCGGCGCCGAGGCCAACGAAAATGCCATCAAGATCGCGCGCTTCTTCACGGGACGCCACAAGATCATTGCCCGTTACCGCTCGTATCACGGCGCGACAGCGGGAAGCATCTCGCTGACAGGCGATCCCAGGCGTTGGGCGGCCGAACCCGGAATGCCCGGCGTGGTCCGGGTGTTCGATCCTTACCATGGCATCGAGCGCGGCTGGGACTCAACGGAGCAGGCGCTGGCCAACATTGAAGAGGTCATCCAACTGGAAGGGCCGCAAACCATTGCGGCCTTCATCCTGGAGCCGGTCACGGGCACGAACGGCATTCTGGTTCCTCCCGACGGCTACCTGCAGGGCGTGCGCGAAATTTGCACCAAGCACGGCATTCTGATGATTGCCGATGAAGTGATGTCCGGCTTTGGCCGGACCGGCGAGTGGTTTGCCGTGGACCACTGGAAAGTTGTTCCTGACCTGATTTGCATGGCCAAGGGACTGACCTCCAGCTACCTGCCGCTGGGCGCGGTCGGCATGCGCCACCACATCGCGCAACACTTCCAGAACAAGGTCTTCTACGGTGGACTCACCTACAACAGCCACCCCATGGGATGCGCAGCCGCGCTGGCCACCATTCGTGTTTATGAGGAAGATGGCCTGATCGAGAATGCCAGAAAGATGGGCGCTGTGATGAAGAAGTTGCTGGCCGATCTCGAAGCTCGTCACCCATCGGTCGGCGCAGTGCGATCGATCGGGTTGTTCGGCATCGTGGAACTGATCCGCAGCCGCCGCACTCGTCAGCCCATGGCACCCTTCAATGGCACGTCCGAAGAGATGGCTGCGTTGGGCCGCTTCTTCCGCGAGCAAGGGCTCTATACCCTGGTGCGCTGGAACACGTTCTTCACCAACCCGCCGCTGTGCATCACTGAAGCAGAACTGAAGGAGGCTTTTGCCATCCTGGATCGCGGGCTGGAGATCACCGACAAAGCTGTACAGGGTTAGCCTCCGGACCCAACCACAAAGGGCACGAAGGATCACAAAGGACTTCTGGACGGCGGCGCCCTTCAGGTTTGTTATCCTACCGCGATGCCCCGCGTATTCCTGATTGACACGGACACAGCCTCCGACGATGCCGTCGCCATCATTATGGCCTTGCGCGCGCCCGACGTTCGCGTAGCGGCGATCACCACGGTCGCCGGCAACGTTCCTGTCCAGCAGTCCACACGCAACGCGCTGTACACCGCTGAACTCTGTGGGTCCGACGTTCCCGTGTTCATGGGAGCCGAGAAGCCGCTCCTACGGGTCTATCAGAACGCAACCTGGTTTCACGGCCGCGACGGCCTGGGAGACCACAATTATCCGGAGCCTCGCCGGTCCCCGGAACGGTTGCTAGCGGTGGACGCCATCATCGAAACCATTGAATCCAACCCAGGCTTGGTTATCGTCACCCTGGCGCCGCTGACCAACCTTGCCCTCGCCGTGGCGAAGAAGCCATCGATTGTCAGCAAGGTCGGCCGCTGCGTGATCATGGGAGGCGCGCCGTGCTGCGAGGGCAATGTAACTCCTGCCGCAGAGTACAACATCTGGGTGGATCCCGAAGCTGCACGCATGGTCCTGCTTAGCGGCCTTCCGATCGAACTGGTGGGCTGGCAGACTTCCCGCGGGAACGCGGTTGTCCACGAAGACGATATCGCGAAGATCCTGGGATTCAACAACCCAGTGGCCCGCTTCGCCGTCGAATGCAACAGCCACGCACGAAAAGCCTACAAGGTGCAGACCGGGGAAGACGGTATTTCCCTGCCTGACCCGGTCGCCATGAGCGTCGCCCTCGATCCGAGTATCGGGACCGACTGGAGCTCGCACTGGGTTGACGTCGAAACTCAAAGCGAACTGACCCGCGGCATGACGGTGGTGGACCGCCTGAACGTCGCGGCCGATGATCGCAACCGGGCGGCTTGGGCGGCACTGGTATCCAAGGCACCTAACGCCAAGGTCTGCTGGACGATTAACAATCAGCGCTGGAAAGAGGCGCTGTTCAAGGCGCTTCGCTGACTACCCAACCCCATCCTATTTGTCATTTCGAGCGCAGCAAGATTGTCCGCTTGCGGACAATCTTGCGGAGTTGAGAAACCTGCTTTTGGGGGCTTCAACAACAGATTCCTCGACTGCGCTCCCACATCCGCTACGCGGATGTCGGAACTCCGCTCGGAATGACAAGTTGGGAAGATAAGTCAGTTTATGGCTGTGAGTACAGCGCCCGCTTCACAAACTCTCCCGCGCCAGCGCGTCCCTGGAATTTGTCCCCCTCCACCACCACGCGGCCGCGGGAGAGCACCGCGTCGGGCATCCCAGTAACTTGGATTCCTTCAAACATTGAATAATCCACGCGCATGTGGTGGGTCTTGGCACTGATGGTGTGTTTGCGATTGGGGTCAAAGATCACCAGATCGGCGTCGCTGCCGACGGCGATCGTTCCCTTTCGAGGATAGAGACCAAACAACTTCGCAGGAGTAGTAGAAACCAGTTCCACGAAACGATTGACACTGAAACGGCCCGCGGCAACACCGCCGGAATAAATGAGACTCATACGGTGCTCGATGCCGGGACCGCCGTTGGGGATCTTGGTGAAATCGTCCTTGCCCAATTCTTTCTGCTCCTTGAAACAGAACGGGCAGTGATCGGTTGAGACCACCTGCAGGTGGTCGCGCTTGAGTCCGTTCCAGAGCTTCTCCTGGTGCCACTTTTCGCGCAGCGGAGGAGTAAAGACATACTTCGCCCCTTCAAAACCGGGCACGTCGAAATTCTCGATGGAAAGATAGAGGTACTGCGGGCAGGTTTCTGCATAAACGGGAAGGCCGCGGTCGCGCGCCTCGCGGACTTTTTCGAGAGCATCGTTGCAGCTCAAATGCACGATATAGACGGGCGCACCCGCCATCTCGGCCAGTGCGATGGCCCGGGACACGGCCTCGGCTTCAGCAGTCGTTGGCCGAGTGAGAGCGTGGTACTTCGGCGCCTTCTTCCCTTCTGCCAGGGCCTGCTGCACGATGACGTCGATGGCATTGCCGTTTTCAGCGTGCATGCAAACGAGTCCACCGTTCTTGGCTGTCGTCCGCAGCGCCTTGAAGATGCTGCCGTCATCCAGCATGAAGACGCCGGGGTACGCCATAAACAGCTTGAAACTTGTGACACCCTCGCGGACCAGGGCGTTCATCTCGTCGAGCTGCGCCGATCCCAATTCCGTGATGATGCAATGGAACGCGTAGTCGCAGACGACCTTGCCTGAGGCCTTTTTCATCCAGGTATCGAAGGCCGTTCTCAGCGACTGGCCTTTGTATTGGATCGCGAAGTCAATCAGCGTGGTCGTCCCGCCGAAAGCGGCGGCACGCGTACCCGTCTCGAAATCGTCCGCGCTGGTCGTCCCTCCGAAGGGCATGTCGAGGTGGGTGTGCACGTCGATTCCCCCCGGCAGCACGTACTTTCCGGCAGCGTCGATGACGCGCGTAGCGTTTTCCCGCGGAAGGTTCTGCCCGATGGCGGAGACCTTGCCGTTGCTGATGGCGACGTCACTTGCGTAGGTGTCAGTAGCCGTGACCACCTGGCCATTGGTGATTACAGTGTCAAAGGCCATTGCTGCCCTCCTGTCTGGCGGAACAGGCATTCTATGCTAAACTGCCCCACCTGCAAGGGTCGATTCTATGGATGGGGAGGGCACCAATGCACTTCGGTATCACCATTAAGCCCGATATGACGGTGGAGCGCATTCTGGCCCTCACTCGCCAGGCAGAAGCGGCCGGATTCGAGTACGGCTGGATCTTCGATTCGCATGTGCTGTGGCTCGAGCCTTACCCGTTGCTGACGTTGATGGCGGCAAATACTAAGCGCATGCGGCTTGGCCCGTGCGTGACCAATCCCGCGGTACGCGACCTCACGGTGACCTCGAGCCTGTTCGCTACCCTGAACCTGATTTCGGGAGGGCGCATGCAGCTCGGGATCGGCCGCGGTGACAGTTCGCGGCGAGTGCTGGGCAAGAAGCCGGTTGGAGCGGGTGATCTGGAACGGGCGATCAAGACTTTTCGCGACCTGACTTCAGGGCACGAGATCGACTACGACGGGCAGCCGACGAAGCTGACCTGGGCAACGACCCCTCCTCCAGTGTGGGTTGCGGGGTACGGACCCAAGGTGCTCGACCTTGCTGGCCGGGTAGGAGATGGCGTCATTCTGCAGTTCGCCGATCCAGACCTGATCGAATGGTGCTTGAGTTTCGTGAAGAAGGGCGCGGAGGCAGCGGGGCGCGACTTTCGCAAGATCGAAGTCATGGCCGCTGCACCGGGGTGGATTTCCGACGACCTGGAAGTCGCGCGCAAGCACGTACGCTGGTTTCCGGCGTTGGTCTCGAACCACGTAGTGGACCTGCTGTCGCGCTACAAGCCGGAAGAGTTGCCCCCCGCGCTGACGGCGTTTGTCAGCAATCGTGGCGGCTACGACTATCTGCATCACTGCGAGGTGGGCAGCAGTAACGCAGGCTTCGTTTCCGACGAGGTTGTGGACCGCTTCTGTCTGGTCGGCCCCGCGGAAGCGCACCGGCAGAAGCTTCGCAAGCTGGCCAGCGTCGGCGTGACCCAGTTTAATGTCTATCTGATGTGCGGAGAGGAAGAGGACACGCTGGAGAAATATAAGATAGAGATACTGCCGAAGTTCAAAGCTTAGCGTGCAGGCACAAGGAAACAGCAGGTCCCTCGACTTCGCTTCGCTTCGCTCCGCTCGGGATGACAGAGTTTCGCTAAGTCTTCTCTTTTGCGGGGTTCAGTTGCATGAGCCCGTAGTATCCCGCGAACGCCACCGCAAACCCCACGAACCACGAATAGTCGTACAGCGTCCTCAGCGACGGCGCCACTAATCCGACCAGCGCCGTTCCGGCTCCCACCGCCAGGGCCGCCAATGCCGACCAGTTGAATCCGTGCGAATACTCATAAGCGCTCTCGCGGAGGTACAGGTCGTCCACCAACAGCACACGTCTCCGCAGCACGAAGTAGTCGCAAATCATGATCCCGGCCACCGGCCCCAGGAACGCCGCGTACCCGCCCAGCCATCCGAAGATGAAGGTCTTGTAGCTTCCCAGCAGCTTCCACGGCATTAGGGCAATGCCCATGAAGCAGGTGATCACGCCGCCGGTGCGGAAACTGATCTTCTTCGGCCACAGATTTGAAAAGTCATTCGCAGGTGAGACGACATTTGCCCCGATATTGACGTTCAAGGTCGCAAGCAGAATCGCTACCAGGGAAATCACCACCGCCACCGGAGAATGGAAACGGCTGAGCAGTTGCACCGGATCCCAGATCGCCGCGCCGTAAATCACAACTGTCGCCGAGGTGACCAGGATTCCGATCAAGGAATATAGGGTCATGGTAGTCGGCAAGGCCAGTGCCTGCCCGATCACTTGTTGCCGCTGGCTGCGGGCGAAGCGCGTGAAGTCGGGAATATTCAACGATACCGTCGCCCAAAAACCTACCGTCGCGTTCAGCGCCGGAATCAGGAACTTCGCAAAGTCGGCAAAGCTGGTGAAGCGCGAAGGTGCGGACAGCATCGGACCAAAGCCGCCCGCGGCGTGATACGCCCAAGCGAGCAAGAGAAATCCTGCCGCCAGCAGGACTGGCGCACTGATGCCTTCCAGAAAGCGAATGTACTCAATCCCTTTCAGGATGACCGCGAGGTTGATCAGCCAGAAAGCCAGAAAACAAATCGCTGTGCTGTGCGGAAAATTCGCCCACCCCGGTGCGAGTACAGCGATGAGGGTGCTGATGGCCTCCCCGCCGATCCAGGTTTGGATCCCGAACCATCCGCAGGCGACCAGCGCGCGCAAGACCGCGGCCACATTCGCTCCCAGCACTCCGAACGATGCCCGGGCCAGTACGGGAAAAGGTACTCCGTAGCGTGCCCCCGGATGCGAATTCAGCAGCATGGGGACCAGGACGATGGTGTTGCCCAGGAATACGGTCGCGACCGCCTGCTTCCAGTTCATCCCTCCCTGGATCAGGCTTGCCGCCAGCATGTAGGTCAAGATATTGACCGACATCGACACCCAGAGCGCGGCATAGTTGTAGGTGCCCCAGTGACGGCGCTCAGCGGTGGCCGGCGCCAGATCGGGGTTGTACAGCGGGCTGGATTCGATGCGAGACGGCGCAGACTCTCGGGCTGTCGTCATGGTGGTCGGGTACGATCTCAGTCTGCAGCCGCGGTTCGTCCGGTTTGCGTGGTCAGCGCATCGTAAGTCTCAGGCCGCCGATCGCGGAAGAACTGCCAGACTCTCCTCACTTCCTCGATCATGTCGAGATCCAGGTCCGCCACCACGACTTCATCTTTGTTGCGGCTCGCCTGTGCAATGATTTTTCCCCGTGGATTGCAGAAATAACTCTTGCCGTAGAACTCTCCAATATTCCACGGCTTTTCCCGGCCCACGCGGTTAATCGCCCCGACGAAATAACCGTTAGCCACTGCATGCGCAGGCTGTTCCAGTTCCCACAAATATTCAGAGAGTCCGGCAACGGTCGCCGAAGGGTTGAATACGATTTCCGCCCCGTTCAACCCCAAAATGCGCGCGCCCTCTGGAAAATGCCGGTCATAGCAGATGTAGACTCCGACGCGGGCAAACTTTGTCTGAAATACCGGATACCCGAGGTCTCCCGGAGTAAAGTAGAACTTTTCCCAGAATCCAGGATGCACATGCGGGATGTGGTGTTTGCGATATTTGCCCAGGTATTTGCCATCAGCATCGATAACCGCAGCCGTATTGAAATACAGTCCGGCCATCTCCTCCTCATACACAGGCACAACAATCACCATGCCATGCTTGGCCGCAACCTTTTGCATGAGCTTAGTAGTCGGCCCGTCAGGCACACGCTCGGTCAGTTCGTACCAGCGGATGTCCTGCTCCGCACAAAAATATGGCCCGTAAAACAACTCCTGCAGGCAAAGGACTTTCACTTTCTTGCGCGCGGCCTGCTCGATGAGCTTCAGGTGCTTCTCGATCATGGCATGCTTGATCTTCGGCAAAGGATGATTGCCGCCCAGCGCAGTACTCGCCTGAATGAGACCACAGCGCACGATCCGGGGCATGGGGCGCCTCCAAGAGAGGAAATATATCAGAAGAAGCCCGTTCTGCTGACGACCTTGACCCTCTCCGGTGCGGCTGATAGATTTCGGCTACACGTGATCTTCCAGGAGGCATCTCTCTGACCCCGCGAAGGAAAACGGGGCAGTCGGCTGGTCTGCCGAGGCGCGACTTTCTCATTCGAGGCTGCCTGGGAGCCGGGGCGCTGCTGATTCCGCCCAGCCTGCGCAGCTTTGCCTTTGCAACATCCTCCGACGCTTCGTACCAGCTGCATCCGCACTATCGCGCGCCGCGGCCACTTGATGCTGTCTTCGTCAAGACCCGCGCGGAGAGGGATGACTTCGTCACTGAAAAATATGCCGATCAGATCGGAGCCATTATCGAAGAATGGAGGTCGGGCCTGTTGCGTTCACCAGGTGATCTGGGTGCGATCGAAAACGTGCTCACCACGGACTTCCAAGGAACTTCCCTCGCTGCCCTTGAGTCGCACTTGCTCCGTTCAGGAGTCGTTGAAGTCCGCCGCAACACGTTTGTTGAAGCCAAGGCTGGTCGTGAAGCGTTCCTCCAGGGATTGCGATCGCTCCTGGACAACTTTTCCCAGATCACCACGGCCGAGTTTCAGATCACGGGGATTGATGCGGTCACCGATGGCATCCATACACGCCTGCGCTACGACCTCGTCGGCGCGGGCAAAACCCACTACCGCGAGCAACGCGTCGGGTACTGGGAGATGGAGTGGCAACAAAGTTCATCCGGCGAGTTTCGACTGCGTAACTGGATGGCGCTGGAGGAAACTCTCAGCCGCTCCTCCAGCCCTGTCTTCGCCGACATCACGGCTGCTGTGCTGGGCGACAATCCCTCCTACGCCGCTCAGTTGTCGCATGGCACAGACTATTGGAGAACCGTCCTGGACAGCGCCTGCGGCATCGACATTTACGGACACAACGGCGTCTCCGTCGGCGACATCGACAACGACGGCTTCGACGACCTCTATGTCTGCCAGCCCGCCGGCTTACCCAACCGCCTTTACCGTAACCGCGGCGATGGCACGTTCGAAGACATCACGGAATCCTCCGGCGTTGGGGTGCTCGAGAACACAGCCTGCGCGATTTTTGCCGACTTCAACAACGGCGGTCACCAGGACCTGGTCGTGGTCCGCAGCAATGGCCCCCTATTGTTCGTAAATGAAGGTGGCGGCAGGTTTCGCGCCAAGCCTGACGCATTCAAGTTTGTTCACCCTCCGCAAGGCACATTCACCGGGGCTGCGGTCGCCGATTACGACCGCGATGGCTGGCTGGACGTTTATTTCTGCCTCTACGTCTACTACCAGGGGACGGACCAGTACAAGTATCCCACGCCGTATTTCGATGCCAACAACGGTCCACCAAATTTCCTGATGCGCAACAATCGGGACGGTACTTTCCATGATGTCACCGCTCAGTGCGGGCTCAATCAGAACAACACTCGCTACAGTTTTTGCTGTGAATGGAATGACTACAATCAAGACGGCTGGCCCGATCTTTATGTAGTCAACGACTTCGGACGGAAGAACCTGTATCGCAACAACGGCGACGGGACCTTCACCGACGTCGCTGCCGGAGTTGGTGTTGAAGACGTCGGCGCCGGTATGAGCGTGGCGTGGCTCGATTACGACAACGACGGCACGGAAGACCTCTACGTGGCCAATATGTGGACCGCGGCGGGTGAACGCATCTCGAAACAGGACATCTTCAAGAAGGACTCCCCTGCGGAAGTCCGCTCGCTCTATCAAAAACATGCCATGGGCAACTCGCTGCTGCGGAACTCTGGCAGGACATTCCAAGACAAAACCGCAGCGGCCGGTGCAGGCATGGGGCGCTGGTCCTGGTCCAGTGACGCCTGGGATTTTGATCACGACGGTTTCCCCGATCTCTACCTCACAAACGGCATGATTTCAGGACCGTCGAAAGGAGACCTCAACAGCTTCTTTTGGCGGCAGGTAGTTGCAAAGTCTCCAGATACTGCAAAGAGCTCACACGATTACGAGCAGGGATGGAACGCGATCAACGAACTCATCCGCGCGGACGATACCTGGAGCGGCTACGAGCGCAACGTCTTCTACGCCAACAATCGCGATGGAACGTTCTCCGACGTCTCGGGAGTGGTCGGACTGGACTATATCGAAGACGGACGCGCTTTCGCTCTTGGTGATTTCGATTGCGACGGCCGACTCGAAGTGTTCCTGAAGAACCGCAACGCACCGCAATTACGCCTCTTGAAGAATGTCGTCCCAGAACTACTACCGTCACTTTCCTTTCGGTTGCAGGGTACAAAGAGCAATTGCGACGCAATCGGCGCAGTGCTCACCATCGAAACCTCGTCTGGCCGCCAAACCCGCTCTCTGCAGGCAGGATCGGGCTTTCTTTCCCAACATAGCAAAGAGGTGTTCTTCGGATTGGGGGACGCTAAGGGGCGGGTGAAGGCTACAATCCGCTGGCCGAGCGGGTTGGTGCAGACACTACACGATCTGCCCTTGAATCATCGCATCTGGGTGGAAGAAGGATCAAACCCGAGCCGGATGGAGCCCTTCAAGGCTCACACCGTGTCGCGACCCAGCGCGCAAGCTGGCGAGACATTTCCGAGGACAAATGAAACCTGGCTGCTCGCGCCGGTGGCCGCGCCAGACTTTTCGCTAGCTGACCTAAGCGGAGAACCCCATAGCCTGGCTTCTCTTCGCGGTGAGCCTGTGCTGGCTTATTTCTGGATCACAGAATCAGCAGACTGCCGGCAGGCATTGCAGGCCCTTGAACGCTTCCACGCACGCTGGGCGGCCCAGGGCCTCCATCTTCTGGCAGTCAGTGTGGACGATTCCCAGGACGCCGCTGCGGTTACCTCGCTTGCAAGCGGCCTCTCCTTCCCCATTCTTAGAGGGTCCGGCGACGTCGCTGCCATCTATAACATTCTCTATCGCCATCTCTTCGACCGGCACCGCGACATGGGCCTACCGACAGCATTTCTGATCGATGCGAAGGGGGACATCGTCAAGGTTTATCAGGGCACGATTGATCCAGCGAACATCGAGCATGACTTCAAACATATTCCGCAGACCGATGCGGAGCGCCTGACGAAGGCGCTCCCCTTCCCGGGCGTGACCGAGGTCACCGATTTCCCACGCAACTATCTTTCTTATGGATCTATCTTCTTCCAACGCGGCTACTACGAGCAGTCCGGAGCGGCCTTCGAGCGCGCTCTCCGCGACGATCCCTCCAGCGCCGAGGCGCTCTACGGACTGGGGAGCATCTACCTCCAGCAGCAAGAACTGTACGAGGCCCGCGAGAGATTCGAGCGCGCCACCAAACTTACAGCAAGCTATCCTGACACCTTGCCGAACGCCTGGAACAACCTGGGCCTGATCGCCACGCGAGAAGGGCGTATGGCGGAAGCCATCCCATTTTTCAAAGAAGCGTTACGCCTCAGCCCCGACCACGTGATTGCCCTCGACAACCTCGGCAATGCTTACCGCCAATTGGGACAGTGGGACGACGCGCGCAAGACACTGGAGCACGCGGTTGCGGTCGCTCCCGATGATCCGGAAGCCAACTACAGCCTGGGAATGGTCTATGCACAACTGGACGATCCGGCACGCGCCTACGAGCTTCTGCAGCGAGCACTGAGGCTGCGGCCGGATTATCCGGAAGCACTGAACAACCTGGGTGTTCTCTATCTTCGGACTCAGCGTCGCGACCAGGCGATGGCCAGCTTTGAAGAGTGCATCCGGGTGGCTCCCGATTTCGATCAGTCGTACTTGAACCTTGCCCGGGTCTATGCCCTGGAGGGCACGCCCGACAAGGCCCGCGCCGTGCTGCTCAAACTGCTCAAACAGCACCCCGAGCATGCACAGGCAAAGCAGATGCTGGAAGAGCTGTCCAAATAACGGGACGGAGCTTAGGGCTTCGGCGTCGGTGCCGTTAGCAGGTTCACAAACATGTCATAAAACTTCTTGCTAGCCAAGTCCACCTGGATCTCGACAGGCCGGACCTCAATCTTTGGCCTATCCTGGTCGGTCCAAGTCAGAATATTGCCGTAGCCTGCCCCGCGGTCGAGATCGACGTCCATATAGCGAGTCTCGCTCTTGGTGATGACAGTTGGGTCCAGCCACGCCGCGGCCGCCAGTTCGTCCCAAAGATAGTTGTATTCGCCGTACAGCCGGGCGTACTTCCCGATGTAGCGTGCCGCCGGCGAGTCGCCTGCTTTCACCCGGTCGATCAGCGCGTTGGTCAGCTGCGTCTTGACTGAAATATCAACAGGCGTGCAGACGACCCTCTTCCACGGCGCCCGCAGCATGATGTGTGCCGCCTCGGGATCAAACCAGATATTGAATTCATGCCGGGGAACGTTGATGAACTCGGGATCGGCAGTTTGCGGATTCAGACTCGCTCCCATGCAAACCAGTTCTTTGGCCAGTTCAGGAAACTCGGGATCGATGGAAATAGCCAGCGCGATGTTGGTCATCGGGCCGCCGGCGTAGATCGTGACCTCGTGCGGGAATTGGTGCACCATGCGGATCAAGAAGTGGGCGGCGTTTTCGTCCGAAGGCTTAGTGGTCGGCAGTCCTTCCGGCATTTCCCCCAACTGGTCCGGGGGGTGGTAGTACTGCGGCGTCCAAGCGCCCAGCCAGGCGATGGACCCGTAGCGTTGCTCCCAGAGCTCGGTTTCCTCCTTTCGCCGCACCAGGGGATATTCCGCGCCCGGCACGACCGGAATATCGGTGCGCCCGATCAGTTCCAGCATGCGCAGGGTGTGCGCTACCTCAGCCTTCAGCCACTGGTCGCCCGTCACCACCGTGACTCCCAGGACCTCAGTCTGCGGAGACTGGATGAGCATAAGGATGGTCTGCTGGTCGGTCCCACCCGGGCCCGCGCCGTCCTCGTCGATGATGATCTTGCGCCTGCCGTCACACCACGACGGGATGCACAGAAGAGGCATCAGGACCACGGTCACAAGCCAGCTAAGTCTCATGCGTTATCGCCCTCCCGCCAGCCTGCCAATGAGCAGGTCGAAGAATTTCGCCGAATCCACGTCCATGGCCACAGTGGCGTTCGGCACGTACTTGTCTCTCATCACAGCCGAAGTTCTGGTGCCTGCCAGAGTCGGAGCCGATCCGCGAATTTGCATCCTCAGCGCGGCTTCCTTGGCTAACTCGGGGCGGGTCCGGTCATCGCCTGCGGTGGGGCTGTAGGGGACCGTCTCGCCGGCAGTCAGTTCGCCGGCAGTCTCGACGTCCACGTAATACTCCTTCCATTTCAGAATCGACGGATCCAGGAAGGCTGCGATCGCTAGCGAGTCGTGCATGTTCGGACCAGTGACAAATCCCTGAGCGCGAGTATGCGCAATCGCATTGCTGGCGATCTTGGCCGCTGCCTGGCTGACGGGGTTCTGCGCCGCCTGCAGCACGCGCACATGGTCTTCCGTGAGAGAAGTCTTACGGGTTACGTCCAATCCGACCATGGTGATCGGAATACCCGACTGAAAGACAATGCGCGCCGCCTCCGGATCGACATACACATTGAACTCAGCGGCGGGCGTGACGTTTCCTCCCGACAACGATCCGCCCATCATCACAAGACGTGGAACCAGGCCTGCAAGTTCAGGATCAGCGCTTAAGGCTGTCGCGACATTGGTCATCGGCCCGATGGTGATGAGCGTAATCTGCTGAGGATACTTGCGGATGGTGTTGCGAATGAATTCCGCCGCAGGCGCGGCAATCGGCTTGGTTATTGGCTCCGGGAACACAGCCCCGCCCAACCCATTCTCGCCGTGCACCTGGGCGGCGGTGATCAGGCGGCGCACGAGCGGACTTCGTGCCCCTGACGCCACCGGAATATCCGTCCGTCCGGCGATCTCCACCATGCGCAGAGCGTTCGGCAGGGTCAAATCGAGCGGCACATTGCCGGCGACCGCGGTAATCCCTTCGATGCTCAGCTCCGGAGAGCGCATGGCGAGCAGCAGGGCGAGCGCGTCATCGACTCCGGGGTCGGTATCAATAATGACTCGGCTTGGGTGTGGGGTTGGGCTCTGCGCATTCGCGCCCGAAGCGCCGCCGGCAAGGGCACTCGCCGCTACCCCTGCGGCCGCAGAGGTCACGAACTCACGCCGCGTCATGCGAAACGCATTCTTGGCATCCATTCCTGACTCCTTCGAAACGTCACTGCCCGACGGCGTGTCCCTTTGCCTTATGGCTTTTGTTGTGGAGGCCTGGTCATCAGCTTGATGTAGAGGTCGTATAGTTTCTTCGCGTCCACATCAAACTGCACCGTCGCCAGCCGCTCGTAGGGCGGAACTTCCGCGCCCTTCTCCCAGAAGAGCGTCTGGCCATAGTTAGGCCCGTGGTCGACGTCGATGTCCACGTAAAGGTCTTTCGTACCGGTAATCATCGAAGGATCAATCATCGCCGCCGCGGAGAGTTCATCCCACATGAAGCTTTCCACCGAATACTGGGTCAGATAGCGCGCTAATGGCGTGTCCGCCTTGGCGATTTCTGCCATGATCTCCTTGGTCAGCTTGGTCTTGATGGACACATCCACGGGGGTAATGGTAATCTTCTTCCAGGGCGCGCGCATGGTGATGCGCACCGCTTCCGGGTCAAACCACCAATTGAACTCCCGGCGTGCATCTCCGCTGATCCCGCCGCTTTCGGCATACATGCCACTACCCATCAGGACCAGCGCTTTGGCCAAGGTGGCGACTTGCGGATCCAGACGCAGGGCAAGCGCAATGTTGGTCAACGGCCCTCCCGCCCACAACACCACCTCTCCCGGATACTTGTGCACCATGCGAACAATAAAATGCGCGGCGGTCTCGTCCAGGGCCTTGGTATGCGGTTCACCCTCAACGAGCAGGGGGACGATGTCCGGATCGTGGTACGCCTCGCGAAATGCCGGTGGGGTATTCGCCGGCCGATAGGAAAAGTCGGTCCAGCATCCCTTGTAGAGCAGCTTGCCGTAAAGACCCTCCCAACGCTCGCTTTCTTCCTTAGAGTTCAGCAGGGGAAATTCTGCACCCTCAATCACGGGGACGTCGGTGCGTCCGGCGATTTCCAGCAGCCGCAAGGTGCGCTGCGTTTCTTCCTTCACCCATTGATCGCCGCTGACGGTCGTGACTCCCAGAACATCAAACTTCTCCGACTGCAGAAAAATCAGGATAGATTGCATGTCGGTCGTGGCCGGCCCGCGAGCATCCTGGTCGACGATGACCTTGATCTTTTCGGCACGCAGGTCGCGCACCGTGAGTGACAGAACGACAGCCAGCAGAGCGATGGTGGAACCACTGCGCACGATTCACCCTCCGGGAAAGACGTGCCATTGTAATGCCACCTGACCGGTCCCGCCAGCCTGGTGCTGGAACCAATTGCAGATCATCTCTTCGGTCACTAGAATAGCGATTCATCGCCAGAGACCGTCATTCACAGCGTGCGTTCATCTTGACCATGGGCCACTTTCGCCGAGCCGAGCTTCGCCCCTTCCTAATCCACGCATCACTTGGTTTGACCCTGGGAATAAGCCTTCTCGCATCTTCCCGGGCCCAGGCCCAGTGTCAGGCGAGCAGCATTCCGGTGGAACCCGCAACCACTCCGCAAAGCCCGCAGTTCTTTGATCAGCCGCATTTCACCGTCGCCGGAGTGACGGATGCGGCAAATCCCGGCGGACACGGAACCGAAGTGCTTGCGCGCACCAAAGAGTCTTTGGCCAAAGATACAGCCTCCCTCGGTAAGACGTCCCCAATCGTGCCTACAGGCAGCGAGCCGCCACTCAAAGCCCGGGCACCAGATGACTTCGACGGCATTTACCGGCTAGGCAAACACCTTGCAGAAGGCAAACCGCGCGAAGCCCTTCCCTATCTTGAACGGGCTTCACAGCTGGCCCCGGCGGACCAGCCTGCGGCACAGAAGGCTGCGCTTCATCACCTGATCGCCGAGACCGAGGAGCAGGTTGGCAATCCGCTCGAGGCCGTACGGCAATACGAGGCAGCGGCACGCCTCGATGCAAGTGAAACCAATCTCTTCGACTGGGGAGCCGAACTTCTGTTGCATCGGTCGCTTCAGCCGGCCATCGATGTCTTTGCCGAGGGCCATAACCAATTTCCAAACTCCGTTCGCATGTTACTCGGGCTCGGCGTCGCCCTTTATGATCGTGGCTCCTTTGATGAGTCGGTCCGCTGCCTTTGCCGAGCTTCAGACCTGAAGCCCGACGATCCTACTCCTTACACATTTCTCGGCAAGATTGAGAGCGTTCAGGCGGCGCCGTTGGCAGGCGTTTCGGAGCGTCTGGAGCGTTTCGTCAGACTTCATCCTGACAGTGCGCTGGCCAACTACTACTACGGCCTTAGCTTGTGGAAGCAACAAACCGGCACGAGGGATGCGGCCCTCGCGGCCAAGGTTCAATCCCTGCTGGAGAACGCCATCCGTTTGGATCCGAAGCTCGGGGTCGCGCACTTGCAGCTGGGCATTGTCTACGTTGAGCAGCAGAACTTCCCTGCGGCCATCGCGGCACTGCAACAGGCGATCCAGGTCTCGCCGCAAGTGGAAGAGGCCCACTACCGCCTCTCGCAGGCCTACCAGCGAGCTGGAGATTCACGGAATGCAAAGCGGGAACTGGAAGTTTACCAGGAGGTGAAGAAACGATCAGTGGAACAAGCCGCCAAGGACCGCGGCGAGATCAAGGAGTTTGTTATCACCTATCGTGACGAGACTCCGGCAAAATCTCACTAAACTCTGAATATGACCAAGAAACTGTTTAGGCTGCCTCTCATATTGGTTCTTGGCTGCTGCGCCTTCGCGGCACAAGGAAAGATCAAAGTCATCGCTGACCAGGACAGCGGGGGACCCACGGGAACCAACTTCCTGTCGTTGCTCATGCTCCTTCGCTCACCCCAGATCGATCTCCTGGGAATCACCACCGTGAGCGGGGATCAATGGGTTGAACCGGCGACCGTCTTCGCCTTGTGGGCCACTGAGCAGGCCGGGCGCATCGACGTTCCGGTGATCAAGGGTGCGCAAAATCCCTTGCTGAATACGCAGCGTGAGCAGGAGATGCGTGAAGCACTCTACGGCTCCTACATTGAGTGGCACGGCTCATTCAATCCCGATGCGCCAAAACCCAGCGAAACCTGGGCCCCGCCCGGAGGCTATCCGAAAGTGAAAGCTCGACCAGGCCGGGCCGCCGATTTCATTATTGACACGATCCACGCCAATCCGGGCGAAGTGGTTCTGTACGCGGCCGGCCCTCTGACCAATATCGCGCTCGCCGTTGCCATGGATCCCGGGATCGTGCCGCTCACCAAGGCGCTCTACGTAATGGGCGGAAGCAACACGGGAGGGCCGGAACTCAACTGGTGGTGGGACCCGGAGGCGGCATCGATGGTCCTGCGTGCGCCGTGGCCGGAAATTGTCCTCACTCCGTTTGAGGCGGGTGCTCAGGTTTGGTCGAGCGAGAAACTGATGCGGCGAATTGCGGACGCCCACGCCCCGCTCTCCGACCACGTCAGACGGCTCTACCTCGAAGCGAAACCACCGGCGGGCACCACCGTCTGGTCGATGATGTGGGATGAGCTGACGGTCGCTTCCCTGCTCGATCCTTCCGTGATCAAGAGGTCAGAGACCATGTACCTGGATGTCGATACCACTCATGGGCCCAAGTATGGTCACACCGTGATCTGGAAGCCGCTCCCCGACATTCCCACATTCTTCCTGCCTTACAGCGGCCCCGGCCCGGTCGATCGCGCGAAGTGGCAAGGGCATCTGGTGCCACCGGCGCATCTGCATCCGGCCAGCGTGCAGATGGAGGTGGATGCAGAGAAGTTTGAGAATCTATTTGTTGAGATCATGAGTCACTGAACGATCTGTTCAAGACGGAATGATGGATTCGCTCAATCGCTACTTCAAGCTCACGGAAAATCGGGCGTCTGTGCGGAAGGAAATGCTCGGGGGCCTGACCACCTTCATGACGATGGCATACATCGTTGTGGTGAACCCGCAAATCCTCTCCCAGGCGGGCATTCCGGCGGAAGGCGTGGTCTTTGCCACCTGTATTTCGTCGGCGGTCGCTTCGCTGGTGATGGGACTGTACGCCAACTATCCGATCGCCATGGCGCCGGGCATGTCCCTGAATGCGTACTTCACATACTCGGTTTGCATCGGCATGGGCATTCCCTGGCGCACGGCACTGGGGGTAGTTTTCTTTTCGGGCGTATTGTTCGTCCTGCTCACGGTGACTCGTGTCCGCGAGCAGATCGTCAACGGAATTCCGGATTGTCTGAAATTCTCCACCGCCGCCGGCATCGGATTGTTTATCGCTTTCGTCGGCCTTCGCAATGCCGGACTGGTGGTGGCAAATCCTGCGACGTTCGTCGGCATCGGCAACCTCGCACTTCCGGCGGTTCAGACCGCGTCGCTGGGCATTGCGCTGACCCTCATTCTCATGGCGCGCAAGGTCAACGGCGCCATTTTGCTAGGCATTCTGGGCACGACGCTCGTGGGCTTTGCCCGCGGGATCGCGCACTGGCCATCGGCCTGGGTGGCCATGCCGCATCCCGGCAGCACGTTCCTGCAACTGGACCTGCGAGGCGCGCTTCACCTGGGCCTGCTGGAGATCATCTTTGCGTTTCTGTTCGTGGACCTCTTCGACAACGTTGGAACGCTGGTAGGAGTCTGCGAGCAAGGCGGGTTCGTAAAGAACGGCCAGATCCCGCGTGTGGGGCGGGTTCTGCTGGCAGATGGCGTTGGCACGATCTTCGGTTCACTGACCGGGACCTCCACGGTGACCAGTTACATCGAGAGCGCCGCCGGGATTGCTGCCGGGGCCCGCACCGGGTTGAGCAATGTGGTCGTCGCAGCGTTATTTCTGATGGCGGTGTTCTTTGCTCCGGTTGCAGTCGCCATCCCCGGCTTCGCCACCGCGCCTGCGTTAGTGCTGGTGGGAGCGTTGATGACCCAGTCGATCGCACAGGTCGCCTGGTCGGACTTCACCGAAGCCTTCCCTGCCTTTCTGACCATGCTGGCCATGCCGCTGACCTTCAGCATTGCCACCGGCTTGAGTCTTGGAGTGATTGCCTATGCGATCGTCAAGGTGGCTGGGGGAAAGTATCGCGAGGTCACACCGGTGCTCTGGATCCTGACCATCCTCTTCATTCTGCGGTATGTCTATTTGGCGGCGGCTTGAGCCGGTGGCGTCTGCGCCGACATCAATTTCACGAACATCCGATAGAACCGGGGCGCATCCAAGTCCATTTGAATCTCCACCGGTTGAATGCTG
>Ga0335082_10001429_pt1 | contig 25473 bp, 23 predicted proteins | sample Lox_Sample_41_FD_206718 | JGI IMG/M metagenome (GOLD analysis project Ga0335082, IMG submission 206718) | Soil microbial communities from Loxahatchee National Wildlife Refuge, Florida, United States - Lox_Sample_4.1 | ecosystem: Environmental > Terrestrial > Soil > Wetlands | place: USA... | reverse complement strand
CCCGCCGGAGAGGCCGGAGGGCATGCGCGACTCGAACCCGGGAAGCGAGACGCACGCGAGCCGCTCGCGCACGCGCGCCGAGATCTCGCCTTCGTCGAGCGCGGTGAGGCGCCGGAGCGGAAACGCGATGTTGTCCGCGACGGTCATGTGATCGAAGAGCGCGTTGTTCTGGAAGAGCATGCCGATCTTCGCGCGGACGTCCTGGAGCGCGATGTCGGGGAGCTTCGTGATGTCCACGCCGTCGACGATCACCGCGCCGCGGTCGGGCTTGAGCAGGCCCGCGAGGAGCTTCAAGACGACGCTCTTGCCCGCCGCGCCCGGACCGATGAGGCCGTAGAGGCAGCCCGCGGGCACCTCGAGCGTCACGTCGCGCAGGACCACGTTGGGGCCCGTGTGCGTCCGAAACGACTTGCTCACGCCGCGGAGGGCGAGGGCTCCCATGCCTTAGACTTACTTCTTCTCGACCAGCTCCGCGCGCGCGCGGCCGAGGCGCACCCAAAGAAGGAGCGCGCCGAGCGCGAGGAGCGCGACGAGCAGCACGAGCGCGCCGAGCGTCGCCTGGAGCATCCGCGCCGAGCCCCGCGCGACCGCGATGGGCCCGACGTGCGCGAGCTGGGCCTCGCCGCGCATGGGCGCGCTCGGTCGAGCGACCATCACGACCGAGACGTCCGCCGGCGCGAGCCCCGCGACCCCGCCGGCCACGAGCTTCTGGACCGCCTCGACCGCGAGGGGCGGCGCGGCCCCGCGGTGCTCGATGAGCACGCTCGCGCTCGCCTTGGGCGCCGGCTGGTCGCGGAGCGGATCGTTTTCGGGCAAGTTGAGGTGGACGCGCGCGCCGAGGACGCCGTCGACGCTCTCGAGGGTCCGCTCGAGATCGCCCGCGACGCCCGCGACGTACTGCGCGTGCTCGGCGGTCTGGCTCGGGACGAGGGCGCCCTTGTCGAGCGAGTCGAGGACGCCCTTCGGGCTCGGCCGCGGGAGCTCCTCCTCGCGCATCGCCGCGAGCGCCCGCGCCACGTCGTCGCGGGCCACGACCACGCGCTCCTTGCCTTCGGCCTGCGGGTCGACCTCCTTGCTCGAGTCGATGTTCGCGCGGTCGAGCGCGAGCACGATGCGGTTGGCGTCGTCCTCGTCGAGGTCGTTCGCGACGGGCACGCTGCAGCCCAGCACGAACACGAGCGCCACCCACCGTCCTCGCATCATCGGCCGCTACTCTCGCCGAACGCGCCGGAGCGCGCAACAGGCCTTGCACCCGCGAAAAACCGGTGCTACCGGTTCCCTCAGGTGCGTGGTCCAGCGCGGGGCCCTGGTGGTCCGCGTCCGCACCGACGAGGCGTCGGAGCTTTCGGCCGGCCTCCCAGACTGGACGACCGCACACCACGCGGAGCCGTGTGACCCAGCCAGTTCCTTCCACGCCTTTCACCGAAGCGCTCGCGACGCTCAACGATCGCGCGCTCCGGCGTCTGCTCGGCGCGCGCGCGTTCCTTCGCGGCTACGACTACGTGCGCCGCCGAGCGGTCGAGAACGTTCAAATCGGCGAGGCGTCGGCGACCGGGCAGGTCCGCGGCACCGATCCCGCGCCTTACGACGTGAGCATCCAGCTCGCGCCGCCGCAACCGGGGAGCCCGAACGGGCAGGGCGGCATCAGCTCGCAGTGCTCGTGTCCGGCGTTCTCGAAGATCAACGGGCACTGCAAGCACGTGGCGGCCTTGCTCATCGCGGTGCGCGACCAGGTCCGGCCTCCGAAACCGCAGCAGCCGCAGCAGCAGGCGCCGATGGCGGCGCTGCCGGCGGTCACCGCCGGGCCGAACGGGGTGAGCGCGTACGCCGTGCCGCTCCCCGAGGGTGGCGGCGGCGGCGGCCGGCGTGGACGGCGCGCCCGCGCCCGCGCGCTCAAGCAGGCCCAGATGGCCGCGCAAGGCATGATCGCGCGCCAGGGGAGCGAGGGAAAGCACGGCGTCGAGGCCTGGCTCTCGGACCCGATGCCCCCGCAGCCGAAGATCGAGTACCGCGTCGAGGCGCGCCAGAGCTCGCTCGCGGTGCGCGTCATCGACCCCGAGGCGCGGACGCCGCTCCTGCCGAGCGCGCTCCTCGTGCCGCAGTCGCAGGCGCCGACTGCCGACCGCGAGGCGCTGCGCCTCCTCGCCCGCCTCGAGACCGAGCAGCCGCGCCGCGTCGGCATCGAGGTCCGCGGCGAGGACGCGTGCGATCTCCTCGACGCGCTGCGAGGCCGGCGCGTGATCCTCGAGCCGCAGATGATGGAGCTTCGTTACAACGACGACCCGCTCCGCGCCCACTTCGAGCTCGAGCTGTCGCAAGACGGCGCGTTCGTGATCGTGAAGACCTTCTTCACGCGCGCGGGAGATCCCCGCAAGTTCCTCGCGTCGCAGGGCGCGTGGTTCGAAGGGAGCCCGGGCTGGCACATCGACGTCGAGGGCTTCGCGCGTCCGCTCGACAAGCGCGTCTCGCCGGCGAGCCTGCGCCGCTTGATCCGCCAGCCGGTCATCCACGAGCCGATCGACAACCTCCCGCTCCTCATCGCGCAGGGCCTCCCCAAGGTGGCGCTCGAGGTCGGGGCCGAGCTGCCCGAGCTCTCCCAAGTCGCCGACGTGGTCGACCTCGAGCCGACGTTTCGCCTCCGCGCCGGCGGCTCGCTCGTCGAGGCGCACGTGTCGCTCCGCGCGGCGTACGAGGACGTCGAGATCGACGTCCGCGCCGACGGCATGACGCCGCCGGTGATCGTGAAGCCGCCGGCGCCCGGCTCGAAGCGCGCGCGCTGCATCCGCTGCGACATCGCCGCGCAGCAGGCCGCCGCGAGCAAGCTCCGCGCGCTCGGCCTCATCCCGGACGAGGACGGCCAGGGCTTCGTCGTCCGCGGCGACGGCGCGTTGAAATTCTGGACCGACGGCATCACGACGCTCCCCGAGGAGTGGGACCTCTACGCGCCCGACGACCTCGTCGACGTGCAGGTGCGCGACACCGCGCTCGCCGCCAACGTGCGCGTCTCGAGCGGCGTCGACTGGCTCTCGCTCCGCATGAGCTTCGAGAGCGACGGCGTCGCGGTCACGCAAGAGGAGCTCGCGCGCTGCCTCGCCGAAGGCCGCCGCTACGTGCGTCTCCAGGACGGCTCGTTCGCGCGGCTCGACCCCGACAAGGTGCGCGAGGTCCTCACGCGCCAGGCCGAGATCCTCGCGACCTCCGGCGGCTCCGGCGGCAAGATCCCGCTCTCGCAAGCCGGTCGCATCGAGGAGCTCCTCTCGCAGGTCAACCGCTCGAGCGTCACCGACGGCGCCAAGGAGCTCTTCAAGAAGCTCCGCGACATCGACGAGATCAAGGGCGCGAAGAAGCCGCGCAACCTCAAGGCGACGCTCCGCCCGTATCAAGAGTCGGGCTTCCAGTGGCTGTCGTTCCTGCACGAGATCGGCTCCGGCGGCGTCCTCGCCGACGACATGGGCCTCGGCAAAACGGTGCAGACCATCGCGCTGCTCCTCTCGGTCAAGAGCCTCGTCGAGAAGAGCGACGACAAGAAAAAGAAGTTTCGCGCGCTCATCGTCGCGCCGACCTCGGTCGTCACCAACTGGCTCCGCGAGATGGACAAGTTCGCGCCGTCGCTCAAGCACGCCCTCTGGCACGGCGCCGAGCGCAAGGAGCGCGAGGAGGAGCTCGAAGAGGCCGACGTGGTCGTCACGAGCTACGCGCTCCTCCGCCGCGACGAAGAGCTCCTCGCCAAGCAGAACTGGACCTACGGCATCCTCGACGAGGCGCAGAACATCAAGAACCCGCTTTCGGCGACCGCGCGCGCCGCCAAGCGCCTCAAGAGCGATCGGCGCCTCGCGCTCACCGGCACGCCGATCGAGAACCGCCTCTCGGAGATCTGGAGCATCTTCGACTTCGTCTCGCCCGGTCTCCTCGGCCCGCTCGACAAATTCGAGGAGCGCTACTCGCGCCCCATCGACGCCGGGGACCCGAAGGCGGCGCAGCGCCTCCGCGCGACCATCCACCCGTTCATCCTCCGCCGCACGAAGTCGGAGGTCGCCAAGGATCTCCCCGAGAAGATCGAGAGCGATCAAATCTGCGACCTCACCGGCGAGCAAGGCGCGCTCTACCAGGCCGTGCTCAAGGAGGTACGCGCGCAGGTCATGGGCGAGGTCGAGCGGCAGGGCATGGCCAAGGCGCAGATCCAGATCCTCGCGGGCCTCACGCGTCTTCGTCAGGCGGCGTGCGATCCGCGGCTCCTCGGCCTCCCGCGGCAGTTCACCGACGACGACTCGGGCAAGCTCCAGGCGCTGCGCGAGCTCATCCAGACTTCGATCGACGGCGGGCACCGCGTGCTCGTCTTCTCGCAGTTCGTGTCGATGCTCACGATCATCCGCCGCGCGATGGAAGAAGACAAAGTGCAGTACGAGTACCTCGACGGCTCGACCAAGGACCGGCAGACGATCGTCGAGCGCTTCCAGCAGGAGCACGGCGCGCCGGTCTTCCTCATTTCGCTCAAGGCGGGCGGCAGCGGCCTGAACCTCACGGCGGCCGACACGGTCATCCACTTCGACCCGTGGTGGAACCCCGCCGTCGAGGACCAAGCGACCGACCGCGCTCATCGCATCGGCCAGACGAAGGTCGTCACCACGTATCGTCTCATCGCCAAGGGCACCATCGAGGAGAAGATCCTCGAGCTCGGCGGCAAGAAGCGCGAGCTCGTCGGCGCCGTCCTCAGCGAGGACATGGGCGGCACGAAGAAGCTCACCAAGCAGGACCTCGAGGATCTCTTCAAGTTCGAGTGAAAGGAAACGATGGCCGACCAACAGCCCGAGGCGTGCGGTATCTGCGGAGGAGACGGCCGGATCGCCAACGCGTTCGGCAGCCACACGACGTGTCCGAGCTGTCACGGCTCCGGCCGCCGGCAGGAGACGACCGGTTTTCACGACGTGACCAAGACCAAGCCTTCGCATTTCGAGCCGAGCAACCGGCGCGGCGCGGCGGCGCCGAAGCCGACGTGGCCGTCGACGAAGTCCGGTCAGGTGCTCGCCAACGACGTGCAGAAGAGCGCCGTCTCGGCCGAGGTGAAGGCGCGCCTGGTGCGCGAGATCATGGAGCACGAGGACACGCACGGCCTCTGCACGCAGACGTTCGCGAAGAAGATCCGAAAAGAGATCCGCTGAGCTTCCGTCACAGCTTGTGCGTGACCCACCACACCGTGCCGGCGCAGAGCACGATGAGCACGAACGCCCAGAGCCACGCGCGGCTGGTCTCGCGCGACGCGGTGACCGCCTCCGCGGACGGCTCGGGCGCGGGCGCAGGAGGTGCGGGGGCGGGCGCGGCGGCCGCGGGCTTCTTCTCGGATTTTTCGTAGCCGCGGATGTCGCTCGTGCGATCGGCGGGGAGGCGAGGGCGATCGTCTTTGCGATCCGTGACCGGGCCGCCCACGAGGACGGCGTTGTCGTCGAACGAGTCGGTCGGCGCGTCCGACGACGGCCCGCGGAAGCTCTCCTCCGCCGAGGGTACGGGACGCTCGGAGCGAATCTCGTCGAGCCACGCCTGGTAGCGCTGGCGCTGCGCGCCGAACAGCTCCTCCATGAACGTCGCGACCGTCGACGCCGTCACCACGCGCCCGCGGCTCCGCGAGAACGTGTCGAGCGCCTCGGCCATGTCCTTCGCGGTCGCGTATCGCTGGGTTCGGTCTTTGGCGAGCGCCCTCTTCAAGATGTCCCACAGCGCGGGCGAGTAGTCCGGAACGAGCGCGGTCGGGTCCGGGATCTTGCACTCCGCGACGGCCGCGAGCGTCGACACGTTGTCCGGGCGCTTGAAGAGGCGCTTGTCGACCGTGAGCTCCCAGAGCGTCACGCCGAGCGCGAACACGTCGATGCGCCGATCGATGTCGCGCGAGCTCCGCGTCTGCTCGGGCGCCATGTAAGCGACCTTGCCCTTGATGACGCCGAGGCCGGTCTCGGTCACGCGGTTCTTCGCCTTGGCGAGGCCGAAGTCGATGATCTTCGGCTGGCCGTCGTAGGTGACGAAGATGTTGGACGGGTTGATGTCGCGGTGGATGACGTTCTGCTTCGCGCCGTTCGACTCGAGCTCGTGCGCGTGGTGGAGGCCCTCGGCGATGCGCGCGCCGATCCACGCGACGACGTCGGGCGGGAGCTTCTGGCCCTTGGCGCGCGCCGTGAACCAGATGTCCCAGAGCGACTCGCCGAAGAGCAGCTCCATCGCGATGTAGAGTCGCTTGTTTTCGGCCTCTTCACCGAGCTCGTGGACCTGCACGATGTTCGGGTGCGAGAGCTTCGCGGCGATGCGAGCCTCGTCGAGGAACATGTTGGTGAAGTCCTTGTCCTTCGAGAACTCGGGCTTGATGACCTTGATGGCGTGCAGCTTCTCGAAGCCCGCGGGGCCCGAGAGCCGGCCCACGTAGATGTTGGCCATGCCGCCGTCGGCGAGCTTCGCGCGAACTTCGTAGCGTCCGATCTTCGCGGGCAGTGCGGGGCCGGGTTTCTCGGTGTTCACGTTTGGGCAACATCATAACCGCAAACTCGCCTAACATCGCTCACGATGTTTTGGCTCTCCACGTCGACCGTCGTGCGGCTGCGCGATCAGCTCCGCGCCGCGGCGCAGCGCGGCAGCGTCGAACTGAGCGAGGCCGCCGCGGACGAGGCGGTCGTCGAGGAGTACCGCCCGCTCTGTGAAGCGATGTACCTCATGATGGCCGCCGACGGCGACGTCTCGACCGAAGAGCGCGAGGTGCTCGGAGGCGCGATGCGAAACCTCTCCGGCGGCGCCCTCGACGGGGAGATCATCGAGCGAATGCTCGAGGCGGCCGTGAAGCGTTCGACCGACGAAGGCCGACGAGAGCGCCTCGACGCGGTCGTGGCCGAGCTTTCCAAGGACCGCGCGCGCGCCGAGGTCGCGTTCGTGCTCGCGGCGGCGATCGCGTTCGCCGACGACACCATCGCCGACGAGGAGAACGACGTGCTCGATGCCATCGCCGAGGGCCTCGGCATCGACGAGTCGCGCGCGGACGAGCTGCTCGACGCGGTCGAAAAGGATCTCGGCGACCAAAAGAACGGTTGAGCCGTGGAAGAGGACGCGACCCTCGGACGCATCGGCGGCTTCCGCCTCATCAAGCGGCTCGCGACGGGCGGAACGAGCGACGTGCTCCTCGCGCGCGCGGAGGGGCCGCACGGCTTCGAGCGCACCGTCGTCCTGAAGCGGCTCCTCACCGAGCACCAGAGCGATCCCGATTTTGCGCGCATGTTCGCGCGCGAGGCCGCCGCGTACGCGCGCCTCTCTCATCCGGCGATCGTTCGGCTGTTCGATTTTTTCACCGCGAACAACCAGCTCGTCATGGTGCTCGAGTACGTCGACGGCGTGTCGCTCGCGCGCCTGATGACCCACGCGGCGCAGACGGGTCAGAAGCTCGACGATCGCGTTTGTTTTCTCCTCGCCTCGCGCGTGTTCGACGCGCTCTCGGCCGCGCACGACGCGCGAAACCCGGACACCGGCGACCCGACGCCGGTCATCCACCGCGACGTGAACCCGTCGAACGTGCTCATCCCGTGGGACGCTCATGCCAAGCTCGCGGACTTCGGCATCGCGAAGATCACCGGCCCGGACGAAGCGGAGACGAGCCAGGGCCTCATCAAGGGCACGTACGGTTACATGGCGCCCGAGCAGGTTCGCGGCGAGCGCGTGACGATCCGCACCGACGTCTACGCGGCGAGCCTCGTCTTGTGGGAGCTTCTCGCGCGGCGCAAGGCGATTCAAGCCGACAAGCTCCCGGAGATGGAAGTGCTCCGCGCGATGGCGGAGCCGAACCTCCCGAAGCTCGACGTGCTCCGCCCCGAGGTCCCCGACGCGATCCGCGAGGCGCTCTCGCGCGGGCTCGAGCCGAACCCGGCGAAGCGCGCGATCACGGCGGAGGAGATGCTCGGCATCCTGCGCGCGAACTTCGACGCGGAGGACGCGCGCCAGAAGCTCGTTCGCGTGCTCGATCCGCTTCACCCCGGCGGGCCGCGTCGCTCGCTCTCGGACACCATCGCCGAGGACATGCGCGCGACCGCCGAGGCGGCGGTCATGCCGTCGATGGGCGACACGTCGCCGAGCGTGCCGCGCGCGCCGGTCGCGCCGCCGTCGCCCGCGATGACGCTCCCCATCCCGACCGAGCGCAAGCCGCCGCCGCGTCCCGCGCCGCAGACGCCGCGCCTCGCGGCGACCGCGATGATGACGGCGCCCGCGCCCGCGCCCGTGGTCGAGCCCCCGGCGCCCGTGCGCACGCAGACCCCGAGCGGGTTTCGTCCGGTGTCGCCCTCTCAGCAAGCGATCGGCAAGGCGACGCTCGCCGGCGGCTTCTCACCGCTCGCGCCGATCGGCTCCGGCACGGACGCGCCGAGGGTCCCGACGCCGCGCCCGTCGGAGGCGCCGACGCAGAAGAACCAGTCGGTCACCGATCCATCCGCGGTGCTCCCGCAGTCGAGCGGATCGCTCCCCGCCGCGCAGCTCGTGACGCCGTGGCCGCCTCCGCCTCCCGCGTTCGCTCCGCCTCCCGCGTTCGCCCCTCCGCCGCAAGTGTTCGCGCCTCCGCCGATCATGCCGGGCCCGGCTCCGCGCCGCTCGTATGCTGCCGCGATCGTGTTCGCGATCGTCGCCGGCCTCGTCGTCATCGCCGTCGCAGCGGCCGCTCTCCTCTACTTCCGCACCGCCTCGGAGTCCCCCGTCGCGTCCGCTTCCCCCACGCCGACGCCCACGCCCACGCCAACGCCAACGCCCACGCCAACGCCCACGCCCACGCCAACGCCCACGCTCACGCCCACGCGCACCGCGGCCGCATCCGCGTCCGTCACGCCGAGCGCCTCGGTCGCCGCGCTCCCGTCGAATCTCCCGACGCCGAGCCCCACCGAAGGCGTCCTCATCCTCCCGGCCTACGCCCACGATCACCGCATCTACGTCGACGGCAAAGTCAAAGGCGACGGCAACGGCCCGCTCCTCGCCCCGTGCGGCGATCACAAAGTGCAGATCGGCTCCGCCGGCAAGGAGCGCGACATCCACATCCCGTGCGGCGCGGTCGCGCGCATTCCCTGAGCGTCAGGGACCTGCCGTGACCGTCGGCTCCGCCGCCTCGTTCGGCACCGCGGGGCCGGTGCCCTCGTAATACGCGAAGAACGCCTCCGCCCACTTCGCGCCGCCCGCCGCGTTCGGGTGAATGCCGTCCGCGCGGCGCGCGATCTTGAGGTTCGACGCGTCGAACACCTTGCACGGCGCCGCGTTCGCGCGGATGACGTCGAGCACGCCCGTGTCCTTCTTCCACGGCGGCGGCAAGAGCCAGTAGCACGCGCGCCCGCTCGCCGCGGCGCGCCGCACGATCGACTGCACGTGCTTCGCGAGCGCCGCGGGGAAGGGGACCGACACGTCGTTCGCGCCGAGCGTGATGAGCACGAGATCCGGCGCGCGCCGCGCGATGAGCAGGTCGATTCGCTTCTCGCGATCGTACACGGCGATGCCGACGCTCTGCTCGGAGTCGTCGTAGTACCGCGCGCCGAGCGCCTCGAACTTCGGCCCGAGCGCCTTCGCGAGGCCGTTGTACGGGTCCACCATCGAGTCGCCGAGGTGGAGCACGACCTTGGGCGGCGCGGGGTTCTGCGCCGCCGGCGCGGGCGTCGCGGTCACCACCGGCGGAGGGCTCGCCTCGCGGACCGGCGCGGGCTCCACTACCGTTGCAGTTGCAACCACAGGCGCGGGAGCCGCGACGACGGAAGCGTGGCCCGAGCAGCCGATGAGCGCGAGGCACGCGAACCCGAACGTGCTGTCTGACCGCATGCCTTGCGGTATATCAAGCGCGTTTTCTTCGGGCTACTCTTCGACGTCGGCGCAGCAGCGGAAGCCCGTCGAGTAGTCGTGGTACCAGGGGCCGTGCGCCACGGTGCGGTAGGTGCAGCCGTCGCCGTTGACGTGCGTGTCGAGGTAGTAGCCGCCCTGGAACGTGCCGTCCGGATCGTCGACCCACTCGTGGAGGTTGCCGACCATGTCGTAGACGCCGTAGCCGTTGGTGCACTCGGCGTGCGCGCCGGTGCGCGCGAGCGTGTGCGGCGCCGGGTTGAGGCGCGGGTCGTTCATGCGGTCCGTCGTCCACTCGTGCGGGCGATCGACGCGGAGCTTCATCACGCTGATCATCGGGCTCGTGCCGTCGTCGTTGCAGCGGCCGCTGACGCGCGCGTTTCCGTAGCCGAACGTCGTGCGCTCGGGGCCCATGCACGCCTTCGTCCACTCGCGCGGCTTGCACAGGCGCTTGCCCGAGCGCGCGCACGCGGCCTTCGCCTGCACTTCGCTGATGTAGCCGTGCGGCACGACGCCGGACGCGGTCACCGCGCGGACGACGTGTCCTTCGACCGTCGTGTACGGATCGTACGGACGCTCGTCGCCGTTCGGGAGGACCTCGAGGAGCGAGTCCTCCCAGCGGTCGATGCAGAAGCGACCGTCGACGTTCGCCATGCCCGCGGGACACATCCCGTGGCCGGTGTGACCGAAGAGCACGATGCCGGGGCGCGGCGCGCCGTCGACGGCCTGCGGGAGGAACGACGCGAAGCGCGCGTTGCGATCGCTCGTGCGGAGCGAGACGAAGTGCGCCTCGCCGCGCGCCACGTCGTCCATGGGCGAGCCCGCGCCCAAGAGCGGAGGGCTCTTGGTGCATCCGCCGCCGAGCGCCGCGAAGGCCGCCGCGGCGAAGAGCGCGATGGCGCTTCCGCGCCAGATCAACTCGTGCCCTCCATGACGCTTACCGTCTTAAGCGCCGTGGCGCGGTTCCGAAAGTAAAAAAATCAACAAAACGGAATTTGGTCGCACGGTGTGCGCTGGATTTTTACAACGCGATCTCGCGTTCCTTTTCCATGAGACGCACGCTGTTTCCTTCTCCGTCGTCGGCGACGTCGCGCACGAAGCGGAAACCTGCTTTCTCGTACGCGCGGATCGCGATCGCGTTCCGCGCGTCGGGATCGATGTAGCAGCGTGAAACGCGCGCGTCGGCGAAGACCACGTCCTCGACGTAGCGCGCGACCATCGCGGAGCCGACGCCGCGATGGATCCAATCGACCTCGCCGATGAAGACGTCGCAGTTCGCCGCGCGCAGATCCTCGATGCCGAGGACGCGCGCGTACCACGCGTAGTCGGCGTACTGCATCCACTGCGCGTGCCCAATCGCAATTCCGTCGCACACGACGAGGTGCGCGTGGATCGGCTCGACCGCGTCGACGTACTCGCCGTACTCCTTCTCGACGTCCGCGAGCGACGGAGGCGCGCCCCACCACGCGGCGACGTGCGGCGCGACGAGCCAGCGGTGCATCTGCGCGAGATCGGCGCGCGTGAGGGGCGGGAAACGGAACGCGTGCATCGCGTGCTAGGTTGCCACCATGCTCGCGACGCTGCTCGCCGATCGTGGAAAAAAGAACTTCATCCGGGACTCGTGGGACCGTCTGCGCAACGTGCCCGGTGGGACGCGCGCGTTCTCGCGCCTCGTGGGCTTCGCGGCGCCGTACACGGCGACCATCCACGCGCACGTCGTCTCCGTCGAGCCGGGACGCTCCGAGGTCACGATGGACGACCGCCGCGGCGTGCGAAACCACATCGACTGCGTCCACGCCGTCGCGCTCGCGAACCTCATCGAGCTCGCGGGCAACATCGCGGTCGCCTACTCGCTGCCCGACGACGGGCGCTTCATCGTCGCGAAGATGACGCAGGAGTACCTGAAGAAAGCGCGCGGTCCGCTCCGCGCGGTGGGCACGTGCGAGGTCCCGAAGACGAGCGAGCGGCGCGAGCTCCTCGTGAACGTCGACGTGCTCGACGCGTCGGACGTGCTCGTCACGCGCGGGACCATCGTCACGCTCATCGGTCCGAAGAAAGCGTGATCGCGCGCCGGACGATGGCGTCGAACATCTTCGGCGTGAGGCGTCCGGTCTGCGTGTTCTGCTGGCTCACGTGGTAGCTCGCGAGGAGCACGCCGGCGGGGAGGTCCATCTCGAGGCCGTGGGCGAACTTGACGCGCGGCGCGTCGCGTCTCCGCGCGTGGGCGAGCACGGCGTCGAACGCGATCGCGCCGAGGGCGAGAAAGACGCGCGCATTCGGCAGGAGCGCGAGCTCCTCGTCGAGCCAGTGGGCGCAGCGCGCGAGCTCGGCGCGCGTCGGGAGGTTGTCCGGCGGCACGCACCGCGCCGCGAGCGTGATGAACACGCCGCGCAGGCGAAGCCCGTCGTCCTTCGCGGTGCTCGTCGGTTGGCTCGCGAGGCCGGCGCGATGGAGCGCGGCGTAGAGGAAGTCGCCGGACTTGTCCCCGGTGAAGACGCGCCCCGTGCGGTTCGCGCCGTGCGCGCCCGGCGCGAGACCGACGACGACGATGCGCGCGCGCGGGTCGCCGAAGCCGCGCACCGGCTTGCCGTGGTAGGTCCAGTCGCGGTAGGCGCGCCGCTTGGTCCGCGCGATCTCCTCGCGGTGTCGGACGAGCCGCGGGCACGCGCGGCACGCCTCGATCCGCTCGCCCAGCACGTCGAGCTTCATCCGCCCGCGACGAGCTTCTCGTACACGTCCGCGTAGCCCGCGCACATCGCGCTGAGCGCGCACTCCTTGACCGCGTACTCGCGCGCGCGCGCGCCCATGGCGCGCATGCGGTCCGGGCGATCGGCGGCCTCTTGCATGCGCGCGGCGAGCTCGGACGCGGTGAGCGAGCGGGCGAGGAGGCCCGTCTTTCCGTGCTGGACGAGCTCGCGCACGCCGCCGACCGCGAAGGCGACGACGGGCTTTCCCATCGCCATCGCCTCGAGCACGCTCAGACCGAACGACTCGTGGCGCGACGCGCTGAGCGCGGCGTCGGCTTCGGCGACGACGGGGCGCACGTCGGCGACGAACCCGCGGAAGTCGACGCGGTCCGTGACGCGCCACGCGCGCGCGATCGCGGCGAGTCGCTTTCGCTGCGAGCCGTCGCCCGCGACGACGAGGCGCGCGTTCGGGACGCGCGCGAGGGCTTCGATGGCGACGTCGACTTGTTTGCCCGGGTCGAGCCTGCACGCCATGACGAACGTGAACGGCGCGCCGCGCGGACGCCGCTCGGCCTGCGCCGCGAGGCTCGGCGCGAAATGGTCCACGTCGACGCCGTTTCGCACGACGATGATCCGCTCGGCCGCGTAAGGCGCCGTCCGCGCGACGTAGTCCGCGACGTGCGAGGCGACCGCGACGACCGCGGACGCGCGGCGGAGCGACCATCGCGTGAACGGCGAGCGGTCGATCGCCGCGAAGTGGCGCGTGTCGTGCTCGGTGCGCACGATGCGCGCGCCGGCCCGGAGAGCGGCGCGGGTGCCGAGCACGTGCGACGCGAACGTGTGGAGGTGGACGATGTTCGCGTTCGTCTCGCGCGCGACGCCCTCGAGCCAGGCCGTGTCGCTCGGGCCGAGCGAGCGCCACAAGTACGCGATGGGGTTTTCGCGCACGGGCCCGCGGTCGAAGACGCGCAGGCCCGGCCGGTCGAAGTGCGCGCGCACGCGCTCGGACGGCGTGAAGAGCGCGATGGCGTGGCTCGCGCGCGTCCACTCGGCGTGCGTCACCAGATCGAGGAGCTGGCGCTCGGCGCCGCCCGCCTCGCCGCCGCAGACGACGTGGAGCACGCGCGCCTCGGCGGGCAGCTTCGCGAGCGCGAGGGTGGGGGCCGCGGTCACGTCGCTTGCCCCGCGGGCGCTTCGCGAAGCGCCGGGTCGAGCCGCACGAAGAAGACGACGGCGACGACGAGGTGCGTGAGCGACGTCGAGAGCGCGAGCCCGCGGAGGCCGAGCGGCTTCACGAGCGCGAGGTCGAAGACGAGGTTCATCGCCGCGTTGAGGAGGCCCATCGAGATCATGATGCGCGAGTTCTTGAGCGCGACGTGCGCGCGCGCCAGGACGAGCAGCGCCCCGAACGGGGCGACGCCCGCGAGATGATACGGGAGGATCTCGATCATGCGGTCGACACCCGCCGCGTCCATCGCGCCGCGGAGGAACACGAACCGAAGGAGCGGTCCGCGGACGACGAAGACGAGCGCGCTCGCCGCGCCGAGGAGCACGCACGCCCACGCGAGCGATCGATGCACGGTCGCGCGGAACGGTCCGTCGCGCCCCGAGTGCGCGGCCTCGTCCGACAGCACCGAGAGGAGCACGGGAAGGAGGCTCATCTGGAGGAGCGACGTGAGCACGGACGAGACGTCGCCGCTGTACCGGAGGAGCGTGCCGCCGCCGAGGACGCCCGCGAAACCGGCCATGAGCTGATCGACGACCGGGTTGATGCGCGTGAGCGCGCCGCCGCCCGCCTCGGACGCGACGAGCTTGGCGAAGCGCCGCACCGGCTCGGGCCGCTCGAGCGTGAGCGGGATGCGAAGGCCGAGGCTCCCCATCGTGAGCTGGCCGAGGATGCCGATCGAGACGAGCTCGCCCGCGAGCGCCGCCGCCGGCACCACGATGATGCCCGCCGACCGGTGGAAGCCCGCGATGATCCCGATCGTCGTCGCGACCGACGCGGCCCCCGCGATGGGGTGCGCGAGGTAGCGGTGCTCGGCGTTGAGCACGGCGACGAAGAACGTCCGCACGGCGAGCGCGACGAGGTAGAGGCAGAAGAGCGGCACCATGCGCGCCGCGAGCGCGAGGTCGGGGCCGTCGTACCGGGTCGCGAAGGTGCCCACCGCGACCATGCCGATGACGGCCGAGAGCGCGCCTCCGACGACCAGGGTGTGCGCGAGCAGCGACCCGCGGACGCGCGCCGCCATGTCGTGCGCGCCGCGGATGCGGAGCTCGGTGAGGATGGGCACCACGGCCGAGTCCTGGAACACGCCGAAGACGAGCGAGCCCGCGAAGGCGAACGCGGCCCACGCGAAATAATAGACGTCCGTCGCGCTGCTGCGCCCGAACCACGCCGCCAAGAGCAGCGGGAGCGCGCCGTCGCCGGCGCGAAAGACCACCTGCGCGGCGAGGAGCACGAGCGAGGTGCGGGCAAGAGAAGGACGCTTCACAACGACTGGAAGACTCGAAACATAGTGCAAAACGCCTTCCCGCACCAACCGCGCGCGCTATGGTGGCGTGCGGCTTTCGTACGATGACCCAGCTCGCGCCGCTACGACCGCTCCGCGTTCTCTTCTTGAACGACACCGCGCGCAACGGCGGACCGGGGCGCAGCCTCTACACGCTGCTCCGGGAGCTCGACCCGCGCGAGATCTATCGCGCCGTCGTCTTGCCGCGTCCGGGCGTCGTGTCCGATCTCGTCGTGGGGTGCTGCGAGACCATCGCCTTCGCGCCGGACTTCGTCGAGAACCCGGTCGAGCCGCTCACGCGGCCCCTCCGTCGCGAGGATCTCACCGCGGCCGCGCCGCTCCGCGCGGCGCGCGCGGTGGGCAACGCGTTCAAGATGACGAGGAGCATGACGTCGCTCGGGCGCCTCACGCGCCGCGGGGAGTTCGACCTCGTCTACTGCAACGGCACGACCGCCGACTTCGCCGGCGCCGCGCTCGGGCGCGTCACGGGCACGCCGGTCCTCTGGCACGTGCGCTACACGCACGTCCCCGAGGCGGTCGCGGAGCTCCACGCGCGCCTCGCGGCGGGACGCACGGTGCGGCGGATCGTGTGCGTCTCGCGCGCGGCGGCGAAGCTCTTCGCGCACTCCCCGGACAAGGTCACCGTCGTGCACAACGCGGTCGACACGGAGGCGCTCTCGCCCGACGCGGTGCCGCGCGGCAGCGCGCGCGCCGAGCTCGGTCTCGCCGACGACGCGTTCGTCTTCGGCGCGCACGGCCGGGTCCTCCCGCGAAAGGGATTCGTCGAGATGATCCGCGCCGCGCGCCTCGCGCGCGACGCGATGACCGAAGCGGAGAAGGCGCGCGCCCACTTCGTGATCGTCGGCGACACCCCCGAGGACATCGGCGGCGACCACCTCGCCGAGTGCAAGCTCCTCGCGCGCGAGCTCGGCCTCGAGCGCTTCGTCCGCTTCACGGGCTTTCGCGCCGACGTGCGTCCGTACGTGCGCGACTTCGACGTCGAGATCGTCCCGAGCGTCTACGAGGATCCGCTCCCGCGCGCGGTCATCGAGGCGATGGCCTTCGGCGTCCCGGTGATCGGCACCCGCGTCGGCGGCATCGGCGAAATGTTGGAACGGGGCGGGGGCGTCCTCGTGCCTCCGCGCGACGAGCCCGCGCTCGCCGAGGCGATGCTCCGCTACCTCCGCGACGACGAGCTCCGCCGGCGCGACGGCGCACGCGCGCGCGAGCGCGTCCTCGCCGAGTTCGACGCGCGCGCCCACGCTGCGCGCATCCGCGAGGAGATCGCGCGCGCGGTCTTCGGAGGAGGTCCCGGGTGAACCGCCGCGTCCGCGCCGTCGTGGTGCGCGTCGTCGACACGAGCGGCCGGAGGCCCCTCGCGGTCCTCGCGTGCGCGCTCCTCGTCCTCGCCGGCCTCTGGACGTACGCGTACACGCACTTCCAGCTCAACGCCGATCTCCTCGAGCTCCTCCCGAAGAACAGCCCGGGCGTCCGCGCCTTCGAGCACCAGCTCGGGCGCGTCGGCGGCGGGTTCAGCCTCGTCGTCGTCGTCGAGTCGCCCGATCGCAAGCACAACGAACGGTTCATCGACGCGCTCGACGAACGCGTCGCGAAGCTCGCCAAGTCTCGTCCCGATCTCGTGAGCTACGTCGAGCCCGGCACGAAGGACGTGCACGCCTTCTTCGACGCGCACAAGTGGCTCTACGCCGACGAAGCGGATCTCGAGAAGGCCGACGAGCGCCTCGACCACGAGATCGCCGTGCGCTCCGGCCTCGTCGAGAGCTTCGACGAGGACGCGCCGCCCGCGCCCGCCGCCGCCGGCCCCCCCAAGAAGGAGAAGGCGAAGGACCTCGGCCTCGACGAATACGAGCAGCGCTGGAAGGACCGCACGGCGAAGTTCGACGATTTCCCGAGCGGCTACTTCTCGACCCCCGAAGGCGACATGATGGCGCTCCGCATCGTCGCGGGCAGCCACGGCCTCGGCGACGCCGCGGGCGACACGCTCCTCGCTCGCGTCCACGCGATCGTCGACGAGGTCGACCCAAAGTCGATCGACGCGCGCATGCAGGTCGGCTACGCGGGCGACATCGCGAACGCGGTCGAGGAGAAGGACTCGCTCGTGAGCGACGCCGCGTGGGCGACGGGCGGCGCGTTCCTCCTCATCTTCCTCGGCGTCGTCGTCTTCTTTCGCTCGCCGTGGGCGCCGCTCGTCCTCGCGCTCCCCGCGGCGATCGGCGTCGGCGCCGCGTACAGCTTCGCGATGGCGCGCTTCGGCTACGTGAACACGACCGGCGCGTTCCTCGGCGCGATCATCTTGGGCAACGGCATCAACTACCCGATCGTCCTCTTGCACCGTTACCGCGAGTTCCGCGCCCGCGGCATGCCGCCCGAAGAAGCGCGCCGCGAGGCCGTCCTCAACGCCTTCCGCGCCGAGCTCGTCGGCGCGTCGGTCGCCGCGATCGCGTACGGCTCGCTCGTCGTCACGAGCTTCCAGGGCTTCGTGCAGTTCGGCGTCATCGGCTTCGTCGGCATGCTGCTCGTGTGGGTCTCGATGATCCCGTGCGTGCCCGCGCTGCTCGTCGTCGACGAGTGGGTGCAGGCGCGCGTGCCGACGTGGCTGCGCGATCGCCCGCTCCGCGATCCGGATCGCGACGCCCGCGGCCCCGTAATGGGCGTCGTCGCGAAGCTCACGGAGAGAGCGCCGGTCTTCGTCCTCGCGCTCGGCGCGCTCGCCGCCGTCTGGGCCGCGCGCCCGCTCGGCGCGTACCTCGAGAACCCGTGGGAGTACGATTTCTCCGCGATCGGCTCGCGCCACGCGCAAGTCTCCGGCGCGGGCGCGTGGTCGACGAAGGCCGACCGCGTCTTCGGCGGCAAGGCGAACATCGCCGGCGCGATGATGCTCGCCGACACGCCCGAGCAAGTCCCCGAGGTCAAGCAAGCCATCCTCGACAACGACGCGCGCGATCCGCAAGGCCGCCTCATCGACGACATCGTCACGGTGGACGACTTTCTGCCCGGCACGGTCGCGGAGCAGCAGAAGAAGATCGCCGTGCTCGACCGCATCCGCTCGCGCCTCACGCCCTCGGTCATGGCGAAGCTCGACCCCGACGAAAAGAAGCGCGTCGACGAGATCGCGCCGCCGCCGCACCTCGAGCCCATCACGGCGAAGGATCTCCCGCCGCTCCTCCGGCGGCGCTTCGAGGAGATCAACGGCCGCGTCGGCACGCTCTTCTACGTCAAGTTCAAGCCGTTCTCCTTCTCGGACGGACACATCTTGCTCCGCATCGCGCGCACCACCGACAACGTCCACCTCCGCGGAGGCACGGTCGTGCAGACGGCGAGCCGCTCCACGATCTTCGCCGAGATCGTCCGGTCGATGGAGCGCGACGGTCCCCTCGCGACGTACGTGTCGCTCTTCGCCGTGATCGCGGTCGTCGTCGTCGCGACGGGGAGCTGGCGCGGCGCCATCGCGGTCCTCCTCGCGCTCGGTCTCGGCGTCGTGGTCACGCTCGGGAGCGCCGCGCACTCCGGGATGAAGCTCAACTTCTTCAACTTCATCGCGCTCCCCATCACGTTCGGCATCGGCAGCGAGTACCCGTTCAACGTCTTCGATCGCTCGCGCCTCCTCCGCGGCGACGTCTCCTCGGCGCTGCGCCTCTCGGGCGGCGCCGTCGCGCTCTGCAGCTACACCACCACCATCGGCTACGCGTCGATGCTCGTCTCCGACCAGCGCGCGCTCCAGTCGTTCGGCCAGCTCGCGATGACTGGCGAGATCGCGTGCGCTTCGGCGGCGCTCGTGATCATGCCGGCGTTCCTGCAAGTCTTCAGGTCAAGAGGTCGGCGCCGCGCGGCGTGAACCGCCCCCGCGCCGCGCGAAGGACGCTCGCGACCTCGCGCCGGAGCACCGCGCTCCGCATGTCGCCCGGGTGGAGCGCGATGCGCGTCGGGAGGACCCGGCGGAGCGGCCGCGCGGCGCGCACGAAGAGCGCGCTCGACCAGAGACGCGCCGGCGTCCGGCTCGCGAAGTTGAGCACGAGGCTCGCGCGCGCGCGATGCGCGACCGGGTCGTACACGCGGAAGTGATCCTCGGCGTAGCGATAGCCGCGTGCCGCGAGCGCCGGGAGGACCCAGCGCGCCATCTGCCACGCGGGCGCGACGAACCCCGCCGCGCGCAGCCCGAGCTCCGCGAACATCGCAGCGCCCGCGTCGATGCGCCGCTCGCCCTCGTCGCGGTCGAGGTCCGCGAGCTCCGCCTCGCCGCCCGAGGCGACGCGCTGCGCGAACGCCGAGCGAAGCCCGCGCCCGCGTCCGCTCGCGCGATGCTCGTAGCCGTGGAGGTAAATCTCGTGACCCGCCGCCGCGAGCTCGCGCAATCGATCGACGAAGCGCGGGTGACGATCGAGCGGCCATCGCCCATGAAAATCCGGGACCACGAGCAAGGCCGCCGTCGCGCCTTCGCGCGCGCATGCCGCGAGCGCGTCCTCGACCTCGCCCGCGAAGGCGGGGGAGACGTCGTGAATCGAAACGTGGACGCGCGGCATTGCGCGCACACCCTAGCGCGTACGCTCGCTCGCTTGGAAGCGGCGTTCCCACCGGGCGGCGACGCGAGCGTCGTGACGGATGCGCCAGGCGCCGTAAACGCGCCGGACGACGAGGCCGATCCCGAGCAGCGTCACGAGGCCGACGCCGAAGACGAACCCATCGAAGCGCCCGCTGCTCCCGACGCTCATGCGCCCGAAGCTACAGCAAAAGACGAGGGCGACCGCGGTGAACGCGCGCCGAACGTAGAGCGGCGCGCGCGGACTGCCTCGAGTTGCGCGCTTTATCGTGCGCGCGTCACTGGCAGCCCGCGGCGGCGTTGCTCGCCGCGAACGCGCAGCACGTCTGGTTCTGATCGGCGCACGTCCCGTCGGAGTAGCACCACGAGACCATCGCGACCTCGGAGCCGCACGCGCAGCAGAACGAGAGGCAATCGGCCGCCGTGTTGCAGTCGTCGCCGGGTCCGCCGAGCGTCGTGTCCGCGGGAGCGCACGTCGCCGCGGTGGAGATGGAGAGCATCGCGCCCGCGGCGTCGAGCGTGTCAGCGCCGCCGGAGCATTTCTCGGGGCTGCGAGGGCTGCACGCGACCGCGACCGAGGCGACCGCGATCGTCGCGGCGAGCGTCTTCACGACCGAGAGGGTATCACTTGGATGCGGATGCGGATCTCGTGGAAGGCGCTCGGCGCGTTGCTCCTCCTCGCGGCGTGCGCGGCGCCGCGGCGCGACGACGCGCTGGTGCCCGAGCCGCTGCCGACGCCGGCCCCGGCGCGCGTCGCCGCCGAGCCGCGCGAGTCGTCGCTCGCGATCGCGTCGCTCCAGCCCGGCGTCCGCGCGTTCGTCGACGGCGCGGACGCGGGGCCGTTGCCGGCGTCCGTTCGCGTCGAGCCCGGGGTTCACGTCGTTCGGCTCGAGGGCCCGCGCTACGAGACGCGCGAGATCCGCGTGACGGTCGCGCCGGGCGAGTCGACGAAGCTGCACGAGACGCTCGCCGTCACGCGCGGGAAGGCGACGCTCGTGCTCCTGACGCCGGGCGCGAAGGTCGAGCTCGTCTCCGGCAACGACCGTCGCGCGGTCTTGCAGCTCCCGATCGCGATCGAGATCGGGCCGGACAAGGAGTGGACGATCGAGGCGACGAAGCCGGGGCTCAGGCCTTACCGCCGGACGATTCGGTTCGACGACGGCGTCGCCGAGAAGACGTTCGAGATCGAGCTCGCGCCCTGATCGAGCAGCGCTCGGTACCGCGCGAGCAAGCGCTCGAAATGCTCGCGCATCGAGAGGATGCCCTCGGCGGCGCGCGTCGCCGCGTCGCGCAGCGCGAACGGATCGCGCGCGAGGAGCCGCTCCATCGCCGCGGCGCACGCCTCCGCGTCGCCCGCGCGGTACGTCTCCGAAAACTCCGGTCGCGCGAGCTCGGCGGCGCCGCCCTCGTCCGGCACCACGACCGGCGCGCCGCACGCGATCGCCTCCGCCACCGCCAATCCGAACGTCTCGTGCGGGCAGCCGTGGACGAGCGCGTCGGCCGACGCGAGCGCCTCGGCGAGCTTGTCGCGGTCGCGCTCGAAACCTGCAAAGTGCACGTTTTGGGTCGCGCGCATTTCCAGGCGCGCACGCTCGGGTCCGTCGCCGAAGATCACGAGGCGCGCGTTCGGGCGCTTCGCCGACACGCGCGCGAATGCGTCGAGCACGACGTCCCATCGCTTCTCGATCGCGAGCCGCCCCGACGCGACGAACGTCCCGCTGCGTTCGCCCCCGCGCGGCCGAAACGTTTCCTTGTCGACGCCGAACGGCAGGTGCTCGGCGACGACGCCGTGGCGCGCGAGCTTGCCGACTTGCCAGCGGCTCGCGCAAAACGTCGCGGCGCACCCGTTCGCAATGCGGCGCACCCACGCCCAGAGCGGAACCGCGACGCCTCTCGCGAGCGGCCGAAGCGCTTCACGACCCTCGACGAGCACGCGCTCGTACGTGTCGATGAAGTCCGAGTGCCACACGAAGGTGCGGATCCCGAACGTCCCAGGCTTGGACAAGAGAGCCCCCAGGGCGGCGACGTACGGCGAGTGAATCTCGAGCACATCGGGGCAAGCTGTCCTAACGGCTTCACGGATCTTGTCGGGCCGCCAGAGCAAGTGGTACGTGGGGTCATAAGGCATGGCGGGCCCACCGAGTCGATGCACGTGGGGAGGGGCGGGAGCCGACCCGGGAACGAGCATCTGGGAGTCGTGCCCGAGTTGGCATAGAATGTGGTGCTTTTGTTCGAGGTAGCTTCGGACGCCTCCGCCGCGCTCCGAATAGAACTCCGTAACGTCGACGACTTTCATCCTTGAGCCCAATGACCGCTTCTTCTCGTAACGCCGAGCTTCTTCGTTTTCCCCGTCACTACTCGCCGGCACCCGACCCGCACCTCGCGAAACCTCACCCTTTTTCGGCGCTGTCCGCCGGGATCGGGCGGCCGCTGCGGATCGCGTTCCTCAGCGACTTCGTCCGAATCCCGTACGCCAACGGCGCCGTCTTCCAGACCCGCCTCCTTTACCAGGAGCTGCGGAAGCATGGCCACGAAGTCACGGTCATCGGCGCCCATGATCCGGATGCCATCCCCGAGGACCTCGCGCCGGGAACGATTCAGCTGCCGAGCGTGCCGCTGAAGACCTATCCGGGCCTGCACCTGCCGATGCCGCTCGCGCGCTGGGTGTTCGACCCCGACCGTTGGGACTTCGACGTCATCTTCGCCCAAGTGACCTCGCTCGTTCACCACTTCGGGATCTGGCTCCGCAAGATGAAGGGCATCCCGCTGCTGATGGTGAACACGACGCACCTCGCGGCGGCGTACGACGTGCTCCTTCCGGAGAAGGTCTCGAAGATCGAAGCGGTGCACGCGGGGCTCGAGTTCTTCTTGAAGCGACCTTACGAGCGCACGTTCGCAGAGATCTACAACCAAGGCGACGGTCTCGTCGTCTTGAGCGAGGGGCTGCGCACGTACTGGCGCGAGCGCGGCGTCACGACGCCCATCCACGTCATCCCGCGCGCGGTGCAGCCGGACATCTTCGACCGCGCCATCGGCGACGATCCGTACGAGGCCTTCGTCCCGACGAACGGGCCGCGCGTGCTCTGCGCGGGGCGGCACACGCGCGAGAAATCACAGGACCGCGCGATCCGCATCTTCGCCGAGCATGTGCTGCCGGCGCAGCCGCAGGCGACGCTGACGATGCTCGGCGTCGGACCCGACACCGACTATTACAAACGCGTCGCGCGCGAGCTCGGCGTGATGCATCGCGTGTGCTTCCCGGGCGAGGTGCCGTTCACCGAGATGCCCGCGTTCTACGCGTACGCGGACATCTTCGTGCACACGTCGCAGAGCGAGACCTACGGCAACGTGCTCGGCGAGGCGCTCTACTGCGGCACGCCGACGGTGGCGTTCGCCGACGGGATGGGCGTGTCGTCGCAGCTCGCCGACGGCGAGAACGGCGTCTTGCTCCAGCCGGGCAAGGGGCCGGCCGCCGAGGCAGAGGCCGACGCGCAGTTCGGCGCCGCGGTGCTGAAGCTGCTCGCTTCCCCGACGCAGCGCGCGAAGCTCTCGCGCGCGGCGAGCCGCATGGCGCGCGAGCGCGCGCACCCATACGTCGTGATGGAGCGCATCGCGGCGGCGTTCAAGAGCGCGCGCGATCACGCGGACGTCAACGGGCTCCGGCCGGCGGCGCAAGGGCCTCGCATCGTCCAGTGGCTCACGACGATGAAGCACATGCAGCCGTGGGGCGTGATGAACGGCAGCGTGTACCTCATCGGACACCTGCGTCCGGGGAAGGTCCTGCCGCGGCCGGTTCACCCGCAGTTCGCGAAATAGAGAGCGCTCACTGCTGGCAGGTGCCGTCCTTCTGGCACACGTCGGTCGCCTTCGACGAGCACGCGAGGTCCGGGCAGCTCACGGTGCAGCCCGCGCTCTTCACCGCGTCGAGCGCCTTCTTGTAGTCCTTGGCCGAGAGCGAGTCGCCGCTCGTGACCGTGACCGGGCAGCACAGGCCGTCGATCTGCTGCGTGCACTGTTCGGAGTCGCACGTGGCGCAGCACTGGACCGCCGCCTGGCGCGCCGACTCGAGATCGGCGAGGAGCTGGTTGCAGCTCGGACCACCGTCGGGCGAAGGCGCGGCGTCGCCGGTCGTGGCGTCGTCTCCGCCCGGGCCGCCGTCGAGGAGTGGGCTGACCGTGGCGCCGCTGCACGCGGCCGTGAGCGCGAATAGCGCGAAAGACAGGGCTTTCATGGTCGCATCATGACATCGCGCTTCGGCGCGCGCCAACTTCGGTCAGCCGTCGCGTTGGATCGCGTCGCGGACGGTGACGAGGCCGTCGTGGAGCGAGACGCGTGGAGCGTAGCCGAGCTCCTCGCGCGCGCGCGCCACGTCGGCGAACGTCGCGTCCACGTCGCCGGGCGGCACGGCGCCGTGCTCGGTCGCGAGGGGACGGCCCGCGGCGTCGCCGATGGCGGCGACGAGCGCGTCGAGGCGGATGGGCGCGCCGGAGCCGAGGTTGTACGCGCGGAAGCCGGAGGGTGCGCGCTCCATCGCGCCGAGCACGCCGCGAACGATGTCGTCGACGTGCGTGAAGTCGCGGCGCATCGAGCCGTCGCCGAAGACCGTGACGGGGCGGCCTTCGAGCGCGGCGCGCATGAAGAGGCTGATGGCCATCTCCGGGCGCTGGCGCGGGCCGTAGACGGTGAAGAAGCGGAGCGCCGTGATGGGGAGCTCGGGCGCGACGCGCGCGACGGCGCCCGCGACGAGCTCGGCGCCGCGCTTGGTGGCCGCGTAGGGCGACTCGGGGACGACGGCGGGCGCGTCCTCGCGCGCGGGCAGTGGCGTCGAGTTTCCGTAGACCGACGAGCTCGACGCGAAGAGGTAGCGCTCGGCGCCGACCTCGCGCGCCACTTCGAGCGTGACCGCGGTGCCCTCGACGTTGACGCGCGCGTAGCGCGCCGGATCGCGGAACGACGGGCGCACGCCGGCGAGGCCGGCGAGGTGGACGACGCCGCGCGCGCCCTCGAACGCGCGTCGCATGGCGGCGCGGTCGGTGACGCACGCTTCGAGCACGCGGAAGCGGTCTCCGTGCTCCTTCTCGAGGTCTCGCTGGTTGCGCTGCTTCCACGCGCGGGGGTAGGGCGCGTCGGAGAAATCGTCGACGACGACGACGTCGTCGCCGCGCTTGCAGAGCGCGCGACAGAGGTGATGCCCGATGAAGCCGACGCCGCCGGTGACGACCCAGCGCATCAAGATCCGATCACGTGCGTCGCGTCCGGATTCACGCCGACGCCCTGGTAGCGGAGACCGGCGCGCCGCACCTCCGCGGGTCGCCACACGTTGCGCGCGTCGATCACGACGTCGCCGCGCATGCGCTTCTTGATCTCGTCGAAGTTCGGCGCGCGGTAGCTGTGCCACTCGGTCATGAGGACGAGCGCGTCGGCGCCCTTGGTCGCGTCGTACTCGCGGGCCGCGATCGTGACGGCGGGGAGCGCGCGCGAGAAGGTCGCGCTCGCCTCGGGGTCGTGGCCCACGACGCTCGCGCCGCGCTCGAGGAGGAAGCGCGCGAGTGCGAGCGAGGGCGCGTCGCGGACGTCGTCGGTCTCCGGCTTGAAGGCGAGGCCCCAGAGCGCGACGACCTTGCCGCGGACGTCGCCGACGGCTTGCTCGACGAGGCTGCACACGAAGGCGATTTGCTCTTGGTTCGCGCGGTGCGTCGCGTCGGCGATGCGCATCGGGATGTCGTGCTTCTTGCCGAGGTGGACGAGCGCCTGCACGTCCTTCGGGAAGCACGAGCCGCCGTAGCCGGGGCCGGCGTAGAGGAAGCGACGGCCGATGCGCTTGTCGGCGCCGCCGCCGAGTCGCACGGCGTGGATGTCGGCGCCGGTCGCGTGGCAGAGGCGAGAGAGCTCG
>Ga0335082_10001428_pt1 | contig 25493 bp, 21 predicted proteins | sample Lox_Sample_41_FD_206718 | JGI IMG/M metagenome (GOLD analysis project Ga0335082, IMG submission 206718) | Soil microbial communities from Loxahatchee National Wildlife Refuge, Florida, United States - Lox_Sample_4.1 | ecosystem: Environmental > Terrestrial > Soil > Wetlands | place: USA... | reverse complement strand
AAAATCATGGAGGAATACGCCGGTGGCGCATCTCGGTACTATGAAATGAACGAGGCACAATTATTAGTCGCCCGAAAGCACCTGACACAACTGCCCAGTCAACTGGATCTCATCGTAGCGGAAGATTTGCATGACCTGATGAAGGTCCACGAGATCCTGGACCGGATTGATGTGGCGCAAGTCTTGGTCGAACACCTATTACACCGACGAGAGACCCGATGGCCAGCTTATCAGACACGGATGGATTTCCCGGAGCGCGACGATCAAAACTGGCTGAAGTTCATCAACTCCCGTCGGGATCCAAAAACAGGTGGTATTACGATGCTTGAACGACCGTACGAACAATTGGTCCCAGGAGACCGATACAAACCCTAAAAGACAGCTCGATTAGAAAGGATGTCTTATGCCTGTCATTGTCGACCCCGTAAAATGTGACGGCTGCGGAAATTCAGTTCAACCGCCCTGCGTTCGAATGTGTCCCGGCGACCTCATCGTGAAGGATATGGGAACGAACAAGGCCTATCTAAAATATCAGGACTGCTGGGATTGCCTCGCCTGCGTGAAAGCCTGTCCGGAAGAGGCGGTTCTTTTTCGACTCTCGTTTCAATTGGGTTTTCCCAACGCGAGTCTTCAGCCCCATGTCCAAATCGCACAGAACTTGATTACGTGGGAAGCAGTCGACAGTCACGGCCGGAAAGAGGCCTTCACCATTCCAACCAAGATTCTTCCGGTCGCGTTGGATGAAAAGGTGGAAGGAACAGGACAGCCTGATTTTTCGATTTAACCCGCGTCATCTTTTGGATGACGCGGATGGGAGGAAGCGCCATGGGAACGTTAACCTCACGACAGAAAACGCCGGTGGATCTCTCTAAAATCCCCGCCGAGATCTTAAAAGAGATCGAGATCTTCGAGGGCGAGGTCGGCCGTCTGAAACGGGGCGAAATCACAGCGGATCAATTCAAACCCTTCCGGCTGCAACACGGCGTCTATGGGCAGCGACAGCCCGGCGTTCAGATGTTCCGGGTCAAGGTACCGCAGGGACGGCTCGATCCGGCGCAGCTGCGGCGTTTGGCGGATCTGGCCGAGACCTACGCCTCCGGTGTCTGCCACCTCTCGACACGTCAGAACATTCAGATGCATTTTGTGAAACTCGAAAACGTTCCGATGATGATGCGTCTGATCGCCGAGGTCGGACTGACCACCAGAGAGGCCTGCGCCGATACGGTCCGCAACGTCACGGCCTGCCCGATGGCTGGAATCAGCCCTACGGAAGTGGCGGATGTCACCCCGTACGGCCTGGCGATCACTGAGCATTTTTTGAGGAATCCGATCTGCCAGAAACTGCCGCGAAAATTCAAGATAGCCCTCGAGGGCTGTGCGGATTACGATCATGCCGCCACTTCGATCCATGACATAGGGATCACGGCCCAGAGACGGGATAAACGATTGGGGTTCCGAGTCGTAGTGGGGGGCGGACTGGGTTCCACTCCGAGGACTGCAAATGTTCTGATCGAGTTCGCGCCGCCCGAGGACCTGCTTGCAATCTGCGAAGCCGTCATTCGTGTCTTTGACCGGCATGGTCCACGTCAGAACCGGTATAAGGCCCGAATGAAATTTCTGGTCGAAAAGCTGGGGTTCGAAAAATTTTACCAGCTCTGGAAGACTGAATTTGACTTGATCAGATCACAGAACGGTCATTATACCCTTCCGGTTGTCGAAGAGGTCCCGTTAAAACAACCGGCCGACCCCCGTTCCTGGAGTCGCGAACAGGCGACGGGGCCGTTTGCGGCCTGGCTCAAATACAACGTCACACCTCAGAAACAGCCGGGCTTTAATCTCGTCACAATCAAAATTCCGCTGGGGGACATCAAAAGCGCGCCGGTTCGCGCCGTCGCGGACGTTTGTGAACGGTTCTCGGATGGCTACATCCGGGTCACGGTCCAACAGAATTTCGCGATGCGCTGGGTGCATGAGGCCGATCTGCCGGCCGTCCACGAGGCGCTGACTGGGATCGGCCTGGCGGATGCCGGAGCGGACCGGATCGAAAACATCGTGGCCTGCCCCGGAACGGACACCTGCGGACTTTCGCTCACCTCTTCCAAGGGCCTTGCGCGGGCCCTCGCCGAGGTATTTATACCCGGGGATCCGGCCAACGACGATCTCGCCGGAACATCGATCAAGATTTCGGGTTGTCAGAACGCCTGTGCGCAGCACCAGCTTGCCTCGATCGGGTTTCATGGCGTCGGCAAAAAAGTCGGTAGCCATACCGCACCTTTCTACGAGATTCATATCGGTGGATCGAATAAGCGGATCGGACCGCAGGTGATCAAGATTCCGGCCAAACGCGCCCCGGACGCGGTCCGGCATCTTCTCAAACAGTATCGGGAGGCCCGACTCGACGGCGAATCGTTTGAACGATTTGCCGAGCGGATGGGAAAGGAAAAACTGAAAGACGGCCTGATGCCATTCACGTTCCTTCCTACCTATCAAGAGGACCGTAGTTCTTATGTCGACTGGGGAGATGAAAAGGATTTCACGACGGAGGATCTGGGCCCCGGTGAATGTGCTGGCGGGGCCTATGAAATGATGGAGGGTTTTCTGTTCGAGGCCGATCAGGAACTTCATTTGGCCGGCGTCATGGCCGAAAAGGGGCAGACCGGCCATGCCGTGAACAAGGCTTACCGCGCGATCGTGGCCGCGGCCAAGGGCCTTCTGGTCCTGGAAGGGGTCGATTCCTCGATCGATGCAGAGATTCTGTTCAAAGCCGAAACGCTTCTGGTCGGAAAAGAGATCTTGCCCCGTACGTTTGCCCGTCTGACCGATCAGGTCAAGGACCTTGGGCCCAAATCGCCCACGGTCGAGTTTGCTCGAGAAAAGATCGCTTATGCCAAGTCGTTTGTCGAAGCGAGTCATTCGGCATTCGACAAGCACGGCCGTTCACTGAAACAAGCAAAGACCCATACCACCGAAGCACCGGAAGCTTTCGAACCAGCCGCCCAGGCGGCGCCGATACTAACAGCGGCAACCATTCGACTCGATCTAAGCGGCGTGGCCTGTCCAATCAATTATGTGAAAACCAAACTCAAGCTGGAGGAGTTGGAGGTCGGGCAGCACCTCGAGGTGATTCTGGACGAAGGCGAGCCGATTCGAAACGTTCCGAAGAGCCTTCAGGGCGATGGACAGAAGATCCTGTCTCAGGAAAAAATAGACGAACAGCACTACCGTCTGTTGGTCGAGAAAGTCAATTAAACTGGAGAAGGTCATGACCAAGAACACACCGCATCACCAAATTCCGGCGCACGGCGGCCGGCTGATTAGCTGCATCGTTCAGGGAGCCGAACGCGAGCGATTGCTTAACAAGGCGAATGAGATGAAAAAACTTCCGCTCACCCGGCGAAAACTATGCGACCTGGAGATGCTCGCCGTGGGCGCTTACAGTCCACTTGAGGGATACATGGGCCGGAAGGATTATGAACGCGTCGTCACCGAGATGCATTTGTCCAATGGACTTCCCTGGAGCATCCCGATCACCTTCCGGATCGACAAGATGGCAGCCGAGTCGATCCGCGAAGGTCAGGAAATTGCCTTGACGGATGAACGCCAAAACATCCTGGCGATCCTGCATCTTCAGGAAAAATTCGAGTACGACAAGAAAGTGGCCGCGAAGGCGGTCTACCGAACCGACAGCGCCGAGCATCCAGGCGTCGACATTCTCTACAAACGGGGGGATGTCCTGTTGAGTGGCAAGGTCAGCGTTCTACGGCTGCCGGAAACCCGCGAGTTTCTTCCCTACCGTCTTACACCGGCCGAGACCCGTCAAATTTTCAATGACCGAGGCTGGAAGACGGTAGTCGGCTTTCAGACGCGGAACCCGGTTCATCGTGCCCATGAATATATCCAGAAATGCGCGCTCGAGATCGTGGACGGGCTTTTGCTCCATCCGCTGATCGGTGAAACAAAGAGCGACGATATCCCGGCGGAAGTTCGAATGAGATGTTATGAGGCGCTTCTCGAAAAATATTATCCCAAGGATCGGGTCGTGTTGTCGGTCCTCCCGGCCCCGATGCGGTATGCGGGTCCGAGGGAGGCGATTCATCACGCGATTGTCCGGAAGAATTACGGCTGCACTCACTTCATTGTCGGGCGAGATCATGCCGGCGTTGGAAGTTTTTACGGCTCGTTTGACGCCCACCATATTTTCAACGAATTCTCGCCCGGGGAGCTGGGCATCACCCCGCTCTTTTTCGACAACACCTTCTATTGCAAGGCCTGCGGAAGCATGGCTTCGGTCAAAACCTGCCCACATGACAAGGCCGAACATGTAAGCCTATCCGGAACAAAGGTTCGTGAGATGCTCCGGGCCGGCACCCTGCCGCCTCCCGAGTTCTCCCGTCCGGAAGTGGCTAAGATCCTGATCGAAGCGATGAAAAACCGCGGATAAAGGCTCGGCCCGGGCATCGGTGCGACAAAATTTCCTCTATTGACACCTTTCCCCCGTCTGGCTTATAGTATTTTCCTTCTTGGAGAATCGCCATGAAAGAGGGTAAATCAGAAGGTCGGACCATCACCGAAGTGGTCAAAGATCTTGAAGAGCAACAAAAAAAGAACAAAGTGGTCAACCCCATTGTTCAGCAGGTGATGGAGCAGGTCGCGGCCGTTCAGACACGGATGGGCAGGATCAAGCACAAGGTTGCGGTGATGAGCGGGAAGGGCGGCGTCGGCAAGAGCTCGGTGACGGTTAATCTCGCCAACAGTTTTGCCGCGCGGGGTTACAAAGTTGGCATCCTGGACGTGGATTTGAGCGGGCCGTGCATCCCGAAAATGATGGGCGTCCGCGAGCGGGCGCTCAAGATCACGGCCGAAGGAGCTCAACCGGCGATTGGCGTAAACGGCATCAAGGTCGCCTCGATGGAGTTGATGCTTCCCAGCGAAGGCAGCCCGGTGATGTGGAAAGGGCTTTGGGAAGACTCGGCCGTCTGGCGCGGCACGGTAGAGATGAGCGTCATCCGAGAGTTCATCAGTGACGTGAACTGGGGTCCCCTTGATCTCCTTTTGATCGACATGCCGCCGGCCTCCTCGGACAAGCCGCCGATCATCTCCCAGATGATCCCGGACCTGGACGGTGCCGTGATTGTGACGATTCCTTCCGAGATCTCACAATTCATCGTCAAAAAATCGGTCGTGTTTTTGAACCGGGAACTTCATATCCCCATCATCGGACTGATCGAGAACATGAGCGGAGCGATCTGCCCGCATTGCGGAGAGGCCTTGGAACTTTTCGAAGAAGCGTCCCCACGGGAGAGTCCGCTTCAGAAAATGGGCCTGCCGCTTTTGGGCCGAGTGCCGTTCGACCGACGGATCGCCAGCTGTGCGGATCACGGGCGGTCGTTCGTGGATGAGCATCCTCTCACCCCGGCCGCGCAGGCCTTCCGGATCATCACTGACTCATTGCAACAGCATATCGAATCAAGGAGATCGTCATGAAATTTCTGTGCATCAAGTGTAACAACTTTATGGATTATGAATCCAAAGAGCAAGTGGATACGCTGCGGCTGGGTATCACCTTTGCCTGTACCCAATGCGGCTATAAAGTCGCGATGGTCACGAATCCGGGCGAGACCCAGTTGGTCAGCGGGCTGGGCGTCAAGATCGGCGGACGGACCATTCCGGCCGAGCCGATGGAATTCACCCGCGAAGCCCTCAAGCCTGAAGGTCAACCCGCCGCAACGATGACAGCCGACATGGGCAAATGCCCGTTTCCAGCGATGCTCGCCGGTTCTGCCTTCAAAGACAGCGGGATCGCAGCCGGCCTATCCGACGCATCCTCTCAATCGTCCGTTACCTGGACCGAAAACGCCGAGAAGCGGCTCCAGAATGTCCCCTCCTTCGTCCGGTCGCTCGCACGGGCAGGAATCGAGCAATACGCAAGAGAGAATGGGTTCGCCGAAGTAAACGATCAGGTTATGGATGAGTACAGGGAAAAGGTGGGAATGTAGCAGGGATCACGGAATCATCAAACCGTTATTGCCTGGGACAATCTTTCCCATCACGACGGGTTGTTTGGCGCCGGTCGCCGACGGAACGTTGTTCGGCTCGCCTTGAATCGTCCCATAAGCGAATAGCGCAAAAGCCATCGCCTCAAGCGCCCGGCTGTCCAGATCGAACTTTTCAAAGGTGAAGACCGGGACCCCGCCGAAGGCCTCCTGTAGAAATCGCATCAAGGTCGGATTACGGGTCCCGCCGCCGCCGACAATCACCTCGACGACACCTCCCCTAGGAAGTATGAACTGCTCATAGGCCTGAGCGATCGCCCCAGCGGTAAAGGCCGTGATGGTTGCCATCAGATCCCATTGATTTAATCTTAAAACCTTCGCTCTCCGAACCACCCGCTCGATCATCGCCCGACCGAACAATTCGCGTCCCGTCGTCTTCGGCGGCCTGTGTTGCAGAAAGGAGTGCCGAAGCAACTCCGATAACAGCCGTCTATGGACCCGCCCCCGTCGGGCCATCACCCCTCCCCGGTCCATTACCCTCCGACCGTTGGTTCGATCCTGCACGATTCCGTCGATCAACATATTGCCCGGACCGGCGTCAAACGCCAGTACGTTTTGCAGACCGGAAAAACGAGGAAGATACGTCACGTTGCTGATTCCCCCGATATTGACGACAAGGCGAGGGCGAAGCGGATTGTGAAAAAGTATATAATGCAGATACGGTGTCAATGGAGCACCCTCGCCGCCGGCCGCCATGTCCCGTGGACGGAAATCGGCCACGGTGGTCACGCCGGTCCGCTCGGCAATGACGGACGGCTCTCCAATCTGGAGTGTGGAACGGATATTCAGCCCACCCATTTTCAAGGGAACCGGCTGGTGACAGATCGTCTGGCCATGGGAGCCGATCAGAGCGATTTCGTTCAGCGGGATACCGGCTTCCCGCGCGATCCGCACGGCCGCCTTCGCAAACAATTCACCGACATAAACATTCAGCCGGCTGAGATCCTCGACCCGGCCGTCATGGGTCAACCGCACAAGCTGGGCACGCAGTGCAGGAGAATAAGGATAGGTCGCAAACTGGAGCAGCATCAGTCGGCTCTCCAATCCGCGACCCGTAATGTCAACAAGCGCGGCATCAATTCCGTCCGTGGAGGTTCCTGAGATCAGCCCGATCACCTTCATGGCCGGTTAGCCTACTGCAACGCCGCTGGACGGTCAAGAAAAATTTGAACAGCTCCGCGATAAATAGGCGCTGAAAATGTTTGTTTGACTTCTTTATCCCAATAATGGTAGCATGTATCGAGTTTGCTATCCTAATCCTGTCCATTTCCTCATTTCCATTTTTCCGCCTGGGCAGCACGGAAGCATTGCCAGGAGTTATTCTTGACCGTCCAGGAAACAAGCACTATTAGCAAACAATGGACCTTTCACGGCCATACGATCTGTCTTGAATTGTGGCCCGGCCGGGTCTTTGTCCCGACCACGACGTCCGAGCTGATTGCCGAGCAGTTTGCCTCTTGCGCGGGAGAAACCGTGATCGATTTGGGCTGCGGCAGCGGCTTTTTTTCAGTGCTGGCCGCCAAGATGGGCGCTAAGCGGGTTTATGCATTGGATCTCCACAAAGAGGCATGCGAACTCACACGACGGAATGCCGAAAAGAACGGCGTGGCCGACCGTATCGACTGCCGGGAGGGGGATTTATTCGATTCCCTCCACGGCTTCATTGCCGATACGATCATTGACGATGTCTCCGGCGTGGCCGATGCGCTGGCGCGGCGCTCCGGATGGTTTCCAGACCCGGTCCCAACTGGCGGGCCGGACGGCGCTGACCCGACGGTCCGGATGTTCCAATCCGTCCGATCACATCTGACTCCGAACGGCCGGTTAATCTTTCCCGTGATCTCCCTGGCAAATGAGCAACGCATTCTGGATGCCGCCCGGAAAACTTTTAATGAAGTCCGATTGGTATTCGAAAAATGGCTCCCGCTGCCGGCTTCGATCTCCCCAGAAAATCCGCCGCTTCGTCAATTACTCTCAGACGGTGTCGTTCGACTAATCAAAAAAGGCAGCCGTTGGCTCTGGGAGCTGAGGATCTACGAAGCTCGAAACGGTTGTTAATACGTTCCCTCCGGTTAAAGCTTTAAGACCAGGTCTTCCAAACCCACAATCTCCCGAATTCGTCTTTGCATCTGTTTCTTTTTGCCTTGCCGCATCAGCGCGAGGAGATCGGACGCGGCCAGCCGTTGAAGGATGCGGCGCCGACGAACCATGGAGGGGACCCGCGATTGAACCTGTTGTCGGATGCCACCCAACAGACGAAGAAATTTTCCGTACTCCGCTCCAAACGACCCTTCCAGTTCGCGGCGGATCCGGCGGGCGAGCGATGGACTTTTTCCGCTCGTCGAGACGGCAATGATCAAATCTCCCCGTGTGATTACAGATGGTATGATGACATTGCAACGGGCGGGGTCGTCCGAAATGTTGACGAGACGTGAATGCGCATACGCCTGTCGGGCGATTTCGGCATTGGCCTTCCGGTCGTTCGTCGTGGCTATGATTAAGAAGGCCTCTTTGAGGTCTAGGGGGCGCCAGCGACGGGCCTGACGACGGATCGCGCCTGCCTGAGCGAGATAGGACAGTTTCGGGGTCATGGCCGGACTGATCACCGTGACCCCCGCCCCACAAACCAGCAAGGTGAGCACCTTGCGCTCGGCAACCCGGCCCCCGCCGATCACCACCACAGACCGGCCCTGAAGATCAAGGAAGGCTGGGAAATACCTCATGATTGCGGTTTCTGATTAATCCGGTTCAAAACTTGGCGGGCTTTTTCCTGATAGGGGCTGTCGGGATATTTGACGATTAGGTCCTGAAGATGGCTTAACGCTTGCTCGGCTTTCCCCGACCGCGCATAAGCGAGGGCAAGGTAGTACAAAGTATCCGCGATGACCGGATCATTGGGGTAGGTGGTTAGGATCTGCTCAAACCGATGAATCGCGGCCGGGTAGGCCTCCTGTTTATAATAGAAATGACCGACATAGAACTGGTACTGGGCCAATCGTTCCTGACAAACGGAGATTCTTTTCCGGGCCTCGTCGGCATATTTTGTGTTGGGATAGGTGGTCAATAATTTTTGAAACGACTCCAACGCCTTCTGATTCGGCTCGGGGTCCCGATCGATCGTTGTAAATTGTTGAAAATAGCTCAGACCCAGTTTCAACTGAGCATAGTCGGCCCATTCATGAAGGGGATGAAGATCCAGAAAGTGTTGGTATTCGCCGACCGCCTCGATATAGTCCCCTTGCTGATAAAGGGCCTCGGCCCGTTTAAGGATGACCTTGGGGTCGTAGTTCCGCTTGACATCGTCCTTCGTCTCCTCGGCGCTGTTCTTGGTCACGCCGAGTTCTTTGCGAATATCGGCCCCCAGCGGATCGTTCGGTGTGGCGCACCCGGCACCAGTCAATAACACGGCCAGGGCGAACCCGGAAATCCTTTTTTTGGTTAACATCTTCACCATAATGATCTTTATCCTTTCTAATAAGATACCAGATGCGAGCCGAATTTGCAAGAGGCGTTCGTTGACTTCTCGGTAGCCGTCTCTTATAATTTCCTTCTGAAAAAGGAGACTCACATTGATCGCACAAATCGCCGGCACGGGATTTTACGTTCCGGACCGTCGCGTGACAAATCAGGAGCTGGTTCCCTTCGTTCATCTGGATGACGCTGGAATTCTAAAACGTACCGGCATCCGGGAGCGCCGATGGGTCGGAAAAGACCAGGCCGCTTCCGATCTGGCGACCGAGGCGATCCGGGCGGCGTTGGAGCAGTCCGGCGGCGCGGCCGCGGATCTCGAAGCCATCGTCGTGGCCACCACGTCGCCCGACATGTGGTTTCCCTCAACCGCCTGTATCGTTCAGAAAAACCTTCACGCCCATAACGCCTTCGCTATGGACGTCGCGGCATCGTGCTCAGGATTTCTGTTCGCGCTCTCAGTTGCGGAGCAGTTCATTCGATCCGGCCGTGTGAAAACGGCCGCCGCCGTCGCAACTGAGGTCAAGTCCAGGTTCTTGAACCGATCCGATCCGGCGACCGCCATCCTTTTTGGCGATGGTGCGGGCGCGGTCGTTCTCAAGCCGAGTGAGGGCGAATCCGGCCTGCTCTCGGTCCGTCTGTACTCGGACGGTTCAAGGTCGGGGATGATCCAGATACCGGCCGGAGGTTCAAGGCGGCCGATCAGCCAGCAAAGCCTGGCCGAAGAACAGCATGTAATCCGGATGAAGGGGGGATCCCTCTTCAAGGCCGCCGTTCAGCGACTGACCGATGTGTCACTCGAGGTCTTAAAGTCCCATGATCTCCAACCGTCCGACGTCCATCATTTCGTCTTTCATCAGGCGAACGCCCGGATTCTCTCAGCCGTGGCGAGACGATTGCACATTTCGCGGGACCGTTTGGTGGTGACGCTGGACCGGTACGGCAACACCTCATCCGCCTCGCTGCCCATGGCGCTGGATCATCTCTATCGGAGCGGGCGCGTCCGGCCCGGGGACTTGATCCTCCTGGGGGCATTCGGCGGGGGACTTAATTGGGGCGGTGCGCTGGTTCGCTCCTAGGAGGCTCGTCATTCCAACTCTTCCCACACGTCAAGAGATCTTAAAGCGAATCGAAAAACAAACCGCTCATCCCATGTTGCTCCGCGAGCTGATGCGCTCGCTCGGAATTCCGAAGAATCGCCGGGCGGCATTCCAGAAGTTTTTGGACGGGATGATTCGGGATGGCGAGCTGATCGCGATCAAGGGCAACCGTTATGGCATCCCCGGAAAAATGAATCTGTTGACCGGTCGCCTTCAGTGCCATCCGAACGGGTTCGGTTTCGTCATCCCGGAAAAAGCGGGTGAGCCGGATCTTTTCATCGGGCGACGAAGTATGATGGAAGCGATGCACGGCGATCGCGTCGTGGCCCGAATCGAGTCGACCAAACCGGACGGTCGACGGGAAGGGCGGATCATTCGCGTGCTGGAACGGGGGATGACCCAGATCGTCGGCCGGTTTGAATCTGGTCGAGAATTCGGATTCATCGTCCCGACCGAGAAACAGATCTGCAGGGATCTGTATGTCAGCCCCGATCTCTCGGGCGGCGCCAAGACAGGGGACTTGGTCGTCGCCGAGATCACGTCTTATCCCACGCCCCACCGGAACCCGGAGGGACGAATCGTTCAAGTACTCGGCCAGGCTGGGGATCCCAAGATCGACACCGAGATGGTGATCGCCGAGTTCAGCCTTCCCAAGGTTTTTCCCAAAGAGGTTCTTCTCGAGTCTCAGGCTGTTCCAGAAACGGTTTCGGCCGACATGATCCGAAATCGACGGGATCTTCGGGATCTCAATACCGTCACGATCGATGGCGAACGGGCGCGCGATTTCGATGACGCCGTTTCGATCCAGCGGCTGTCACACGACCGAATCCGGCTCTGGGTCCATATCGCGGATGTCGGCCATTATGTCCCGTGGAACTCGACGCTCGATCTGGAGGCCCGGAGGCGCGCAACCAGCGTTTACTTTCCCGACCAGGTCGTCCCGATGTTTCCCGAACGCCTGTCGAACGGGATCTGCAGCTTGAACCCCAAGGTGGACCGTCTCACGCTAACGGCCGAAATGCTGTTTGACGCGCAGGGGAACCGGCTGGAATACGACCTTTATGATAGCGTCATCCGGAGCAATGAACGGATGACCTACACGGCCGTCAAAAAAATTCTTGTGGATAAAGACCCGGCGCTGTGCCGGACGTACGATTATCTGCTTCACGATTTTGAGCTAATGGAAGCGCTTTGCCGCCGGCTCGTGGCGGTCCGCGCCCAAAATGGAAGCATCGATTTCGACCTGCCCGAACCGGAGATCATTTTAGACCTTCAAGGTCAGACCACGGACATTATCCGAGAGGAGCGGCATATCGCCCACCGTATCATCGAGGAATTCATGCTGGCGGCTAACCGGACCGTGGCCGAGCATATGACGGCCCTGAAGATCCCGTTCATCTACCGTATTCACGACGTGCCGGACCCAGAAAAAATTCACGACTTCATTCAGTTCGTCGGAAGCTTTGGATTGCGGTTCGCGAGTCCTAAGTCTGGCTCTATTCCGGAAAAGATCAAACCCAAGGCCTTCCAATCCGTTCTCGACCAGGTGAAGGGACGGCCGGAAGAACGGCTGGTCAATCACCTACTGCTTCGCTCGATGAAGCAGGCCAAATATTCGACACAAAACGTCGGCCATTTCGGGCTGGCGTTCGAAAATTACACGCACTTCACCTCACCGATCCGACGCTACCCCGATCTCATCGTCCACAGGCTCGTCAAGGAGCTGCTTCATCACAAAGGATTTTCAGCGCACCGCCGGGAGGTGCTCGAAAAACTTCTGCCTGAAATCGCACAGACCAGCTCGGAGCGTGAACGCGCCTCGATGGAGGCCGAACGCGAGGCGGTGGATCTAAAGAAGGTCCGTTTCCTGGCGGATAAAGAGGGCGAGGAATATTTCGGCTTTATCACGGGCGTAACGGCCTTCGGGTTTTTCGTCGAGCTGGAGGAGATGTTTGTGGAAGGGCTGGTCCATATCAGCTCGATCCCGGACGATTACTACACATACGAGGAGAAGCAGCACCGACTGATGGGCCGGCATCATCGACGGATCTTCCGGCTCGCGGATCGCGTCAAGGTTCGGGTCGAGAAGGTCGACCTGATCAAACGCCAGGCCGATTTCAAATTGGTGGATGAAGGGATCCAAAGAGCTCCCCTCGAGAGACCGGTGCTCCACCAACGAGAAAGGGGTCAAAAAAGAAGGCGAGGAAGATAAATCATCGGGAGCGATGAACCTTCATCATACACTTGTCCATGATGACGGTCAGGCCAGCGGCCTTGGCCCGCTCGGCCGCGGCGTTGTTTACGATCCCCTCCTGCATCCAGACGACCTTCGCGCCGATGGCAATCGCATCCTCCACAATCGGCGGAACATCTTTCGGCGGACGGAAAATATCGACGATATCGATTTTTTGGGGGATCTCCTTCAAACCGGCATAAACCTTTTGGCCTAAAATTTCTCCTTTGGCCATCGGATTCACCGGAATGACGGTGTAGCCGTACTCTTTGAGGTATTTGGGAACGTAATGGCCGGGTTTTTCGGGATTGGTGGAGCAACCGACGACCGCAATGGTTTTGTATCGGTCCATCACCCCTCGGGCCTCTTCGTCCGAAACTCGGTAGGCCGGCAGCTCGCACATTTCTTCGTTGTTCATCATCGTTCTCCCTTCACGGTTTCGAGGCCGCGATCTTTTCAACCGCGACGGCGATGCGATAAAGCAGCCACAGACCGAACAAGACGATCGCCGCTTTGAAAAGGCCGTACAATCCCCACCACCAGAGATACCCGGTCATCATTCCGTAACGGTGGCCTTCATCGCCCATCGTGTACCCACCGCCCGTCTGGGCCGTTGCCCAGGAACCGAACAAAACCAGGGAGACTACGATAAAACTCATAAAGATCTTTTGCATGACCGACTCCTTTCGTACGGAACTGAGAAGCGAGCGCGATGCCCTCCAGAACGGTACTATAACACTCCGCTTGTCTGAGACGCAAACAACCTGGCATCGGTATTACTGGGTTTCTGTCAGGGAGGTGATGATGTAGGAGCGGCTTTTCGCGTCGTGGGTGATCTTGATCAGCTCATGCTTCGCCGCGTCTTCCAGGAGCTTGCTGAAGGAGCTGTAGCCGTAGTAGGACTCATTGAAAGAGGGCTGCTTGCGTTTCATCGTCTGCTTGACCATGGAACCCCAGATCACCTCTTTATCTTCCCGCTGCAGCGCCTCGATCGTTTCAAGCAGGAGTTCGAAGCATTCCTTCTTCTTCTCCGGCAATTGAGCGACGGACTTGGGCTTCGGTTTGGCGGCCCGGACGAGATCCTCGTAATAGATAAATTCGTCACAGTTCGAGGCCAACAACGTCGAAGTGGAATTTTTCACGCCCACCCCAATGACGTGCTTATCGTTTTCTTTCAGCTTCGAGACCAGCGGCGTGAAGTCGCTGTCGCCGGAGGCGATCACAAAGATGTTCACATGCTCTTTTGAAGCGGCCAGCTCCATTGCGTCCACCACCAGCTTGATGTCGGCGCTGTTTTTCCCGCTGTAGCGCTTGTGAGGGATGTCGATCAGCTCGATTCCGGCTTCGTGAAAGGCGCGCTTATATTCCTTGTAGACATCCCAGTCGGCATAGGCCTTCTTAACAATCAGCTTGCCCTTCTCCACCAGGCGAGCCAATACCTTGCCGATCTCAAAGCTGGAATACTTTGCCTCGCGCACGCCGAGCGCGATGTTCTCCAGATCGATGAAGAGCGCCAGTCTTGATTCCTCCGATACCGCCATCGGCCGTTTTTCTCCTTTGAAAGTCCCGGCCTCTCCGCCGGGGATTGTTCCGCCACCCGGAGTGAACATAACATCATTGAACCGAACGCGTCAACCAATGCGGATAACCATACCGGATATGGTAGTGCCAGAAATCCCAAACCACTCAATCTTGTACTTTTTGCTTTACTTCATCATTTGGATATGTTATACGTTTTTGTCAAACTGCTGTATGCAGATACAGTTTTGCCCTGGATAACCAAGGAGGCCTATGTACCTTAAAAAACTGGAGTTGATCGGGTTCAAGTCGTTCGCCGAGGCAACCGTTGTAAGGTTTCAGCCCGGAATCACGGCGATCGTGGGACCGAACGGCTGCGGAAAGAGTAACATCGTGGACGCCGTTCTCTGGGTCCTGGGAGAGCAGAGCACCAAGGCGCTCCGTTCCGACCGGATGGAGGATGTGATCTTCAACGGCAGCGAAACCCGCCGGCCGCTCAATCTCTCCCAGGTGATTCTGACCGTCGGTGATGTCACCGGAGAAATCGCCGGCCAGTTCGGCGATTACCAGGAGATTGCGATCAGCCGCCGATTGTTTCGAACCGGCGAGAGCGAGTACCTGATTAATAAAGCCCCCTGCCGCTTAAAAGACATCCGAGACCTTCTCATCGATACGGGGGCCGGTCACAAAGGCCACACCATCATCGAACAGGGAAAAGTCGATCAGCTCTTAAATGCCTCGCCGCTTGAACGCCGCGAATTGATCGAGGAGACGGCCGGCATTTCCAAATACAAATTGCGGAAGGCCGAGGCCGAACGCAAGCTGGACTCCACGCAGCAAAACCTTCTTCGTGTCCGGGACATCATCGGCGAGGTCAAACGGCAGATCAATACGCTCGACCGGCAGGTCAAAAAGACCGAGCTCTACCAGGGGCTCCAGACCGAAGCCCGGAAACTCGAACTGAGTCTACTGATTTCAGAATTCCGGGATCATCGAACGACGCTTTCGGAAGTCCTTCGGCAGATCGCGGACCTGAAAACCGATGAATCTCGGCTTCTGGCCGAGCTGTCTAAAACCGAGGCCAAGCTGCAGACCGTTAAAACCGGTGCCCTCCAGAAAGAGGCGGCACTTTCCTCGTTGAAACAGGGCGTCTACGACATCCAGACCCTGATCCATCGGCAGGAAAACCGGATCGAGCTTTTACGGAACCAGATCCATTCCTGGGAAGAGCAACGGACCAAGCTCGGTCAAGAACAGTCGCGCCTCGAACAGACCCTGACACAATCCGTCATGCAGGCGGAAGAGACGGAACGGCAACAATACGATGTCGCCACGGTTCTTTCCGAACGACGGGGGCGATTGACGGCCCAGGAAACCGCGTTGACGGAGGTGGAAGAACAACGCGCCGTTCAGGATGCCGGACTCGAAGAAAACAAGACACGGCTCTTTGAGACCCTGGCGGAGATGACCGAGGTGAAAAACCGAGTCGCCTCTCTTGAATCCCGCAAAAAAGAGATCCAGCGTATCCAGGATAAAGGCCAATCCGAATTATCCTCCGTGGATCAGCAACTTGATCAGACGCGGCAAACCTTGGAAACCGAACAGTCCCACCTGAGCCATCTTCTGGAAGCCCTGAGCCGGATTCAGGCCGAAGGAACTCGGCTGGGGGAGGAGTCAGCCCAGAAACAAAACGCACTCGCGACACGAACCGAGGAGATTTTTGGACAACGGGAGGCGCTGACACTCGCACAGGCCCGTCTCGCATCGCTGAAGGAGAACGAAAAAGCGATGATGACAACCCAGACCGGTATCCTGGCTTGGCTATCCGAGCGGCCCGAGCTCCGAAGCCGGCTACACGGCATTGTCGCCGATTTCCTGGAGGTACCCAAGGCCCTCGAGTCGGCAATCGAGGCCGTTCTGGGCGACCAACTCCAGGGTTTATTAGTAGACGATCATACGACGATTAAAGAAGTCATTCACTCCCTGAAATCGACCTCGCTCGGCCGCGGCGTTTTTCTGCCCCGGGTCCCGCGTCTGACCCGCACCGCTCAGGTTCATTCCTCCGGGGAGCAGTTCGACGGCTTCATCGGACCGGCGCTGCATCAAGTTAAAGTGAAACCCGGTTTTGAAGACGCGGCCCAAGCCCTCTTGGGCGATGTTCTTCTGGTTCGGGACCTTGACGCCGCCCTGAGTCTCTGGAGCCAACTCCGGATCGGTTACACGATTGTGACACTGGAAGGAGAAGTCCTTACCCCAAGCGGACTGCTCTGGGCCGGGCAGCGCACCGGATCACAACACGGACTCCTAATCACCCGGCGTGAAATCCGAGAGGCCGAAGAACAAACAAGACAACTGGAGACTGCAATGGGCCGGTTGGAGACCGAAAAGGCCGCGCTCACCGCAGATTTGGAACGGCTTCAACATCGGCAACGGGAACTGATTGAACAACGTCAGCAGGAGGAATCAACCGTCGCGGCGCAGCGGCAGAAGATCGCCCTTTTGGATGCGGACCGTCTTCGTCTGGAGGAGCGGCGGGAATTGCTACAGATCGAACATGCCGAGGAAGCCCAAGAAGCCGGCACGGCGGAACAGGCGCTGGTCGAGGCATTACAACGCTTGGAGGTACAGCGGCAAGAGCAGGATCGGATCGAAACCGAGCTTTCGCGCCTCCAGGAAACGGCCAAAAACTTTTCCGAGCGGCAGGATCTGCTTCGGTCCGAGGTGACCCAGCTGAAGGTGGATGTCTCGGCGTTGGTTCAACGGGAAGAAGCGCTTTCCAAAGAGCAGGTCCGCCTACGGGATGAACAGGCCTCATTAAGGGAGCAACAACAGCGTCAGGCGACCGAGATGGTGACGCTGGAATCAAAAGGGGTCGCCGCCCATCAGGACATTGAGGAAACCGAAAAGGCCATCGGGACCTTGAGCGTCCAACTCTTGGAAACGCAGCAACGCTTGTCGGTCGAGACCGAATCCTACATGGCCGATCTGGGGCACATCAAACAGTCGGAAGACCGTCTGGGCCAGATCCGGGCCGAACGGAGCCGTGTGGAAAAACTTCACAATGAACTGGACGTGCGCCAGACCGAGTTGAACCTCCGAATCGAACACTTGGTCGAACAGGCCTCCAGTTTCCACCAAACCGTTCTTGAGAACGCGGCCGAAGCGATGACGGACCCGATCGATCCCCCCGCGGTCCAGGAACGATTAAACGAACTTCGAGCCAAATTAGAGCAGCTGGGGCCTGTGAATCTGGCCGCGATCGATGAATACAAAGAACTGGACGAGCGATACCGCTTTCTGACGACGCAGGAGACCGACCTGACCCAGTCGATCGAGGACTTGGAGTCCGCCATCTCGAAGATCAACCGGACCACCAAGGAAATGTTTTTTTCGACCTATACGGCGTTGCGGGAGAAATTCAAGGAGGTCTTCCAGAATTTCTTCGTGGGCGGGCAGGCCGATCTGATCCTCCTGGATGAAAACAATCCTCTGGAGTCGGGGATCGAGATCGTGGCCCAGCCGCCGGGAAAGCGCCTGAAGAGCATCACCCTTCTGTCCGGGGGTGAGAAGGCCCTGACCGCGATCGCCCTGTTATTCGCCAGTTTTCTGATTCATCCCAGCCCCTTCTGTATCCTCGATGAGATTGACGCCCCGCTGGATGAGGAAAACATCCGCCGATTTCTGAAGGTGCTCCGCCAGATGACGGACCATTCTCAGTTTCTGATCATCACGCATAATAAGCGGACCATGGAACATGCCGATCTTCTCTACGGGGTCACGATGGAAGAGGCCGGCGTGTCCAAACTGGTCTCGATCAAACTGGAGGCAAACGGCAACGGCCACACCGCGCTCGAGCCCACGTCCATGACGGCCGAGTCTTCCACGACCGCAACGGCTTAGTTCATCTTGGGGAAGGAGGATTTGGAAAGGGGGGTGTGGCGCAGTCAAAGGATGCGCCCGGCTCAAGCGCCGTAGAAGCGGATCCCACTAATACAGCTTTAGGTCGCTGAACTGCTCTTCGATATTCTCGATCAGATCTTTGGCTTTCTTTTCGATCATGCTCTCTTTAACCTGCTTATCCTGCCGAAGCTGAAAGAGTTCGTGGGTGATATTAACAGCTGCCAGCAAGGCCAATTTCGTAGTCGGGAAATTTTTCCCGGTCTTGGCCAGCTCGTTCATCTTGCCGTCTACATAACGGGCCAATTTTCCGACGTATTGTTCATCCGCTTCCCCCGCAATGGTATACCGCTGGCCGTAAATCTCAACCTCAACCTGTTTTTTCACGTCTCCCCTCGCTTTCTGGGCCTTGCCTCGGTCATTCCCGTCGACACCGGACGGGCGGGGCCGGTCTCCATTTCGGACAGGATTCGCTTCACTCGGGAGCGCAACCGGACCCGGTCATGGTTCCACCGGAGCGTATCGCGTTCCCGCTTGGCCAATTGTTGAGAGATCGTCTTGACCTTCTGTTCCAAAAAAACGTTGTCCTGTTTCAAACGCTTCAACAATTCCAAGATCTGGTGCACACGCTTTTCCAACAATGTCATCTGATCGATCGACATAACAACGTTTCCTCAAAGATTAGGGGCTCACGTCTCCCCCTCCGCACGTCGGCTGAAACCGCCGAGTGCAGGCCGGCAAAGCCGGATGGAGCCTCCCCCTCTCATTCGCCGTGCTCACCGGGAAAATCTACACATCGCGGCCACCGAGAGTCGAATGGATTGAACCGAAAAGGATGGGATAAACCCGATGGCGGAGAATCCGCCCTGGAGAGGGAAAATGCAACACCGGCCTTTGGATGAGGAGAGATCATGATCGCAACTCCTCAAAATTGGCCCAACTATACCGTCTTCCCGGACCATTTGTCAAGGCGAAACCAACGCTCCCGTCACCGGTTGGACGGAATCGGCTCCGGCGATCCGACGGTATTCATGGTAGCTTCGCATCACTTTCTTGGTAAAGTATCGCGTTTCATTAAACGGAATCGATTCGATGAATTCGTCCAGATCCCCCACGCCTTTCTCGGCCCACCGACCGACCGCTTCCGGGCCGGCGTTGTAACTGGCGATAGCCAGGACCATGTTTCCGTTGAACTGCTCAATCAGATGCCCGAGATACCAGGCCCCGAGGTGAAGGTTCGTCGCTTCATCGAGCAACAGTTCCGGTCGGAAACCGTCCAGACCCACCCGCTTGGCCACCCATTCTCCCGTATAGGGCATGAGCTGCATCAATCCCAAGGCCCCGACCTTGGAAACGGCCTTTGAATCAAACGCGCTCTCTTCACGAGCCACGGCCGCGACGAGATAGGGATCGGTCCCCACGGCAGGATTTTGTTGCTGCACCCATTCCACGAAATGATAAGGATACGCCTGCTCCCAGAAACTTTTTGGAATCTCATCTCCTCCTTTTTCCAGGACATCCTGGAAATAAAGACGTAAGAGACGAAGGCTGCGGTGGTAGTCGCCCGCGTCATAGAGCAGCCCGGACAGCTTCAAGACCGTCGGTTTGTCCGTCGCGTACCGATCCGTCAAATAGGACAACTCCTGCTCGGCCTCAGGATCGAGATGCAGCGCCAGGAGCTCCACCGCGATCGAATAATGCCGGTCGCGGGCCAATGCGGGGCTGGCCTCCTCGACCGGCAGGCGAATGGAATTTCCGTTCACCGGTTTTGAACCGACTTCCGGATGTTCGATAGGGGCATTCGGACCAGGTTCCGTCTTTCCGGGGTCGGAAACGGCAGACTGAAGCCCGGCCAATCGGACCTGGGCCTGCTGGCAATAAAAACTCCGCAGGTAATCTCGACAGACTCCCCGGTATGCCTGCGCCGCTTGTTCAGGCTGGTTTATCTGCTCCGCACTGCGTCCGATCCAGTATCCGAATTGGCCCCCGGACAGACTGGCGGGATGTTGCTGCCAATAGTCCCCGAGGATCCGGATCGCGTCGCTGTACCGCCCCGTCTTGTAGGCGATCCAACCAATCCGCCATACGGCATCCTCGGCGGATGGATCACCCGGAGCCTCGGCGATAACCCGGTGATACATCTTCAGAGCCTGCTCGATCTGGCGACGATCTTCGTAAAAATCGCCGATCATAAAAAGCAGTTTCGCACGGTCCGGGCTGGCCGGAAATCGATCGGCCAGCTTCCGCTCGATCTGCAGGAACCTGGCCTCATCGCCTTGACGAATCGCGATGCGGCCCATCCAAAAAAGGGCGCTGGTCAGAAGATCCGGACGCCCTGTCCGGCGCGCCAAGTCTTCCAACACCCGATTGGCGTCATCGTATTGTTTGAGCTGGATTAGGGTTTCTCCCAATTTCAGACTCACGTCGTCGCGATTCCCTGGTTCACCGCCGGCTAACAGTGCCTTGAATTCGACCGCGGCCTCGTCATATCGAGCCGCGTCAAAGAGGGTTCGGCCCCGCTGATATCGCCCCTCGGGGGACGGTGCCGGAATCGAGACGCCCGAGGTCCCCATCTGCTGAAGACTCTTTTGCGCCTCCGGAGCCTCCGGACTGTCCGCGTAGAAAAACCAGACTCGCTGCAGCGCCCAAACGGCCTTTCCCGAATCTCCGAGCTTCGAGGCGCAGTCGGCCAGCCGAAGCAAGGCCTTGCCGGCATTGGAATCACCGGGGAATCGGGTCACAAACTCTTGGAACTGCGTGAGGCCAGTTCGGCAATCACCGGATTGAGCCCAGGCATCCGCCTTTTGAAAAGCGGCTTGCGCAGTTAACACGCTTTCTGGATATTTTTGGATCAGGTGGTCATAGGTCTGAACCGCCTGTGCGTACTGTCCGAGTTTCAGCTCGTTTTCGCCCATGAAGAACAGCGCGTACTCTTCGAGCGAGGGAAGGTCCAGGATGGCCTGCGATAAAAGCGCATCCGCTTCGGGCGACCCTTTTTCGGCGGCCCATCGTCCCAAGAGAAAACCGCCTTGCTTCGACTGCGGAGAGTCCGGATATCGGCCTCGCAGCGACTGGAGCTGGGCCACGGCGGCTTCGCGATTCCCTTGATCCGCAAGCTGTAATGCTGTCGCAAAACAGTCCTCGACCGGCGCACAGGCCTGTGGAGGGGTGATCGATTCTTGAGGTGCTGCAGGCGGTTGATCCAGGCCAGGATTCTCGTTCCGTTCGGAAGGAGGGGTCGTGGGCACGATCAGCGGTTTTTGGGAAGAACAGCCTCCAAGCCATCCCCAACAAAAGAGCAGTACAGCGCCGGCCACCTTCCATGTGTAAAACCGATTCGTCATCACGCCTTCGATTATAACACAGACCACGACCAGATCAAGACACCTTGTTCATCGATTCGGAACTGTGTTACATTAGGCTCATGCAAAAGAAGAATCTCAAACAGCTCTCCTTTGAGGAGTTCGACGGATTTATGCGGGAGCTGGGCTGGCCGAAATATCGCGCTCAACAACTCCGAGACTGGATCTATAAGAAACAGGTCTTCCAGTTTGATGGAATGACCAATTTGTCAAAACCAGACCGAGCGGTTCTTGAAGCCCGGGCCATGATCGGGGAACTCGAGTTGGTCCGGCAACAGCGTTCAAGGGACGGAACGCAGAAATTCCTGTTCCGTCTGTCTGACGGTCAGGAAATCGAGTCCGTTTTGATCCCGGAGGAAGACCGCAAAACTCTCTGCATCTCGACCCAGGTCGGCTGCACGCTCGACTGCACCTTCTGCCTCACCGGGACCATGGGCCTCCTCCGCAATCTCAAGGCCCACGAGATCGTTGATCAAGTGCTCTGGGTTCTACGGCACCTCGAACCGGGGGACTTATTAACCAATATCGTTCTCATGGGAATGGGAGAACCCCTGGCCAATTACCGGGAGGTGACGGAAGCCTTGAAGCGCCTGACGCACCCGAAGCTGGTCGGCCTCTCTCCTCGAAGAATCACTCTCTCTACCGCCGGCCTCGTCCCTCAGATCAAACGGCTGGGGGAGAGCGGACTGAATGTGAACCTCGCCGTCTCGCTCAACGCGACCACCAATGCGATACGGGACCGGTTGATGCCGGCGGTCAACAAACAATATCCCCTGGAAACGCTTCTCCGGGCCTGCCGGGACTATCCCCTCCCGCCCCGCCGGCGGATATTTTTCGAGTATGTCCTTTTGAAAGGGGTGAATGATTCCGAGGCAGACGCCCACCGCCTCCTCCGGATGCTCAAGGGCCTCCGCTGCAAAGTGAATCTAATTCCATTTAACGACTACCCCGGCGCCCCCTTTGGCCGTCCGGACGACGAAACCGTGCTGCGCTTTCAAAAAATCCTGATCGAGGGACATTTCACGGCCTTCATACGCAAAAGCCGTGGCCGCGACATCCTGGCCGCCTGCGGCCAACTCCGTACGGAGTTGACAACGCCCGAGGCTCTTGTTTAGGATGTTTGATATGCCGATCTTTTGGGGTCTCCTGTTCGCATGGTTTCTGTTCTTTTCGTCCTCTCCGGCTCAGGCCCGGACGATTCAGACCCACACCCTCGAGAACGGGCTCAAGGTCATCCTCGTTGAAGAACACAAAGCCCCCGTGGTGACCATCCAGATCTGGTATCGCGCCGGTTCGCGGAACGAGATCACGGGAAAAACCGGGCTTGCCCATCTCACGGAACATATGATGTTCAAGGGAACGCCCAAATACGGCAAGGGTGAATTTTCCCGGATGATCGCCAAGGTCGGCGGGACCGAAAACGCCTTTACCTCAAAGGACTACACCGCCTATTTCGAAAATCTGTCGACGGATCAGATCGGGTTGGCCCTGAACCTCGAATCGGACCGCATGACGAATCTCCTGCTGGATACGAAGGAGTTCCAACTGGAACGGGAAGTGGTCAAGGAAGAACGGCGCCTTCGGACCGACGATGACCCCCAAAGCTTGGTCGTCGAATACCTCTACGCCATGGCCTATCTGGTCCACCCCTACCATGCCCCGACACTGGGATGGATGACGGATTTGAACAGTCTCGAGCGAAACGACGTGACGGCCTTCTACAAACGGTATTACTCGCCCAACAACGCGATCCTGGTCATTGTGGGGGATATCGACCCCGACAAACTGCTTCCCAAAATCCAGCAGACTTTCGGACGGGTCCCGAAGGGTTTCCCGGCTCCGCCCTTCCATATCGTCGAACCGGAACAAAACGGCGAGCGGCGTTTTGTGATCAAGAAGGAGGCCCAACTGCCGTTCGTGTTTGCGGGCTACCCCGTTCCCAATTTTTCTCATCCGGACAATTACGCCCTGGGCGTGTTGGCCAACATCCTGTTCTCCGGAAAAAGTTCCCGCCTCTACCGTAGCCTGGTTTACGAACAGAAACTCGCTCTCGATGTCGGCGGAGAATACCCGAACCTCTCGGCCAATCCGGATCTGTTCTACCTTTACGGCATTCCTCAGCCGGGTAAAAGTGCGGAAGAGCTGGAGAAGGCATTGTACGCCGAGATCCAGAAAGTGACGAGCGAACCGATCAGCGATCTGGAGCTCCAGAAGGCCAAGAACCAGATCGAGGCCGGTTTTATCATGGGACAGGATTCCAACTTTTTCCAAGCCATGCAGATCGGGAGCGCGGAAGCGGTGGGCGCGGGCTACGACTATCAGGAATCGTATGTCGAAAACATCCGGAAAGTCACGAAAGAAGATGTGATGCGCGTCGCCAAGACTTATCTGATCGAAGATCATCGAACCGTGGGCATCCTCATGCCTCAGCCCCACAAGGAATAGATTCTCTATGTTGAATCCCCGAACCCGAATCGTGTCGAACTATTTTATCCGGCTGTTCTTGTCGGGATCGGTCCTCTTGCATTGCCTGGCCGTCCCGACCGAAGCGGCGCCGGCAACCCACCTTACGCCAAAACGGCTCGTCACCGACAACGGCATGACGGTCATCATTCAAGAGGCCCACTCCCTGCCCGTGGTCAATGTCGAGGTGATCGTCAAGGCCGGAGGCGTACTGGACACGGACGACAAGGCCGGGTTGGCCCATCTCACCGCCGAGCTTTTGGATGAAGGAACCGCCACACGAAGCGCCACCCAGATCGCGGACGCGGTTGATTTCATCGGGGCCGGCCTCTCCGCGGACGGCGGCGAAGATTATGCCACGGCCTCGCTTCGGGTTTTAAAGAAGGATCTGAACACCGGCATGGATCTGCTGTCCGATATTCTCCTTCATCCATCTTTTCCCGAGCAGGAATTGGAGCGAAAGCGTCAAGAAATTCTGGGGGAAATTATCTCTGAAAAGGATCAACCCGGCGAGGTGGCCGACAAGGCCTTCAATCAGATCGTGTTTGGGGCGAATCCCTACCACCGGCCTACGGAAGGCACGGAGCAGACCTTGCCGGCTATTTCCCGGGCCGATGTGGCCCAATTTTACGGACAGTACTATCATCCGAACAATGCGATCATGACGATCGTGGGCGACATCACCGAATCGGAGGCCCTCGATCTTCTCAAAACCTATTTTGGTTCGTGGGCGCGGAACCCGATCCCGACCGTGACGATTCCACCGGCCGTCGGCTTGGAAAAACCCGTCGTTAAACTGATCGATAAGGATCTGACGCAGGCCAACATCATCCTTGGACATCTGGGAATCGACCGAAAAAACCCGGATTACTATGCCGTGACCGTCATGAACTATATCCTGGGAGGGGGCGGTTTTTCCTCGCGTCTCATGACCAACATCCGCGATAATCAGGGGCTCGCTTACAGCATTGACAGCCATTTTGAAGCCAGCGCCTTTCCCGGAAGCTTCACCGTCTCGTTGCAAACTCGGAACGCGGCGGCCCAGCAAGCCATCGACGGTGCCCTGGCCGAGATTCGGAAGATCCGAACCGCGCCCGTCACCGATCGGGAATTGGAAGATACCAAGGCTTTTTTGATCGGCAGCTTCCCGCTTCGGATCGACACCAGCGCAAAGATCGCCGGCTTTCTCGCCCAGATCGAGTTCTATAACCTAGGTCTGGATTATGTCGAACGCTACCCCAAACTCATCGGGTCGGTCACGAAGACGGATGTTCAGCGAGTGGCGCAAAAATATCTCGACCCGGATCATCTGGCGCTGGTCGTGGTCGCCAAACAAGATGAGGCCAAGATCCGACAGAATTAAAACCATGAAGATCAACCTGGCGAGCAAGGCGAGCGA
>Ga0335082_10001425_pt1 | contig 25516 bp, 17 predicted proteins | sample Lox_Sample_41_FD_206718 | JGI IMG/M metagenome (GOLD analysis project Ga0335082, IMG submission 206718) | Soil microbial communities from Loxahatchee National Wildlife Refuge, Florida, United States - Lox_Sample_4.1 | ecosystem: Environmental > Terrestrial > Soil > Wetlands | place: USA... | reverse complement strand
TCAAACCGTATCTGGATGAAATCTCAAACCACCTCAGCAACCAATACTTGCTCACGTTTGCGGGCGATGGTGGAACGAAAGGGAAATACCAAACGGTAAGGGTCAAGACCGAGCTGCAGGGCGTGGAGTTCATGACGCCTGCCGCCGTTTACCTCCCGCCATCCGGACAATAACCCGCAATCAGTAGAAATCGAAAGGCGCGAGAAAGCTCTTCTCGCGCCTTTCTCTTTTGCTGTGTTTTTGTTGGTGTGTTTCAGATCGCTTGGGTGGAATCCCGAATCACGAGTTCCGGATGCAGCTTTTGCGCTACGGCTGCCCACTCGCGATTCTCGTGCGAGGCTTTGATCGCCTCCATCACGATACTCACGGCCGCGCTACCCATGGTTTCCAGCGGCTGGCGAACTGTGGTGAGCGCCGGCGCGGAAAGCCCGGAAATGGCCACATCGTCGAAGCCGATCACTGAGCACTGATCCGGCACGCTCACTCCAGCCTTGGCCAGTGCGCGAATTGCACCGAGCGCCGTTAGATCGTCAAACGCCAGCAATGCCGTGAACTTCTTCTTTTTCTGGAGCAGCTCTTCGGTCAGCCGATAGCCGTACTCGAAGCTCGCATTGGCATCGAAAACATCGGGCAACTGCAAGACCAGCGACGCGTCGATCTCCAGCTTCATCGACTGCGCGAATTTCTGGATGCCCCGCCAGCGCGGAGCGCTATCAATCAGTTGTTTCGGCCCGCGAATAAAGGCGATGCGCCGATGGCCTAGCTGGTGGAGGTGTTCGATGGCCAGGCGCCCTCCCGTTTCGTTATCCACCATCGCAAAGCTCACGCGGTTCCCGGGGATTTCCCACCCGATGGTCACTGTGGGCACTTCGGCTTTGTTCAGGTCAGCAAGCACATGAATGTCCACCAACAGCCAGTTGGCTACCACAATCAGGCCGTCCACGTGGCGCTCGAGCAGCATTTCCAGATAGCGTTCAAATCGCTCGCGTTGGTTGTGCGCATCCGCGAAAATCGGCAAATAGCCCAGCGGATAGAGGGCATTTTCAATGCCGCGAAGAATCGGGGTGCAGAAAGGATCGGTCACGTCGAAGAGCATCACGCCGATGCTCTGGCTGCGCTTGCTGCGCAGAAAGCGCGCCATGGCGTTGGGCCGGTAGCCTAGGCGCTTGGCCGTCTCCTCAATTTTCTTGCGAGTGCCGGGGGCGATATAGCGCGCCAGCGGGGCATTGTTCAAAACGATGGACACCGTTGCCGGGGAAAATCCGGTGGCTTTGGCCACGTCCCGCATGGTCACCAGCGCGCGCCTGCTTTTTTCGGTCATCCGCCGACCCTCGCGCGCCTATCATCGGGCCACCGTGCCTGAAATTGCAAATAAAAACGGGAAGGACTCACTCTTCGGCGGGAGCTTCGAAGGACATCTCCTTGCGGAATCCGGACGTCTTCCACGCGCCGTAAAGGACACCCAGGGCGAGCCAGATACTGCCGGCGATCTTCGCCGGCGGACTGAGGCTCCACCAAATCATGGCACACACGGAAAAGCCGATGAGCGGCATCAACAGATCCCCGACGTTTTTCTCTTTGCTCCGGACAAAATAATGTGTGAACCATGCGGCATTGACGCCCATGAAGGCGATGATTGCTCCAAAATTCAGCATCGCAGCGCCACGTTCATAGCTGAAGATACTGGGCCAAATAGCCAGGAGTGCGCCGATAAGAGCAATGCCACCGATGAACAGGACATTGTTGGCCGGAATGCGAGTCTTTTCCCGAACTTTGCCGAAGAAGCTCTTGGGAATGGCGTCGTTGCGCCCCATGCCGAAGAGCAAGCGAGCGGCGGCCAATTGCGAGGCCATGCCCGAACCGATATTGGCAATGAGCACAGTGAAGTTGAGCACGTGGAAGAGGAAGAAACCGCCGATACGCTGGGCTACTAACGGAAAAGCGGATTCGACCTTTTCCGCCGGAAAGGGCTGCGAGCCCCACACCAACTGTGCGGCGTACACTTCGGTCGCGGAGAGCACACCGGCCAGAATGCAGACGATCACCGTGGCCAGCATGATGTTGCGCCGTGGATTCTCCACCTCTTCGGAGAATGTGGAGATGCCGTCGAAGCCGATGTAGGTCAATACCGCCAAGGAGGTGCCGAGGCGGATGCGGGCGAGGTTAAAGGTGCCCGGATTGTAAAACGGCTCCAGAAAGAAACGGTCGCTTTTCTCGTGATAGTTCAAAACGAACCGGATCACAAACGCAAAGAAGATGATCACCACAACGGTCATGCCCGCCGCGAAAATCTCGTTGATCCGCGCAGAGGTTTTGATCCCGCCAAGGTTCAGCGCGGTGAAAAAAACCGCGTAGAAGAGCGCCAGAATCCAATAAGGAATTTCCGGCAAGATGTTCTGCGTTAGCTTCGCGCAAATGATGGTGCAGATTAGTGGGTTCAGGATGTAATCCATGACCATGGCCCACCCGGTCAGGTATCCGAGAGCGGAGTGAATCTCCTGCCCAACGTAGGTGTAAGCGGAACCCGCACTGGGGTAGACTCGCGCCATTTTCCCGTAGGCGATGGCGGTGAAGAACATGGCGACCATGGCAATGAGGATGGTGGTGACGACGTGCCCGCCCGCGGCATTGTTGATCACGCCATAAATGCCCATCGGCGCGATCGGCTGGATGATCACAATGCCAATGACGATCAGGTTCCAGAGGGTGAGGCTTCGCCGGAGTCGCGGCCCGGCATCGTTGGCACCAGTGGTTGTGCTCAAACACCTCTCCTTTTCGACGGGAAACTCCCATCCGAGCCCAGCACCACCGCGCGTGTCAGATTTTTCGGCGCATCTGGATTGAGCCCCTTCCGCAGGCCAACCGCGATGCCCAGCAAGTGCGCGGGAATTGCCGTGACAGGGTACCGTGCGAACTCCGGCCCATCAAGCGCAAGTTCAATCAAAAGGTCGCTGTGTTTCTTCAATCCGGGTGTAGCGCAGTTCGCGATGACGCAAATGCCGGCGCCGAGTTGCTTGAGTTCCTTCACCAGCAATTCCTCTGCGGCGGCGGCCGCTTCCGAAACAAAAAAAGTAATCAGCGTGTCTGGTCCGGCAATCGAGCGCGGGCCATGACGGAACTCCATCGAGTGATACACCTGCGCGTAGGAGGAAGACATCTCCGTGATCTTCAGGCCCGCCTCCTGCGCCAGCCAGTAATGCGCGCCCTGCCCGAGAAACACGTAATCTTTGAATTTCTTCCGGCCTGCAAAATCACGGATTTTCCGGGCGTGCGCATCCAGCCAGGCTTGTCCCCGTTGCGGCAATTGGTCGAGCGCCGCGGAAAATTGCGTATCGCCCACAAACTGAAGCCCCAGCCTTTGAAACGCCAGCAGAATCGCGGTAAATGATCGCGTCATCACCATGCTTTTTTCATCGGCCCAACTCAGCTTGAAACTGTGCGTACAAAGGGATTCCAGCAAGCTTTGCGGATTGCAAGTGACACCCAGCGTCTGCACGGTCTTGTGCTTTTGCAGCACTTCCGCAGCGCGCAGAACTTCGGTGGTTTCCCCCGAGCGCGACATCAAAACGACCTGTTCGGTTCCCAGGCGCCGCAAGGTCTCTTCCGGAGCGAACAGCAACTCGGAGGCCGGCACGCCCGTCGCGGGAATGTAAAAGTGTTTGGTCCACAGCGCGGCAATCAGCCGCGACAAGTAGTAACTCGAGCCGCAGCCCACAAACAGCCAGGGACACCGCGGTGAGAACAGCGTCGCCAACTTCTCCAGCAACCCGGACTCGCGAAGACGCGTTTCCGTCTCGCTCCAGGTCTGCGGCTGGGAAAGGATCTCCTGTAACGCATGTTCACCGAGCTTGCTCTTCCGCGAGGTTGGCTCAGGTTTGCCTTTGCCACGTGTATTGGACAAGGAACGCCCCATATTGAATCGATTCAATAGTGCTATATTGCGGAAACTCGCTCTTCCGCGCAAGCCTAATTTTCAGCGTAATTCTTCTTGCCTCCGTGCCCACAGCGCATTACCCTGTCCGCTCGTACAGGCAAACTGGATTCCCACAGCGGATATCTCTTCGCTCACACCCGCTGTATTGCAACGCAACATGCGTCCCCGCAATCGCGTCTAATGGAGGTAAGGAGAGAACGCCTCGTTCAGGGAAAATCGGGTCGCCGCCATGGCTCAATTCTCCATCATTTTCGAGCGCCGCCAGTTCCAGCGGCTTCTGCTGCACGTAGCGGGCTTCGTGCTGATTTTTCTCGCCGCGGACTGGCTGCGTGAAATCACCGTCAACTCCAACCCGATTCTCCAGGGGTACCTGCAGATCACCACCGGCATTTTCGCATTTGTTTTCGCCGCCGTTGCCCTGGTGCGCTTCCAGGGAACGCAGGATCGCATTTCGCTAATCCTCGGTTCCGGTTTCATGCTTTCCGGGGCCACACTGGTTGCGTCCAGCATCCTTTTCTTCCAACTTAGTCACGAACATCAGACTTGGGTTTTGTGGGCGCCGGTCGCCTGGTGGATCAGCCGGTTGCTGCTCGCCTTGCTGTTTGCCACGGCGCTTGTCGTCGAGCATTTCCTGCCGCGTTCCCGCCATCCCCGCCTGGAAATTGCCGGCGGCCTGTTCGCCGTAATAGCCGCTACGTATCTGATCACCGCTTCTTTGCGGAGACTTCCTCCGGATGCCTCGCACCATCCGCAAGCGTTTATTCCGAACCCGCTGCAGCTTTTGCCCGCCGTGATTTTTCTGATTGCCATGTTCGGCTACCGGCGGCGCAAATATTTGCAGGATTCCGCATTCGACAAATCCATCTATCTGGCCGTGTGGCTCAATCTGGCGGCGCAGCTTGCGGCTTGCCAGTCTGTGAAACTCCTCGATGGGCCTTTTGTCTTCGCCCAGGCCATGAACGTTATGAGTTATGCCATCCTGCTGGGTGGGGCGTTGTTTGACAGCGCCAAGGTCTTCGAGCAGGTGCGCCATCTGGCGGCCAGCGATCCACTCACTGGCCTTGCCAACTATCGCAAACTCCTCGACGTCCTTGATACGGAAACCGAGCGCACCTTGCGCACCGGCCGTCCCTTTGCCGTGCTGCTGCTGGACCTCGACGGCCTGAAACGCATCAACGACACCTACGGCCATCTGGTGGGAAGCCGCGCGCTGTGCCGCGTCGCTGACATCCTGCGTTTTCATTGCCGCGCCATCGATACCGCGGCGCGCTATGGCGGCGACGAGTTCGCTGTGGTTCTGCCCGAAGCCCGCGAAGAAGAAGCCGAACGTGTGGTGGCCCGCATCCAGGAGACACTCGCGGCCGACCAGGAACATCCGCCGCTCTCCGCCAGTATTGGCGCCTCGATCTATCACGGCGAAGGCGAGCGCGTGGAAAAGCTGCTGAAGGAAGCCGATCAAAATCTCTACGCGGAAAAAGCGCGGCGCAAGGAGAGCGCCGCCCGGAATGCCGATGCTTCCCGCCGCCGTCTGAAGAAGGGCTAGTCGCCGATCTGTCTCACAAGGTTAGTGCACCCTCCTGTTTTGCTGTGTAGCCTTGCTCGCAAGGGAGAATCGGGGCTCCCCCTTCTGCTCGCCAAGGAGTTGTCCGGCCAGGTAGTCACCGAAGGCCGGGCCGTGTTTGAAGCCGTGCCCCGAGCCGCCGCCAGCCAGCCACACATTCGGTATTTCGGGATGGCGGTCGATCAGGAAGTCGCCATTGGACGTGTTTTCATACTGGCAGACGCGCGCCTCCGTGATCGGCGAATTCTTCAGCGCTGGGAAGCGCCGCGCCACGTAGTTCCGCGCCCACTCGGCGCCTTCCACGCTGGTGACTCGTGACTGCGTGTCGGGATCCACTCGCTCACCATGAGTGTCGCGTGCCAGTTTCAAGCCACGATATTCGATGTCTGGCATCCCGTACACTTCGTCATTATTAAAGAGCCAGGTAGGCAGGGCCGGTGGCGCGAATCGTGCATCGCCGGCGGGGCTCCCGAAGAAGAACACCTCTTGTCTTGTGGGAAAGATGCGCTGGCCGAGAAGCTCCGGGAACACTTTTCCAAGCCACGGCCCGCAAGCGAACACGAATTGGCCAGCGGAGATCGCCTCTCCGCCCGATGTAGTAATCCTCGCGAGTGGCCCGCTCCCTTTGGGCGTAACCGCCTGAGCGATACGAAACTCCGCCCCTTTTTTCTTGGCCTGTTCGATCACGGTCTGAACGCCGCGTCGGGCCAATAACACGCCACTGCCCGGTTCCAGCAGCCCGCGCGTCACGCCGTCGAAATTCGCCTGCGGGTAGCGTTTCGATAGCGCCGCGTTGTCCATCACTTCATGCGCGATGTCGCATCGTTGCAGCGTGGCCTGCGAATCCTTCAGCCGACCGATGTCCTCGCCTTCCATCCACAGCACGCCGGTTTGCTGAAAGAGCGGCTGCCCGGAAGACGCCGCGAGCTCTTTCCATTGTCCCAAGGATCGATGCGACCAGTGCGTGTAAATCTCATCCGTCGCATAGCTCATCCGGATGATGCGCGTTTCGCCGCCGGAACTGGCGCGGTTGTGCGCCGCGCCGTACGCATCCAGCACCAGCACTTTCTGTTTTCTTTGGGCCAGATGCCAGGCCGTCCATGACCCGAACACTCCCGCGCCAATCACTACCACATCATATTTTGCAGCTTCCTTCATTGTGCCGCCATTCTATCGCGTCCCGCTACTTGTTGCTGGCCGATCCGCGTTTCTCGGAGTATTATCTTCGCTTGCCTTAAATCTTTCGCCGGGGGACTATGTGAATCGCCTTCAGCGCATTTCTCTGTTTGTTGCCTCTTTCTTTTTCGCCATTACCTGCTTTGCCCAGAATCCCGTCGATCCGAAGCTCTATGAAGGAATGAAGTGGCGCCTCATTGGTCCGTTTCGCGGCGGGCGCGCGCTGACCGCTGTGGGCGTTCCGTCTCAGCCGAACACGTATTACTTCGGCGCCGTTTCCGGAGGCGTCTGGAAAACCACCGACGGCGGCCTCACGTGGGAGCCGATTTTCGACAAGCAGGACATCTCTTCTATCGGTTCCATCGCCGTTGCCGATTCCGATCCCAACGTCCTTTATGTCGGCACGGGCGAAGCCTGCATTCGAGGAAATATCTCGTATGGTAATGGAGTTTACAAATCGCTCGACGCGGGGAAAACGTGGACCAATATCGGCCTGAAGGATTCGCGGCACATCGGCGCCGTGATCGTGCATCCCACAAATCCGGACATCGCGTTTGTCGCCGCATTGGGCCACGTGTACGGGCCGAACGAAGAACGCGGAATCTTCCGCACGCGCGACGGCGGCATGACCTGGGAAAAAGTTCTCTACATCAACGACCGCACCGGCGGGATTGACGTCGTTTTCGACCCGCAAAATCCGCACATTCTTTTCGCGGCGATGTGGGAAGGCTATCGCACGCCGTGGGCGCTCAATAGCGGCGGCGAAAAGAGCGGCCTGTACCGCTCCGCAGACGGCGGCACCACTTGGAAGCGTTTGGAAGGCAACGGGCTGCCGGATGGCCCCCTCGGCCGCATCGGCGTGAGTGTTGGGGGTGGTGATTCCAACATTGTTTATGCGCTGATCGAAGCGAAAAAGGGCGGCTTATACCGCAGCGAAGATGGCGGCGAAAAGTGGACGCTGGTGAACGAGGATCACCGCTTCCGGCAGCGCGCCTGGTATTTCACGCATGTCTGGGGTGACACGAAGAATCCCAACGTCGTCTACATTGCAAACACCGGATTGTTCCGCTCCATTGACGGCGGGAAAACCTTCGAACGCCTCAACGCGCCCCACGGCGACCATCACGGCCTTTGGATCGATCCCAACAATCCCAACCGCTTGATCAACGCCAACGACGGCGGCGCCACCATCAGCACCGACGGTGGCAAAACCTGGTCCTCACAGATGAACCAGCCGACCGCGCAGTTCTATCATGTGGTTGCTGACAACGATTTCCCTTATCGCATCTATGGTGCACAGCAGGACAATTCCACCGTCGGCATTCTCACGCGCAGCGACCGCGGCTTCATTGACCGGCCGGACTGGGATGCCGTCGGCGGCGGCGAGAGCGGGTATATCGCGGTGGATCCGCGCGACGCAAACATCGTCTATGCCGGCTCGTATTTCGGGCACAGCACGCGTTTCGATCGCCGCACCGGCCAGGCGCAGGACGTGATGCAGTGGCCCGACGATCCGGACGGCCACAACGCCAGCGGCTTGAAATACCGGTATACCTGGACGATGCCGATCGTCTTTTCGCCACACGACCCGAAGATCATCTACAACGCGGCGCAATATGTGTTTCGTTCAACGGACGAAGGCCATTCCTGGCAGACCATCAGCCCGGACCTGACGCGCAACGACAAATCGAAGCAGCAGGACTCCGGCGGCCCAATTACCCAGGATCAGGCGAGCATTGAGTTTTACGATTTGATCTTCACCGTTGCGGAGTCCCCCAAAGAAAAAGGCGTCATCTGGGCGGGCACCGACGATGGCTTGATCCAGATCACGCGTGACGACGGCAAGAACTGGAGCAACGTCACGCCAAAAGCCATTCCCGAATGGTCCATGGTCAGCCTGATTGAAGCTTCCTGGCATGATGCCGGAACCGCCTACGCGGCTGTAGATGCGCGAAAGCTGGACAATTTCAAACCGTACATCTTCAAGACCACCGATTTCGGCAAAACCTGGACGCAGATCACCAACGGAATCCCAGATGGCGCGTACGTCCACGCGGTGCGCGAAGATCCCGTGCGAAAGGGTTTGCTGTTTGCCGGGACGGAATTAGGAATTTATGTGTCCTTCGACGATGGGGCGCATTGGCAATCGTTGCAACTCAATCTGCCCAACACGCCGGTGCACGACATGGCCATTCACAACAGCGACCTGGCGATCGCCACGCACGGCCGCGCCTTTTGGATGCTCGACGACATCGCTACCCTGCGCCAGGCCGACGCTTCGTTTGCTGCGCGCGAAGCGCATCTTTTCACGCCTTCGACAGCCACGCGCACGCGCATGGGCCACATGCGGCGCCGGCGTTATGCTATCGCAGAAAATCCCCCGGACGGCGCGATTCTCTACTACTACTTGAAGGACGAACCGAAAGAGCCGATCAAGCTTGAAGTGCTCGATTCTGGCGGCAAAGTGATTCGCGCTTACACGAGTGAGGAGAAGAAAAAAACGGAAGAGGAAGGCGCGGGCGAGTGGGAAAAGGACGAGGCCGCCGACCACATTCCGGCGAAATCCGGTTTGAATACGTTTGCCTGGGATCTGCGCTACGAAGACCCCGTGAAAATTCCCAAGGCCGTCTACGATGAAGGCGAGCCCACCGGCCCGCTCGTGATGGCCGGGAAGTACCAGCTGCGCCTGACGGTTGGCGGCCAATCGGAGTCCGAACCGATTGAAATCGTTCTCGACCCGCGCGTGAAAACCAGCACGGCCGACCTGCAGAAGCAGTTTGACCTGATGCTCAAGCTGCGCGACCGGCAGGACGAAATGAACAAGGCCATCCTTGCGATTCGCGACTTGCGCAGCCAGTTGCTCGCGCTGGAAAAGCGCATCGGCACCGAGGCCGCGAACAAGAGCCTCACGGATCAGTCGGCAGCGCTGCGCAAGAAGATCACGGATTTGGAACACGAACTCATCAATCCGGAAGCCACCGCAAGCGAAGACGAGTTGCACTACCCGACGAAGCTCAACAGCAAGCTGGGTTCGTTGAACCAGGCGGTGGACAGTGCAGATATGCCTCCGACAGAGGGTGAACTTGACGTGTTCGCCGAACTAGACAAGCAACTTGATGTGCAACTGGCGAAGTGGCACGAGGTGACGGCTACAGACGTTCCGGCGCTGAACACGGCGCTGCGCAACGCAAACGTTCCAGCGATTACGTTGAAATAGACGGCGTGTTGTGGAGTGGCCCTCTTTAGGCCGGCCTTCACAGGCTAAGGCCTGTGCTACTTACCGAGCAGCGGAGCCCAGTGGCTCAGATGATTTAGCGATTCCGTATGCGTCGGATCGAGATGCAAGGGGGTCACCGAAGCCTCTCCCGCAAAAATCGCCGCGTAATCTGACTCCGCGTCCAATTCCATGCCGCCGTCAATGCGCTGCTCGCTCAACCAGAAATACGGCCGCCCCTTGGGGTCTTCGCCTTCGCGCAAGACCGTGCGCGTGATTTTCTTCGATTGCCGCGTGAACTTCACCGTGCCATTCCAGTTTTCCGGCACATTCACATTGAGCAGTACTTGTTCCGGCAGGCCTTCCTTCAAAATCAACTCGGCTGTTTCCCGCGCAATCTTTGCTGAAGCCGCAAAATCGCAGTTGCCCCGCTTCGAGCACAGCGACATGGCCAGCCCCGGCACGTGATGAATCACCGCTTCCCGCGCCGCGCCCACCGTTCCGCTGTAGTAGAGGTTTTCGCCGAGGTTCGCCCCGTGGTTGATCCCGGAAATCACCAGGTCCGGCGGCCCTGTCAGCAATTTGTGCAGAGCCACGATCACGCAATCCGCGGGAGTTCCATCGATAGCCCATTCGTTTTCGCCCGTCGCGTGGCAGACGATCGGCTGTCGCAGCGTCAGGCTCTGTGCCGCCCCGCTGCGTTCCCAACTTGGCGCCACAATGCTCACCTCGGCGATCGTGCGCAGCTCATCCGCCAGCGCCTTCAGCCCCGCCGCCTGATACCCATCATCATTCGTCAACAACACCCGCGCCTTTTTCACGTCCGCAAAATCTCCATCTTCCTATTCTAGTCGCAAACTTCGTTTTCAATGTGAACGGCATTAATCAGCTAGTTGGGTTGGGTTCTGCCCTTGCAACCATGCGCTCAAATAGGGGCACGGTTCACTCTTGCCTTCAACTTCCCATCCAGTTTTCGAGGAAAGCTTGAGTTTAATCCAGGTTCCTAACGGTCTAAGGTCGGACGGAATGAGGGTTGTATCCCGACCGACGATTTGACGTCCCCCGGCCCAAAAACTCACTTTAGTCAGCCCGCCGTTAAGATGAAACTCGATGCGGGCAGTCATTATCCATTCATGATCTGAGGAGGCATCCATAGCTTGCGGAAGTAACGAAGGAATGGTCGGGACGGCGAGATTTGAACTCGCGACCTCACGCACCCCAAGCGTGCGCGCTACCAGGCTGCGCTACGTCCCGACCGCCGCGGCTCTGCAAAAAAGGCCGCAAACCTGATAAATCCACGGTATCACTTGCCTTCGAGCAGCGTCAAGAAACTGCGCAGAGCATCGCGGAGGTCCAGCAGCATCTTGCGATTCAACTGCACGGCCTCGCCTTCGCCCTCAGCCACCGTCGTCGCGCTGGCAAGTCCTTCGACCGCCGCTTCCAACCCGACGCCGTTTTTCAGGTCGCGCAAATGCCGGCGAACGCCGGCCAGGGTCATACCTTCGTCATGCAGCAGGCGTTTGATTTTCTGCACCAGCTCGACGTCCTGCTGGCGATACAGGCGGTAGCCCGCGGGGCTCTTCAGCGGTGCCAGCATAGGCAGCTCTTCCTCCCAATAGCGCAACACAAAGGGAGGCACGCCGGTCAGCTTGCTGAACTCGCCGATGCGGTAGTACTTCTCCTCCTGGTCACCGGTGATGGGAGCTGTGGCGGTACTGCTCATCTTGGTGGGAGTTTAGCAGAACGGGTTTCCGCCAGCTACACTACTTGCCTCAATCTTCCTCGCGTTTGGAGCCTCGTTCCCCGCGCATGCGGAGTCTCTGAATGAAACGCACGGGGGTGCCGGTGAAGTCCCATTTGGCACGCACCTGGTTCTCCAAGAATCGCTCAAAGCTGAAGTGCAGCGGCTTCTTCTGGTTGGTGAAGAGCAGAAACACGGGCGGCGCCACCTTCGCCTGCGTCATGTAATAGATCCGCACCGGCCGGGCCTTAGGAGTCGTGCCCCGGCTCAAGTCCACTTCTTCTTTCAGCCAGCGGTTCAATTCGCCGGTCGGGATTTTCCGCTTCCGCGCTTCCGCCACATTGTCGATGAGACCGTAGAGTTTCTCCGCTCTCTCGCCGGTTTTCGCCGAAAGAAAAACAATGGGCGCATAACTCAGGAATTTGAACTTATCCTTCACCATTTTTTCGTATTCGAATAGCAGCTTGCCCTTGTCCACCGGCCTTTGCGCCACGCCTGCCGCCGCGCGACTGGTTCGGCCTTTTGCGGTTTTTTCCGACGCGTCTTCCGCGCGCTGTGCCGCCACAACAGCTAGGTCCCATTTGTTCACCACGATAATCACGGAACGGCCGGACTGCTCGGCATACGAGGCGATGGTCGCGTCGCCCTGAGTAACGCCCTGCTCGCCGTCAATCACCAGCAAGGCCACATCGGCGCGCTCCAGCCCGCGCCGCGCCATCACCACGCTCAGCTTTTCGGCTACCAGCGTGGTCTTTCCTTTGCGCCTGATGCCGGCGGTGTCCACGAAGCGATACACGCGGCCGTTGCGCGTCACGTCCGTGTCCACGTTGTCCATGGTCGTTCCTGGAATCGGCGAAACGATCGAGCGCTCTTCGCCCGCCAGCCGGTTCAGCAGCGTGGATTTCCCGACGTTTGGCCGCCCGATAATCGCGATTTCGATCTCTTTCTTCTCCTCTGTGTGCTCCTCCACCGCATGGCCCTTGACCTGCGCCAGCGCGGCGTCCAGCAAATCGTCCACGCCGGTGCCGTGCTCGGCGGCAATCGGGAAAACAGGAACTCCTAACTGGTAAAACGGCGCCGCGTTCGATTCCTGCGTTGCCGAATCCACCTTATTCACGGCAACCACGAACGGCTTGCCGGTATTGCGCAGATGCAGCGCCAGTTCTTCATCCAGCGGCGTCAGTCCGGTCTGGCTGTCCACAACCAGTACGAGCAGCGACGCATTCTTAATCGCTACGCTGGCTTGTCTGAAAATTTCGGAGGGAATCAGTTCCTTGTCGTGCGGCACAATGCCGCCGGTGTCCACCACTTCGAGCACCCGGCCATTCCACTCGGTTTTGCCATACATTCGGTCGCGCGTGATCCCGGGTTCATCGGTCACGATGGCCCGGCGCGTGCCGGTCAGGCGGTTGAATAGCGTGGACTTGCCGACGTTGGGCCGCCCGACGATCACCAGTGATGGGAGTTTTGTCGCCATTTCCTTAGCAGCGCCCCACGGCGCAATGTTTTAAAGAAACCTCAATCTTCCAATGTAACCCATCCCCCTGGAACTGGCGAGCCTGCAAGCCAATTCCTCGCGCAGGATGGCGCAATTGTGACGGGAATCACTCATCGCTAACCCAACCCACAGATGTTTCCAATAGAAACATTTTCTTGCGAAAACCTTGCTTCTCCGCCCCTCTCTGAGTATGTTCTTTAGCAACTGTCTGAGGTGCCCCAGGACTCTTCGTCGGGGAAGTGTCCGCATGACTCTCGGGGTTTCGAGATGAATTTGAATCGAACGAAGGAGTAGCTGATGAACAGCTCTTTCCGCAGCGTACGCGTGCTTCTGCTCGCAGTGCTTTCGCTCGCCATTTTGACCGGAGGCTCCGCCTTTGCGCAGACCTTCCGCGGCACGATCCTTGGCACCGTCTCCGACTCTTCCGGTGCCGCCGTTCCCGGCGCCACGGTGACCATCAAGAATTTGGATACGGGCCTGACCCGTACCGTAGTAACCCAGGAAGACGGCAGCTATTCCGCGCCGGAATTGCCCATCGGCAATTACAGCGTCACCGTGGAGAAAGCCGGCTTCAAGGTTGGCCTCGTCAGCGGCATCAAGGTGGAGGTAGCTACCGAGCGCCGCGCCGATTTTACCTTGCAGCCAGGCCAGCTGGCCCAAACCGTTGAAGTGCAGGGTGAAGAGCTGCCCATGGTGGAGTCAACCTCGAATACTCTTGGGGGCATCGTGGAGTCCAAGGTCGTCACAAGCCTTCCAGTGAACGGCCGCGACTACCAGAAGCTGATCTTCCTCGTTCCCGGCGTTACCGGCTCCCCGGACCAGATCACGGACTCGCCCGGTTCGTTCGGTATCTTCTCCGTGAACGGTGCCCGCGGCCGCGCCAATAACTTCCTGCTCGACGGCACGGACATGAACGACGGCTACCGCAACGACCCGGCCATCAATGAAGCGGGCGTTTTCGGCACACCGGCCACGATTCTCCCGGTGGAAGCCATTGCGGAACTCAAAGTCGCCTCGAACTTCGAAGCCGAATACGGCCGCAGCGCTGGCGGCGTCGTCAACGTCGTTACCAAGAGCGGCGGCAACCAGCTTCACGGTTCCGCCTTTGAATTTTTCCGCAACAACGCCCTCGACGCGCGCAACTACTTCAACGACACCTCGCTGCCGCAGAATCCGTTCCACAACAATCAGTTTGGCGGCTCGCTGGGTGGCCCGATTATCAAGGACAAGACTTTCTTTTTCATTGACTACGAAGGCCTTCGTGAAGTCGGCGCGCAGTCCACTCCTTCTTGCGTCCCGACCGCGGCGGACATATCGAATAACACCCCCGGCACGGGCATCAATCAGGTCATTCAAAACCTGATCAATGCCGGAAAAGCGTGGCCTGCGCCGAACGGCACTGGCTCGTGCATTGCTTCACAGTCCACGGTTGTGGATCCCATTGCTCAGACGCAGGTAAGCTCCAACACTGTGCTGGCCACTCCGTTCTCCAACAATGTGAATGGCGGAATCATCAAGATTGACCACAACTTCAACAAGGATAATCTCCTGACAGGCCGTTATTTTATTGGCGATAGTGAGCAGAGCTTTCCGCTGGCCCTGGTGGGCGGGGGCGCGCTTCCGAACTACAACACCTTCACGCCGACCCGCGTTCAATTGGTCTCCATTTCGTTTGTCTCAGTGCTGACCCCTGCAGTGGTCAACGAGGCTCGTTTGGGGTGGAATCGTTTTGCGGAAGGATTTTATGCGCAGGACCGGCACTTTGATCCTTCCAGCATTGGCCTTGTGAATGATGCGACGGGCATCAACCTCGGCTTGCCGCGCATTGACGTGGGTTCCTTTTTGGGTTCCTTCCCGCAACTCGGCGCCAGTTCCACGGACACACGAAACCGCGTGGACTCCAACTGGCATTACATCGACAACATCTCCTGGAAGCACGGGAAACACGATATCAAGGCAGGTTACGAATTTCGCCGGACGACCGTTTCCCAGAATTTCAATTCCTATTTCAAAGGGCGACTCAATTTTGACAGCCTCGCGAATTTCCTCTCTGGAATACCGGACAGTGGCTTCCAGTATTCGGGGAATGCCAATCGCAATACCTTCGAGAATTCCCAGGCGATTTACTTGCAGGACAGCTACCGCTGGTCCAGCCGTGTGACGCTAAACCTCGGCTTGCGCTACGACTACTATGGTCTGATTCAGGAAAAGCATGCCAATTTCACGAACTTCAATCCAATCACTGGTGCCGACATCCTGGTCGGCCAAGGGCGCCTGTATCAACCGGACTACAACAATGTGGCACCACGCGTCAGCGTCGCCTGGGACGTCACGGGTCGCCAGAAGACGGTGGTTCGTGCAGGTTTCGGCATTTTTTATGATGCTTACTCCCAAGACATGTTCATGGGCCATTTGCCCTTTAACAGCTACTACGATCCGGGGTCCGCTTATTCCGGTGTGGGATCAAACCCGATCTTTGTGGGCTCCGCATTCAATTCGCCGCTGGTTGCCGGGGAAGCGGCTTTCGCGTTCCCCAGCCCCATGTCGGACCGTTTTGGTGTTGACCAGAACCTGCGTACGCCTTACATGGAGAATTACAACCTGAACCTGCAGCAGCAAATCACTCGCAAAATGACGCTGCAAATCGGATACGTGGGCTCGCAAGGCCACAAGCTCCTGCGCTTCCGCGACCTGAACCAGCCAAACTTGGCCACAATTCAGGCGTATGACTACCACGGGGTCTACGATACCGAGGGGAATTTAATCCAGGGCGGCTGCTGCACCCCGGGGGCGCTGCTGGGCCCAGGCGGAGGCGGGATCTACTACAACTATGAAGAAGCCTCCGGAAATTCGAACTACAATTCTCTGCAGACCAGCTACCGCATCGATAACTGGCACGGCTTCTCTACCACCGTTAATTACACCTGGTCCCATTCGATTGATGATTCGAGCGACGGCGAAGACTATGTGCCCAACGCCGCGCAGCCGGATAATAGCCAGGCAGCCAACAGGTACAATCTCGGCAATTCCAACTTCGACGTCCGCAATCGCATTGCCTGGAACTTCGTTTACGAACTCCCGAACGACCCAGGCAGCAGCATGAAGCTGATCCGAAACGGATGGGGTTTCAGCGGAACGGTCACTATCCAGGCCGGCCAGCCGTTTCACCTGAACTACAACTTCGAAGACGATTACAACGGCACAGGCGAGTTCTTCGCTCGGCCGGATGTCGTTGGCCCCATCGTCTACCACCAGAGCGATCCCAATAACTACCTGCAATTGACCTCGTTTGCGGTACCTTGCACCTTTGATGGACTGGGTACTGCGGCGACAAACTGCATCTCCATCAATCCTGCAAATCCCGACCTGACGGGCGCGACCTGCGACGCGCTGGCTGCCGGCAACGGCGGGATGAACACGGGTGGATGCGTGAACACTATGCACTTCGGCACCCTTGGTCGGAATTCACTCATTGGACCTCATTTCCGCCAGTTCGACTTTTCCATCTTCAAAAAGACACAGCTAACCGAGCGATTGAACATGGAACTGCGTTTTGAGGGCTACAACATTCTCAATCATCCAAACTTTGCTAACCCCTACCTGCCGAACTTCATCGCAGACGCAGCGCAACAGGGCATCAACACCGACGGGACTTCCGCGGGCGCCCTGCATCTGACTGCAACCGGCGATGTCGGTATCGGCTACCCCTTCCTCGGCAGTGGCGGGCCACGTAGCTTGCAACTGGCAGCGAAGTTCACCTTCTAAGGCAACAAACGCGTTTGGCGCTTGGCCCGAAGGCCCCGGTCGCCCAGCCCGGGGCCTTCGGCTTTTTGGGAGTGCGGATGGTTGTTTGATTTTTGAGATATTGGTTGAGGCGGCCATTTGTGGGTCCGAGCTCGCTGGCTAGCCAGTTTGTGGACGAACCACGCGAAAACCCTCACCCCTGAAGGGGTGAGCTACAACCGTTCAGTGGCCGGCTCTGTAGCTCAGGCCCTTGGGCCTGAGGGGTTCGACGCCCACGAACGGTGATGCCCCGTTTCAAAATGGCATATCGCACTGTAACCCCTGTAATTGCCACACTTACAAACGCAAAATCTCGTAAGTCCATTGTTTGCCACACATACCAGAATTGCATGTTTTTGCGAATGCTGCGGCCCTCGCCGATGTTTTTGCGAGCTTGGCGGACACGGACTTTGGCTCGGGGAAGAGCGGCCCCCTTTGGAAAGCGGGCCGCCACTAGAAGGCCCCTCCGGCTTGCCCGACTGGTATTTCCCGCACTTACAACTCCCCATAGCAACTTGTGATAGTTTTTCCCTGGCAGCTGCGTAGTAGGTTATGGAACCGCTGAGACCAGGGCGAATGAGCGCACCGGGAAAAACGGAACCGACGGAACTAATCGCTCGGGCCCGGACTGGGGATACCCAGGCTTGGGGCGATCTGTACCGGGAATATGCCCCGGCGATCTTTCGCTTTTGCCGGCGCGCCATGCCCACACGAGAGGACGCGGAAGACGCCACGATGGAGATTTTCATGAAATTGCGCGACAAGCTGGTGCAGTACGACGCGACGCGCTCTTTCACCGCCTGGCTCTACAAAATCGCCGCCAACCACTGCTGGGACATGCTGCGCCGCAAAAAGGCCCGACACGATAAAGACACCGACGACATTGATGACATCCCCCTGGAATGTCCCGAACCAAACCAACTGGAAAAATTGATTGAAGAGCGCACCGGCGAAGAGGTTCGCAAGGCGCTCGACAAACTCGGCCTGCGCGCTCGCATGGCCCTGGTGATGCGCTACTACTCGGACATGAGCTACGACGAAATCGCGGACGCCCTGGGCGTTCGCAGGCAGTTTGTAGGCGTGGTGCTGCTGCGCGCACGCCACGAATTGCGGCAGGCGCTGGGAGAGAGCAGCGCCATCGCCGTGGGAGGAGCCAGGTGAGCGAACTAGAACACAACAAGAACAGACAGCTCGACGAAAAATGTTTGGATGAAATGACCTTGCTCCTCTATGTCGAGCGCCAGTTGGATCACGAAACCGCGCAGGGCGTGTCTCTCCACACGCAGACGTGCACCCGCTGCCTGAACCTGCTGCGCGCGCTCGACCGCGAATCCCGCCTGCTGACGCGCTCCATGCTGGAGCAGGACGAACCGCTGCCCGCGCGGCTCGCCGAGTTTCAGGCGCGCGTGAAGCGCAACATGCAATGGATTTGGGGCGTGGTCTTCGGCCTTGCGGTCCTGGGCGTCTATGCCCTGTACTCGACTTACATCGAGCCCTGGCAGACCCGGTTGAACGAGGCGGGTTTCGGCGGCAGCAATCTGCTGAGCCTGGTGGTGTTTCAGGGGGCATTCTGGAAAGGATGGCAATCCATGTTCACTTTGCTCGAAGCTCTTGCCGTCATGGTCATGGCTGGATTCGGTCTGTTCGCGTTCCGGCGGTATTTGCGGCGCGGCTCGGCGGTGGCCCTGCTGTTCGCCAGCCTGGGGGTTCTGTTCACGGTGACAGCGACAGCGCCGGCCTCGGCCACGGAATTTCGCAAGGCGGACAGTGTCACTATCGCGAAGGGCGAGGTTATCAAGGGCGATCTGTTTGTCACCGGCCATCATGTGCGGATTGAAGGCGAAGTGGATGGCGACGTCTATGCCTTCGCCGAACAATTGGATGTTTCCGGCCATATCAACGGCGACCTGATCGGTTTCAGCCAGACGGAGCGGATCAGCGGCACGATTGACGGCAACCTGCGGACGGCAGCCAACAATGTGACGATCACGGGAACGATTGACCGCAGCGTGCTGAGCTGGAGCCAGACGTTGGAACTCGACTCCAGCGGCAAAATCGGACGCAGCCTTACGGCCGGAGGCCAGGCGCTTACCATCGACGGTAAGGTGGGCCGGGACTTCCTTGGCTTTTCGGAGACCACCACGATTTCCGGCTTGATCGGCGGCTCGTTCCGGGGACACGGCAAATCGCTTTCCATCGTTTCCGGGGCCGAAATTGACGGCACGACGAAGTTCGAGGGTCAGGAGCCGCCCAGCGTTTCTTCCGACGCCAAGCTCGCTTCGCAGCCCGAATTTACCAAAACAGAGCATCACGCGCACGAGCGCGGCAGTGGTTACTACATCTGGCGGGTGATCTGGACCGGAGCGTTTCTGGTGTTTGGTCTCGTTCTGGCCGGGCTGATGCCGAAATTCGCACTGGAGACCGTGGAATCCGCGGGGCAGTTGGGCGCGTCCTTCGGTTTGGGCGTGCTGGTGTTCTTTGGGGTTTTCATTGGTTCGGTGATTGCCTGCTTCACGATTGTTGGGCTTCTGGTCGGGCTTTCTTCCCTGATGCTGTGGTTCGTGATGTTATTTGCCGCGGAAGTGGTGGTGGGAGGCATCGTTGGGCAGTGGATCATGGGACGCAACGATGAATTCTGGCAATTCTTCGTGCGCGTGATCGTGGGCGTGATTGCCGTGCGCGTGGTGACCAGCTTGCCGTTTATCGGCTTCTGGGCCGGCCTGGCCGTTGCCGTGTGGGGCATGGGAGCGATTTCGCTGGCGCTCTATCGGCGCCTACAGCCTTCGCTGGCGCCGAACATTCCGTCAGCGCCGATGCCGCCCACGCCACCGATGAATTCGCCATTGCCGCCACACACCACCGTCGGCGGAATTTGAGGATCTAAAGCGCGGGCGTTGGAGGATTGCAGGGGCGGGGCTTGTTCCGCCCTCCCGAGCGCAGCGAGGGATTCCGGGGTATTGCCATCATCGAAGAGGGCCGGGTAAGCCCGGCCCCTGCAAGTAATCAATTCCCTAGCCGCCGCACTCCAAAAAGAACGGGCCCCGGAACTTCCGGGGCCCGTCGCCTTTGCGGAGGCGGGAAGAAACCTAATTCCTGCGGACTTTTGCGGCTGTGAAGGATGGCGTGTAGTTCAAGCCGAAATAGAGAGCACGGATGGAAACGTTGTCGTTGACAGTCATCGCTCCTGTGCTCGAATAGCCGTCGAGGTAGGTGTTTGGACTTCCTGTACCCAATTGCACCTGATTCGTGGCCGTTTGCCCGAAGAAAGGAGGCAAGGACTGCAAGCTGAAATTGGGCGAAGGAGGCGCAGAAACATTTCCAGGCACCCTTGAGAAGCGAAGCGCCACAGCATCCACGGTTGCGGAGGCCGGGGTATTCCCAGATTTCGCGGTAAAGCTCTTCACCCGCACCATAACCGTTTGCCCCGGTAAAATGTCCGTTGCTGAGGTGCTCCCGTCGAAAGAGGTGATCACGATCGGAAGGCCCTTGCTGTCGATGACAAACGGCAAGAGGTTTTGCATGGACGTGAGCGTCACATTGACGGTATCGCCGAAGTGCAAGCCACTGATGACGCTATTGCTTGAGGCCGGGACATAGTCATTGGCCACGAGCTGAAACTGCGTCGAAGACGTAGGCGAGGTCGTAACGATACCTTCAATCAGGTCCACGCTGGAAAAGGTGAGTGGATCGTATTCCAACATGGTCGAGGTTCCGTCGGTATTTAGCGTTGCATCCACGCTGGCCACCTGGCCAACCGCCGGCGCACAAGCCTGATTCGTCACATTGGTAATTAGACAGTCGGGCGAGAAGATTGTGGAGCCGTTAATCGTCGAAGTGACGGAGCCGCGCGTGGCAGTTAGGATGGTCACGGAGGAAGCGCTGGCTGCCTGCACCACTCCGGTCACGTCCTCGATGTAGTCCAATTGGCCGGTGGAAAGGGTGGAAAACGCGGGCGGGAGCGTCACCGTGCTGAGGACATTGGCCGCCCCCAGGTTCAAAGCAGTGACAGCCTGGGTATTCGAGTTCACGGTAAGGATATTGTTGAAATTAACTACCAGGCGCAGGCCCGCCTGCTGATTGGCCGCCAGGGTGATCGAGAAATTGGATGTTGATGGAGTGCCGGACGCTCCCGTGAACTGCGCAATGCTGCCCGTATTGCAGCCCGGCGTGCCGCTGGTCGCGGCGCAGTAGGTGACGACCGGGTTGTTGATGTTCACCTGAACTGCGGTGTAAGTTCCGGCCGGGACGCTGTTGATGTACTGCCCGAGATAGGCGGAATCGCTGGTCACGCGCGTCAGATCCAGAATAATCGGCGAATTGTTGAGCGGGATGTTGACGACGCTGCCGCCGCCTGAGGGCGTCAGGGAAACCGAATTGATGGACGCGACAAAGGACAGGATGGAGGTGCCAGGTGGCGGAGTCAGGGGCGCGACGGCCAGCGTAACGCTCAGCGAGGAGTTTCCGCCGCCTCCCCCTCCACAATTGACCGTGCAAGGTGTCTTGACACCGCTACAGGAGGTGAGAGTGAGGGAGAGGAGCGCGGCAACCGCGACCGCAAGGACGGACTGTTTTGAGTTCATGTCGAAATACCCCAAGACAAAATTGGACGCCACGCCTGGAGGCCAAGGGGAGCCGGACTTTTCCCCACTCCACTTTACCCCTCTCTGTATTGCCCTGAAGTACAGAATTGGGCCGGTTGCCCTACTGTTAACATCTGCAGTAGGACCGCCAAGCGCGCTTGGCGGCTAGCGAAGGGATTGCAGGGGAAACTCGGTTTCAGAGTGTTGGTCGTCGGGGGTGTCGATTCGGATGCTCAAGGTGGAGGAATCGATCTTCTTTCCGTCGAATTCGAGCTGCACCTTCTCGCCATTTGGAGGAAGCACGGAGATGTCGCTGATGGGCTCAGCGTAGGCTGAGCGAATATCCGAGTCTGGGGCGATCACCTTCCTATTTTGAAGAATCCGAATTTTGACAGAGTTAGGAGGAGGGGCCCCTCGCATATAGCAGATGTTTAAGAAGACGCGGAATTTCATGGGTTTGGCGTAGAACTCTTTCACCGCGTCCTGAGCGCTATAGTTGGGCACTCCGCCGATGTATTCCACAATTTGCAGAAAAGGGGTTTCCAGCCTGATTTCGGAGGTACAGTTCCCCTCGCGAAGATCCGGGACAGCGCGAGAATACCGGCTAAGAAACTCGGGTGAAAGTCCACCTTGCCGGACACCGAGAAAATAGGCATCGCGAATCGCGGAGGATGTGAGCGGATAGTCGTAGGCGCCTGCCGGCAGGCTTACTGTAACGCTTAAAATTATCGCAAGGATGCCAGGGAAGAAGTCTCGCGAAGCTTTGCAAATTCGGCCCATTCGTACCTCTTTCATTTCCAGAAGAGACCAGGACCTCCCTGGGCCTCGCATCCTGGTGTGTTGCACTCTGAAAATGAGACGGGCGGGAGTGTGCTATCGTTACTCTTTCAAGCAACGAATTCGCAGGGCAGGCAGGAATTCTGGCAAAGCGCAAATCCAAGACGGACTTCAGCGGGAATCCGCAGCAGCCGAAAGAAGTGATTCGAGAGCGCGTGTACGTGCCCCTCGAAGAGGAAATACGCGGGCATGGCGAGGATGCCGCACCGGCACGCGCGGCTCGCGGGGTGGCGGGGATTGGCGGCTCGGCCGTGGCAGCCGCTCCTGCGGAGGTGGGGGGGGCTCCCTACGCCGGACCGAGCATGGAGGAGATTTTCGGCCCGGGCGGCTTCCTGGAGCGCTGCATGATTGGCGGCTACGAGCACCGGCCGGCGCAACTGCAGATGGCCGAGGCGGTGCACGACGCGTTTACCAAGCACCACCACGCAATCGTCGAAGCGGGCACGGGCACCGGGAAGACGCTGGCGTATCTTCTGCCCGCGATTTGCAGCGGGCGGCGCGTGGTGATTTCCACGGCCACCAAGTCGCTGCAGGAGCAGCTCTACCAGAAAGACATTCCATTCCTGCAAAAGCACTTCGCGCCGAATTTGAAAGTGGCGGTGATGAAAGGCCGCAGCAATTTTCTGTGCCTTGCGAAAATGCATGCGCTGGCCGATCAGCCGATGCTCAAGGGCATGGAAGAGGTGGACGCGTTCCGGCAAATCCGCGACTGGTCAAAGCTGACGGAAGCCGGTGACCGCGCCGAGCTGACCTTTTTGCCCGACGATTCGGAATTGTGGTCACGCATTGACGCGCGCCGCGACACCTGCACGGGCAAAAAATGCCCCGAGTTCGAACGCTGCTTTCTGACGCAAATGCAGAATCGCGCTAAGGAAGCCGACCTAATAATTGTCAACCATCACCTGTTTTTCGCGGATCTGGCGCTGAAACAGGACGATTTCGGCAGCATCCTGCCGGAATATTCCGCGGTTGTCTTCGATGAAGCGCACGAAATGGAAGACGTGGCCAGCGACTATTTCGGGCAGCAGATTTCGAATTACCAGTTTGAAGAGCTGGCGCGCGATGCCGACCAGGCGATGCGGCTGACGAAAACGGGTTCGCCCGCGCTTTTGCGCCGTACGCAGCGCATCCGCGAAAAAAGCCGCGCTTTCTTTGATAGCTTTCCACCGCGAGACGGGCGCTTTCCGTTTACCCGCCCCGAGCGCGAAGCCTTTCTCGAGCAGAACCGGGAAGCCTACGAGTCCCTGCTGAATTCGCTGAAGGCGCTCGAAACAGAGTTTGCCGCATTGACCCAAAAACCGGAAGAGCTAACGCGCATCACGCGCCGCAGCTTTGAAATTCGCCAGGAGCTGACGTTCCTTTTTGAGTCCAACGAACGAAACTTCGTCTACTGGTTCGAGCGGCGAAACAAAGGTGTGTTCCTCGCGGCGACGCCGATTGACGTCAGTCAGATTCTCCGCGAAAAGCTGTTCGAGGCGTTCGATACGGTGATTCTCACTTCGGCGACGCTCACCGTGGCCGGCCGCTTTGAATTCATCCGCCAGCGCCTTGGGCTTGACCACTCGAAAGAGTGCGCCCTGCCGCCGGAATTCGACTATGGCAGCCAGGCACTGCTCTACTTGCCGCAGAAAATGCCGGACGTGCGCGATGCCGGCTTTCCCGCCAAAGCCGCCGACGAAATCGTGCAGTTGCTGGAGTTAAGCCAGGGCCGCGCGTTTTGCCTCTTCACCAGCTATTTACAGATGAACGATCTCTACGACCGTGTGCGCAACCGCGTGGATTTTCCTCTGTTGATTCAGGGCACCGCGCCGCGTTCCGTGCTGCTCGAGCGCTTCAAGAACACGCCCAACGCCGTCCTTTTTGCCACGGCGAGTTTCTGGCAGGGCGTGGACGTGCCCGGCGAGCAGCTTTCCTGCGTGATCGTTGACCGCCTGCCGTTTGCCGTGCCCAGCGACCCGATCGTCGCCGCCCGGGTGCGCGCGTTGCAGGACGAAGGGCGCAACCCCTTCTCCGAATTTCAAGTGCCGGAGGCGGTCCTTTCGCTGAAACAAGGCTTCGGGCGGCTGATCCGTGCGAAAACCGATCGCGGCGTGCTGGCGCTGCTGGACACGCGAATCCAGCGGATGCCCTATGGTAAAATTTTCGTGGAGTCGCTGCCCCGCTACCGGAAAACCAGCGAGTTGGGGGAGGTTTCCCGGTTCCTGTCCGCGGCCAGCCCTGCCTGAAATTGCCAAGCCCCTCAGGCCAAGTCCCAGGGAAGAAGAGGAAGAAGCAGCCAGTCATGTTTCAAGTGAGTGTGGAAGATACATTTTCGTCGGGGCATGCCCTGCGCGGTTACAAGGGCAAATGCGAAAACCCCCACGGACATAATTACCGCGTGCAGGTGACGCTGGAAGGGCCGCAGCTTGACAACATCGGCCTGCTGATCGATTTCACACAGCTCAAGCACGCCATGCGCGGCTTGATCGCCAAGCTTGACCACCAATACATCAACGATCTGGAGCCGTTCACAACCATTAATCCCTCGGCGGAGAATCTGGCGAAGTATTTTTATGATTCGCTGAACAGCCAGTTGACCGGGTTGCCGCCGGGCGCGAAGTTGAAAGACGTGGTGATCTGGGAAACCGACACGGCGATGGCCCGCTATCAGCCATAAGCTCGGGCTCTATGGGCAGGGGTGCGATGAACAAATCCATTTTCATCATTCTCATTCCGGCGCTGCTGGTCGCGGCGGGTTACGTGGTGGTGTTGCGGCTGATGGGGATTCCACCGGGGTATCCCCGGCTGATTGGGGCGATGATTCTCTTTTTTGGCGGGATTTACTGGTTGTCGAAGCGCTCCGGCAAAAAGGCCAAGAACGGGAGTTAGACGGCATCCGGTGCCGGATTCCAGCGCATCTAAATAAATAATGTTCATCACCGAAATCTTCAAATCCATTCAAGGCGAGGGAACGCGCGCGGGCCTGCCGTGTATTTTCGTGCGGCTGACAGGCTGCAACCTCCGCTGCACGTGGTGCGACTCGGAATACGCCTTCCACGGCGGCAAGAGGATGACCGTGGACGAGGTGATGGATGCGATCGAAGCGATGAATATGCGCGCGGACGGAAGTTCCGCTGGCGTGAGCCTCGTGGAGCTTACCGGCGGCGAGCCTCTGCTGCAGGAAGAGATCTATCCGCTGGCCGAGCAGCTCCT
>Ga0335082_10001424_pt1 | contig 25517 bp, 20 predicted proteins | sample Lox_Sample_41_FD_206718 | JGI IMG/M metagenome (GOLD analysis project Ga0335082, IMG submission 206718) | Soil microbial communities from Loxahatchee National Wildlife Refuge, Florida, United States - Lox_Sample_4.1 | ecosystem: Environmental > Terrestrial > Soil > Wetlands | place: USA... | reverse complement strand
CCTGGCATTTGACGATGATGCCGGTCGGCTTGTGGAGGATCTGCACCGCGCTGTTCGTCGTGTTGACGCCCTGCCCGCCCGGCCCGCCGCTCGCCGCGATGCTGATCTCGAGATCCTTTTCGTCGATTTGCACGTCGACGTCCTCGGCCTCGGGCAGGACCGCGACGGTCGCCGTCGACGTGTGGATGCGCCCTTGCGCTTCGGTCGCCGGCACGCGCTGCACGCGGTGCACGCCGCCCTCGAAGCGGAGCTGCCCGTAGACGTCCTTGCCCGTCACGAGCGCGATCACCTCCTTGAGCCCGCCGGCCGCCGCCTCGCTCGTCGAGAGGATCTCGACCTTCCAGCCCTGCGACTCGGCGTAGCGGCAGTACATGCGGAACAAGTCCGCCGCGAAGAGCGCCGCCTCTTCGCCGCCCTCGCCCTGGCGGATCTCGAGGATCGTGTTCTTCGAGTCGTTCGGATCCCGCGGGAGCAAGAGGACGCGGATCGAGTCTTCCAGCGCCTTCCTGTCGCTCTGGAGGCCGGGCAGCTCGGCGGTCGCGAGATCGCGCAGCTCGGGGTCGGCGAGCGCTTCTTCGTCGTCGGCGATGCGCTTCTCGAGATCGCGATAACGGCCGAACGCCTCGACGAGCGGCTCGAGGTTCGCGCGCTCGCGATAGAGGCGATTCATGTCGGCGGCGGCGCCGGGGTTGCACAAGATGTCGTCGATCTCGGCGAAGCGCTTGACGAGCTGCTCGAGTCGTTCGCGCGGAAGCACGTCAGCTCCGCTGGAGAGACTCGGCGGCGACGAGGTCCGCGTAGCTCGGGAAGGCGACGTCGTTCGCGCCCTCGCCCGCGCGCCCCTCCTCGCGGAAGAGCGTCGCGCGGAGCGACGCGAGCGCGACCTCGAGCTGATCGTCGTCCGGCTCGATGGTCGTGATGCGCTGCACGAGGAAGCCCGGCACGAGCACCGCGCGGAGCGGGCCCTTCGTGAAGTAGCGCGCGAAGAGACGCTGGAGCTCGAACGCGACCGCGGCGAGGACCGGCAGCGCCGGCAGGCTCACGAGGAAGAAGAGGAGGTTGTCGAGCACGCGCGAGCCCGTGTGGATCGGCACGAGGAGACCGACGATCGAAAAGACGACGACCGACAAGAGCACGATCATCACGAGGAACGTCGTGCCGCAGCGCGGGTGCATCGTCGTCTTCGGGCGCGCGTGCGCGAGGTCGAGCGGCTCGCCGGCTTCGTAGGTCGAAATCGTCTTGTGCTCGGCGCCGTGATACTGAAAGACGCGCCGGATGTCGGCCATGCGCCGGATGAGGAGCAAGTATCCGAGCACGATGGCGAGCTTCACGCAGCCGCGCACCGCCTGGAACGGCATCGACGAGACCGGCCAGTCCACGTGGAGCAACTTCATGATGCCGGCGGTGACGAACTGCGGCAGCGCGATGAAGAACGCGACCATCAACACGAGCATCGCGCCGATGCCGCGCTTCTCGGCCTTCGACTCCGCGCCGTCGCTCGTCGCCAAGAGGAAGAGCTGGAACCCGATCGCGCGGAGCACGTTCGTCGCGGCGGCCGCGAGGTCCCAGTCCTTCTGCGCGAGCTCCGCCGAAAAACGCAGCGCCTCGCTCCCGAGCCGCAGCGACTCGACGAGCGACGCGACGCCGCGGAAGAACGGGAGCTTCGCGAGGCCGGTGCGCCCGCCGGGCATCACGCGCTCGCGCACGCTCAGCGAGCCGTCACGCCGCCGCACGACGACGGCGAACGACTTCGGCGACCGCATCATCACGCCTTCGAGGACGGCCTGCCCTCCGATGTACGGACGCGCTTCCATGCTCCGAACCACAGTGCAGCGCGCCCGCGCGGCGCGCAAGAGCGCCTAGCTCTGCGGCTTGTCCGTCTCGGCCGCGGGGGCCGGGGCCGGGGCCGGGGCGGCGGCCGCGGGCTGCGGCGCCGCTTTCTTTTCGTAGCGCTTGCGGAAGCGGTCGACGCGGCCGGCGGTGTCGATGAGCTTCATCGTGCCGGTGTAGAAGGGGTGGCACTTCGAGCAGACGTCGACCTGGAAGTCGCCGCGCGTCGAGCGCGTCACGAAGGTGGTGCCGCAAGCGCAGGTGACGCGCGCGGCGGGGTAGTTGGGGTGAATTCCTTCTTGCATGACGCCCTGACCTTTTCGGAGGGTGGCGCAAGTTAGTGTCGATTCCGCCGTTAAGCAAGGAGTGCGAAGAAGTGTTGCTCGCCCCTCCTTCTGGTGGTGCCGGTTTCGGTTCGGTCCTACGTTCGGCGCCATGCAAAAGGTAGGGTTTGCGTTCGGTCTTGCCCTGGTTTTGGCCTCGGTCTCGTCGGGTTCGAGCGTGCTCGCCCAGGAGCAGCAGCAGCAGCCGCGCGAAGAGGAAGAAGCCCTCCGCGGGGAGCCGAACGGCCTCTCGGCCGACGCCGTCGGAAAGCGCGCGGCGGACACGAGCTACAGCGCGAAGGCCTCGGCCGAGGCGCTCCGCGGGGCCGCGGCTCGGGTCGACGCGGCCTGGTCGGCGTTTCTCCCGCGGCTTTCGACCGTCGCGAGCTACACGCGCCTCAGCCCTCTGACGCCTCCGACCCTCGGAACGCTCATCGTCTCGAACGAGCCCGCCGGGCCGATCACGTCGTTCACCAACGCGAGCGGGCAGCCGACGATCATCGCGCAGCCCCTCTCCTTCCCCGTCGTCCTCGACAACTGGCTCCTCCAAGCGACGCTCACCGTCCCCATCAGCGACTATTTCTTTCGCATCAACCAGAACTACACCGCCGCGACCAACGCTCGCGAAGCGGCGAAGTACGACCTCGGCTCGGCGCGCACCAAGTCGGCGTCGGACGGCAAGATCACCTTCTACAACTACCTCCGCGCCAAGGGCGCGCTCGTCGTCGCCAAGCTCGCGCTCGAGGATCAGAAGACCCACCTCACCGACACGAAGAACCTCTCCGAGGTCGGCAACGCGACGCGCGTCGACGTGCTGCGCGGCGAGACGGCGGTCGCGGCGGCGGAGCTCGCGGTCGTGCAGTCGCAGAACTTCCTCGACCTCGCGATCAAGCAGCTCCGCGTCGCGATGCACGTCGAAGACAGCTTCCCCATCGCTTCGTCCGAGACCCTGGACGCGACGGCGCTGCCGGCCGTGCAAGGCAACCTCCAGTCGCTCATCGCCGAGGCGCAGACGCAGCGGTTCGAGGTGCGGAGCATCGATGCGAACGCGGCGTCGGCGCGCCAGCAGGCGCGCGCGGCGAGGGCCGGCGCCTACCCGGTCGTGAGCGCGTTCGGCGACGCGATCCTCGCGAACCCGAACCAGCGCATCTTCCCGCAGACGCAGGAGTGGTTTCCGACCTGGGACCTCGGCGTACGCATCACGTGGAGCCCGAACGACGTCCCCACGGCGCTCGCGTCGTCGGCGGACGCGAATACCCGAGCCGCGGGCCTCGACGCGCAGAAGCAGGTCGTGCGCGACGGCATCGCCATCGAAGTGACGCAGGCGTACCAGGCCGTCCAAGAGGCGGATTTCTCGCTCACGAGCACCGCGAAGCAGCTCTCGTCGGCGCGCGAAGCGGTGCGCGTCGCGCGCGAGCTCTTCAAGGCGGGCCGCGTGAACTCGACCACGCTGACCGACGCCGAGACCGAGCTCACCCGCGCGCGGCTCGCGGTCCTCAACGCGCGCATCGACGCGCGCACCGCGCGGGTGCGTCTGGACCACGCCCTCGGGCGGGACAATCGGCTGGTGACGCTGAATCCGTGAGGAACGTTCGGAGCCGAACGATCTCGTCGATTCTGGCGGATTTCAGCCTCTTCCTGACACCCTGACCGCCTGACCCCCCGACCCGCGCTGTGGTATCCCTCGCGCCATGAGCTCGGTCGCCGTCGTCGGCGCAGGGACCTGGGGCATCGCGCTCGCGGCGGCGGCGGCTCGCGCGGGGAGCGCGGTCACGCTTTTTTCGCGGCGGGGCGAGGTGAAACCGCCGAAGGGCGTGCGGCTGACCAAGGACATCGGCGACGCGCGGCACGCGCGGCTCGTCGTGCTCACCGTGCCGTCGAACGTCGCGCCCGAGGTGGCGCGCGCGCTCGGCGACCACGTCGACGGGCGGCACCTCGTGGTCCACGGCGTGCGCGGGTTCTCGGCCGACGCGGGCGGCGACCTCGTCACGATCGCCGACGTCGTCCGGCGCGAGACGCCCGCCCGCCGCATCGGCGCGCTCGGCGGTCCCGCGCTCACCGAGGATCTCCTGGCGGGAAAGCCCGGCGTGCTCGTCTCCGCGTCGGCATACGACGAGGTGAACCAGGCGGTCGCGTCGGCGTTCGGGAGCCGGACGCTTCGTTTGTATTCTACAAACGATTTGCGCGGGCTCGAGTGGGCGAGCGCGCTCGTCGGGTGCCTCGCGGTCGGCATCGGGTACGCGCAGGCGCTCGACATGAGCCCGGGGCTCGTCGCGGCGGTCATCGCGCGGAGCATGGGCGAGGCGTCGCGCATCGCGTCGGCGGCGGGCGGCGACGAGCGGACGCTCCTCGGGCTCGCGGGTTACGGCGATCTCCTCGCGTGCATCGCGCAGAAGGAGCGGCCGGAGGTGAAGGTCGGGGCCGCGCTCGCTCGCGGCGTCCCGCTCGCCAAGGCCGTCGCGTCGGCCGGGCTGCGGGTCGAGGCGGTCGAGCTCATCCCGCGCGTGGTCGCGTGGGCCGAGCGCCGCAACGTGCGCGCGCCCATTTTCGGCGCTCTCGGGCGGCTCCTGCGCGGCGACGCCACGACGGAGACGCTCGTCGACGATCTCATGACCTTCGAGCGCTGATTTCGAGCAACGCGCCGCGCGCGGGCCCGATGGGCGTCATGGCGCACGGATTCGTCCCGGGGGAGCTCGTTTGCGGAGGGCGATTTCGGGTGGTCTCGGTGCTCGGCTACGGCGGGATGGGCGACGTCTACGAGATCGAGGACGCCCTCATCGGCAAGCGCTTCGTGCTCAAGACCCTCCAGCGCGAGCTGGCGAGCGACGCCGACCTCCGCCGCCAGATGCAGCGCGAGGCGCGCGTCCTCGGGCGCATCGACCACGTCAACGTGGTGCGCGTCTTCACCGCGGGCGTGTGCGACGACGCGGACCGGCTCCCGTACTTCGTGATGGAGAAGCTCGAGGGCGCGACGCTGCGCCAGGTCCTCCGCGCCGGGACGCGCATCCCCGTGCGCGCGGCGGTCCGGGCGACGATCGATCTGCTCCTCGCGCTCGATCACGTCCACGAGCTCGGCGTCGTGCACTGCGATCTCAAGCCGGAGAACGTCTACTTCCACCGCGACCGGCACGGCGTCACGCCGAAGCTCCTCGACTTCGGCGTCGTGCGCGTGCTGCCGCGCGGCGAGGCGAGCGCGAAGCTCGGCGGCACGCTGCGCTACGCGAGCCCGGAGCAAGTGCGCGGCGAGGCGGTCGGACCGCGGAGCGACGTGTACTCGATGGCGCTCGTGCTCTACGAGATGATCGCGGGCAAGAGCCCCTTCCACGACGCGACGGGCGCGGCGCAGGTCGCGCGCGCGCAGCTCGCGCGGACGCCGGCGCCCATCGCGGGGCTGCCGAGCGGGCTCATGCGGCTCCTCTCGCGCGCGCTCGCGAAGGAGCCCGAGGCGCGCCCGCGCGACGCCTTCGCGTTCGCGCGCGAGCTCAAGGATCTCGAGCCGCACCTCGACGGCGATTCGTCCCTCGACGCGAGCCTCATCGCCGCGCGCGCGAAGTGCGACGAGCCCACGCGCTCCGGAGACGACTCGACCGTCCGCGATCCGACGGTGTTCGTGACGGGCGGCGAGCTCCTCACGCGCGCCGTGAGCTGATCGGGCCTACGTGGCTTCGGGCGACGGAGGCGGCGGGCGCTGCGAGGGGTTTCGGCCGTAGAGCTGCTTGCGCAGATCGGCGTGGCCGGCGGAGGCGAGGTAGCCGACGAGATCGAGGCGGCGCTCCTCGGTCGTGACGTCGGCGATGGCGCGCTTCTCGGTCTTGATGCGCTTCATCGCGGCGTGGAAGTCGCCGGAGAGGACGAGGCCCGCGCGGTTCGCGGTGAGCTCGACGCTCTTGATCCACACGCCGAGATCGACGCGGCCGCCGGCCTCGTCGAACTTCTTGCCCGCGGCGGCGAGCTCCTCGCGCTCGGCGCTGCCGATGTGCGCGGCGAGGCGCTTTCTCAGCTTGGCGACGCTGTCGGTGCCGGGGATGGGCGTGTCCGGGAGGGCGAGCTTGATCGCCGCGAAGAAGAGCGTCGTGAGCTCGGGGAGCGTCGGATAGAAGACGAGCGGATAGTGCTCGGGGCGGTAGTACGCGAGGTGGCGCGCGACGAGGAAGACGAGGTCGGCGAGCGAGCGATCGCGCACCACGTCGGGCCCCACGGCGGTCGAGGGGATCGCGAGCTGCAGCGCCGCGATGCCGCCGGGCACGTTGTCGAGCACGTAGATGTCGGGCGTCGTGATGCCGAGCACGGTGCTCGCCCAGACGAAGGCGCGCACGATCGTGACGGTGCTCGTCTTGTCCTGCTTGAAGCGCGGGTCGATCTCGACCAGCTTGCGCGCGGACTCGAGCTCGTCGAGCTTGGCCTTGATCGCGGCCGGCGCGATGGCGCGCATCATCGCCTCGAGGATCGGATCGTGGCCGGGCGCGCGGAGGCGCACGTCCCAGGCCGAGTCGTCGAGCCCGGCGACGGGGCGGAGAGCGCCTTCGGGGCGGAGCTGGTCGATGAGGAGCTCGTGGTCCATCTCGGCGGCGCCGAGCTCCTCGAGCGCGAGCGCGGCGAGGAAGGCGCGGTCGTGGTTCTGGCGCTTGGCGTGGATCTCGAAGAGGCGGCGCCACGTCTGCGCGCGCGTCGGCGCGGCGGCGGCGGTGGCCTCGAGCTCGGTGACGGCGGCGGCGATGTCGCCCTTCGCGACGTAGAGCTCGGCGAGCGCGCCGCGCGTGTCGGCGTCGTTCGGGCGGAGCTTCACCGCGCCGCTGAACGCGTCGACGGCGCCGGGGCCGTCGCCGAGCTTGTCGCGGCGGAGGGTGCCGAGGCGCTTGCAGAGATCGAAGGCGCGCTCGGCGTCGCCGCGCTCGGCGTGACGGTCGATGAGGCGCGCGTAGACGCGCTCGAGCTCGACCCACTGCTGGAGCTTGGTGCGCACGGCGACGAGCGCAACGAGCGCTTTTTCGTGCGTCGGATCCTCTTCGAGCGCCGCCTCGAGGAAGCCGAGGCCGCGCGGCTCGTCGCGCAGACGTCCGAGCGCGATGTCGGCTTGCGCGAAGCGGAGGAGGCCGCGCTCGCGCGGGTCTTCGGTCTCGGTGCAGATCGCGCCGAGGGTGTCGACGACCTTCGGCCAGCGGTGGATGTTCTCGTAGAGCTGGCGGAGGGTGCGCAGCGTCTCGATGTCGTCGGGGCGGATCTCTCGCGCGCGCTCGAGCGACTCGATGGCCGCGCGCGAGTCCTTGAGCTCGACGCGCTGCACCTCGGCGAGCCGCTTGAGCTCGCGCAGGCGCGCGTCGTCGTCGATCGCGGCGTCGACGAGGCGCTTGCGGAGCTGGGCGACGCGGCGGAAATCTTTTTCGTCGGTCGCGATGTCGACGAGCGCGACGAGCGCGGGCTTGTACCCCGGCATGAGACCGAGCGCCTTCTCGTAGTACGACTCGGCCTCGCGCGGCTTGGCCTGCGCGCGCTTGGTCTCGGCAATGCCGGTGTAGATGCTCGCACGCTCGAGCTCGGCGTCCTCGGTGCTGATCATCAGCGCCTTCTTGTAGGCCTCGAGGGCCTCGTCGAAGGCGGAGCGGGCGCGCGCGGCGTCGCCTTCGCGAATCAGCTCTTCGATTTCGTAGAACCCGTCCTCAGTCGTCATCCGCCGGGACGCGCGAGCATACCACGTCAGTAAAAGCGCGCGACGAGGGGCGCGTGGTCGGAGGCGGCGCCGTGGCTCGTGCGGTCGTAGGCGCAGCGCTCGAGACGCTGGGCGAGCGGCGGGCTGACGAGCACGTGGTCGATCGCGGCGGTCTCGCCGTCGTGATCGACCGAGATGCGCTCGGCCGTAGGGATGAGGTCGGCGAGCGAGACGAGCGCGTCGGGGCGCGGCGGGTCGCCGGCCGCGACGCCCGCGAGGCCCTGCACGATGCGGAGCGGGAGCGAGCCGGGGACGTCGTTGAAGTCGCCGCACACGGCGAGGTGCTCGTCTCGGCGCGCGATGCGTTCGTCGATCGCGCGTCGCACGAAGAGCGCCTCGGCGCTCCGCCACGCGACGGCGCGCGCCTCCGCGGCGGCGAATTCGGCGGTCGCCGCCGGCGGGATGATGGCGCCGCTCGGCTCGCGCATCGGCGTCCCGCGCCGCGACTTGAAGTGCACGACGAGGACGCGCACGCGCCCGAGCTCGCCCGCGTCGACGAGGACGTCCGGCACCGGGCGGCGGAGCGGGATGCGCCCCGCGAACGGCTCGGGGTCCTCCCGGCGGAACCGCGGGAACGTGAGGTGCGGCGCGCGGAGCACGGTCGACTCGAGGATCGGGTGGCGCGACACGAGGGCGTTGCGGATGCCGCGCTCGTCGGCGTCGGCGACGACGTGGGTGAAGTCGCCGTCGAGGCGCGAGGCGATCGCCCGCACCGCCTCGACCGAGCCCACTTCTTGGAGCGCGATGGCGTCGGGCGCGTGCGGGCGCAAGATCCCCGCGATGCGCTCGATTTTTCCGAGGTCGCGCGCGTCGAACAGGTCGAGCACGTTGTACGTCGCGAGCACGAACGCCATCGGCTAGAATGTACCTGCGTCATGGCGCTGCCGTCCGAAGATGTGCTCCGCGAGCTCGTCGCGCGTTTCGCGCACGTACGGGCGGCGCACGGCGAGGCGTTCGAAGGGGCCGAGCTCGTCACGCCGACCGCCGCGCACTTCCCCGATCATTGGGCCCGCGACGGAAAGAGTCTCGCGCGTCTCCTCGAGCGCGTCGCGAGTTACACGCCGCTCGGCGAGGGCGTCCCGCTCGGCATCGCGATCGTCGAAGACGCGAGCGACGACGGGCACTGCACGAGCGGCTGCGCGAAGCCCGGCGCGCGAATCGACGGCGTGCGGCCCGCGGGAGACGGATACGTCGTTCCGCTGCCGGTGACCGAGACGGCGAACCCGACGCGGCTGGTGTGCGCGCTCGCGCGCGGCGTGTCGGCCGCGGTGCTCGCCGAAGCGGGCGAAGAGGTCGACGGCGCGGACGTGGGCGCGTGGAGCGAGGTGTTCGCGGTCGCGTCGGGGTTCGGCGTCGTGATGCTCGAGGGCTCGTACGTCTACGCGAGATCGTGCGGCGGGCCGAGCATCCACCAAGGAACTGCGCACTCGGCGAGCGAGCTCGCGGTCTTGCTCGCCCTCTTCTGCGCGACGACGGAGACCGCCCCGCGCGCGGCGCGAAAGCACCTCGGCGCGACGCAGGCGGAGGCCTTCGACGAGGCGTGCGCGTTCGTCCGGCGCAACGACGCCCTCGTCGACAAACTGCGCGAGGCGCCCGAGCTGCTCGAGGGCGGCGCGTTCGCGTTCGAGGAGAAGCGCGGCCTCCTCTCGCGCCTCTTGTCCTCGCGAGACGAGCCCGCGCCGCCGAAGGCGCGCGAGCGCGACGCCGACGAAGCGCGCCGCCTCGCGGAGGCCCGTGCTCTGGTAGAAGAAGAGCTCGGGTAAACGTTGGAACGACAGCCGCCGGTCCTCCCTTCGGACGAGATCGACCTCTACGTCCGCACCTACAACTCTCTCCTTCGCTCGTCGGGGAGCGTGCGCGTGCGCGCGTTCGAGGAGGCGCACGCGTACTGCAACTCGTCGCTCCACCCGCGCGCGCTCTCGGTCGAGCCGGACGTGTCGGCGTTTGCGTACGCCGCCGCGCGTCTTCCCGTCGAGATGCCGAACGTGCGGCTCGTCGTGCTCGGTCAGTCGCACGAGCTCTTCGAGGCCGCCGGATTCGACGTGCGCGAGTGGCCCGCCGTGCGTACGCGCGGCCGGCGGCGGCCGCTCCGCTGGGACGGCAAGCACACCGTCGCCGCGTTCACCGCGAGCGTGAGCGACATCGACGATCTCGTCCCGATCCTCACCGCGTACCAGATCGAGTGGAACAAGATGGCCGCGCGCCTCCGGCACGCGCGGGCCGTGGACGACGCGACCGTGTCCGAGCTGCTCGGCCTCGACGACGCGGGACTGAAGACGCTGAAGGACGCGTTCGGCGCGACCTACGCGGACGGCATCGCGGCGGTCGCGCGCCAGGAGATCGATCTCTCGGTGCAGATGCTCGCGTCGTCGTACTCGCAGTACCAGCGCGCGGCGCAGCGGTGGTGGAGCGGCGTCGAGCCTTCGTACGTGCGCAAGGAGCATCCGCGGCGGCCGCCGGTGTATTTCGTCTCGTCCAACACGCACGCGATCGCGAACCTCGTCGGCGGTTACGCGACGACGCACCGCGACGCCATCGTCGCGTGGGCGCGCGCGAAGAACCCCGAGGGCCTCGCGCCGCACCTCGACGCCGCGCTCGAGAAGCGCGACGAGCACGAGATCGCGGGCCTCGTGCACTACCTGCTCCGCGCGTACATCCACGACGACGCGAGCGGCAAGAAGATGGCCGAGGTGCGCGCGTTCGAGGCGGCGAGCGGGCTCGTGCACCTCTCCGGACCGGGGCACGTCGACGTCGACGTGCAGCTCGTCGATCTCGCGAAGGTCGATCCATCGCGCATCGACCCGCGGCTCCGCGTCGACGGCGTCGAGCGGCTCGCGAAGAGCGGCGCGCTCATCGTGAACATCGACTACCCGCTCGGCATGGCCGCATACCACTTGATCTCGCGGCTCGGGCAAGGCGTCGGCGAGCTCCGCGGCGTGTACGTGATGGGCAAGGCCGCGACGCTCAACGGGCGCATCGGCGACGTGATGCTCTCGAGCAACGTCTACGACGAGCACACGCGCAACACGTTCCTCTTCGAGAACGCGTTCTCGAGCAAGGACGTCGAGCCGCACCTCGTGCACGGGAGCGTGTTCGACAACCAGGCGGCGCTCACGGTGCGGAGCGCGTTCCTGCAGAACCGCAACTACATGAACGCGTTCTACCGCGACGGGTACACGGTGCTCGAGATGGAGGCCGGGCCGTTTCTCTCCGGCGTCTACGAGCTCGTGAACCCGACGCACGTGCGCACCAACGAGATCGTGCACCTCTCCGGGCGGACGCCGTTCGAGGTGGGGTTTCTGCACTACGCGTCGGACACGCCGTACTCGCGCCGCGAGTCGCTCCTCTCGAAGAGCCTCAGCTACTTCGGCGTGGACAGCACGTACGCGTGCGCGATCGCGATCGTCCGCAGGATCTTCGAGCTCGAAGTGCGCCGCGGCAACGCCAAAGACCACTTGACCTGATGCCGTCACGCGGACTGGCAGTCGAGAAGCGGCAGCGAACTGCAATGCCGCCGCAAGACGGGATCGTCTCGTGTGACTTCCGCCTCAGCCGGGGCCCGGCGGGGGCAGGGCGTGGCCGGCCTGGTCGAGGAGCTCGGCGCCGATCCGTTTGCCCGCGTCGTCGTAGCGGTAGCGGATGGTGAAGGCGCCGTGCTCGTCGTGCGTGGGCTTGTCGCCGACGTCGAAGAAGGTCGTCTCCACGAGCTGGTTTCGCTCGTCGAAGCGGTTTCGCGTGCGCGCGACGCCGCGCTTGTCGGCGTGGAGCGTGCCGTCCGGGGCGTAGGTCGCGACCTCGACGTCGTTGCCGCGCGCGTCGTGGAGCGTTCGGCGCTGCGAAAATCCCGCGGTCGAGAACGTGTCCTTGCCGCTCGCGTCGAGACACGACTGCTCGAGCTCGCGACCGAGCGCGTCGTACTTGGTGTGGCGGCCCGCGCAGCCGTCGCTCCCGGCGCGGGCGCCGCCCTGGGCGTCGAGGAAGCGTTCGTCGATCGGGTGGCCGACGGCGTCGTACGTCGTGCGGACGACGAAGTGGCCGTCTTTGGACGCGACCGGCGCGCCTGTGCCGTCGAGGTACGCGGTCTCGGAGGCGCGGCCGTAGCCGTCGCGCGTCGTGCGCACCACCGCCGCGCCCTCCGGCCCGGGCGCCGCGACGCCGCGGACGTCGAAGTACGCGACCTCGACGAGGAGGTGGCGCGCGTCGTAACGCTGCCTCATCGAAGCGTATCCCTGGCCCTTCGGCACGACGGGCTCGTGGCCCACGTCGAAGAACGCCTCCTCGGTGACCTTGCCGAAGTCGTCGTAGCGGACGCGCCGCACCGACCAACCCGCGCGGCCACGCGCCGGCGCGCCCGCCGCGTCGAAGAACGACTCCTCGATCACCATGTCGCGATCGTCGTAGCGGCTCTTCTTCGTCGCCCAGCCCTCGAGCGTCGCGACCGGCTTGCCCGCGACGTCGAGGCTCGTCTCTTCGACGAGGTTGCCGCGCCCGTCGTTCGTGCGCACGATCGACGCGCGGCCGTCGCGGTCGAGCGCCGGAGCGCCGCTCGCGTCGAGGTGATCGATGCGCACGTCGAGCCCGCGCTCGTCGTAGGTCGTGCGCTCGACGGCCCAGCCCGCGGCGCCGCGCACCGGCTTGCCCGCCGTGTCGAAGAGCGCGATCTCGATCGGCCGCCGTCCGACGTCGTACTTGGTCTTGCGAATCGAGAAGCCGCCCTCGCGCATCACCGGCTCGCCGTGCTTGCCGAAGAACGCCTCCTCGACGACGTCGCCGTCGTGGTTGCGCACCGCCTTCACGCTCGCGAAGCCCGCCTTCACGAGCGTCGGGTCGCCGTGCACGTCGAGGTACGTCGTCTCGATCGGTTGCCCGCGCAGGTCGTTCTTGAGGCGCCGCGTCGCGTACGACGATTGGTACGGCGTGGGCGCGCCGGTCGCGTCGAAGTAGGACTCCTCGACGAGGTCGTCGTTGTCGTCGTACGCGTAGCGCTTGATCGCGTAGCCGTCGTCGCTCATCGCCGGCTTGCCTTCGGTGTCGAAGGTCGCGACCTCGACGAGGTTTCGCATGTGGTCGTACTTCGAGCGCTGCGACGCGAAGCCGTGCATGGTGACGACGGGCCGATCGTCTCCGTCGAAGCTCGCGCGCGAGAGGACCAGATCGCGGTCGTCGAAGGTCTCGCGCTGGATCGCGCCGCCCTCCGTCCACGGGGCGAGGTGGCCGGCGTCGTCGAAGAATCGGACCTCGACGGTGTTGTCGTGCGCGTCGTGCTTGAACTCGCGCCGCGCGAAGCCCTGGATGGTCCGGATCGCCGTGCGCGACGGGCCGAGGAACTCGTCGGCGATCACCTTGCCCCCGTCGTCGTAGGTCGAGCGCATGGCCGACCAGCCGTTCATGTTGATCGCGAGGTTGCCTTGCGCGTCGAGCATCTCCTCGAGCGTGCGGCGGCCGCGGTCGTCGTAGGTGCGGCGAAGGCCCCAGATCCAGATGTCGCGCACCGGCTGCGGCCGGCCGTGCTCGTCGTAGATGATGTAATCGGCCGTGTGCTTCGTCGCGTCCCAGCCGACGCGGAGCTCGTGGAAGGCCTGCTCGAGGTTCGTGATCGGCTCGTCGTGGAGACCGAAGAACGCTTGGCCGGTTTCTTCGACGTCGTCGTGCATGCGGCGGTCGGTGTGCACGCCCTTGCGCGTCGTCGGCCGATCTCGCGCGTCGAACATCGTGTAGTCGCCGAACGGCTGGCCGTTGTCCGGGCGGCGGTAGACGCCGATGCCGTTGAGGTTCGACGTCGGCTTGCCGTCGGAGTCGAGGAAGGTTCGCTTGGTCCACGCGCCCGGCGTATTTCCCCACTCGTAGGCTTCGCCGTAGATGCCGTCTTCGTCGGCGCGCGGGCGGCCCGTCGAGCCGTAGTAGCGGCGGCTCGTGACGCGGCCCTCGTCGTCGTAGGTCACGCGCACCGTCGAGATGTGGCCTTCGAACGGGCGCGGCGTCTTGCCGTCGATGTCGACGTAGTCGATGCGAGCGCCGCTCTCGGACCACTTCTGCCACTGGGTCATGACGCCGAAGCGGTCGTACTTGACGATGTCGGTCACGGCGTTCTTGTCGTCGCGCTTGATCTCCATGCGCGCGAACTCGACCTCGCGATCGTCGACGGCGCCCGCGAAGCTCACGTGCTCGACGAGCTCGGCGCGGCCCCGGCGCGTGGTGATGCGCGTCACGGGCAAGCGGCGCTTGGCGACGACGTCGCTCGTGACCTCGAACGCGCAGTGCGGGCCGTCGCGACGCTCGTCGAGGACGAGGCAGTAGTGCGCGTGCGGCGCGACCGCGGCGCGATACGCGAGGGCGCCGCCGGCGAGGACGGCGCAACCGACGGCGGCCTCGGCCCAGCGGCGCCAGCGGAGCGGGCGCTTCGCGGGCGCGGTCGGCGCGGGCGGAGTCTTCGCGATGGGCGACGTCGTCGACCCGGCGGAGGGCGCGGCGACCGTCGACTCGAAGCCCACGTCGCTCGACGGATGCGACGCGAGCCCCTTGTCGGCGGGCTCGCGCTTCGGGAGCGGCGCGATCGGCGCGCCGGTCGCCTCGACGCACGCCTTCGCGAGCGCCTCGCGCATCTCGACGGCGCTCTTCCATCGCGCGCCTTTGTCGAACGAGAGCGCCTTGTCGATCACCTCCGCGATCGGCGCCGGCACGTCGGGCACCACGCTCGCGACGCCGCGCGCGGTCTTCGTCGCGGCGTGGACGAGGAGCTGCGCGGCGTTGCCGCCCTCGTGCACGAGCTCGCCGCTCAGCAGCGAGAACATCGTCGCGCCGACGGCCCAGAGATCGGTCTGCGCGTCGATGCGCGTCGACTCCGCCATCGCCTGCTCCGGCGCCATGAACGCGGGCGTTCCGAGCATCGCGCCGGCCGCGGTCGACTCGCCCGTCGTCTCGTCGTGGAGGCGCGCGATGCCGAAGTCGAGCACCTCGAGCCGCCCGTCGTTCGTGAGGAACAAGTTCGCCGGCTTGAGATCGCGGTGCACGATGCCCTTCTCGTGGGCGTTCGCGAGCACCTCGAGGAGCTGGTCGGCGATCGAGAGCACGAGCGCGAGCGGCAGGCGCGGCCCTTCGGCGGCGGCCACCTCGTCGACCGCGGAGCCGACGAGCATCTCCATCACGAGGAACGCGGAGCCGTCCTCGGCGACGTCGTCGTCGAGCACCGACACCGCGCCCGGATGGTCCACCGAGTTCGCGACGTACCCCTCGCGGAGGAATCGCGTGCGCACGTTCTCGCGCATCGAGAGCTCGGGGTGGAGCATCTTGATGGCGACCTTCTTCTTGTTGCGGTGCGTGGCCGCGTAGACGGTCGCCATCCCGCCGATGCCGAGCACGCGATCGAGGCGGTACTTGCCGCGCAGGACCATCCCCACGCGCGCCTCGGCCATCTTGACGAGCTCTGCGTCGGCCATTCGGAAATGGAGCTTACCTCAGAGCCGCCGCCGCCCGCTGGCTCGGCGCTTTCGCCTGCCCCCCCGCGCGCCGAGATCCGGCTGGCGCGTTCTCGCCACCGGGGCTTTCCGGACGCGCCGCGTGGCGGCCCGGCCGCGCGTTCGCCGCTGCCGCGAGTCGACTGCACCGTTCCGGCGAGACGACCAAGCGACGTCGACGGGTGCGCTCACCGCTTTTCGCGAACCGCACGGGCGGCGATGCGGTCGACGAGGCCGGGCGCGACGAGCTTCATCCACATGCCGAGCTTGGCTTGCGCCGTCATCACCACGTCACGCTCGCGCCGGTCGATCGCGCGCACGATGATCCACGTGCACTCCTCGACGCTCATGCCGACCGACTCGTCGCGCGGGCTCGTCTCGCGCGGCTTGCCGTCGGGGCCGAGCACCTTGCTGCGGATGTCGGTCTTCACGAACCCGGGCGACACGACGAGCACGTCGACGCCGGTGTCGCGCAGCTCGATGCGAATCGAGTCGAGAAACCCCTGCATCGCGTGCTTGCTCGCCGCGTAGCCGGAGCGCGTCGGCACGCCGGTCTTGCCGGTCAGCGACGACACGCCGACGAGGAGACCGCGCGACGCGAGGAGGTGGGGCAGCGCGTAATGTGTAGAATACACGGTTCCGAGGTAGTTCACGCGCATGATGCGCTCGAAGAGCGTCAGGTCCGTGATCTCGCGGAAGCGCGCCCACATCGAGATGCCGGCGTTGTTGACGAGCACGTCGATGCCGCCGAAGCGGTCGACCGCGGCCTTGCACATCGCCTCGCACTGCGCGGGGTCGGTCACGTCGGTCTTCGCGACGAGCGCGTTCGGCCCGCACTCTTCGGCGAGCTTGCGGAGCTCCTCTTCGTTTCGCGCCGCGAGCACCACGTTGTCGCCGCGCGCGGCCCACACCCGCGCGAGCGCCGCCCCGATTCCCGTCGACGCGCCCGTGATCACGTACGTCTTTCCCATTCCCCCGAGTCATAGTCACAAAGCGGAGCAGGGGGGCATCCACTTCGCGACGAAGGCGCCGCGGCCGTCGGGGGCGTCGAAGCCGTCGGCGTAGACGCCGGCGAACGAGCCGTTTTGCGAGACCGCGTCGCCCATCGTTCCGTGGAGCGTGCCCTGGTCGTAGAGGCCCTCGAAGAGCGCGGTGAACTTGCCCTCGGTGTCGATCATCTTGCCGAAGACGAAGTCCGCGTCGTGGACCGGCGCGTGGCCCCAGATGCCTTCGGCGAAGCCGCGGTCGGTGCCGTCGGCGCCCACGAAGCGCGCGCGGAGCGTGCCAGCGCCCGCGCGGAGCTTCACCCATCGGCCGTAGGCGACGCCGCCGCCGCACGCGCCGGCCGTGTCGTTCCACGCGACGACCGCGAGACCTTGGTCGCCGCTCGTGTGGAAGATCATCCCGGCGCTCTCGGCGACGACGTCGAGGTGCACGTCCGTCGAGAGCACGCCCGTGTCGAAGTGCAGCGTGGGGCTCGGGCCTTCGCCGGTGACGGTGACGTGGAGGAGCAAGCCGTCGACGAACGGCAGAGTCTCGGAGACGAAGGACACGCTCGTGGGGGACGCGCGCGTGGCCACCGAGTCCGTGCCGTCGAAGGAGAGCGTCCGGTCGACGTCGATCGAGCCTTGGTCGATCGAGACGTCGCCGCTCCACGTCGCGGGCGTCGCGTCGGTGTCGCCGTCGCTGTCGTCGTCCGCCGCGGGGAAGTGACCCCACAGGAGCGCCACGCGGTAGGAACGCGCGGGCATGGAGGAATCGGGCGCGGCCTCGTGGCTCGCGAACTGGGTCTGGAGATCGGGGACCGCGAGGACCGCGTCGCTCCCGAAGTTCGGCTGCTCGGCTGAGCTACCGTAACCGCCGAAGCTCTCGTCGAGATTCTTCTGGATCTCGTCGGCGTCGAGCGTCTGCGCGCTCTCGCCCGCGCACGCGGCGACGAGTGACGCGATCGAAATTCCGAGGATGGCACGAAGCACGGGACACCTCCGTTCGTGCTCGGGTCCTCATTGCAAGGCACGAGCCCGTACGGACGCGCCGTCTCGCCTCGGGCGAGGCCGCTACATGTGAGGTTGCGCGAGCTGCCGGAGCCAGCGTGCGCGCATGTCGGCGTGGGCTTGGCCGGCGGCGCTCGCCGCGCTCGCGTGGCGGAGCTCGACGACGACCATCGGCTTGGGCGCGCGCCCGTAGATGGTGACCGGCTTCAGGCACTGGACGCCCGGCTCGCACCGGTCGTCGGCGCGCGCGGCGAGAGGGGCCAGTGTGACGGCGGCGAGAGCGAGGGCGAGGAGCGGGCGCTTCATGCCCTCATCGTAGCACTCAGTGCTGCGACTGACAGACGAGGGTCGCGGGGCTCGTGGCGGGCTCCGCCTCCACGCACATCCCGAGCTTCCCCGGCGAGAAGGTGCACGTCTCGCCGATCTTGGTGCACGCGCTCGCGGGCGCGGCGGGTGCGGAGCCGTCGCGCTGCGAGGCGGGGGCGTGGCAGGCGACGAAGGCGATCAAGAGAACGGCGCGTTTCACGCGGTCGATGTTAGCGCTACTTTCCGGCGAATGACTCGTTGCTCCGTCTTCATCGCGACGTCTCTCGACGGCTTCATCGCGCGCGAGGACGGCGCGATCGATTTCCTGTCGGTCGTGGAGCGCCCGGGCGAAGACTACGGCTACGCGAAGTTCTTCGATTCGGTCGACACGCTCGTCATCGGCCGCAAGACCTACGAGACCGCTCTCGGCTTCGAGGCGTGGCCGTACGGAAAGAAGCGCGTCGTGGTGATGACGCACCAGGCTCGCACGCCGAAGCACGGCGAAGAGCTCTTCGCCGGCGACCCGATAGACCTCGTCGCGCGGCTCTCGAGCAAGCGCGTCTACGTAGATGGCGGCTCGGTCATCCGGCAGTTCCTCGCCGCGAACCTCGTCACCGACCTCACGCTGTCGATCATCCCCGTCTTGCTCGGGAGCGGCGTCCGCCTGTTCGACGGCCTCCCGCGCGAGGTGCGCCTCGAGCTCCTCTCCGCTCGCGAGTTCGAGAGCGGCCTCGTGCAAATCCACTACGTCGCGCGATGAGTCACGCTTCGTGGCGGACGTACTCGAAGTCGACCGGCTTGCCCTTGATCCCCGTCCGCGGCGCCGCGATCCAGTTCGCCATCTGCTTCGGATCGAAGATGGGCTTGGTCATGAGGCTCTTCACGTACGCCTTGTCGGCGTCGCTCGGGAGCCACTCGAGCTTGCGCTTCTCGAACTCGTCCTTCGAGATCGCGTTGCCTTGCGGATCGTACGACGCGTTCGCGTGGAGGCCGACGTGGCGGTGGAACTTGCGGTTCGGCAGCACGAACTGGAACGGAATGCCCGCGGCCGCGATCGTGCGGTTCCACTTGTCGACGCCGCGCTGGCAGTCCTCGACGTACTCGTCGCGGAGCACCTCGTTCATCGCGTTCCGGAGCGGCACCTCCTCGTCGCCGACGCGATACGTGCCGGCGAGCGCGACGTGGTCCTCGTAGCTCGCCTCTTTCGCGCGCCCTTTGAGGCCGGCGGCGAAGTAGCTCGCGGCGTTCGACGAGATCTCGCCGCCGAACAAGTCGAGCGAGAGCGAGAACCAGAGGTTCAGATATTTCTGCATCGTCGGGAGATCGATGAGCCCGAGCGCGCGCACCTGATCGATCGACTCGACTTTGTGCTCGGCCATCTGCTTCGCGGTGCGCTCGGCGATGCGCTGCACGCCGGTCTCGCCGACGAACATGTGGTGCGCCTCTTCGGTGAGCATGAAGCGCGTCGAGCGCGAGAGCGGATCGAACGCGCTCTCGGCGAGCGAGAGGAGCTGGTACTTGCCGTCGCGGTCGGTGAAGAACGTGAACATGAAGAACGAGAGCCAGTCGGTGCACGGCTCGTTGAACGCGCCGAGGATGCGCGGCTTGTCCGGGTCGCCGCTCCGGCGCTGGAGCAAAGCCTCTGCCTCCTCGCGGCCGTCGCGACCGAAGTACGAGTGGAGGAGGTAGACCATCGCCCAGAGGTGACGGCCTTCTTCGACGTTCACCTGAAAGAGGTTGCGCAGATCGTAGACCGACGGGCACGAGTGCCCGAGCATGCGCTGCTGCTCGACGCTCGCGGGCTCGGTGTCGCCCTGCGTGACGATCAGGCGACGGAGCGTGTTGCGGTGCTCGCCGGGGACCTGCTGCCAGACCGGCTTTCCGAAATCGTCGCCGCACGCGATCGTGCGGTCCTTCACCTGGTCGGCGAGGAAGATGCCCCAGCGGTAGTCGGGCATCTTCACGTACTCGAAGTGCGCCCAGCCTTCGTGGTCGACGCTGGTCGCCGTGCGGAGGAAGACCTCGTCCTCCTGGAACCCGAACGGCCCCATCTCGCGCCACCACTGGATGTAGCTCGGCTGCCACGCCTCGAGGGCGCGCTGGAGCTTCTTGTCGTCTCCGAGGTGGACGTTGTTCGGGATTTTGTCCTGATTCACTTCGCTCATGTGCGTCTCCAGTCGAACTCGGGCCTCTCGGGGCGGCCGTACATCGTGAGGGCGCCGCGCTCGCCGACGGCGTTCGGGCGCTGGAAGATCCAGTTCTGCCAAGCCGAGAGGCGCCCGAAGATCTTCGTCTCGAGCGTCTCGGGTCCGGCGAAGCGAAGCGAGGCTTCCATGCCGGTCATCGCGTCGGGAGAGAGCGACGCGCGCTCTTCGAACGCGATGCGTATCTCGTCGTCCCAGTCGATGTCGTCGGGCGTGAAGGTCGCGAGGCCGAGCTTCGCGGCGGCCTGCGTGTCGATGGGCCCGCGCGTCTCGAGCGCGCGCGACACGCGCTCGGGCGCGCCGAGAAAGCGCGACTGCAATCGCGTGAGCCCGTTGCTCATCGGGTACGCGCCCGCGTTCATCTCGGAGACTTGCATCGCGACCCCGGGCTCGTCCTTCATGTAGATGCGGTCCGCCGCGAGCGCGAGCTCGAGGAGCGTGCCGGCGAAGCACGAGCCCGGGTCGACGATCGCGAAGAACGTCTTCGCCGTGAGGTCGAGGCGCTTCAAGACGCGACGGACGAAGAGGCGCACCTCGTTCACGAGGCCGTGGTCCTTGTATTTTGCAAGCATCTCGTCGACGGCGAGGACCGCCTTCGCGTCGCCGCGCGTCTCGAGGGCGACGGTGCCGACGAGCGGGCGATTGAACCGCAGATCGAGCAGCGCCGCGTCGAGCTCGCGGAAGGCGCGCACGCACCACGCGGCGTCGCCGGCCTTCTCGAGCTCCTCGGGCGTCGCCGGCTGTTTTTCGGTCGGCGCGTGCACGGTGAGGGTCGCGGTGCGCGCCGTCTCGTCGATCTTCGCGTGCACGTACTTCGGCTCGCCGAGCGGATTCAGCTTCATCGGCTGGAACGACTTGCGCTTCGAGCGCGCGACGAGCGCGTCGGCGCGGCGCTTCTTGGCCTCTTCGAACTTGGCGCGCGGCGCCGTCTCGTCGACGAGGCCCCACTCGACCGCGCGCTTTCCGCGGACGCCCTCGGCGAGCGTGCAGAACGCGTCGGCGAGATCGCGGCGCACCATGCGCTTGTCGACGACGCGCGTGAGGCCGCCGGTTCCCGGGAGCACGCCGAGGAGCGGACACTCGGGCAAGCTCACCGCGCTCGAGCCGTCGTCGGAGAGGAGGATCTCGTCGCACGCGATCGCGAGCTCGTAGCCGCCGCCCGACGCCGTGCCGGCGAGCGCGCAGAGGCTCGGGACGCCGCTCTCGGCGCTCGTCTCTTCGAGGTAGAGGCGCGTCTCGTTGGTGAACTTGCAGAAGTTCACCTTGAACGCGTGGGTCGAGCTCCCGAGCATGTAGATGTTCGCGCCCGAGCAGAAGATGCGGTCCTTGGCGCTGCCGAAGACGATGGCTTTCGTCTCGGGGTGCTCGAAGCGGATGCGCTGGATCGCGTCGGCGAGCTCGACGTCGACGCCGAGATCGTACGAGTTGAGCTTGAGCGGGTAGCCCGGGCGCATGCCGCCGTCTTCCTGCACGTCCATGAGGAGCGTCGCGACGGGGCCGTCGAACGAGAGCTTCCAGTGCTTGTATCGGTCGGGGTGCGTCTCGAAACGGACGGGCTCGGTCGAGGCGGATCCGGTGTCGGCCATGGGGGGAAAATAGGGAATCGCCGCGGGGGGTGCAAGAAGTAAAGTGCGTATTGGGTACGGCGGTGCGCAGTATATTGCGTTAGCCGTTAGCCGTTAGCCGTTAGCCGAGGAGAGGAAGCGCACGCGCACGCGCACGCCCACGCCTACGCGCACGCCGTCGCCACCGTCACGAATGCTCGGCGGTCAGGCGGCGGCGCATCGTTTCGTAGGCCATCACGAGCGTGCGAAAGCGCGCGGTGACCTCGCGGTCTTCGCGGCGCTTGCGGGCGAGGGCGGCGGCGATTTCGCGATCGAGCAGCGCGAGCTGGGCGTCGCAGAAGGCGCGCGCGGCGGCGTGGTCGACGAGGCCGAGATCGTGCGCCGCGGCGAGCGCGCCGTGAAACGACACCGACACGAGCTGGCCGCCGCGGAGGCGCGGAAAGACGTCGGCGATCTTCGGGAGGAGCGGGCTCGTGAGGATGCGCGCCGAGAGCTCGCGCTCGGCGAGCGCCGCCTCGACGCCGGCCGCGCGCGCCGCGGCGTACGCGGGGTCCACGACGACGCCGTCGCGGATCAGGACCGGCGCGGCGTCCGACACGTCGCACTCCCACGGATCGCGCGCCGCGCGCCCCGCGTCCACCGTGCCACGGAACGCGCGCACGACGAGGCCCTCGGGGACGTCGTAGCGCACGGGCACGGTGCGGCAGGTGTGCGGGCGTCTTTCGTGTATAGTACACGCTTTTCCGTCCGCCCCGAGCGCCGGACAGTGCGGCGCCGGAAACGTCCACGGGCGCGACGTGACCGAGAGGTGATGCTCCCAGCCCGGCTCGCGGACGACCGCGCCGGCGCCGCGCACCGCGCTGCTCTCGCGGAGCCGAGAGACGAGCTCGCGCGCGTCCATGCCGGCGAAGTGGCGATGCGGCTTGAGCGACGCGAGCGCCGCCTCGTTGTCGTCGTTCGGCACCGACGTGACGCGGTACACGATCGACGGCACGAACACGTCCCCGAGCCGGATGGCCTCGAGCACGGTCATCTCCGGCGGCTCGGTGCAGCACTTGCCGCACGCCGTGCAGGCGAAGTGGATCTCCTCGCTCACTGCACCACGTCGATCGCGTCCTTGCCGACGCGCACCTCGCCGGGCCCGGCGAGCGACACGCCGTACTCGACGACGCGCACGTCGTCCTTCACGTCGAGGGTCACCGCGTACACTTTCATGTCCGACGAGTCGGCGTCGATCTTCGTCGTGGTGCTCGGCGCGTCCTCCGGCGAGTGCGGCGCGGCGGCGCGCGCCCACACCTCCCCTTTCGCCGTCACGCCCTTGCTCTGCACCTGGAGCCGCACGCGGATCTTCTTGCCCGCGTACGGCGCGGCCGCGACGTTCTTCATGAGCGTGACCCAGCGTCCGCCGGCGTCGGCCTTCTGCCGGACGAGGATGTTGGCGTGCGCGCCGGGCTCGTAGATGGCCTCGTAGAATTCCTTGCCGCTGCCGGAGAGGAAGAAGCCGTTTCCGACTTTGTCGTGGCGGTGGCCGAACGGCGGCGGCGAGAGATCCGGCATGTCGTCGGTCGCCGCGGGCGCCGCCGTGGCCGTGGACGCTGCCGTGTCCGTGGCCGTGGGCGTCGCCGTCGCCGTGGCCGTTCCCGACGACGATTGCGTACCGCCACCACACGCCGCGACGACACACACGAGGAGGAGGGCTCTCATGGCCGGCCATCCTATCCCTTGGAAGTTGGCCGCGCGAGCCGGTGGCTGGTAACCGCAGAGGATCGATGGAGGTCCTCGTTCGTGCCGCGCTCGGGGTGCGCCGCGCCCTTCGCGCCGCGCAGGCGCCCGCGGTCGCGGTGGCGATCGCCGCGCTCCTCGCGACGGGCGTGCTGCAGGCCCCGCTGGGTCCGGCCCACGTGGTCGCGCTCGCGCCGTGCGCCGCGCTGCTCGCGCTCGCGGTGACGAAGAAGATCGGCGCGAAGGGCGAGGCCAGCGCCGCGGTCGACGTCGCGATCGCGCTCTACGCGTCGAGCCTCGGCGTCGCCGTCGTGCTCGCGGTCGAGCCGCACCTCGACGGGCCGCTCACGCCGACGCTCTATCTCCTCGTCGCGCTCCTCTCGGCGTTCACGCGCCCGCGCGCCGCGCTCCTCGCGGTGGTCAGCCTCGTCGGCACCGAAGCGGCGGTGCGCGCGATGCGCTTCGCGGACCCCGCGTGGGAGTCGCTCGCGGTGCGCGCGGGCTTGCTCGTCGCGTTCGCCACGATCAACGTGCTCTTCCTCCGCGCCGAGGTCGCGCGCGTGCGGCGCGCGGCGCGCGTTCGCGTCGAGCAGGAGCTCCGGCGCATCGAGGAGGACGCGCGGAGCTACCGCCTCCTCGGCGCGGGTGACGGCCAGACGCAGAGTGACGAGCGACTCGCGCGCTCGAGCGTCGAAGAGATCCAGCGCGCCGTGCACTACGCTCTCGAGCTCCTCCGCCGCACGCTCGATCTGCACACCGCCGCGCTCCTCTGGCTCAACGACTCGGGCACCCACCTTCGCATCAGCGAGCTCTCGACCGCGTCCGACGAGATCCACGACGCGCCCATCCCGGTCGGCGACGGCGTCCTCGGCGCGGCGGTCGTGAAGAAGGAGCGCGTCACGCTCGCGCACCTCAAGCCGAGCTTCAACGTTCCTTATTACGAGGGCGACTGCCCGGTGCGCGTGCTCATGGCGCTGCCCGTCCTCGAGGACACGAGCCTCCGCGGCATCCTCGTGCTCGACCGCGAGAAGGACGTGGCCTTCACGCCGCACGAAGAGGAGCTCGCGTCGCAGGCGGCGCGCTTCTGCCTCCGCGCCATCCAGAACGAGCGCATCTTCGTCCAGCTCGAGCGCGCGAAGGTCGAGCAAGGCAAGCTCTACGACGCCGCGAAGGCGCTCGGCGCCGCGCTGAGCGAGCGCGACGTGCTCGACGCGGGCGTGCGCTCGGCGCAGAAAATCGCGGCGTTCGACTTGGCGGCGGTCACGCTCTTCGACGAGCCGACTCGCACGCACCACGTCGTCGCCGCGACCGGCGAGATCGAAGACCTCGTCGGCTCGAAGTTCGCGCACAACACCGGCCTCGTCTCGATGGTGGTGCAGAACCGGTTCCCGCTTCCTTACAAAGGCGAGTACGACCACGCGCGCCAGGCGGTGCTCACCAAGCACTTCCCGTGGCCCAAGCTCCCGAGCCTGCTCGTCCTCCCGCTCCTTCTCCACGAGCGCCCGCTCGGCACGCTCATCCTCGGCGCGAAGCGTCGTCACGCGTTCGGCGACCAAGTGCGTCCGACGCTCGAGGTCCTCGCGAGCCACCTCGCCGTCTCGCTCGCCAACGCGCGGATGGTCGCGAAGCTCGAGCAGATGGCGACCACCGACGGCCTCACCGGCCTCCTCAACAAGCGCGCGATGCTCGAAGCGGGCGCGCAGAAGATCGCCGCCGCCGCGCGCTTCGGGCGCAAGCTCTCGCTCATGGTGGTCGACATCGATTTCTTCAAGAAGGTGAACGACACCTACGGCCACGACGTCGGCGACGTCGTCATCAAGGGCCTCGGCGAGATCTTGCGACGACAGAAGCGCGCGACCGACCTCGTCGCGCGCTTTGGCGGTGAGGAGTTCGTCGTCTTGTGCGAGCAGACCGACGAGCGCGGCGCGCTCCTCCTCGCCGAGCGCATCCGCGAGGAGCTCGAGAAGACGAAGTTCCACGCCGAGCAAGGGACGCTGAGCGTGACGTGCTCGCTCGGCGTCGCGACGTTCCCGGAGGGCGGCGAGGGCTGGGACGCGCTCTTCAAGAGCGCCGACGAAGCGCTCTACGTCTCGAAGCGCTCGGGCCGAAACCGCGTGACCGCGCACGCGCGCGGCTCGAAGCGCCGCGCGGGCTGAGCGCCGAGAGCTACTTGCAGACGCCGATCGCGCCCGTCGTACCGAACGTGCTCGCGACAGGATGGCAAGTGCCCACGGCGCACTCGCCGTCGATGCTCGCTTCGCTCGAAGCCGAGTCCGTCCCCGAGTCGTTGACGTTCGGCGTGTCGTCCACGCAAGCGAGCGTCGCGCCACTGCCACCGAGGATCGCGAAGGCGAAAAGCGCAGAACGCATGTCCTCAGAGTAGTTGGTCGCGCGACGGCCGTCCATGACTGG
>Ga0335082_10001422_pt1 | contig 25542 bp, 17 predicted proteins | sample Lox_Sample_41_FD_206718 | JGI IMG/M metagenome (GOLD analysis project Ga0335082, IMG submission 206718) | Soil microbial communities from Loxahatchee National Wildlife Refuge, Florida, United States - Lox_Sample_4.1 | ecosystem: Environmental > Terrestrial > Soil > Wetlands | place: USA... | reverse complement strand
GAAGTTTCTGGAGTGGAACGGGCAGCGCATGGTGGTGCTCGGCCGCTATGACCCGCACGTCGTCATCGAACGCCACGGCCACGCCAGCGATCATCTCGTCTACGTGCTGGAGGGTGACCTCATGGTGGGCGAGCGCCACTGTCCGGCGGGCACTTTGATCGTGCTGGAGCTCGGTGCGAGCTTCGGTCCGCTGATCGCCGGCGAGCGCGGCGCGCTGCTGTTCGAGGTGTGGATGGGCGATCCGCGGCCGGTACCGGCAGACAAGGAGGAATATTACGCGCTGCTCAAGCAGAAGGGCATCACGCGGCTGCCCAACCCCAAGTTTCAAAAGCCGTCGACGGCGCCGCGGCAGCCGGACGACGGCAAGGACCTCTACTCGTGAACCCTGCTGTACGCCATCAGCACGATGCGCTGCGCGACCTGTCACGCTGAGAATCTCGCCGACGCGGCGTTCTGCGACGGCTGCGGGAATGCCTTCGAGGTCGCGTGCGTCGCGTGCGGCACGGCCAACCGGGCGGCCGCGAGGTTTTGCCGCGGCTGCGGCCAGGCGGTCCATGCCGCACCAGCTCAGCGCGCCGGTTCGCCCGCGTCGGATACGCCAGATCATCTCACGCAGAAGATCTCCCGGGATGGTGACAGTCGACAGTCGAGAGCCGACAGTCCCCGCGCCTACACTCCCCGCCACCTCGCGGAGAAGATTCTGAACAACCGCTCGGCTCTCGAAGGCGAGCGCAAGCAGGTCACCGTCCTGTTCGTCGACGTGCAAGGCTCGATGGACCTCGCCGCACAGGTCGATCCGGAGGAGTGGCATCGCATCATGGATCGCTTCTTCGCCATTCTGTCCGACGGCGTGCATCGCTACGAAGGGACCATCAACCAGTACACCGGCGACGGCATCATGGCGCTGTTTGGAGCGCCCATCGCGCACGAAGACCACGCGCGCCGTGCCTGTTTCGCGGCGCTGCACCTGGCGCAGCAGCTGCGTCAATACGCCGAGGAGCTGAAGCGGCAGCAGGGGTTGCGCTTCTCAGTGCGCATGGGGATGAACTCCGGCGAGGTCATCGTCGGCAAGATCGGCGACGACCTGCGCATGGACTACACGGCACAAGGGCACACCGTCGGCCTGGCGGCGCGCATGGAGCAGCTCGCCGATCCGGGCACTGCCTATCTGACCGAACACACCGCCGCGCTGGTCACCGGCTTCTTCCAGCTGCGTGACCTCGAAGCCTTCACGGTGAAGGGCGTGCGCGAGCCGTTGCGGGTGTACGAGCTGCAGGGCGTCGGTCCGCTGCGTACGCGCCTCGAGGTGTCGCGCGCCCGCGGCTTCTCGCGCTTCGTCGGCCGCGAAGCTGAGATGGCGGTATTGGAGGCGGCGCTGGCGCGGACGATGGATGGCCACGGCCACGCGCTTGGTGTGGTCGCCGACGCGGGGGTCGGCAAAAGCCGGCTGTGCTACGAGTTCATTCAGCGCTGCCGCGCGCGCGGCATTGCCGTTCACGAAGCGCACTGCGTCACGCATGGCCGGATGATTCCCTTCTTGCCCATCCTGGAGATGCTGCGCGGCTATTTCGGCGTCACCGAGCAGGATGGTGCGGAGGAAACGCGCCGCAAGGTTGCCGGGACGTTGCTGTTGCTGGACCCCAGCCTGACGGAGGACCTGCCGCTGCTGCTCGACTTCCTGGGCGTCTCCGATCCGCAACATCCGGCGCCGCGCGTGGACCCGGAAGCGCGCCAGCGCCAGCTGGTGACGATCGCGCAGCGTATGATGCAGGTGCGCAGTCGCCGCGAGCCGGCCGTGCTGCTGATCGAGGACCTGCACTGGATCGACGGTGGCAGCGAGGGGTTCCTGGCGCACCTGATCACGGCGCTGGCGGGGACACGAACGTTACTCCTGATGAACTTTCGGCCGGAGTACCGCGCTGCTTGGACAGCGACGGCGGATCGGCCGGGTGCTGCATACGAGCAAGTGCAGCTGCTGCCACTCGGACCCGAGGCCACCACCGAGTTGCTGAGCGATATGCTTGGTGGTGATCCGTCCCTCAACGAGCTGCGTGCGCGCATCCGCGAGCGCACCGGCGGCAATCCGTTCTTCATCGAAGAGCTGGTGCGATCGCTGGTCGATCAGGGCATCCTCGTGCGCGACCCGGTGACGACGATGCGGCTCACCCAGCCGGTGACCGAGATCCAGATCCCACCGACGGTGCATGCAGTCCTCGCGGCGCGCATCGACCGACTCTCCGAGCGTGACAAGCAGCTGCTGCAGACCGCCGCCGTGATCGGTAAGGAGTGTCCGGAGCCCGTGCTGCTGCGCGTCTGGGCGGAGACAAACGCCGAGGTTTCAGCCGCGGACGATGTCGCGGCAGCGTTACGCGACCTGGTGGCGGCCGAGTTCCTTTACGAAGAGGCACTCTACCCGGAAGCCGTCTATGCCTTCACTCATCCATTGACGCAGGAGGTAGCGTATCGCTCGCAACTCGCCGAGCGGCGGGGGCGCGTGCACGCCGCGGTTGCCTGGGTGATCGCCGCGCTCTACGCCGACAAGCTCGACGAGCGTGCGGCGCTCCTGGCGCACCACTGGGAAGGCGCCGGCGATGCGCTGGAAGCGGCGCGCTGGAGCCGGCGCGCCGCCGAGTGGGTGCGCGTCAGCAACCTGCCCGAAGCCAATCGGCATTGGCGTCAGGTCCGCACGCTCCTGGCGCAGGTTCCGGTGTCGGCGGAGACGACGGAGCTGGCGTTGGAGGCGTGCACGCAGCTCCTCGAGGTGGGCTGGCGTCTCGGCATCTCGGCCACGGAGGCGGCGGCGTTGTTCGCCGAGGGCGAAGGGCTCGCCATGCGCGCCGGCAATCCGCGTTCGCTGGCGATGCTGGTCAATGCATATGGCGTCATCCGCAGCCATTTCGGCAGCGCCGACGACTTCGTGGAGAGCAGCAAGCTGGCGTGCCGCCTCGCCGAGGCGGCCGATGATGCGGCGCTGCAGTTGACGACGCGTACGCGTCTGGTCATCGCCTTGGGCGCCGCCGGGCGCTTGCGTGAGGCGCTGCAACTGAGCGAGGAGGTCGTCGCACAGCCGCCGGCCGATCCGAAGCTCGGCACGGCCGTGCTCGGCTACAGTCCCTACCTGCGTCTCATCAGGGAGCACGGGAAACTGCTGGTCGATTTTGGCAGGCTCGACGCCGGTGTGCGTGACCTCGAGCGCGCCGAACGCCTGGCGCGCGAGTTGGGCGACCTGGAGGTCCTCGGCTTCGCCCATCGCGAATACGTTTCGGTGGCCCGCATCCGCGGCGATACGGCCGCGGCGCTGGCGCACGCGCGCGAAACGATGCGCATTGCCGACAAGCTGGGGAGCCCGTTCTTCCGCGCCAGCGCGTGCTTGGCGTTCGGCCAGGCGCACATCCTCGGGACGCAGTGGCCGGAGGCGCTCGGGGCGTTGGAGGAGGCGCTGGCCATCGCGCGTGCGGGGCAAGCCGGCGTCGAGACGGAGGCGCTCGCGCTGGCTTGGCTGGCGGGTGTGCAGCGGGGTCTGGGCGAACTGCGCCGGGCCTTGGCGACGGCCGACGAGGCGCTGGCGGCCGCCGTGCAGCGCCGCACGCGCCTGGCCGAGTGCATCGCTCATATTGCTCGGGCTCGCGTCCTGCTGCGGCTCGATGCGGCCGCGTCAGGCGGCGAGATTCGCGCCGGTCTGGCGCGGGCGCTCGCGTTGGTTGAAGAGACTGGCGCGCAGAGCAACGAGCCGTTCGTGCGCGTCGAGCTGGCCCGCCTCGCGGCCGCCGCTGGTGACGACGCGGCGCGCCAGCAGGAACTGCGCAGCGCGCAGCGGCTGTTCACCGAGATGGGTGCGGTACCACGTGCGGCGCGCATGGCCCGCGAACTCGCCGGCTAAGGAACGGCTGACCTGAACGCTGAGTCTTGGTGGCGCTGGATTGAGAGGGGGGCGCAAGCTGTCCTCTCCCACGCGTCACCTCAGCGTGGGAGAGGGGAGGGTGAGGGTACATGCTTGTCCTTTGCACCCGGCAACGCTCGCACCCTCACCTTCATCATCTCCCGCGCGGAACAGATGCGTGGGAGAGAACAGCTTCCATGGCTTTCATCAGCACCACGCGCTTGACTTCCACGGATGCCGACTATAGGCAATGCCTATAGGTGACATGTCGGTTCCGCATGCAGTGATGGGAGCGCTGGCGCGTGGCGAACGCTATGGCTACGAGCTGCGCCGCGGGTTGGAGGAAGAACTCGGGCCGGAGTGGCGGCTCGACTTCGGGCAGCTGTACCGCGCCCTGCGCACGATGACCGACAAGGGCTGGATCTCCTTCCGCGTCGAAGCCGGCCGCAGCGGTCCGCAGCGCAAGGTGTACACCCTCACGGCAGCGGGGCGGCGCGAGATGGAGCGCTGGTTGCACATCGAGGCCAACCCTCCGGTGCGCCGGCGCGACGTTGCGCTGGTGCGCGCGCGCGTCGGTGCGAAGTTTGGCGGCCGCAAGGGCGCTCCGGAAGAGCCGCTGTTCGCCGTCGGCAGCGATGACCTCGTCCTCGATCTGCTGGCTCGCCGTCTGGCGCAGCAGCACCCACAGGTTCGCTTCGCGGCGCGCGCCGTCGGCAGCCTCTCGGGGTTGATCGCGCTGCACGAGGGGCACGCGCACCTGGCCGGCATCCACCTGCTGGACGCCGACTCGGGTGAGTACAACGTCCCGTACGTCAAACATCTCCTGCCCGAGGAGCGCGTCGTTCTGGTCAACGTGGCGTGGCGCGAGCAGGGCCTGCTGCTCGCCGCCGGCAACCCGAAGCGCATCCGCGGCCTGCGCGATCTGACGCGCCGCGAGGTGCAGATTGTGAACCGTCAAGCGGGTGCGGGCACGCGCCTCTTGCTGCGCCAGCTCTTGCGCAAGGCGCGCATCGACCCAACTCGGATTCGCGGCTACGAGCGCGAACTGCCTACCCACGCTGCCGTGGCGGCGGCCATCGCGACCGGGGCGGCCGACGCCGGCGTGGGTCTGCGTGCTGCGGCACACATGTACGGACTCGACTTCCTGCCGCTGGCCAAGGAGCGCTACGACCTGGTCATCCCGCAGCGAGTGTTCGAGTCGCGCCAACTGCGGCCGCTCCTCGAACTGCTGCACGATGGCGCGTTTCGCCGCGAGGCAGCGCAATTTGCGGGATACGACGTCGCACGCATGAGCCGGGTGGTCGCCGCTGTCGGTTGAAGCCGCCCATCAGATACACCAATCCGATCACAGAGGGAGGACACGATGAATTCATATGCCATGCTGATCGACGGTCGCTCAGTGAACACGCCAGAGCAGGATCCGGTCATCAACCCGGCCTTTGGCGAGCCGTTCGCCACGTGTGCGCGCGGCACCAGTGCGCATGTCGAAGCAGCCATGCAGGCCGCTGCGGCGGCGTTCAAGACGTGGCGCAAAGACGAGGCCTTCCGGCGCCAGAAGCTGCGCGAGTGTGCCGCAGCCATTCAGGGCAAAGTTCAAGAGATCGCCACCGTGTTGTCGCAGGAGCAGGGGAAACCGATTGCGGCAGCCACCGGCGAGGTCTTTGGTGCGGCGATGTGGCTGAGCTACTTCGCCGACCTGCAGGTCCCGCCCGAAGTTTTGCAGGACGATGATGAAAAGCGCATCGAGATTGTGCGCAAGCCGCTCGGTGTGGTGGCGGCGATCACGCCCTGGAACTTTCCGGTGATCCTGTTGTGCTGGAAGATCGGCCCGGCATTTCTCGCCGGCAACACCGTGGTCGCGAAGCCGTCCCCGTACACGCCGCTGACCTCGTTGATGGTCGCGGAAACGCTGCGCGAGGTCCTGCCGCCCGGAGTGCTCAACGTCCTGTCCGGCGGCAACGACCTGGGTGCGGAGATCGTATCGCATCCCGCGGCGCGCAAGGTGTCGTTCACCGGCAGCGTGATGACCGGCAAGAAGATCATGGCCGCCGCCGCCAGTGATCTGAAGCGCGTCACGTTGGAACTCGGTGGCAATGACCCGGCCATCGTTCTCGACGATGTGAATCCGGACGCCGTCGCCGATGGTCTGTTCTGGGGTGCGTTCCAGAACTCGGGCCAGGTGTGCACGGCGATCAAGCGCCTGTACGTGCACGAGAAGGTGTACAACCCGATCGTGCAGCACCTGGTCGAGCGCGCCAAGAGCACCAAGGTCGGCAACGGCCTCGATGCGAATACGCAGCTCGGACCGATCAACAATGAAATGCAGCTGACGAAACTGATGGGCCTCGTCGACGACGCCAAGAAAAGCGGAGCGCGCATTGAAACCGGCGGCGTGCGCCTGGAGAGCTCCGGCTACTTCTATCCGCCGACCATCGTCACTGGAGCGCACGAAGGCATGCGCCTGGTCGACGAGGAGCAATTCGGGACGGCGTTGCCAGTCATCAAGTACAGCAAGCTCGAGGACGCGCTCGAACAAGCGAACCGTACCCACTATGGCCTGGGCGGCTCGGTGTGGACCTCCGATCTGCAGCGCGGCAAGGAGTTGGTGCAGGAGATCGAGTCGGGAACCGGGTGGGTCAATCACCACATGGACATCACGCCGTACGCACCCTTCGGCGGCGCCAAGTGGAGCGGCATCGGACACGAGAACGGTCTCTGGGGCTACAACGAGTTCACGGAGATGCAGGTGGTGAACATCAAGAAGTAGCCTGTTGAGTGTCACCAGGAGGAAGGGCCAGAAGGCGTGCAAACGTACAACAAGCTCTTCATCGGCGGCGAGTGGGTCGGGCCCGCCACCGCCGCCACGATCGACGTGATCTCACCGCACAGCGAGGACGTTGTCGGACGCGTGCCGGAGGCGCGCGAGGCCGATGTCGACCGTGCGGTTGCGGCTGCACGCGCCGCCTTCGACCACGGCCCGTGGCCGCGGATGCAGCCGGCGGAACGCGCCGATGTCATGGCCCGATTGGTTGGCGTCCTGCAAGAGCGCTCCGCCGAGATCGCCATGACCATCACCAGTGAGATGGGATGTCCCATCTCCTTCTCCAACCTCGCTCAGGCGATGGCTGCGTGGATGGTGCTCGACTACTACGCCCAGTTGGCGCGCACGTTTGCGTTTGAAGACGTCCGTCCCGGCCTGCTGGGGCCGGCGCTGGTGCGGCGCGAGCCCGTTGGTGTAGCCGGTTGCATCGTGCCGTGGAACGTCCCGCTGTTTACGATCATGCTCAAGCTCGGGCCGGCGCTGGCAGCCGGGGCGACGGTGGTCGTCAAACCTGCACCGGAGACGCCGCTCGATGCGATGATCCTGGCGGAGGCGCTGCAGACGGTGGGTGTCCCGAAAGGTGTCGTCAACATCGTTCCAGCCGGGCGCGAGGTGGGTGAGTATCTCGTCCGCCATGCGGGTATCGACAAGATCGCCTTCACCGGGAGCACCGCCGCGGGCCGGCGCATTGCGGCGATCTGTGGCGAGCACCTCAAGCGCGCCACGCTCGAGCTCGGGGGCAAGTCGGCGGCCATCATTCTCGACGATGCTGACCTTACGCCTGCGATCGCGGGCCTGCTGCCCGCTGCGATCATGAACAACGGCCAGGCGTGCGTCGCACAAACGCGCATCCTGGCCTCGCGCCGGCGCTATACCGAGGTGGTCGACGCTCTGGCTGCAGCGGTGGAGACGGTTTCGGTGGGCGATCCGATGGACCTCAATACGGTGGTGGGGCCGCTGGTGGCAGCACGGCAGCGCGACCGGGTCGAAGGCTACATCCGCATCGGACGTGACGAGGGGGCACGCGTCGTCTGCGGCGGCGGGCGGCCCCGCGGCATGACACGCGGCTGGTATGTCGAGCCGACGGTCTTTGCCGACGTCGACAACCGCATGCGCATTGCGCGCGAGGAGATCTTCGGCCCCGTGCTGGCGGTGATTCCGTACGACGACGTCGACGATGCGGTGCGCATCGCCAACGACTCCGAGTATGGGTTGTCGGGCTCCGTGTGGTCTGCCGACGTCGATCGCGGCCTCGACATCGCCCGGCGCGTCCGCACGGGAACCTATACGGTCAACGGTTTTGCCATGGAGTTCAGCGCGCCATTCGGCGGCTTCAAGGCGTCCGGGCTGGGCCGCGAACTCGGGCCCGAGGGGCTCGCGGCTTACCTCGAATCAAAGCAGATCAACCTCCCGGCGGGCTACGAGCCGAAGCGCTAGCCGGGTCGCCCAAACAAAGGCGTCCGCGGTCGTCGACGACGGTTGACTTCCGCCAATCCGCCCTACTATAGGCGCTACCTATAGTGCGTGTCAGTGCACGCTCGGTGATGGGTACGACGCGTCCGTGAATTAGGGAGGCAATGTGCTGTCGCGGTTCGGATCGGGCACGCATCGGCCCGGTTATGTGAGGTGATCTATGTACACTCTCCTCGGCGTCGATGACACAGATGTCCTCGGTCACAAACCCGGGACCGGCCGGCTGGCGCGCGACCTCGGCGCGCATTTGGAGCACGCCGGCCTGGCCACACTCATCGGGGTGGTCCGTCAGCAGCTCCTGGTTGACCCGCGCATTCCGTACACCAGCCACAACAGCCCAGCGTGTCTGATCCTCGCTCTGCTGGGCGACGGCAACGGCGCGGCGACGCGCGTATTCGAAGAGGCCGCCCGCTACGTCGGATCGCGGGCTGCACGCGGTTCTGATCCTGGTCTTTGTCTGGTGCCGCGGCAATCCGTCGGCGCGGCGGTTGTCGCCTGGGGCTGGCGCGCCAGCAGCGAGGTGTTGAACAAGGCAGACGCGGCGGCGTTGGCGCAGCGCGAAGGCCTGCGCCTGGAGGAACTGGGCGGCAGCGGCGACGGAATCATCGGCGCGCTGGCCGCGGTCGGCCTCACCGCCGAGGGCAACGCCGGGCGCTTCCTCGAACTAGCCGGGGGCTTGCGCGATCTGGGCGAGCGCCTGCCCGCCAGTACGCTGCGGCAGAAGGGCATCGCGCTGCTCTCGGTATCACGTAACGGCGATCCTGTGCCGGCGGATGTTGAGGTGATCACCTACGACCGCGTGCGTCCCCGCCTCATCGGTGGGCGCCCGGTGCTCCTGCTCGAACGCACGGAAGACGGCTGGTGCTGCTTCGACCGCAAGCAATGCCACGGTGACGGCGAGGGGCAGGAGGAACAGTGACGCCACTCCTCGAGGCGGCGCAGGCGGCCTTCCACTATCCTGGCCGTGAGCGCGCCGTGGGTCCCTTTTCCCTGTCGGTGAATGCCGGCGAGTTGCACCACGTCCGCGGCCCATCCGGCTGCGGCAAGAGCACCTTCGCGCGCATGCTGGCAGGGCTGATCCCGCACCTGTACCACGGCAGGTTCAGCGGCGCGGTGCACGTGGGTGGCCTGCGCACCGTGGATGCGCCGCTGTGGCAGCTCAGCGCGCGCGTCGGACTCGTCGGCCAGAATCCGGCGGCACAGCTGCTTGCCACGACGGTGCGCGACGAAGTGGTTTTCGGACTCGAAAACCTCGGCGTGTCGCGAGCAGAGATGAAGACGCGCCTCGACGCGGCGCTCGACGGGTTCGGCCTCCGCGGAATGGAGGACCGCGATCCGCACTCGCTGAGCGGTGGCGAGCAGCAGAATCTCGTCCTCGCCGCGATCGCGGCGCGCCGGCCGCAAGTGATCGTTCTCGACGAGGCATTCTCCATGCTCGACGCCGGCGCGGTGACGGACGTCGCCGATCACTTGCAGCGGCTGCGCTACGAAGGGACCGCGTTGCTAGCCTTTGAACACCGGCTACCGTCGGGCAACTGGCGCCGAGGCGCCCGCCAGCACGTGCTGGCGGGCGAACCGCCGGCGGAAGAGCCGCTGCCGGAGTGGCCGCAGCGAGTCGTTCCACTACATCTACACCTGCAGGGGCTCGGGGTAACACTGGGACGACGGCGCGTCCTGGAGGACATACACCTGTCGCTTACCGGAGGGCAGGTGATCGCCGTGCTGGGCGGCAACGGCGCGGGCAAGACCACGTTGCTGCGCGCACTGGCCGGGCTGCAGCCTTTCGACGGGGACATGCGCGATGACCGTGACAGTGGACGCCTCGGCCTGTGTTTCCAGAACCCGGATCAGCAGATTTTCAATCCGACCGTGCGGCAGGAGATTCTTTTCGGCAACGGCGGCATCGACGAGCATCTCTATCGCTGCACGCTCGAGTTGTTCGGGCTGCGGGCGTACGAGTACAGGCCGCCGCTGCTACTCAGCGAAGGAGAGAAGAAGCGGCTTGCGCTTGCGATCCTCCTGCTGCGCCCGGAGCTGCGTGGCCTCTGTCTCGACGAGCCGACTCTCGGACAGGATCCGCAACACCGGCGGATGATCGGTCGCGTCGTCCGTCAACTCGCCTCGGCGGGTTACCTGTGCGTAGTGGCGACGCACGATGTGGATTGGGCAGCGGAGTGGTGCGATGAGTTCGTGCTGCTGCACGACGGAAGAATCGCGGCGCATCAGAATGCGAGGGCGTTGCGGCAACCAGAAGGCGAGGAGCGACGGTGCCACGCGGTGATGTGAGGCGCTTGGCCGTCGTGGAGGGCTCCTTTCTACGCCGGGTCGATCCGCGCACGAAGATCGCGTTGTCGCTCGCCATGTCTGCGGCGGTGACGTTGCCGTTGCCATCGTTGGCGCTGGTCGCTGCGTGCTTTGCCGGCTTGCTGGTGGCCGCCGGCGTGGCGCGGCCTGCTGCCGCACAGCTCTGGCGCGGGCGGCTCTGGTTTGCCGTCCTCTTCCTCCTCGACTGGTGCGTCGTCGGCATCGCGTTCGCCGTCTTGATCACGCTGCGGCTCGCGCTGTTGACGTCGTCTTTCATGTTGATTTTCGCCAGCACCACTCCGGACGAGTTGCGCTTGGCGGGCGAACGGCTCGGCGTGCCGCCGCGACTGGCCTTCGCCTTCGCCACCGCGTTCGGATCGCTGGGCCTCATGGAGCGCGAGTGGCGGGGCATCCTCGAAGCGCAGCAGGCGCGCGGGATCGGCAGTGCGCCGGCGATGCAGCGCTGGTGGCAGCTGCGACGTGCGGATCTCGCGCGCGTCACGGCACTGGTCGTACCGGCGATCGTGCTGGCGACGCAGCGCGCCTGGTCGATCGGCGAGGCCGCGGCGGCGCGGGGTTTCGAGTCGCCCGAGCGACGCTCGTATCGCGTGCTGCGGCTACGGGCGGTTGATCACGCGCTGTTGGCGGCCACGGCACTCGTCCTCGGGGTCTCGTTTCTGCTGCGCTGAACGCGAAATGGGACGGACGTACTTCTCCACCTTCGAGCTGTTGTTGCTCGCCGTGTTCGCCGCGCTGGTGGTGGTAGGCAACGTGGCGCTGCGCCTGCCGCTGAAGATGCCCGGGCACTCCGGCGTGGTGTGGATGGCGCTGCTGGTGATTGCCCGCGGCGTGGTGCCGAAGCTCGGTGCGGCGTCGAGCGTCGGCTTGCTCAGTGGCCTGCTGGCGGCGTTCGTCGGTGTGGGAGACAAGGGGGGGCTCGACACACTCCTCTCATACACCGCCGCTGGCGCAGGCGTTGATTTGGTGTCCGGGCTCGCCCCGCTGGGGCTCGCCGCGCTGGGGCTGGCGCCGCCGGGGGCGTTGACCTGTGCCGTCGCCGGCCTTGTGGGCAACCTCGCGAAGCTCGGCGTGAAAGTGCTGCTGGAGCTATGGATCGGCATACCCACTGGGTTCCTCGTACTGGGGCGGACGTACCCCGCTCTGACCCATACGGTCTTCGGGCTAGCCGGCGGCTATCTCGGCGCGCTCGTGCTCGCGGCACTACGCCGCGCCGGCTTCTTTGCCTATCTCGCGGCGCGGCGGTGATGGGTCTGCTGGTTCTCGTGCCGTCCCACGCCCGGTCGGAGGAACCCATCCAGATGAAGGAGATCACGGTCCAGGCGAGCCGTGTGGACGCTTTGCTGCCGGCGCGCAGCGAGGTGGACCGCGAGGAGCTGATCGATTCGCACAAGGACCAGCTCGGCGCCGTGTTGAATCTCACACCCGGCGTCAATCAGCGCGACGGCGGCCGTGGCGAACCACGCCTCGACGTGCGCGGCTTTGACCAGCGTGCCGTGTTGTTCACGCTCAACGGCGTGCCGGTCTACGAGCCGTGGAACGGCATCATCAACGTGAATCTCTTCCCCATCGACTTACTCGACGCAGTGGAGATCGATCGCGGACCGTCGTCCTCGCTCTTCGGCCCGAACGGCATGGGCGGGACGGTGAAGATGACGACGTACCATCCGCGCGGCCCGGTGAGCGCGAGCGCGTCCACCATCTGGCGCAACTCGGACTTCTGGGATGCGCGCGCCAGCGGCGCGGTGTCGCGCGACGCTGCCGTCGGACTGCTCGGCGGCCGCTACCTGACGAGCCCGGGGTTTCCGCTGCCCGGCGACTTCGACGAGCTTCCACCCTCGCGCCGGCGCTACGAGAACGGCGGCCTGCGCCTCAACAGCGATGTTGACCAAAAGAGCCTCTTCAGCACGCTGAGCTACGAGTACTCGGATCAGGGGCGTGCGCACCTGGCGTTCCTCGCGTCCACCTCGAGCTTCGGCATCCCGCCGAGCACGACGGCGTTCCTCGGACCGTTCCTGCGCAATGACCACCAGAATCTGTGGCACGGGCAAGCCGGGTGGGAGCAGCGACTCACGCCGGCGCTCGGGGCTGCCGCAGCGGTGTTCTACACAGCCTACGATACCAAAGAGAGTCAGTTCAGCGACGCAAGCTTCACGCAGAAGACTGTGACCAGGCAGGCGAACAGTGATGAAGCCGGCGGCATCGGCCGTCTGACCGCCGACCTCAGCGCAGCGGACTCCCTGGCGGCAAGCGTGCAGGTGCGGCGGGCCGCAGCGGACGTCTTCGACAATGTCGGCGGCCCGACCGTGAATCCAGACATCACCATCAGCAGCGTCGCAGCGGAGAACGTGTACCTGTTGAGCGAGCGCATCTCGCTGGTCACGGGGATGAGCTTTGACCTGCAGGGTGGTGGCGGCGCGAGCACGCAGTGGGAGCTGAACCCGCAAGGCGGGGTCGTCGTGGACTTCGGCCGCTACGGCACGTCGCGCGCCGCCATCAGCCGCAAGATCCGCTTCCCGACGCTGCGCGAATTGTTCGATCCCCTGCAGGGCAATCCCGATCTCAAGCCCGAGAAAGCGCTGGTGTACGAAGTCGGCCACCGCCTGCAGCTCTCCCAGGCGTATGCGGACCTGAATCTGTTCCGCAGCGACGTGAGCGACCTGATCGAGAACGAGGGCGGCGACATGGGGCAGGCGGTCAACATTCAAGATGCGACCCTGCAGGGGCTGGAGGTGGCCGTCGGTGGAACTCCGGTCGACTGGGTGCGACTCGACGTCAACTATACCTATCTCAACACACAGGCGAGCGACACCACACGCGCCGGAACCAACGAGTCCGACGTCCAGCACCGGCCGACGCACCGCTTCAACGGCATCCTACAGGTCTTCTTGCCGCTGGAGTTCATCGTGCGCCTCGAGGGGCTCTACACCTCGGAGCAGCTCGACCGCTTCGGCAGCGACGTGACGGTCAACAGCTACACGCTGTTCAACGCCCAATTCACGAAGCAGTTCGACGATCGCCTGCAGCTCTTCGTCGGCGCCGACAACCTGCTCGACGATGAGCACCAGGACAAGCTCGGCTCGCCCGGCCCCGGGCGCTGGGTCTTTGCCGGGCTACGGATGGCTTACAACTGACAACCGAAATGTGGAGGGTCTGATGCAGCTGACAAGTAGATTCATCCGGCGCACCGCAACCTGGGTTGCGGGCTTGATCATTGTGGTGATGCTCGTGAGCATCGCGGCGCGGGGCGCGGTTGCCGCCTGTGTTGGCGACTGCCGCTCGACCGGCGTGGTGAGCGTCGCGGATGTGATCGTGATGGTCGACATTGTGCTCGGGACGGCGGACCCGCAAACCTGTAGCAATGGAGACGGGAACGGTGACGGCGCGATCAAGATCAATGACATCGTTGCGGCCGTGAATAATGCGCTCAGCGGTTGCCCATCCGAAGCCACCCCGACACCGACCGTGACCTCCACCGAATCGCCAAGCGCGACACCGACACTCACACCGACCGAAGAACCGTCTGCAACCCCGACTTCAACCTTGACGCCGGAGCCCACGGAGACGCTCACGCCGACCGAAGAGCCCAGTGCGACAGCAACGCTGACGCCCTCTGTGGAATCGACTTTGGCACCGACACCCACACCGACACCAACTGAGAATGGCGTGATGTCCATCGCTGCTGCGGTGGCGCGCGATGCAGACGGCGTGGCGGTGCATCTCGGGCAGACCATCTCCACGGAGGGTGTGGTCACGGTGGCTGCCGGGCTCTTCGCGAACATGAAATTGAAGGTCTTCATTCAGGACGGCAATGCTGGGATCATGGTGTACCATCAGTCGTCGGCGGCTGTGGATGCCTTCCAACCCGGACAGCGTCTGCGCGCCACTGGCGTGATCCGCCAGCAAGATCCGACCTCGGATTCGAATCCGGCGATCGGAACTGTGGCGGTCGACATCACGCAGGGCTCGGCCACGGTACTGAGCGACGGTAACGCGCTCCCCGATCCGCAGGTGGTGACGCTCGCCACCTTGAACGCCAGCGGCACCCTCTACACGGGAACCGTCGTGCGCGTGAACAGCGTGCAGAAGGTGTCGGGCGACTGGCCGACGGTCGGGAGTAAGAGCACACAGGTCAACGTCAGCGACGATGCGGGTGCCAACACCAACATCCTCCGTTTCCAGCGCTTCACCATCACACCCCAATTGGTCACCGAGCTCAACGCGATCGGTAGCGGTGCCTTCACCCTCACGGGCATCGTCGTCCAGGACGACGGTACCAACGATGGCAAACTGCTGAGCGGCTTCGAGATCTGGGAGCGCGGGGCTGACGATGTGGCAAGCCAGTAGCCCGACGCGATTGCATCCGCGCGCGGTGTCGCGCGCTCTCGAGCGGGCCGCCGGCGCGCGGGCGCGCTTTGAGCCTAGCCACCGACTCCCAGCTCGCAGGTACCGAGGCAGCGGCCATCGACGCATTGATCGAGGCAGAACGCCTCGGTAAGGGTGCAGGTGTTGCCGGCCACGGGACAGTCACCATCCTCTGCGCAGCGACAGCGTCCCGCGGGCAGGATGCAGGCGCCGGACGGACACACGGCGTCGGATGCGCAGGTGGCGACGGCGCAGAGACCGCTCCCCTTGACGCACGCCTTGCCGGCGACGCAGTCGGCGCTCGTCTGGCAAGCAACGGCGGCAGCGTTCACCGGGCAGTCGGTCGACAGCACGCAATTGCCTTTGCCCTCACAGTTCAGAGCTCCGGTGCAGTCCTCGTTCCAACGGCAGAGATCTCCGATCCCCTGGGTGTTGCACGTGTGGTCGTAGCCCGCCCCGCCCGAGTCGGTCGACTGCTCCACGCCGTTCTGTTGACCGTCTTCGCAGCTGCCCTCGCAGGTTCCGCCGTAACAAAGGTCGGAGACGCAATCGCTGTCCTGCGCGCATTGGCTGGACATTGGGATGTCTCTGCCGGGGATAGCGGCGCGCTTGGTCGGGCACGGGATGCCGCAGGTGCCGCCGCAATCGAGGCTCAGCTCCCCTTCACCCTTGACCCCATCGGTGCACGATCCGGGAACGCACACCGCCGTCGCGCCGTCCACGGTGTGCGTAATCTGACAGACACCCGACGCACACGCTCCGTGCGCAGCGAGGCGTGAGTATCCCGGGTCGCCGTAGCTGCTGGCGTCATCGCCGGGTCGCAGCGAGCACGGCTCGCCATCGGCGTGCGGTTTGCGCAGGATGAGACCGAGGTCTTTGCGATAGCCGGCGTTGCAGACGATCTGATCGCGCTGGCCATCCGTCGTGGTGCGTTGGCGACCGACGATCGGCTTGTGGTACGACATGATGTTGTCGTCGAGCGGCCAATACGTGTTGGGTCCCGGTCCGGAAACCGGCACGACGGTGCCGTTGGGGCGGCGCTCGTAACACGCGTTGTGGTCGAAGCCGGGGCCCCTATCGGTATGTATCGAGCAGCACGCTTCGATGCCGGGTCTCCAAATCACGCAGGTGCCGCCGGCGCAGAAGGAGCCACCGTCGCAGTCGTCGCTGTCGGTGCACTCGACCTTGTCGCACAGTCCCGCGCTCCCACAATGTGTGAGGTAAGCTGTTCCGCGTTCGGGGTTGGAATCCACCACCTGGCAGTCCCCATCTGACAAGCAGGGAAAGCCGAGATTGTTGTCCACCCCAATGAAGCACGGCGTGGAATCCCAGGGCGTGTCGCAGAGATGGTCGCCGTCCTCGGCGCAGTCCTTCTTGAGATTGCGGCAGTATCCGAGGGCCTGCCCCGCGGCCTTGCTGCAATCGCCGGGCGGGGCATCCACCCCGGTGCAATCGGCGTCGACAGCGCAGGCGTGCAGCCGGTCGAGCCCCGGATCCGGAAACGGCCTCCGGAACCAGTTGTCACGCGACTCCGCATTGAGCGGATCCGTGCCGCTGGCGCTGATGTTGTTGTCGTACGGATGCCCGAGGCCGAGTCCGTGCCCCATCTCGTGGCCAAAGGCGGTCGCGTCACCTCTGAGGAGAATGACGCTGATGTCCTGGTTATCTACCGTGGCTGTCTTCGAGAAGCTCACGCCGCCGACGTCGGCGAGGTAGATGTTGATCTCGCCGGGCCGGGCCTTGTCGGGAAACTGCGCGATGAGTTGATCGACGGAGTTGGGGTCCGAATCTGTCTGGCTGAGGTTGGTCGAACAGCGATCACTGTCGGGATCGGCGACGAAGGCCGAATCCTCGGGAACGGTAAAGGTGCGGAACTGGTAGTCGAACGTAACCCCCCAGCGTCCGAAGAAGGACATGGCGGCGCTCATCGTGTCGGCGATCGAATCGTGCCAGACGCGGATGCTGTTCGTGGCAGGGTTGCCCGCGGCGCAACCGCCGTTCGTCGCGGCCGCGGCAGAACGCGGCAGCCAGAAGGTGACGGGGATGACGAGCCGCAATCCGTCGAAGTCCATGACCTCACGCAGTTGATCGTATCGGTAGCGTGCCCAGAACGGGTCCCGACACCACTCCAGCACCGGGCCAACGCCGCCGTCGAAGTCCGAAGGATAGCAGCGCCCCCCGCCGGAGGACGGCGGAAGGCCGATACCGGTGAGGCACACGTCGAGGCCGAGCGCGGCGCAGTCGAAATTGAACCGGCAGCTGCCGAAGCCGAAGCCGTCCTTCGCGACGAATCCGAGAGAGAGCCCGAATTTCAGCGCCCGCGCAGTCGGCGGAAGCCCGAGGTTCGCGGTGCTCACGACGAGGGGAACATGGTGGCAGTCGAATGAGTCCTCTTCTGACCCGGTGGTCGATCCCGGCGTGTGCTCGTCAGCGTCGCACTCGACGGCTTCGCCGCCGCAGTTGATGAACCGTATGCCGGCGCTCTTGAGCTCGCCGTAGGTGAGAGGCGAGTCGATCCAGACCTGGTGCGCGTCACTGCAATCAACCACTTCACCACGCTGCACTTCATCGGCAGGGAGCTGTATCAAGGTGAAGCCCGCCGCCTTGAAGGTGTCGATGCCGGGGCCACCGCGCATGACCGTCAAACCGGCGCGCGCGATCAAGGTATCGTCGCCGCCACCGCCACGCAGGACGCTCGAAAACCGATGACCCACGAGCGTATCGGGGCCATCGCTCCCTTGCACGCACGCGCCGTTGAAGGTGGCTGTGGTCTGCAGCTGCGATGGATTTGCGACGATCGTCTTTCCGGGCGAGTCATCAGGGAACGTGAAGACAATGCTGCCGCCGCGCCGCTGCTGGTCGGCCAACGCCAGCTGGATGGCGAAATCACATTCGCGGGCTTCGCGGAAGACCGATGGCCTCGTCAGCCCTTCCTTCGACCGCAGTCCGATGGCGGAGCCCTGCTCCGAGAAGATGAGCGCCGGGTCTCCCAGCGGGGTTTGCGGAGTTTGATTGATGAACAGACGCGAGCGCACCGGTTTGTCCGCCGCCACGAAGATGTCCGCTCGTCCGTCGCGGTTGAAGTCCTCGATGACGATGCCCTCGGCATCGAAGCGCAGATCCGTCAATCCACGTGTCGTCGCCTGGTGAAACACGCCGGTTTCATCCTGGACGAGCACGGCGGTGCCCCATCGACTGTGGACCACGATGTCTGGCAGGCCGTCGCCATTGAGGTCGCCAGCAGCGACGTGACGCGTGTGACCAGCGCGCGTCCGAGCACGGTTGCTGCTGAGCCCGCGCTGTGCGCTCCGGTCCACGAACGTGCCCGTCGTGTCGTCATACTCGAAGAGCCGCGGGGCCTTGTGTTGTGCAGCGACGATGATGGCAAAAGGAGAACCGTCAGTCACAACCATTGCTGCATCGTCGATCGGACCGGTGAGGGGAAGAATACCGCGTGCGACGGTGAGCTTTCCTCTCTGTTGGTGGCTGTCGTTGCGCACGACCACCGCGCGGTCGTGCTCCTCGCGGGGAAGCAGGAGAATGTCCAGGTCGCGGTCGCCGTCGATGTCACCGATCAACGGCGTGAAGGCCGCGGCGAATGTGTCGATGATGTGCGGAGCGCGCCCGCAGGAAAACCCGAGACGCCCGGTTTCGCGTCGGCAGTTCCAGACGATCCAGCAGGCAGGTCCACGTCGCCGCGCGGCGCCGCAGACGACGAGATCGTTGTCGCCGTCGCGGTCGAAGTCGCCGGCGCCAAGCCGCACAGGGTCGTCCGGGAGCAGGGCGCGCGCAATACCTGGCCGCAACTTCTGGAACGTGTTTGCACCCGCGTTGATGTAGACGTCGACTGCGTCTCCTGTCGCCACCAGCAACTCGGCGTCGTCATCGCCGTCCAAGTCGTCGAGCAGCACATCGTCGACATCCGCAGCAGGGACTGAGGTGGAACGCACGCGGGAGAGAGAGACGTCAGCGAGAACTTCGGCAACCCAACCGGTGAGACTCAGGGTGATAGTGAGCAACGCAAAGCGGTGCTTACGCATAGATCCCCTCCGGAAGTGAATGATGCTCAGGGTGAGCGCGCCATGAGAATCTGTCAAGCTGGTTTTTCCCGAAGCCCTTGAATGGGGCGTCGGCACTCGGTAGGAACCGCGCCATGCCGCGAGTGCACGTCGGCGATGTCGGGCTCAATTTCGAGCAAGCGGGGCAGGGCACCGACCTCGTGTTGATCCACGGGCTCGGTGCGGACCTGCACATCTGGGACAACGACGTGTCGGTGTTGGCGCGCCACCATCGCGTGCTGCGACCCGACGTGCGCGGCTTCGGCGCGTCGGACAAGCCGCCGGGGCCCTATTCACCGGCGTTGTTCGCACGCGACCTCGACGGCTTGTTGGAAGTCTGCGGCGTCGAAACAGCGCATGTGCTCGGCATTTCGTTGGGCGGGGTGATCGCGCAACGCGTGGCGCTCGACTTCCCGGCACGCCTGCGCTCGCTGATCCTCGTGAGCACTTCCAGCGAAGTCGGTCAGAAATCCATCGCCGCGTGGCAGCGCCTGGCCGACCGCATCGAGCGCGACGGCTTCGACGCGCAGACGGCGGATGCAGCGCGCGCGTTCGCGCCGGCGTTTGCGCAAAGCCACCCGGAGATCGTAGCCGATCTCGGGCGGCGCAACGCAGCGTGTGACCCGAAGGGCTACGCGGCCGCGGCCCGGGCGGTGAGTGATTACAACTGGACGGCCGATCTGCCGCGGCTGACGGCACCGACGCTCATTTTGCAAGGCCTGGACGATCAGCTCACGCCACCCGGTGGTTCCGTAAAGATGAGCCGCGGGCTGCCGCATGCGCGGCTGCTGATGATTCCAGGTGCCGGCCACAACCTGCCGCTCGAGCGGCCGGAGATCTTTCACGCCTGCGTTTTAGCGTTCACCGCCGGCGTGGACTTCGCGCGGCCAAAGGTGCGGCCAAGTTTTGACTCAGGAGCGGACTTCCACTAGGGAGCTGCAGTCATGAAGCGACGCGACGCGATTTACCTCTCCTCGGAAGAGCGCGACGCGTTCCTGCGTCAGGCGAAGACCATCGTCCTCTCCACCCTCGACCGGCGAGGGTATCCGCACTCGGTGGCCATGTGGTACGTGATGGATGGCGACCATTGCCTGATGACCACCTATGCCAAATCGCAAAAGGCGGTGAACATCCGGCGCAATCCGAAGGTGGCATTGATGGCTGAGTCGGGTACGACCTACGACACGCTCAAGGGCGTGTTGATCCGCGGTCGGGCGGAGTTGATCCAGGACGTCGAGTTCTGCGCCGGCGTGCTGGCGCGTGTCCATCAGAAAATGTCCGGCTCAATGCCCGAAGGCATCGAGGAGGCGCTGAAGGCGCAGGCGCGCAAGCGGGTGGTCATCAAAGTGGTCCCAGAGGGCATCAGCAGCTGGGATCACAGCAAGCTGGGCGGGACCTACTGAGACGCGTTCGCGTCCAAGCGAGGCCAGCGATTGAACGTTACCATTCCCGTCTACTTCGACTACGCGTCATCGCTTTGTTACATCCGACGTTCCTCCTGGGCGAGTTCCCGCTCACCGGGATTCAGCCGCTGGAGACAATGAAGCTGCTGGTGGCACGCTACATTGAGCGCACTCGCGAGCGGTTGCCATAATAGGTCCAAGGGAGGCGCGCACGACCCTTCCTGGCCCTGGACCGGGTGGCGTGCCTGCTTCTCAGTTGCAAAACCGCGGCACTAAGCGCATAAGAACTCGCCTTAGGTAGTTCAGGTAGTTGATGACGGTGCGGAGTTGTAACCGGAGATTCACCCCGATCTCAGCGATTCGTCCCATTAGTTGGCTCGTTGTAGTGATGATCCTGTGTGGGTTGCCCTACGTCACGGGCGCAACGGCACAGACGCTGCCCGGTGATGTGAATTGCGACCACAAGCTTGACGCGAGCGACCTTGCGGCGCTGCTCAACGCCGTAATTGTGGGCAGTACGTGCGCCGGGGCCGACGTGAACGGCGACACCCGGGTGACGGCGGGCGACATTCCTGAGGAAGTGCAGTTGCTTGCAGCGCTGGGCACCGCGACGCCCAGCGCTACCGACACACCGACGCGTACGCCCACGGCGACCAGGACATCGCTGGTGACTGGGACACCTTCGCCTTCCACAACAGTCGCCAGTGCGACGCCCACGAGCACGGGCGTGGCAACGCCGACGCCCACGCCGTTGGTGACGGCGTCAGCCTCACCGCCGAGTACCGCAACAAACACGCCCATCACTTCGACCTCCACTCCAACCGCGAGCCTGACCGGGACGCCTACACTCACGGCGACGAGCATAGGCACCGCAACCGTCACGCCGACCGGGACGATGACGCTGCGACCGACCCGCACACGGACCTTTACCAAGACGCCGACCATCACGCCCACCGCTACGTTGACACGGACGCCGTTCCCGACGCGCACCTTCACGCGGACCCCCACGGAAACGCCAACCTTGCTGGGTGGAATCACTGCGACACCGTCACGGACGCGGACGGCGACCGCGACGGGCTCGGTGACCAGAACGCAGACCGCGACGCGTTCCCCAACCGCAACCCGGACAGACACTGCGACTCGGACACCGACGCGGACCGCGAGTCCGACGCGCAGCCCCACGGGAACGCGCACAGCCACTGGCACACGTACGGAGACGCCTACGATACCGCCGACGGCACCGCCCGGCAGTACGGCGACGCTCACCGCGACCCGCTCGCCGACGGCGACGCGCACGCCCACGGAGACGCGAACCGAGACGCGCACGCTGCCACCCACCGCTACGCGGACCGCTTCGCGGAGCCCAACCGCGACGCGGACGCCGTCTGGGACGCGGGCGCCAACGCTGACCCCGACGTCGACGTTGACCCGCACCGTCACGGCGACGCGGACCGAGACGCCGACGGCCTCGCCCACGCGTACCTTCACGCCCACACCGAGCGCAACGGCGACGCGGACGCCGACCCCGACGTCAACGGATACGCGGACACGCACGTCAACGCGCACGCCGACGTCCACACGCACGCCAACTCGAACGCCGAGCGACACGCCGACGCGGACGCCGACGCCGACGGCCACCAATACCCTAACGCGTACGCCCACGCCGACGTTCACTACGACGCCGACAACGACACCCACACCATCGGTCACGCCCACGCCGACGCCCACTCGCACCATCACGCCGACGCTGACGCGCACGGCCACACGCACCCCATTCCCAACCTTCACGGCGACGCCGTCGCCGATGCCAACGCCAACCGGCCAGGGGCCGAGTATCCTCTATGCCGGGGTCGTACGATCGGACTACTGTGTGTTCTGTTGCGACTCGAGCTGTGTGCGTACCCCGACCCCGATACCAGTCTTTGATGCGCAAGGGCGGCAGATCTTTTCGGTGGGCAGCGGCTCCCAGTTTGTCATCGTGGTCGAGGCAGCTGCGGGCTTGAGTGGCGCACCTCCGGGGAAGTCGCTGACCCCTGTGCCACCCAGCAACCGCTCCGACCTGTACATCGAGAGCACCAACAACCTCGGCCCCAACCCCACTACAGCCGTGTGCGACACGGGACCGGCATCGCAGGGCGGCGGGGGCATACCGGGCATTAGTCCGACGAGTTTCGCCGACGGTGATCAGATGATCACCGATGCGCTCAACGACTTCGCGTGTCGATTCGGAGTGTTCAATGTTGGTTCGGGCGGGAATGCCACGGGCCCGTGCACCAAGGTGGATGCGACACAGGACCCGCAGTTGGTCACCCGAGGCGCGCCGCTCGGCACCGTTCAGTTTTGCGACCAAGTTGCGTCGGTGGCGGCGTTCCCGCCAGGAGACTCGGTGGTGACGGTAATGGTGCGTGATGAGCGTGGCAACCTTGGGCCCAGCAAGCAGATCGTGATTCGGGTGGCGCCGCCGAAGCCGGGAGGGTGAACCCGGACATCAATCAACACCGCGTGCGACCGTGCGGGGGCGGCGATGCGGACGAGCTCTACGAGGGGAGTGTATGCACACGACCAACAAACGCACGACGACCGCCGCCTCCCGCATTGCCGCGCGCCTGGTCGTTGTCGCTCTCGTCAGTGTCTGCCTGCAAGGGGTGCCGGCCGCTGCCGATGTGGTGCCCGGCGACGCCAACTGCGATGGGCGCCTGACGCAGTCCGACCTCGATGCGTTGCCAGGCGCCATCTTTGGCGACAACGCTTGCGCGGCGGCCGATGCCAACGGTGACGGCGCAAAATCGGCGCCTGATCAGACGCGTGTTGTGCTCTTGCTGGTCGCGCCGGCGACGACGCTGACGGAGACGCCCACAGCAACCGCGAGCCTCGTGGCGACCGGTTCGCCGAGCCCAACGCCACCCGTGACCACAACCACGACACCGACCGCGAGTCAGACGGTGGTCCAAACCGCAACGCCCACCAGTACGTTCACGGCCACGCCGACGCCGGCGGAGACATCGACTGTTACCCCAACACCGTCTCAGTCGCCGACGCCGACGATCACCACGACGCCGCCGCCGACGCCAACGATCACGCGCACCGCGACGATCACCCGCACCGCGACGATCACGCGCACCGCGACGATCACGCGCACATTCACGCGTACCCCCACGGCTACGAGAACGCCGACCGGGACCCCGACACAGAGCCCGACGCGTACGGCCAGCGCAACATCTTCGCCGACCCGTACGCCAACGGGTTCAACTGCGACGCCGAGTCCGAGTCGCACCGCCACCCATACCGTCAACTTGCCACCGACGCGGACGCCGACGCCGACGCGCACGGACACGCCGACGGGGACGCCGTCGCGCACGCCCACCGCCAGTCGAACGCCGACTCCGGGCGTGCCGCCACCGAATACGCGCACCCCGACAGCGACACGCACGGACACGCCGACGGGGACGCCGTCGCGCACGCCGACCGCCAGTCGGACGCCGACACCGAGCGCGCCGCCACCGAGTACCCACACCCCGACAGCGACGCGCACGGACACGCCGACGGGGACGCCGTCGCGCACGCCGACCGCCAGTCGGACGCCGACAGCAAGCGTGCCGCCACCGAATACGCCCACTCCGACACCGACACGCACGGACACGCCGACCGGAACGCCGTCGCGGACACCGACGGCAAGTCGCACGCCGACGATTACGCTGGCGCCAACCGGCACGCCAAGCGAGACGCCAACGCGCACCGAGGCGCCGACGGGAACGCCGTCGCGGACACCGACGCCGAGTCGCACACCGACAGCGAGTCGCACGCCGACAATTACGCTGGCGCCGACCGGTACGCCAAGCGAGACACCGACGCGCACGGAGACGCCGACGGGAACGCCGTCGCGGACACCGACGCCGAGTCGCACACCGACGATTACGTTGGCGCCGACCGGTACGCCAAGCGCGACACCGACGCGCACCGAGGCGCCGACGGGAACGCCGTCGCGGACACCGACGCCAAGCCGCACGCCGACGATTACGCTGGCGCCGACCAATACGTTCACGCCAACCGCCACGCGCACCGACACCCCCACGGGGTCGCCGACGCCGAGCCGCACGCCGAGCCGCACGCCGACGAATACGCCGACGCAGACGAATACGCCGACGAGCACGCCGACGGCGACTGCATCGCGCACGGCGACGCCAACGTTCAGCGCTACCGTGACGCGGACGCCGACGCTGACGCCGACTCAGACGCCGACGCGGACTGTGACGATCACGCCGACGATCACGCCGACGCGCTCAGCAACGAGTACGCGCACGCCGACGCGCACCGTGACCCCCAGCGCGACGCCGAAGCCAACAACCAACGACGCCGGGCCGGTGATAACGTTCCTTGTCGTCGGCGACAATCAGGGTTGCTTCATCTGTCCCGGAGTGCCGGGTTGCATCTGCAACCCACTAACGCCGACCGCCACACCCATGTCGGACGCGCAGGGACGTCCAATTTTCCTGGTGGGTCCGGACGGGCGTTTCCGGCTCGTGGTGGAAGGAACCACCGGAGCCAGTGGCTCGCAGCCCGGGACGCGGCTACGCGAGCCGCCGGCGTTTCCTGACGGCAGGCCCGATTTGCAGGCCGAGGCATCGATGCCGATGGGGAACGGCAATTCGGTGGTTGTCGACTGCACAAGCAGTCCAAATCTCGATGGCATCGATGCCGTCGATCCGCCGAACTTTGGAGCCGGCGCCAGCACTACCAGTGCGCTCAAGGATTTTTCGTGCCGGTTTGCGGGTAATTCTGTCAACACTCCATGTCTTCTCGACAGCAATGGTTTAGCGACGCTGGGCAATCCCGGGGCAGGGCCGCTGGTGCAGTTCTGCGATGATGTTGCCGCAGGGCAGGCGTTCCGAACGGGCGATACGCTCGTGACGGTTCGGCTACGTGACTTCGCGCTCAATTTGGGACCGCCCGAGCAGATTATCGTGCGAGTGCCACCGTAATGGGCGTTACTAATAATTCGCTTTTCCGCTTGACTAGTTTTGCGGAATGGGGCATAGAAGTGGCGCAATTTCACCGGGATCGATAGGGGTCCCGACTGATGGAGCTGTGGGAGTTGTCGAAAGGAGGCGTGTAATGGGAGTGTCAAACCGGAATCCATGGCTATGGGGCCTTGGGGTGCTGCTCGCTGTCCTGGGCGCATACGTTGCGCAGGCGCGGGCGGACGTCACCTCGGACACACCA